>Ga0209456_10000188_pt1 | contig 34883 bp, 33 predicted proteins | sample COG_11_FD_184755 | JGI IMG/M metagenome (GOLD analysis project Ga0209456, IMG submission 184755) | Pelagic marine sediment microbial communities from the LTER site Helgoland, North Sea, for post-phytoplankton bloom and carbon turnover... | ecosystem: Environmental > Aquatic > Marine > Neritic...
TGTTGCAATTCTTTTATTTTCCAAAGATTTCAGGCCATCGTATTCGGTGTCTGAAGGGGCCGCAAGTGACAAGCGGCAATGACCGAAATCGAGTTCATAAATTTGTTTGAAGAGGCCCTCGCGGCCCTCGGATTCCAGGTTCAGGCGTTTTTCCTCAACGACATTGAGGCCGACAATCCCGAGGTCACAAACGTCGTCACTGACGAGGCCCGGAATATCATCGTCGCGGACCAGTAACAGATCAATCGGCATGTTCTCGCCGTAATAGATCAACTGGTCTTTGCTCCTGGTGATTGTCAGGCCACAACGCTCCAGCAGGTCGATGGAATGATCGGTCAGACGGCCGGTTTTTTGCACCGCAATCTTTATGCGCTGCTCGGGGTTATCCATCGGTTTTTCCTTAATGAGAGGTGCGGCTGTCAGAGTGACGGGTTCGGTCGATCGCCGTGCGGTAGCCACCAAATCCATCGAACAGGAAGCGGGCAACGCGGCCAATGGTCGTAACGCTGACGCCCGTCAGGTCATGAATCTTGCGATAGGGAAGGTCTTTTTCCAGGTATTCGACGACCTGCCAGCGATCGACCAGGGCCTGCAGTTCTGCCGGCGTGCACAGGTCCTTGAAAAAGTTTCTGCACTCGTTGCGGTTCCGCAGGCTTATGACGGCCTCGAAGAGGGCGTCTTCGGCGCGGTGTTGCTGGCGTTCGGATTCGTTGCGGTTGGGTTTCATGCTGAACCAATGTATTAATGTGCTAGTACGCTAATACATAAGGACAACAATAGCAACCCATTACTTCTGTGGGGTTGGGATTACGGGAACAGCTTGTGAATAACCCCAGCAAAAACGGTTACTTGTGAGACTAATGAATCTCGCACAAAGTCCTTGACCGTGGCGCGCCGATCCACATACAATCGGGTCCACTCATCGAGACCGGTCGAGGGATAGGCCCGACGACACCGGGGCAACCTTCAGGACTAACCATCCTGAAAAGGTGCCAACTCCTGCGATGCATTGCGACGTGTGCAATAGCATCGATAGATGAGGGTTACTGCAGCACTCCGGGACAGCGCCGGATGAAGGGCAGGACACCCCTCCCTTGCGGGCTTCGCAGGGTTCCGATGAGAAGTAATTGGAATCGAGTAGCGGAGACCGACCATGAGTTCCAAAGCCAGTAAAGCCACCTCTGCCGTACGTGCGTCTATTGAATCAGACACACAGCACGGTGCTGTTGTACCGCCTTTGCATCTCTCTTCGAATTTCGCGTTCGCGGGTTTCGGTGAGAAGCGGCAGTATGATTACACGCGTTCCGGCAACCCGACGCGTGATGCGCTTGCCGATGCGCTTGCCGAACTTGAGGGCGGTGCCGGCGCCGTGGTGACTTCGTCCGGCATGGCGGCTCTGACGCTCCTGACGCAGCTTCTCGAGCCGGGAGACGTCATCATCGCGCCACACGATTGCTATGGCGGGACCTTTCGACTTTTTGAGCAACAATCGAAGAAGGGGCTCTTCGAAGTCAGGTTCGTCGATCAGACGAACCCGGAGGCGCTGCACGCCGCTTGCGCATGCGGGCCAAAGGTCATTCTTGCCGAGACACCGTCAAACCCGCTGTTGCGCATTGTCGATATTGAAGTAATTGCGGATATTGCGCGGAGCTGTGGCGCGCTATTGGCGGTGGACAACACTTTTCTCTCGCCGGCGCTGCAAAGCCCGATCGAGTTTGGCGCCGATCTCGTCATTCACTCAACCACCAAGTACATCAACGGACACAGCGATGTGGTCGGCGGCTGCGTCGTCGCAGCGACGGAGGAACTGGCCGAAGAGATTGCTTACTGGGCGAATTGTATCGGGATCACAGGAGCGCCATTCGACAGTTATCTGACATTGCGCGGCATTCGCACCTTGCATCCGCGAATCAGACAACACGAAGAAAGTGCCAGCTTGCTTGCCCGGGTACTCGACGACCATGCCCAGGTGGACCGCGTTTATTATCCCGGTCTCGAGTCCCATCCGGGACATGAGATCGCCAAACGGCAGCAGCGCGGATTTGGCGGGATGATCAGTTTTGAAATTGCCGGAGGCGAGGTCGCCGTGAGGGCATTCGTAGAGAACCTCAGGTACTTCTCGTTGGCGGAATCGCTGGGTGGCGTGGAAAGCCTGGTTTGCCATCCGCCTTCGATGACCCACGCTCCGGTAAGCGACGCCGCGTTGGCCGAAGCGGGTATTCGGTCTAACCTTGTCCGGCTTTCGATCGGACTGGAGGCGTCCGAGGACCTCGTTAGCGACGTTCTCGAGGCGCTCGAGGCGGCCGCCTCGACCAGTTCGTTGCGACCGGTCGCTGCGGGGTTCGGCTGAGAAACATGAGTCTGCCAGCACACTTGCAAGCCCAGATTTCCGCTGAAACCGTGTTTCTGCGAGTGCCGGGCAATTTCGTACTCGAAAACGGGGAACGCCTTGTTGACGTCGAGATTGCTTTCAGGACCTGGGGCGATCCTGCGAACGCCGGGAACGGCGCCATTCTGATCTGCCACGCGCTGACCGGTTCAGCGGATGTCGACGCCTGGTGGCCCGACATCATCGGTTCCGGCAAAGCATTTGATCCGGCGTATGACTACATTATCTGTGCGAATATTCTCGGCAGCTGCTACGGCACAACCGGGCCTGTCAGCATACGGCCGGGCTCGAATGAGCGTTACCGCGCCGACTTCCCGCGCATTTCGGTTCGCGACATGGTGGAACTGCAACGCATACTGCTCGATGAACTGGGCGTTGAAAGGGTAGAGCTCGTCACAGGACCGTCTCTGGGGGGCATGCAAGCCCTGGAGTGGGCGATTAGCTACCCGGACCGCGTGGGCAGCGTCGTGCCTATCGGAGTGGGTGGACGGCATTCAGCGTGGTGTATCGGCGTGAGCGAGGCGCAGCGGGCGGCAATTGCTGCCGATCCCAACTGGAACGATGGCTACTACTGCGACGAGTCACCGCCAACAAACGGCCTCGCGGCCGCTCGAATGATGGCGGTCTGTACCTATCGCAGCTGGGAGAGTTTCGACGTACGTTTTGGCCGCGATCGACGAACGGGCGACCAGTTTCAGGTCCAGTCTTATTTGCGTCACCAGGGCGCAAAGATCAACGACAGATTCGACGCCAACGCGTACGTGACGCTGACGCATGCAATGCACACGCACGACCTGTCGAGGGGCAGAGGGGACTACCCGGGTGTGTTGCGTTCGATTTCGCAGCCAGCACTGGTTGTTTCTGTCAGCACGGACACGCTGTATCCGCCCGAAGAACAGCAGTTACTGGCTGAACACCTGCCGGGCGCGCGCTACGAAATGTTGAAATCGGCGCACGGGCATGACGGGTTCCTGATCGAGACCGGGGCACTCGGCAAAAAAATCGCCCGCTTCCGCGTTGCTAACCGCACCGCGGCAGATCTGCGAGCGGTCAGTTCAGGCAGCGAATAATCGCGTCGGTCATTTCGGTTGTTGAGACCTTATCCTCTCCGACGGCCGCGATGTCCGCTGTTCTTACGCCGCTCGTGATGGCGGCGCCGATCGCCATTTCCACGGCGGCGGCCTCCCGCTCGAGACCGAGGCTGTGGCGCAACAGTAAAGCAGCACTCGCAATCGCGCCGCACGGATTTGCGATGCCGAGGCCGGCGATGTCGGGCGCCGAACCATGTATCGGTTCGTAAAGTCCACGCTCGGAATCGCCCAGAGACGCGGAGGGAAGCATGCCCATTGAACCGGCCAACATGGAGGCTTCATCCGTCAGGATGTCGCCGAACATGTTCTCGGTGACGATCACATCGAAGTCACTCGGGCGACTCAGCAAGTGCATTGCCGCGGCATCGACGAGCAATGTTTCGACTTCGATATCGGCAAACTCCGCAGCCATAACGCGGTCGGTCACATCGCGCCACAGGCGCGAGGTCTCAAGAACATTGGCTTTATCGACAGAGGACAGCTTCTTGCGACGCCCGGCGGCTAGCCTTGCCGCTGCTCGGACGATCCGTTCGATCTCATGCACATGATAAAGACAGAGATCACTGGCTGACTCCGCATCGCGCCTTTTCTCGCCGAAGTAGATCCCGCCGGTCAATTCACGTACCACGAGCAGATCCACACCCTCCAGTATCTCGCTTTTTAGCGGCGAGGCCCCGGCCAGTTCTTCGTAGATCTTGACGGGACGCAAATTCGCATAGACCCCCAATACGGAGCGAAGCTTCAGCAGGCCTTGCTCGGGACGAATCGCGGCATTGGGGTCCGACCATTTGGGTCCGCCGACAGCTCCCAGGAACACGGCATCGCTGGCTTCGCAACTGTCGATCGTCGCGGGCGGCAACGGGTCCCCGCAGGCATCGATGGCGGCGCCACCCATTAATTCTTCTTTGAACGTGAGGCTGTGATCATACTGATCGGCAACGGCCTGCATGACCTTTTTGGCACACTCGGTTACATCCGGGCCGATACCGTCACCGGGCAGCAATACAATTACGGCTTCCATGCACGAGCCTCCTCGAAGTTTTTTATTTGCTCAAAGTGTTGTTGCAGAAAACCGAGCTGATCGACTCCCTCGACCAGGCAATATCTTGCAAAGGCGTCGATGGGGAATCCGGTCGTTCTGCCGTCGGGAAGTGTCAGCGTCGCGTTTTCGACGTCGATCTCCACCTCGGCGCCAGGGTTGTCGAGTAACCACTGGTGCGTGTCCCTGTCGGCGACGATCGGCACGAGGCCATTTTTCAGCGCGTTGTTGCGAAATATGTCGGCAATCTCGGTCGAGATAACGGCTTGAAAACCGTAGTCGAGCAAGGCCCACGGCGCATGTTCTCGAGACGAGCCGCAGCCAAAGTTATTGCCCGCTACCAATATGCCGCATCCGCGAGCCTGTGGTTGGTTAAGGGGGAAATCGGGCTTCTCACTGCCGTCTTCGTTGTGCCGCAAATCGTAAAAAACGTTTTGGCCGAGACCCTCGCGTGACGTCGTCGTAAGAAAGCGCGCCGCAATAATCTGGTCGGTATCAATGTCTCTTGTCGGCAGCACGACGGTGCGTGACTGAATGTGCCTGACAGCGCTCATGAGAATGTCCTCGGATCGGCGACGCGACCGCTGACCGCGGAGGCCGCGGCTGTCGCCGGGCTCGCCAGTACGGTGCGGGCACCGACGCCCTGGCGACCCTCAAAATTCCGGTTGCTGGTACTGACACTGAGCTTCCCTTGCGGGACCGTATCGCCGTTCATGCCGATGCACATCGAACAACCTGCTTCACGCCATTCTGCGCCTGCTTCGACGATGATTCGGTCCAGGCCTTGAGCCTCGGCCTGGATCTTCACCTGCTGTGACCCGGGCACGACGAGCATGCGCACCCCGTCAGCGACTCTTCGGCCCTTGAGCACTCGCGCTGCTTCTTCGATGTCGGACAGGCGCCCGTTAGTGCAGCTGCCGACGAAAACGACATCGACCGAGTGGTCGGTCATCGGTTTGCCGGATTCGATCCGCATGTAGTCAAGCGCTTTCCGGAAGCTCGGGTCATCACCGCCATCCGGCACAGGTTCGTTGATGCCGACGACCATGCCCGGATTGGTGCCGAAGGTGACCATGGGTTGCAGCGCGCCGGCAGCAAGCGTGATGGACTTGTCGAACTCGGCGCCTTCGTCGGTGCGCAACGCTTTCCAGCGCCTGACGGCCGCATCCCAGTCAGCCTCTTGTGGCGCCCGCGGCCGACCGTGCAGGTACTCGAACGTCGTGTCGTCGGGCGCGATCATTCCCGCGCGTGCGCCACCTTCGATCGACATATTGCAAATCGTCATACGGCTTTCCATGTCGAGGGCCGTTATTGCGTCCCCACGATATTCGATGACGTGTCCTGTTCCACCGTCGACGCCGATCTCGCCGATTATAGCGAGGATGACATCCTTGGCGGACACGCCTGCAGGAATCTGCCCATCGATGTTGATGGCCAGTGTTTTCGGCTTGCGCTGCAGCAGGCACTGGGTCGCCAGCACGTGGCCGACTTCCGTAGTGCCGATACCAAAGGCGAGGGCGCCAAACGCCCCGTGCGTGCTGGAGTGGCTGTCGCCGCAGACGATCGTCTTACCCGGCTGAGTGGCACCGAGTTCAGGCCCGATGACGTGCACGATGCCGCGGTGTTCATTGCCGAACCCGATCAGATCGAGATCGAAGTCCTTGCAGTTCTGCTCCATTTGCCGAATCTGGTTCGCGGCGCTTTCGCCGACCACGGCCAGGTCCTTGAAGCTCGACACCGGCGTTGTCGGCGTCGAATGATCCATGGTCGGCAGCGTAAGATCCGGCCGTCGCACCGGCAGTCCCTGTTCCCGGAGCACGGTGAATGCCTGCGGCGTCGTTACCTCGTGGATGATGTGCAGGTCGATGTAAAGAACGGCGGGCGTATCGGGTGTCTCGTCGACCACGACGTGATCCGACCACACCTTTTCAAACAGTGTTGCATTGCTCACGGTTTTTGCCCGCCTAGATTGTTGCGTGTTCGGGGGTTGGCCTGCCCGGTCCTGAGCGTCCGTGTTGCTTGCGGCGAAGGATGCGGTTCATGACCTCGAGGCAAGCGCGGCAGCCGGCTTCGACGATATCGACGCTCGCGCCACGACCTCGATAACTCGCTCCATCATGCTCAACTGTGACGGTAACTTCGCCCTGAGCGTCTTCGCCGACCGATGCGCTGTGAAGTTCAAAATTTCGAAGTGTCAGCTGCACGCCCGTGGCTTTCTCGAGCGCCAGGAACGCGGCCGCAACCGGCCCGTCACCATGTGCGCTCTCGACGGTGTCAGTACCGCTTTCGCCAATAAGGGCCACAGCGGCTGTTGCGGGTTGATCGGTGTGCGTCTGTACTTCCAGCGACTTGAGCGTCCATGGACCCGAAGAGGTGCCATCGGCATTCATGATGATTGCCTCGATATCGCCGTCGTAGACGTCTTTTTTCTTGTCGGCGAGTTTCTTGAATTCCTGAAAAGCACGATTGGTCTCGAACTCATCGAGTTGAAAACCCAGTTCCGAAACGCGATCCCTGAAAGCATGCCTGCCGCTGTGCTTGCCCATAACCAGATTTGACCGGCTCAAGCCCACGTCCTCGGGCCGCATGATCTCGTAGGTCGACGCGTGCTGCAGCATGCCGTGCTGGTGAATACCGGCCTCGTGCGCGAACGCATTTTCGCCGACAATCGCTTTGTTTCTCGGTGTGTGCATGCCCGTGATGTTTGCCACCAGGCGCGACGTTGGATAGAGCCGTGTCGTATCGATCGCTGTCTCGAGTCCGAAAAACTCGGAACGGGTCTTGATGGCCATGACGGCTTCTTCGAGGCTGCAATTCCCCGCGCGCTCTCCGATACCGTTAATCGTGCACTCGATCTGCCGTGCACCGGCATTCACGGCTGCCAGGCTGTTTGCGACCGCCATGCCGAGATCATTATGGCAGTGCACACTCAGGATGATGTCGTCGATGCGCTCTACGTGATCCTTGAGATAACGGAACAAGCGATCGAACTCGGCGGGAATCGTGTAGCCAACCGTATCCGGAACGTTGACCGTTGTCGCCCCGGCTTCGATTGCTGCAGAAACGACTTCCGCGAGATAGGAAAGCTCGGTACGGGATGCATCCTCGGGAGAAAACTCCACGTCGTCGACCAGTTCCCGAGCCATCTTGATCGCGCCGACGGCACTCTTGATGATTTCTTCCTTCGCCATTTTGAGCTTGTGTTCGCGATGAATGGCACTGGTCGCGACGAAGACGTGGATGCGGTGACGGTCGGCGCCTTTTACGGCGTCGTAGACTTTCTGGATATCGCCCGGGTTGCAGCGGGCGAGGCCACAGATTACAGGGCCGAAATTGCTATCGGCGATGGCTTTTACGGACTCGAAGTCGCCAGGGGAGGCAGCAGGAAAACCGGCCTCGATGATGTCGACGTTAAGGTCAGATAGCGCTTTCGCAACACGGAGCTTTTCCTTGAGCGTCATGCTGCAGCCCGGGGCCTGTTCTCCGTCACGTAAGGTCGTGTCGAAAATGCGTATTCTGCTATCTGACGGTTGCTCTGACATCGGATCGATCCTCCGTTTTTTCCTCTGATTACTTGCTATTTCGCGCTACCTAGTCTTCCAGCCAGTCCATGCGAGCGCGCAGGTCGGCACCGACCTTCTCGATCGGATGATCGAGATCCGCCTGCATCATGCGTTTGAACTCAGGCATGCCGCTTTCGTTCTCGGCAATCCAGTTGCGGGCGAAGGTGCCGTCCTGAATTTCGTCGAGTACCTCTTTCATGGCGGCGCGCGATGTTTCGTCCACCACTCGCGGACCGCTGATCATGTCTCCCCAGGCGGCAGTATCGCTGATGAATTTGTGCATCTTCCGGAGACCGCCCTCATGCAGCAAATCGACAATCAGCTTCAGCTCGTGCATGACCTCGTAGTAAGCCACCTCGGGTTGATAGCCGGCCTCTACCAGGGTCTCGAAGCCCGCGACGATGAGTTCGGTCGCGCCGCCACAGAGCACGGCCTGTTCACCGAACAGGTCGGTCTCGGTTTCCTCGGCAAACGTCGTCTCGATCACACCGGCTCGTGCGCCACCAATGCCCGACGAGTAGGCCAGCGCAATCTTCAGCGCGTCTCCGGTGGCATCCTGATGCACGGCCACCAGGCACGGAACGCCATGTCCTTCTTCGTATTGGCGGCGTACCAATCCGCCGGGTCCTTTGGGCGCAATCAGCGCGACGTTCAGGTCGCTGCGCGGCTCGATCTGCTTGTAATGAATAGCGAACCCGTGGGCAAACATCAGGGTGGCACCGGTCTCGATATCATCGACCACAGAGTTATAAAGTGTCTTCTGCACCATGTCCGGCGTCAGGAACATGACGATCCTGGCATTCTTGACGGAGTCGTTGGGCTCCATGACCGTCAGTCCATCGGCTTTGGCATTGGCCCAGCTCGCACCACTGCTGCGCAGGCCAACCACGACGTTAAAACCACTGTCCTTCAGGTTCAACGCGTGCGCGCGCCCCTGGCTGCCGTAGCCAAGAATCGTTATCTGACGGTCTGCCAGACAGGTAATATCGACGTCTGTTTCCGAATACATTCGCATGGTGGTTCCTCAGCCTGCTGCAATTCTCATAAAAAAAACCCCACTATCCATTTGGATGCGGGGCTTACGTGTCCTTTTGCCGGATACGCGCTACCCGCTGTACCTCCCAAGGAGGAGCAGGGCAACTTGCAAGACGAACAGGTTGTCCACCTGTGAGCTTTTGTGCGGTCCGATCATAGCGCCGAATCATGTTGTAACGCCGGATTGATGTCAACCATTGCTTAATCGGTTACGACTGTTACTAAAGAAAACTGATTAACAAGCAAGCCTAAGCACATAATTACAAGGGCAAACTTTGGACCGAAGAGTGCGCGAAAGAACCTTGAGCGACAGCGCTCATTAACGGCGTACGATTACACCCTTGCTGAGCATGGCGTGAACCGTTTGCTTCTTGTCCCGGCGATCCTGCTCAGCGCAATTTTCGGAGTGCAATAATACGTCGGCGAACTTATATAGCTCGCGGGCTGGCGATCTTCGAAGCATGTGTTATTCTTGGCGGCGAAGGACAGGGGACCTCACAAGAATTACATGACCAAAATGGCGGGGAAGCCTCGGCAAGATCGAGGTAGCCAAAAAACAAGAGAGACAAAGTCTGGTTCCAAAACGTAATTATCGCCGCGCGGCGAAAGTGGAGAGAGTCGCGTGCGCAATTGGCAACGGGATCTACGTTGCCGGTTTACATTTGTGCATGTATTCAGCGGATACGTTGCATCCCTCTCCGTAACTGTTAACAACAACATACGACCTTTAAGGAGCGTTCATGAATCGGTGCATAAGCAGCAGTCGGCGCATTACCGCAGTGTTTCTCGCAACAACGGTGATCGCGCTCTCCGGCAGCGTTTTCGCCCAGACCGTCGATCAGGTTTTGCAGGCTGATCAACGCCGGTTGAACCTGGCACAGCAATCGCAGGAGCGAGTCAACAAAATTGTTGAAGGAACACGTTCTCTCGAAGACCAGTACCGGGCGATTAACAAGGAAATTGACGGACTCAAAGTCTACAACCGGCTGATGCGGGCTCAGGTTGAGGGTCAGTCAGCGGTGCTGGAAGATATCTCATTGTCGATGGACCAGGTCGATGTCATTAACCGCCAGATCTTTCCGCTGATGGAGCGGATGATTGACGGACTCGATCAGTCGGTGAAACTGGATATTCCATTCCTTATGGACGAGCGCAACACGCGTCTTGCAAACCTCAAGGAGATCATGCAGCGCTCCGACGTCAGCGTGGCTGAGAAATTCCGCAAGGTGATGGAGGCTTACCAGATCGAAAATGACTACGGCACGACGATTGAGAACTACACGCAGTCATTGACTATCGACGGCGCGACACGCTCGTTCAACATGCTTCGCATCGGTCGCATTGGTCTCTATTTCCAGTCCGACGACACCCAGATAACGGGGCGCTGGGACAACGAAACAAGAGACTGGGTAATCGACAATTCCGCACGCAATGAAGTGCGAAAGGGTCTGCGCGTTGCCAAACAGTTAATTGCGCCTGAACTCATCATTGTTCCAGTTCCAGCTGCGGAGGCTAGTTAAATGAAACGTATTACACTCATTATTGCCGCCGGACTGCTGAGTCTGGGTTTTGTTGCCACGGCAAGCGCGCAGGACGACGGCGCTCGCAGTATGGGCGAGCTCTTGCGCTTGATCGAGCAGGGACAGGCGCGTGACTCACAGGAAAACCGCAAACGTGAAGCGGCTTTCGCGCAGGACAAGAACAAGCAGCAGTCGCTACTGAACCAGGCGCGCGCAGAACGTACTCGCGCGGAAAACACGAGCGCCAGCCTCGAACAGCAGTTTGAGGAAAACCAGCAGCGTATTATCACGGCTCGCCAGGCGCTCGACGAACGTCTCGGTGCCCTGAAAGAGTTGTTTGGCGTTTTGCAGACGGTTTCCGGCGATGCGCAAGGTCGATTCGGCGCCTCGCTGACCAACATCGAGTTTCCGGATCGTTCGCAGTTCCTCTTTGACCTCGGCGCCAAGATGGCTGGAGCCAGCAGTCTTGCCTCGATCGAAGACATCGAGACACTCTGGGCAATGCTGCAGAGAGAAATCGTCGAGACCGGCAAGGTCACGCGTTTCAATCACCTCGTCACAAAAGCCGATGGCCAGCAGGAAGAGTTAGAGGTCGTCCGTGTGGGTGCCTTCAACATCGTTTCTGAAAATGGCTACCTTGAATACGACGCTAACGAGAAGTCTATCGCCGAACTGCTGCGTCAGCCTGAGGGGCGTTATGCCTCTACCGCGGGCGACATGATGGATGCCGAAGGCGGTGTCCTCCATTTCGGTATCGACGTAACGAAGGGCGGCATTCTCGGTTTGCTCGTTGAAACGCCGACCATCAAAGACCGCATCGAACAGGGCGGAATCGTCGGTTACTGCATTATTGCGCTCGGCATCATCGGCCTGATCATCGCGGTCCTCCGCTGGTTTGCGTTGGGCAACGATAGCCGCAAGGTTACGGCGCAGCTCAAGCGGGATACCGCCAGCACCGATAATCCGCTGGGTCGCGTACTTGCCGCTTATGAAAGCAACAAGGGTGCAGATACCGAGACTATCGAACTGAAACTCAGCGAGGCGGCACTTAAAGAGATGCCGGCCCTGACCAAGGGTCTGTTGTTCATCAAGGTGGTTGCGGCCGTCGCACCGCTCATGGGTCTGCTCGGTACGGTTACCGGTATGATCAAGACCTTCCAGGTGATTACGCTCTACGGCGCCGGTGATCCGAAGATGATGGCAGGCGGTATATCTCAGGCATTGATGACCACGGTACTGGGCCTCTGTGTAGCAATTCCCATGGTACTGCTGCACACGGTTGTCAGTGGTCAGAGCCGCAAGATCGTAAACATCCTTCAGTCTCAGAGCGCTGGCCTCGTGGCACAGCACTCCGAACGGAATGAATAAAGCCGAAAGGAGTCGCCATGCTTTGGCTTGCTGATGCCTTTGAAGCCATACGGGACTTCATGAATCTGGGTGGGCCGGTACTGAAGGTCATTGCAGTGACCATCTTGCTGATGTGGGTCGTCATCGTTGAGCGGATCATGTACTTCCGCACTTCGATGAACCAGATGTCACGAGAGATTCATGATAACTGGGAATCACGGCCGGAACGCCGGTCCTGGAACGCGCTGCAGATTCGCGAGTTGATGATCTCGCGATTCAGCGAAGCAACGAACAAGGGTATTGCCCTGATTCAGACACTCGTTGCCTTGTGTCCGCTACTTGGCCTGCTCGGCACGGTGACGGGCATGATCAGCGTATTCCAGGTCATGGCGGTCTCCGGGTCGGGCAACGTCCGGGCGATGGCGGCGGGCGTGTCCCAGGCCACCGTGCCGACCATGGCGGGAATGGTAGGGGCCCTTTCGGGCGTCCTGTTCGTCACTTTGCTAACCCGCCGCGCGGCGCGTGAAGTCGAATTCCTCGAGGATTCGCTCACGATGGATCACTAGGGGACAGTCACCATGCGCCACCATCTCGATGATATCCACGTTGATGAGGAAGAGAATGAGATCAACCTGACGCCGATGCTCGACGTCGTGTTTATCATGCTTATCTTCTTTATCGTGACGGCATCGTTCATCAAGGAATCGGGTATTGACGTCAATCGACCTGACGCTCCGGTTACGGAGTCGAAGCCGGAAGAAGCCAACATTCTAGTGATGATAAGCTCCAATGATGAGATCTATATCGACCGGCGACTGATCGATCCGCGAGCCGTTCGTGCCAACATCGAACGCCTGCATGCAGAGAACCCGGAGGGTTCGGTGGTGATTCAGGCGAACAAGAAGTCGACCAACAAGGTGCTGGTTTGGGTGATGGACGCTTCGCGCAGTGCGGGTGTCTATAACATTTCGATCGCCGATCAACGATGAGCGGATACTCTACAGGACAATAGCCAATGCGAAGAAAACACGGCTCCATGGGAATGGAGGAAGAAGAGAACGAGATCAACCTGACGCCAATGCTGGACGTCGTGTTCATCATGCTCATTTTCTTTATTGTCACGGCGACCTTTATCAAGGAAGCTGGTATCCAGGTTGAACGTCCCGACACGGTTACGGCGGACACCCAGGACGATGCCTCGATCCTTATCGCAATCAGTGCGGCCGACGAGATCTGGGTAGACCGCCAAAAGAGAGATCCCCGTGCCGTGCGTTCGATCATCGAACGTTTGCATGCCGAGAACCCGAAAGGGTCGATTGTGATCCAGGCCGATGAAGATTCGACCAATGAGATGCTGGTCATCGTTATGGAGGCCGCCAAAGCCGCCGGGGTCACCAACGTCGCAATAGCATCTGATGACGGCTAGGAACAACGGCGGAGGATGTTTGTCGTATTAAGAAGGATCTGCCGAGCGCTGATTGAGCGGCAGTTGCTCTGAGGAGAACAAAAGCATGATAGGTCGTTACGTATTTTCGATAGTGATCGGTTCGATCATAACGCTGAGCCTGCTGTTCGTCATGCAACTGCTCATCGTTACGGGTAAGACGGCGCTGACCGACCCGAGGGAACGCCACAAGCTCGAATTCGTTCGCGTGAAGCGCAACGAGAACCTGAACACCGCCGACCTCACTCCGGAGAAACCGCCGAAGCCACCGGAGACGCCACCAGAGACCCCGCCTCAGGAAATGGACAATGTCAATCCGGATGCACCGACCATTAGCGTCGCAGCGCCGACGGTTACTGCAAACACGGAAATCGGTGGCCCGGGTGGCATGAATATCGCCGAAGGCGATTACCTTCCAATCGTGAGAGTTGCGCCAGTCTATCCAGCGCGTGCCCTTTCACGCGGCCTCGAGGGCTTTGTAGATTTGTCATTTACGGTCACATCGGCGGGTACCGTGAAAGACCCGATAGTGCTGCAGTCGTCGAGCAGCCTATTCGAGCGTGCGGCGATACGTGCAGTGCTCAAATTCAAATACAAGCCGAGGGTCGTCGACGGTGTTCCGGTCGAGGTGCCGGGCGTGAAAACACGAATATCATTCCAGCTCGAGGAATGATGCCCGTTCACTACGAAGGTGGAAAAAGCTACTCAAGAGGATCTTTTTGACATGAACATGAATCGTGGAATTTCTCTTAAGCTGTGCCTCGCGCTGATCGTCGGGGTACTCGCATTTGGTAGTGCCGGGGCGCAAAAAGCCACCCAGGAGGACAGGGACAAGACCAAGACCAAACAGGCGCAAGCGGTCAGCAAAGAAGTTTACGAGCGCATCCAGAAAGCACAGGAAATGGTCGATGAGAAGCAATACAAGAACGCGCTGAAGACCCTGAATAATCTCTATAACCCGGACAAGCTCACGGAGTACGAACAGGCCAACGTATTGAATTATCTTGGCTTCGTCTATTACAACATGGACGATACGAAGGGCGCGATCCGCACCTACGAGAAGATGCTGGCGCTGCCGACACTTGAGCCACAGATGGCCAAGCAGACGACGTTTACATTGGCGCAATTGCAGACGATGGAGGAGCAATATTCGAAGGCGTTGGCCACCCTGGACAAGTGGTTCCTGCTAGAGACCAACCCGGCGCCCGAACCCTTTATCCTGAAAGCACAGATCCTCTACAACCTGGACCGTTTCAAGGAGATGGTGGAACCCATCGAAAACGCGATGAGCGTTGCCAGGAAGCGCGAAAAGCCCGTGAAAGAAGACTGGTACGGCTTACTCAACTTCGCGTATTTCCAACAGGAAAATTACGCAAAGGTTCGTGATATACAAAAGATCTTGTTGCAAAACTGGCCGAAGGCGCGGTACTGGAAGTCGCTTGCCGGTGCGTTTACCGAACTCGGGGAAGATGAGAAGCTGATCTACGCCTACGATGCGGCGCATACGCAGGGAATGCTCGAGAAGGATACCGAGTTCGTGACGATGGCCCAGCTCTATCTGCAGGCGGAAGTGCCGTATAAGGCCGCTACTTTGCTTGAAGAGAAAATGAACGCCGGCATAGTGCCGAAGAACGAGAAAAATTATCGTCTGCTGTCGCAAGCGTGGATGTTGGCCATGGAAGACGAGAAGTCAATCCCCGCTCTTCAGGCAGCCGCAAAACTGGCCACCCACGGTGAACTGGACCAGCGGCTGGCAAACGCCTATCTCAATGTTGGAAACTACGCTGAATGTGTCAAATCGGGAAACAATGCACTCAGGAAGGGTAGCCTGAAAAATGCTGACAATATGCAGATTTCTTTAGGCATGTGCCTGTACAACCTGCGACGTTACAGTGATGCAAAAGCCGCGTTCCGCAAAGCGTCGGCAGCGCCTCGCTCAGCGCGTACGTCCAACCAGTGGATCAAGGTCATTGACGCAGACCTGGAGCGTAATCGCCAGATCAGGCTTGCTGAGGAGGCCGCGCGGAAGAAACGCCAGGAGTTGAACGCGAAGAAAGCGGAAGCTTCTCGCGTTTAAGGCGGTAGCGCCGAAGAACCCATCACTATCGCATTCTTTGCCAGGGGCGTTGACCGGAAACGGTCAACGCCCCTAAAATTGCGTGGACCCCAAAATCGGACTCAGGTAATGCCGAAAATCACCTATATGACATCTGACGGAAACCGCCACGAGGTGGAGGTGGAGAACGGCTATTCGGTTATGGAGGGTGCCATCAATAACAACATAGACGGCATTGTGGCCGAGTGTGGGGGAGCCTGTGCGTGCGCGACTTGCCACAGCTATATCGACGACGCCTGGCTCGACAAAATGCCCGAAATGGACGACATGGAAGACAGCATGCTCGACGCGGCTTTCGAGCGGAAGGCCAACAGCCGATTAACGTGCCAGATCGAGGTCTCGGAAAAGCTCGATGGTCTGGTCGTGCACGTCGCGGAGAACGACTACTGAGTATCGACTGTAAGAGACCGCCCTGCGGGCGACCTCTCGTGCGCATGGCACGTTCCTACGGGCCGAAATGACCCTACCGCAAACCAGTCTCGGCCCGGCCGATTACCATGCGCTGGATCTCGCTGGTTCCCTCGTAAATCTCCGTTATCTTGGCATCACGGAAGTAACGCTCAAGCGGCAGCTCTTTGCTGTAGCCCATGCCACCATGAATCTGCAGGGCCTGGTGCGTGACGAACATCGCGGTTTCCGAGGCGTAGAGTTTGGCAATGCTGGCGTTGAGTGTATTTCTCGCCCCCGTCACCTTAGCTTGTTGCTTCGACCATGCAGCACGCAATACCAGCAATCGAGAAGCGTCGATGCGCATTTTCATGTCAGCAATTTTTCCCTGAATTGCCTGAAAACTACCGATCGCCGAGCCGAAGGCCTTTCGTTCCCGCGAATATTCCACGGCGGCATCGTACGCGGCTCTCGCGATACCTACAGCCTGTGCCGCGACGCCCACTCGACCGGCGTCAAGAACGGTGAGGGCGATCTTGAAACCTTCGCCTTCGTCGCCAATTCGATTCTCGGCCGGAACGATATAGTCCTCCAGTTCTATCTCGCAGGTTGCGGAAGCGCGGATACCCAACTTCGGCTCTGTCTTGCCGACGACGAATCCCGGTTCCTCCGAATCGATCACAAAGGCGCTGATCCCGACCGATTCTCCGGCGCTATCGACAGTCTGCGTGAACACAATGATGTACTTGGCTACCGGTCCTGAGGTTATCCATGCTTTCTTGCCGTTGAGCGTGTACGTGGATCCGTCAGGCGAGCGCTCGGCCCTGCAGCGCATCGTTGCGGCATCCGAACCGGACATTGGCTCAGTAAGGGCGTAGGCGCCGTTGACTTCACCGGAGGCGACAGGGCGGAGGTATTTCTGTTTCTGATCCTCGGTACCGAACTCGAGCAGCGGTACACCTACCAGCGAATTGTTGACCGACACAATCGTGCCATGCGCCGCGTCAGCCGCAGAAATCTCCTCCATAACAAGAACATAGCTAATAGATTCGAGGCCCGACCCACCATACTCCTCGGGTACCTCGATGCCCATGAACCCCAATTCGCCGGCCTGGCGAATGGTCTCCACCGGAAACTTGCCGCTCTCGTCAAATTCCGCAGCGACCGGCGCTATTTCGTTCCGGGCAAACTCTCGAGCCGCGTCCTGAATAAGTTGCTGCTCCTCTGTTAACGCAAAGTCCATACTGTTTCCCTTCCTGCTAGAATCGTTCATGTGCGGGCGAAAATCATTGCCGATCGGGCCCGGAATCTCAATACCTCAACAGGAGTAATTATTGATGACAATCTCAGCTGGCCAGAAGATGCCGTCGGGCGTTTTTGGCATTATGACCGACGCGGGCCCCGGCGCAATTTCTACAGACGATCTGTTCGCCGGGAAGAAAGTGGTCCTTGTGTCGGTACCGGGCGCATTCACACCTACATGCTCGATGAATCATTTGCCGGGATTTGTTGATCACGCCGCAGAACTAAAAGCAAAGGGCGTGGATACGATTGCCTGCATGGCCGTCAATGACGTATTTGTCATGGATGCCTGGGGCAAGGATCGCGGTGTCGGTGAGCAGGTGATGATGCTTGCCGATGGCAACGGCGAATATGCCAGGGCATTGGGGCTCGAAATGGACGGTACAGGTTTCGGAATGGGTATGCGCGGCCAGCGTTTTGCAATCATTGTTGATGATGGCGTCGCGGCTCACGTTGGCGTAGAGGCGCCCGGACAGTTCGAGGTCAGCAAAGCCGAAGCTATCCTCGGCGCCCTGTAGTACTGCCAGACACGAAAGAAGGGGTGGCCCGCTCGGGACACCCCTTGCCCTGTTGCCGGAATCTAGCCCAGCGCGTCCGTCAGTTCCGGAACAATGTTGAACAAGTCACCGACAAGCCCGATATCGGATACTTCGAAGATGGGCGCCTCCTCGTCCTTGTTTATTGCCACGATCGTGCCGGCATCCTTGATACCGGTGATGTGCTGAATCGCGCCGGAAATGCCAATAGCGATGTACAGGTCCGGGGCGATGATCTGACCGGTCTGTCCGACCTGCGTTTCCGGTGGCACATAGCCGGCGTCAACAGCCGCTCTTGATGAGCCGATCGCGGCACCGAGCGTGTCGGCGAGTTTGTAGATCAGTTCGAAATTCTCTTCGCTACCCAGCGCTCGTCCGCCGGAGACGACTTTGGCAGCGACTTGCAGATCCGGCCGATCAGACTGGCCCGTCTGTAACTCGACGAAGCGTGTATGCGTCGGCAGGTCAACCTCAATGTCGGTGGTTTCGACGGCGGCGGAGTTGCCACCATCGGCAGCCTGGTAAGAGGCGGTTCGGACTGTAGCTACCACGATGCTGTCCGCAGGTGCTTCAACGCTGACTATCGCATTACCAGCGTAGACGGGTCGCTTGAAGCGATGACTGCCTTCGACGGTCATGATGTCGCTAATCTGATTGACGCCGAGCAAAGCAGCCACACGCGGCATCAGGTCTTTTCCGAAGGCTGTCGACGGTCCGAAGATGTGGCTGTATCCTGACGCCAGCGCAACAATCTGCGGAGCAAGAATAGCCGCGATCGCCGCACTGTTTTCCTCTCGCTCAACTGTCAGAACGCGCTCGACTCCGCTGATCTGCGCGGCTTCAGCCGCAATCGCGGACGGCGAAGCCGCAAGTACCACGATATCCACTTCTGCACCGTCAATCTGTGCCGCACAGGCAACGCACTTGGCCGTGCTCGGATTGAGTGCCGTCCCATTATGCTCCGCAACTACCAGTACTTTTGCCATCACACGAGTCCTTTGTCTTTGAGCGCCACGACGAGGCCGGCGACATCCTCAACCATGATGCCGCGGGTCCGACCCGCTGGCGGTTCGAACAGTGTTTCCGTTATTTGCGGCGCTTTTTCAATACCAAGGTCGGCCATCGAAAGTTGATCCAGTGGCTTCTTCTTTGCCTTCATGATGTCAGGTAACTTGACGTAGCGCGGCTCGTTCAATCGCAAGTCGACAGTAATCACAGCCGGCAAATCGATCTCAATCGTCTCGAGGCCGCTATCCACTTCTCTCGTAACCCGTGCCGTATCGCCGTCAATAGTCAGTTCTGATGCAAAGCTCGCCTGGGGGCGCTCCCAGATCGCGGCCAGCATCTGACCGGTCTGGCTGTTGTCATCATCGATTGCCTGTTTGCCGAGAATGACGAGTTCCGCATTCTCGCGATCGATGATCGCCCTGAATATGCGCGCGACGGTCAAGGCATCCATGGCGTCGTCGGTTTCGACGAGGATGGCGCGATCGGCACCCATTGCCAGGCCCGTGCGAAGTTGTTGCTGCGCGTCCGAGGATCCGATCGAAATAACGACGACCTCGGACGCCTCGCCACGTTCTCTGATGCGCAGCGCTTCCTCGAGAGCGATTTCGTCGAACGGATTGATGCTCATCTTCACACCATCAGTTTCGACGCCGCTGCCGTCGCTTTTAACCTGAACACGCACGTTGTAGTCAACAACGCGCTTCAGACCGACGAGTATCTTTTCCACTTATCTGACTCCCTGTTTGCCAGCACAGCTGCCGCGGGTGTATCCCGCGGCACGCTATTGTCTATGACCGTTTCGCCGTGTACAAGATCAAATGCGGCAATTTACAGGGTAAATGATGACCGGCGACAGCAATCTCATCAGCGGACAGGAACTGCTATCGCGAATCGGTGACCCGAACCTCCGGATTGTCGATTGTCGATTCGATCTTGCCGATCCAGTTGCGGGTCGGCGGGCCTACCAGAATGGACATATCCCTGGAGCAGTGTTCGCTGACCTGGACATGGACCTCTCCGCTCCAGTCACCGCGGAGAGCGGCCGGCACCCGCTGCCGGCGGCAAACGCGCTTGGGAAGACATTCGGTCGGCTGGGCATCGACGATGCGACCCAAGTGGTGGTCTACGATGCGAACAACGGTGCCCTCGCGGCACGGGCCTGGTGGCTGCTGAAATGGCTGGGGCACGATCGGGTTCGACTGTTGGATGGAGGCATCGACCATTGGCTCGCGTCCGCGCGAGCCGTGCGTAAAGGGGACGAACAGGCCTCGTCGCGGTCATTCGTTGCTCGTCCGTGTAACGACAGAGTATTGACGACGGCGGAACTTGCAGGCGATCTCGACGGCATAGCAAAGTTGCGGCTGATTGACGCACGCGACGCCGCTCGTTTCCGGGGGGAAGTCGAGCCCATTGACCCCGTGGCAGGACATATTCCGGGTTCTTTGAACCTGCCGTATTCGGTCAGTTTGAACGATGACGGTACCTGGAAGGCACGGGCAGCTCTCGAGGCAATTTGGCTCGCTGTGCTCGGCGAGGACCGGTCGGCGCCCTGGTCCGCAATGTGTGGGTCTGGCGTCACCGCGTGTCACCTGGCCATTTCAGCCACCGAGGCGGGATTTAAGGAACCACGACTGTACGTCGGTTCCTGGAGCGAGTGGATTCGGAATCCCGGGCGACCTGTTGGTCTCGGGGAGAGCCCGAATCGCCGCCCCGGGGCTGCGGATATGGCGTAAACTTAACGCCGTTTCGTTGTCTAAATGGACAGTGAAGTCGCGATTCGCTGAATTTGAAAGCTGCTATGCACGAAGAAAGACGAGCTTTATTAAATATTAAAAAACAGTTATTTATAACCGTTTCTTCAAGTGTTTTAGTAGCTTGTGCTGCGACAGACACAGACACTGACGAGCCGTATTCATCGCGCTCGGATTGCATCTATCAGCCAAGTATCCGAGGATATAGCGTCCTTGATGAGTCGAATCTCATTGTGTCTACTTCGGGCCGCCGGCAATACCATGTCGTGCTGCAGCGGAGGGCTCACGGACTCCGGTCCAGCTGGAGCATTGCCTTCAAATCACCGACAGGCAGAATTTGCGCCGCGTTCAGTGAAGTCGTCTTCAAGGGTCATTTTGATGGCGAGTCGATAAGGATCTCGACGATCAGGGAACTGAGTCCGGAAGAGGAGGAAGACCTCCTGATCCGGTACGGCAAGAAAGAGCCGGAAATCGAACAAACACCGGTACCGCAGGAAGTCCAGGGTGCCGATGTAGAAGAGCTGGACCCGGTTGTTGACGACGAAATGTTGGACAACTGAGTCACGCAATCCGCAATCTCCGTGCGGACCCGCCCGGCCAACCGCAAGGTTGGCCGGGTTTTTTAAAGCGCTTAGTGAAGGGATTTTGGCAGTCCATGGCAACGCCACTCTCGAACATCCGGGTGCTCGACATGAGCCGGATTCTCGCCGGACCATGGGCAGGCCAATTGCTGGGCGACTACGGCGCTGATGTCGTCAAAATCGAGCGCCCGGGCGCGGGTGATGATACGCGTCAATGGGGACCTCCGTGGCTGGGGGACCTTCGCGGTGGTGAGTCGGCGTATTTCCTCTCCGCGAATCGCAACAAACGTTCTGTCACCGTTAATATCGCCGATAGCAAAGGGCAACGGGTCATTCGCGACCTCGTTGCCAGCGCAGACGTGCTCATTGAAAACTACAAGGTCGGCACTCTCAAACGCTACGGGCTGGGCCCTGACGAACTCCTGGTAATTAACCCGCGGCTCGTCTACTGCTCGATATCCGCTTTTGGCCAGAGTGGTTCGCGCGCATCCGAGCCGGGCTATGACGCGATGATACAGGCCTCCGCCGGGTTGATGAGTATCACCGGACCGGCGGGAGAAGACACGGATGGACCCCAGAAAGTGGGTGTCGCAATCGCCGACATCATGGCCGGCATGTATGCGACGACGGCCGTGCTCGCTGCGCTGATTGAGCGCGGTGTCAGTGGCAAAGGACAGCATATCGACGTTCCGCTATATGACAGCCAGGTTGCCTGGCTGGCTAATCAGAACATGAACTACCTGATCAGCGGTTTAGTACCTAAGAGAATGGGAACCGCGCATCCGAACCTGGTGCCCTACCAGGCGATTTCGACTCGCGATGGAAACATGATGCTGGCGGTTGGCAACGATCGGCAATTCGCCGCACTTGTCGAGTGCGTTGGCCAACCGGAGCTCGCAAGCGATGAACGATTCGAACGCAACAGTGACCGCATCGCCAATCGTCTCGAATTGGTCCGGCTGCTCGAGGCGGCGCTCGGCCAGCAGACCACGGCGTATTGGCTCGAAGAGCTGGCCAAACGAGGTGTGCCGGCCGGCCCCATTAATACGATCGAGCAGGTGCTCACCAATTCTCATGCCGCGGAGCGTGGGCTCGTGCGCCATCTGACAAATACGCTAGGACAGGATGTGCCTACCGTATCGAACCCGGTCGATTTCTCGGCGACACCCGTGAACTATGAAAAGGCACCGCCGCTCCTGGGCGAGCACACGGAAGAGGTTTTGCGGGAATGGTTGGGTTACCCTGAGGAGTTCATTACCGAGCTGCGCGACAGTGCGGCGATATGATGTTAACAAGCGAGATTGACGGCAGCCATGGAACAACAAATCCGCACCAGTGAAACCCTGAAAAGCGTTCGTTATGAAATTCGGGGGCAGCTGGCCCATCGCGCGCTTGAGCTGGAAAAACGCGGCTACGAGATAATCTCTCTTAACATTGGCAACCCGGGTCTGTTCGGTTTTCGCACACCCGAGACCATGCGCCTGGCCATGATCGAGAACCTCGGTCAGTCCGAACCCTACTGCCACCAAAAGGGCATTTTCCCGGCACGTGAAGCTGTTGTCATGCAACAGCAGAGTCGTGGTATCCGCGGTGTCAGCGCGGACGAAGTGTTCATCGGCAATGGCGTGAGCGAACTGATCGACCTGTCTCTGCGTGCGCTTCTGAATCCAGGTGACGAGGTGCTCGTACCGAGCCCGGATTATCCCTTGTGGAGCGCCGCCGTTGCGCTCAATGGCGGAGTGGTCCGTCATTATTCATGCAGACCGGAGCAACGCTTTCTTCCCGACGTCGACCACATCGAGAGCCTGATAAACAACAATACCAAAGCGATTGTCGTCATCAATCCGAACAATCCTAGCGGCGCGGTCTACGATCTCGATACGCTTGCGAAAATCGTCAAGCTGGCAGAGCGTCACGACCTCGTCGTAATGGCCGACGAGATTTACGACCAGATGGTGTATGACGACGCCGAGTTCATCCCGATGGCAACCCTGGTAGACAGCACGGTTTGCCTGACATTTTCGGGACTGTCGAAGGTTTACCGTGCTTGTGGCTATCGCGTCGGCTGGTGCGTGTTTAGTGGAGAACTTGACCGGGCTGAAGAATATATCCATGGAATGGAGCTGCTTTCTGCCCTGCGTCTGTGCAGTAACGTGCCTGGACAGTGGGCAGTGCAAACGGCTCTCGGGGGATTCCAGAGCATCCTCGAGCTGGTACAGCCGGGTGGGCGGCTGTACCAGTCACGACAGGTAGTCCTCGACAGGGTCGAGGAGAGCCAATTCCTGAGTGCCCATCCACCGATGGGCGCCATGTATGCGTTTGTTCGGCTTGATCCCCGCTTTGACGGGCGCATGGACGACCAGGCTTTCGCTCTCGATTTGCTGGAAAATTACCACGTGCTCGTTGCGCCGGGCAGCAGTTTCAACACGTCTTATTCCGACCACTTTCGAATTACGACACTGCCCGATATCGAAACGATCAACCTCGTTTTCGATCGTATTGATTCGTGCCTGGAGCAGCACGCCTGACCGATGTACGAGTGGCTGACGGACGCACTGCAGGGCCCTTCGACCGTAATCACTGCGAATCGTCGCCTCGCCCGGGCGTTGCACGACGAATTCGCGCGCCAGCAGGTACGAGCCGGCAAACTGGCCTGGGAGAGCCCTGCGATCCATTCGTGGCAGGACTGGCTCGACATGCTGCTGCTCGGGGCAAGAGATCAGGCTTCTCTACCTACGAAAATCAACCCGCATCAAAGCCGGCTTCTTTGGGAGCGCTGCCTTAGCCGGGAAATAGGCGAATCCAGGTCAGGGCTTGCCGCGCTCGTCCGCTTATCGCGAGATGCATGGCAGCGCCTCGCCGACTGGCAGGTATCCATCGGCGAGGTCGCGCGATCGGCACAGAGCATTGATCAGCGCATGTTTGCCGCGGCTGCCGGGCGCTATCTCGGCATCCTGGAGCGCGAGCATTGGGTTGACGATGCCGGGCTCGCTTCGTTGGTCGATGAGTTAATCAGAACCGGCCGCGCCTCGAGTGCTGGCAGCGTGACTTTTGCGGGCTTCGACCGGGAACGGCCTGTCGTGACGTCGATTATCGCGGCGCTGGCCGAGCGCGGCTGTGAAATCCGGCCGGGACCGCTCCGGAAGAGTGCCGACTCGGTCGGTCTGCAGTGTTTCGAAACTACAGATGCGGAGATACGCGCGGCGGGGGACTGGGCACGCAAACAGCGGGAAGAACATCCGGATTACTCGATAGCGATAATCGCCGGTAACCTGGAAAGGGAAGCCACCCACAAGGCTCATCTTGTTCGAGAGGGGCTCGTCCCCGGCTGGCAGTACGGGGCACCGTCTATTGCCCATTCCGTCAATGTTTCTTACGGCCGGAAACTCGCCGATTTTCCGGCCGTGTCGATCGCCTTATTGCTATTGCGATGGCTGGTCGGGAATCTCTCGGCTGGCGAGATTGGCCAATTGCTCCGTACGCCGCTGCTAGGGTCGCCCTCAACAGGCACTCGCAGCCGGCTGGAAATGCGCCTTCGGCGGCTACCGGATCGGAATTGGTCGCCGGCGATGCTCTCGGGGGCGCTGCGCGGGCGGGAGGATGACAACGATGCCGCCGACTGGCTCCGACTGGTCGGAACAGTAACGAAGCTGCGAAGAGAACTGCAGAGAAATGCTTCGCCTGCCGATTGGGCGGTTTACATCGATAATGTGTTGAACGTCTGCGAGTGGCCCGGCAATGGCCCCTTGTCGAGCTCTGATTTTCAGCTCGTAAATCGCTGGCGCGATCTGCTGAATGACTTTGCGCGGCTCGCTCTCGTCAGCCCTGTGATGACCCTGAAAACGGCGATTCGACGTCTTGAGCTGATGGCCGCGGACACGGTTTTCCAGCCGGAATCCGAAGGTGGCGCCGTGCAACTGATCGGCCCCCTGGAGGCGTCGGGTGCACAGTTCGATGCTGTCTGGATCAGCGGCCTGACCGCGGCAGACTGGCCGCCCCCGGGGAACCCATCGCCATTGCTGTCACGTCGTCTGCAGCGGCAAAAGGGCATGCCGGACGCGGAGCCGTCTGACACGGTCGAATATGCACAGAGCCTGCTGCTGAACCTTGGAAGCTCGGCAAACCTGGTCGTCTGCAGCTACGCACAAACCCAGGACGATGCAGAACAGAAACCCAGTGAACTGCTGCAAGCACTGTCTGTAGCGCCTCAAACAGCGCAAAGCGACCCTGGCTGGCACGCTACGACGTTAGCGAGAATTTCGGACACGATTGTCGTGTCCGACCCGGTGCCGCAGATCTATCCGGGCGAGCATTTATCGGGCGGTGCCGGGACCCTGCAGCGTCAACTTACAGATCCGATTGCGGCGTTCGTTGTCGGGCGCCTGGGTGTCAAGACTCTGCAACCACAGGCGGTCGGGCTGCCGGCTTCTCTGCGCGGCAGTATCATTCATGATGCGCTCTACCGGCTGTACTCCGATACGCCGTCCAGCGGTGATATATCGGGCTGGCCTGACCACGAGATGGCAGCCCGCACCGAGAAAGCACTTAACTTTGCATTCGCACGCCATGAACGCGACACCGACACGGTACTCAAGGAGTTATTCAGACTGGAGCGGCATCGCATCGACGAGCTCCTGCAAAAATTCGTAAGCGTTGATCTTGCGCGAGGTGATTTTACGATTGCCGCGGTCGAGCACGTGGTGGCATTTGCCGAGGCAGGCGTCCGCCTGGAGCTCCGGGTAGATCGTATCGACCGAATGCTTGACGGCACCGTGGCAGTCCTGGACTACAAAACCGGCGCAAAGCGAAAATTTCTGAAAAGCGACGGTCAGCCGAAGGAAATACAGCTGATTGCGTACGCGTGCGCGCTCGATGCGCCAGTATCTGCGCTTGCGCTGGTCAATATAGACTCGCGTGAGATCAGTTTCGACGGTGCCGGTCAAGGTTACACGGATTCGGCAGAGTGGAGCGACACGGTCGCTGACTGGAAACGGAGTGTCGTCGTCGCCTGCGAGGATCTCAGTCGCGGCGACGTGCGTATTAATCGTGCGCAGGGCATCAAGGACGCACGCTCATTCAACCTGCTGAGCCGTTACACGGAGTTGCGCCGCGATGGGTGAACCCAAGCTACTCGGGGATGACATTTCGGCTCGAGAGAACTCGCTGGATGTAACACGCTCTTTCATCGTGCAGGCACCGGCAGGCTCGGGAAAAACCGAACTGTTGATTCAGCGTTATCTGAGACTGTTGTCCGTCGTCGACGACCCCGAGGAAATACTCGCCATCACGTTCACTCGAAAGGCCGCGGCAGAGATGCAGTTTCGCGTATTAAGCGCCCTGCAGATAGCGCATCGAGGCGAAGATCCTTCTCAGGAGCATCAGAAACTGACCAGGGATCTCGCCGGTGCCGCGTTGCTGCGCGACAGCGAATATGGATGGCGGTTGATCGAAAACCCGCGGCGCATGCGCATTCAAACACTCGATTCGCTTAACGCGTTGATTGCGCGCTTGCGACCGATTAGTTCACCTGAGAGTGCCAGCGGCACGCGCATCGTCGTCGATGCCGAACTCAATGCCTTGTATCGAGCATCCGCTCTGGCAACTCTGGACTGGCTGCCTGAAGCTGGGGCAATGCAAGACGCGACACGAGAGGTTCTGGTTCATGTTGATAACAACACCCAGGTTTACGTCTCATACCTGGCACAAATGTTGGCGACGAGGGACCAATGGCTGCCTTTTGTCGGCAGTGGCCTGCTGACGCCGGAAGACTCCAGTACGCTTCGGCATCGCTTCGAGCAAAATCTCGATGCCGCCATCTCGGATCACCTGGAACGCACCGCATCAATTGTCTCACCCTCGGTCAGGGTGGCGCTGTCCGGCTTGCAGGATTACGCGGCAAAAAATTTACGCGGAAGCGGCTCCTTATCCGATCCTATTTGCAGCTTGCAGGGACTCAGGGAATTGCCCGCGACGAAATCCGACAACGTGGAACAATGGAATGGTCTTGCTGAATTGTTGCTCACAAAAGCCGGACAGTTCCGAAAAAAGGTCGACAAGCGCCAGGGTTTTCCGCCGGGCGACTCAGGGCAGAAAGCCGCAATTCATGCATTGTTCCAGGAGCTGGCTGATCAGGCAGACGTAGCGGAGCTTCTCCACGGAGTTCGCACATTACCACCTGACCGGTACAGCGATGAACAATGGAAGGTACTGCTGGCGCTGTTTCGTTTGTTACCGCTGGCCGTTACAGAACTCAAACGCCTGTTTGCGGAACAGGGCGTCTCCGACCATATCGAGACAGCCCTGACGGCTGGCTCAGCGCTTGGCACTGCCGAAAACCCGGGTGATGTTGCATTGTTGCTCGACTACCAGGTAAGGCATCTACTCGTCGATGAAATGCAGGATACGTCGAGCGCGCAATATCGGATGCTCGAGGCATTGACAGGCGGATGGGAGGAGGGCGACGGTCGTAGCTTGTTCTGTGTCGGCGACCCGATGCAATCGATTTATCGCTTTCGCAATGCCGAGGTCGGCCAATTCCTGCTCGCAAGAGAATCCGGCATCGGCGACGTCAAACTCCACTCGCTGCTGCTACGCAGGAATTTCCGCTCCGGACAGTTCCTCGTCGACTGGTTCAACACGGTGTTTCCCGAAATCTTCTCCGACCATGATGATCCGTCCAACGGCGCCATATCCTATTCCGAGGCCGTGAGCGTTCCACAATTGGCCGGACAGGGCCGCTGCTACGTTCATCCGGTATTTGGCAGCAGTCCAGAGCGTGAAGCCGAGCTCGGATGCAAGGTGATCAAAGCCGCACTGAATGATCATCCACAGGACGAGATGGCCGTGCTGGTTCGCGGGCGCACGCAGTTACCGGCGTTGCTTGCCGAACTTCGTAAAGCCGGTATCGAATACCGGGCCATCGAAATTGACCGCCTCACTGATTTACCTGAAGTCATCGAAGTGCTCGCCCTGAGCCGCGCCGCTGTCCATCAGGCAGACAGGCTTGCGTGGCTCGCAATCCTGCGTGCGCCGTGGATTGGACTGGACTGGAGCGACCTGCATTCATTAGTTGTCAACGATTCTGCCAGCACGGTGTGGGAGCTGTTGCAGGACAGTGATCGCCTTGCATCGTTGTCCGAAACGGGGCGACAGTCTCTCGAGACGGCCCGCGATACGTTATCTGCGCTGGTGGCGCCCAGGCGCTCACAAAGCCTCAGAGAGCTCGTGGAGGGTGTCTGGATGGCGCTGGGCGGGCCCGCGATACTCGATGACGGTTACGCGATCGGGAACGTCTACCGTTATCTCGACGTCCTCGAAAAACATGAGCGACACGGATCCCTGACAGACGTAGCGGAGCTTGAGTCCATGCTTGATCTTGAGCGAGTTTCAAGCGACGTCAACGCGCGTCTGCAGGTAATGACAATGCACCGCGCCAAAGGCCTCGAGTTCGAACACGTGTTGTTGTATGGACTTGGACGTCTGCCCGGCAGCGGCAATCGCCGCGTTCTATCCTGGTGCGATATCCCTGACGAGCACGGCGATGAGCGCAAGATTATCAGCCCCGTTGGTCCGCGCGCCGAACTGAGCAGGGACCCGGTGCATCGTTTCATCGAGTTGAGTGAGGCGGCGAAGGACATCCATGAACAGGCTCGCTTGCTCTATGTCGCCTGCACGCGGGCGCGCAAATCATTGCATCTGATCGGGCACACGACGGTAACTGCCGAAGGCGACGATTTCAGACCGCCCGCCAGGAAAAGTCTGTTGCAACTCCTGTGGCCGGCGCTGGAGCCGCAATTCGCGGACGCGTTCGGAGCTTATGTTGAGGAAACTGCCGGTGTGGAGACAGACGTCTGGATGAATCCTGTGCTTCGCCGGCTTACAACGCACTGGACGCTGCCGGCAGTCGCACCGCTTGCCGGCACAACGGAGGTGAACGGCCCGACCACAGCAGACCAGGAAGTCGAGTTCTATTGGGTCGGTACGGAAGCCCGAATTGCCGGGACCATAGTGCATCGCTGGCTCCATGCGTTCGCCGAGGGGCGCGCCGAACCGAATGGCCAATCGCTGTCGGAATACCGGCCGGTCACGCAGCGCTGGCTGAAAGAGATGGGCATCGGCAGCGAATTCATCACCGTTATTGGCGAACGGGTCGAGAAAGCCTTGCAGAGTATTCTGGACGATGAAAAAGGACGGTGGATCATCAATGGGGATGGGTATGCGGAAATGGGGCTAAGCGGCATCTATGAAGGCAACATAGAGTCCGTGATCATCGACCGCGTGCGGATTGACAGTCATGGAGTCCACTGGATCGTCGACTACAAGACCAGCACGCACGAAGGAGGAAATCTTGCAGGTTTCCTGCAGGCCGAAACCGACCGCTACAGACCCCAGCTGGCTAAATACGCAGCGATTTACAACGCATACGCCGGCACCGAGGCCCGCTGCGCATTGTATTTTCCGTTGCTGAAGACCTTTCTCGAGGTCGATGTCTAGCGGCGGTCGCGTTGCCTAGAGACTGCCCTCGACGCGCAATTCACGTTGGCCACGTTCATTGGCTGAGCCCAGGTACTGCAGTTGTTGTCGCAGCCTTGCCGGCGCTTCCGGCTTCGCAATCACCTGACCGAGAAACTGGTAGCTTCGATCGTCTTTGATCTGAAAGCTGCCTGCGAGGTCCACAACGCCATCGACGTCTTCAACACTGGCCGCGACACCATCGTCCTGTGTGGAAAATTCTGCCTGGTAGCCACCGATGGATTCCCGGCTGAGTCTTGGCGCGAGCAGATTGTTGACCTGCAAAGTGCCGTTCGCCGCGACCGGCAATCCATCACGCAATTGAATCCGTTCGAACCGCAAGCTGGCGTCGCCTCGAAGCCCCTGAATATTGAGAGGCTCGGCGAACATCTGCAGAGGTAGCGAGGCCGCCAGGTCCGATACCGTCAAGGTGCCGAAGAGGTTGAGTCCGACATTGCCTTCAACAAAGCCGGATGGCGGAGAACCCTGGACACGGTATGACACTTTGCCCGTGAACAGATGCAGCGGTCGTATGCGCCAGCTGACGTCACGAAGGTAGATTCCGTTCGCCGCGGCAGCATCTGCTTTGCCACGCCAAACCGTGCCATGGATACCGCTGATGGCGATCTGAGACGGCATGGCCCATTGGTAAGCAATACGCGCGGGAAACAGGATCAACAGGCCGGCAACCATCGTCAGCGCTGCAACGAGCAGCAGGCCGCGTTTCGAATCAATCAAAGAGCGCGCTCCAGTGTCAGGGTCGCGTTGATACGCCCCGGCCCCGACTGAGAGCCTTTAGAGAGACTGCCGGCCTGCACGTGCATCGAGTGTTGCTCGCTGAGATCTCCGAGCCACAAAACCAGGTCGTCGAACGCGACGTTTTCGAATTCAACTCGAATGCCATTGCTTGAAGTAGGCTGACTACGCCGACGATATTGTTCGAGCCCGCGACTCCTCAAGGTCTGGTCGACGACGATAATCGGTGCCTGCTGACCGGCCGAATTGCCGGAACTGGATGGCTGCGCGCCGGCTTGCGCCAACCCCCTGAGCGGTCGCAATTCGGCCAGCGATCGTTGCCAATCCGCCACATTGGTCGCCATCGTATCGTGGTTCTTGTCGAGCGGTACCCAGACCAGGCCATACAGCAGCGAAACGGCTACGATCAAAGCACCCAGGCCGACAAACAGCTTTTCACGAGATTCCAGCGACTCGAACCAATCCTTCATGATCCCGCCTCGCGGATTTGCAGACGGCTGCTGATTTCATCCGCAACCTGGTCTGTCGACTGAATAGAGGCCTGAAACCGTCCGGACGCACTGACCGCTTTCTGTATGCTGTCGAGCGTCGCAACATCGGGTGAGGTAATCCGGACGTCGATTACGCCTGCCCGATAACTGATTGTCTCGATGCGGGCTTTCGAGTTCTGTGCCATCGCATCACTGAGCTGTCGCAGGGAAGGCAAAAACACCTGCGGACCCGTCGTCGCCCCCAGTCCCTGCTTGATAGATCTGACCGCATTGACAGGGTCCATCAGCTCGCGGGTGTCCCCCGGCCGAATCTGCCGGTACTCCTCCGTGAACTGGGCTTGCAGCGTCTCCGCCTCCTGCGTCAGACGATAATAGTCGACGCCCTTGGCGATCATTCCGACGACTATAAAGCCGATGAGCAATAACGCAGCTGTACGCCAGGGCCGAAACTGCGAGCGGTAATCGGTCTTCGTGCCGTAGCGGCCTTGCAGCAGGTTGACGCCACTGCCGCTCGCAACCGTGACAGCGAGTCTCGGCAATGCACCGTCTGGAAGCAGGTTGACGTCGACGCTGTGCAACTCGTGCCTGAGTGCGATCCAGTCATGTGACAAGCGCTCTTCATCAGCGGCCTCACAATAGGCAAGCAGGTGCCCCGGTGTCTCAGCGTCTTCCTCGTCTTCGTCGCTACGATCTGACAACAGGCCCGCGGAGACCAACGTGTCGCTCGGCCGCACACCCTGCATAACGAACTCGGCATCCGCGCCGTCGTTGAACATGACGCAATCCCCATCGACCAAGACGCTCATCGTTCCGGGGATGCGCGCAAGCCCGTAATTCTCCGGGATCATCCTGGTTGCTGTGATGCCTGCCTCGTTGAGCGCTTCAATCCATTCCTCTATCCTGGCTCGCGCGACGACAGCGACTGGCAGCTGCCCACTCTCACGTCGAATGCCGGAGGCGAAATGCAATGTTTCAACGTCGTCAGCAACGTGCTCTTCGAGCGCGAAGGGCAAAGCGGCGCGCAGCCGCGACCCACCCCGAATCGGAACGTAGACGGTCGTGGTCAACACTTCGGTGGCGGGGACCAGCACGATGACAGGCCGACCTGCAGCTTCGACAGCGGCCTGCTCGAGCGACCCGACGGCAGGCCGGCTCCGACAAACACCGTTATCGTCGACAGCTATCCACTGGACGGCATCGTCGGACGCAGGCCTCAGTCGAATGACGAGATACTCTGCCATGCTAAATGGTTCCCAGGCTGCGGCGAATGGGTATTACGTCAGGACTATTCGGGTCCCGGAATAACACGGTGAACAAACTAATCCGAACCGTATCAATCTGGACGACGGCCTTCAATTGAAAATAACTCGTTGTTTCCGAAATCCACTGCTGTAACCCCGGATCGACCAGCGGGGCAAACACGTCGGCATAGTCGACGAAACCGCCTTCCTCACGTAAAGCAAGCAACCCCTCGGCATCACTTTCGCGAATGTTGGGACCAAGAGACTGCAGGACGGCCTGTGTCGCCGTATTTACATTTATCGCCGTTCGTCCGGGCAGTGCCGTGACGTGCGGCAACAGAATTTCGAAACTTTCGCGGTCCATTCCGTCGAGCGCCGCCAGTTCAGTGATGCTCACCATTTGTTGATTGGCTGTGCGGTAGGCGGGCGTCAATCCCGAATAGAGCGCATCCTCGGCTCCATCCGGAATTCCCTCGACCTGGTCCGAATCGAGCCAGTCGGCAGTGATCCCCGCAAGCCTTACGTCGAGGCCCAATGCCGTTAGCAAACGTTGGAACTGCTCGAACGACGGTTGGTCGATTTCACCGTTCCCGTCCAGGAGATTATTAATATTGAAGCGGCCCTGCAGATCCTCGATCTGGCCATAGATTTGACCCTGTACCGCCTGGGAATCAATTGGCAGCGCCGGGATTTCGGTAGCCCAGATCTCGCCCAGGTGGTCCGACGTGCTATTGGCCTGGTCGTCAGTGAGGATACTGCGCACCCAGCCTTCCGATCCCACGGCAACTTGAATCGCCTGATCACGATAGAGCATGACCATTGTTCGCCTGACATCCAGCGCATTGTTCCAGGACAATCCGGCGGCGACAGATCCCGCCAGGGCCGTGATCAGCAGAGCAGTAATCAAGGCGACGCCACGTCTTTGCATCGTAAGGGTCACGGTGATACCTCGACAACTCGACTTATCTCGCCTTCATCGGCCAGCGCCAGGACGATCTCGACGGCGCGCGGCAAATTGGAGTTCGGCCCACCTTGGGTCGACAGCGGTGGCCATTGTTCAGTCCACTCATCGTTGGCTTCGAGGAACCGGAATGTCAGACTCTCGACCTCATCAATCATGACAGTCGTAAGAGGCGTATTGTTGACGGTTCTATCGAGAACATTCCAGTGATATCGAATCAGCTCGCCGTCCTCGATGCGATAGGCCGTTCGTTGCATCGTGCTGCGCGGTACACCGACGGAGTTCGGCCATCCACCGTGTGTCAGCTGTAAGGCGAACTCGGATCCGAAACTGGACTGCAGCGCCGGAATTGGAGCATCTCCGAGTTCGACACGTACCGGTCGAGGCACAGTCTGTAATAACTCGCTGCTGAGATAACTGATCGTTCTTTGTATCGACTGCAGTCGATCCATGCGTTCGTTCAGCATGTCGGCGTTCGACAAGGTCTGGCCAAGCGACATGTACGCAAGCATCGACAAGACGCCAAACACGGTGAGCGCGACAAACACCTCGACCAGCGTAAACCCCGTTTGCAGCCGACGCCTCAACTCGTCGCTCCGCTGGAGCGCGAGCCAAGGTTCCAGATCTGATTGGCCCGACCTGCGGGAACGGGATCGCCAATAAATCCCGTCACGGTGCGAATTATGTACTCGCTTCCCGCATGAGACACCGAGACATCCACCCGGTAAAACGATTCGATTCCTGTCTCGGACACAACAGCCCGCCATGACCACTCGCCGCCGGCGAAATCGACTTCGCCGCTGGATGAACTGACGTCCGGAGTCTGGTTTGCAAGGCGCAGCTCCACAATCTTGTTTTGCGCTATCCAACTGGCGTACGTGCGGTCGCGCATCACGTTCGCCGCGTCGATCATTTGATTCATGCTGGCTGCAACAGCAGTCAGTGAAAACGCCACGATGGTTAGCGCGACCATGACCTCTACCAAGGTGAAACCCGATTCTGACTTGCGGATAGTCACCGACTAGTATTCCTCTTCCACAAACTCGATGTTGCCGAGCACGTCGCCACGCATTACGAGCTGCTGGTCGTTAAGAGGACGTCTGAGGCGAACCTCGTAGGAGGTCGATTCACCGCTCGAGAAAATAAACACATGCGGCGCATATGTTTCGCCCGTCAACGAAATTCCTGCCTTGTCCGGGTCTTCGAATTCTTTCGGGTCGTTGTCGAGAACAATACGTTTGTCTTCCACGTAGAGGTCGAATTCCATGCCCTCCGGCAATTGCCGCAATCGGAACAGTTCATCACCCTGGATTTCACTCCATTGGTAGGTAAACGGATCAAACTCGACGAAACGGTAGGTCGACGTCATCAGCTCCAGACCGAGTTCCCGTCCCTGCATCATCGCTTCGTCCTGAGCGACCTCGATTAACGCGGCGAGCCGTTTGCGTTCCGTGTCCAGTTCCCGGTCATCGCCGATGAGGTTTATCGACATCAGAGCAACACCGGAGATTATCGCGATGATGATCACCACAACGAGGATCTCAATGAGCGTGAATCCACGCGCTTTTTGGAACATTGACATCAGGGCAGCGGACCCTTAAACGGCTGGCAAGCCTACTCCGGATCCCAATTGCCGATGTCGGCGTCCAGCCCTTCGCCGCCGGGCCTGCCATCGCGACCGAGCGTGTAAATATCAATTTCGTTGTTGTTGCCGGGATTCAGGTACTGATAGGGATTGCCCCAGGGGTCTTTTGGCAGGCGATCCAGGTAGCCGCCCGGTTTCCAGTTGCGAATACTAGGGTCGGTAGGCTTGG
>Ga0209456_10000190_pt1 | contig 34716 bp, 23 predicted proteins | sample COG_11_FD_184755 | JGI IMG/M metagenome (GOLD analysis project Ga0209456, IMG submission 184755) | Pelagic marine sediment microbial communities from the LTER site Helgoland, North Sea, for post-phytoplankton bloom and carbon turnover... | ecosystem: Environmental > Aquatic > Marine > Neritic...
AAGAATGCGTTGCCTTCGCCTGTCACAGATGCCGACTATTACGATACGTCCAATACGGCCAAAGTCGCCCTCGGCCAACAGCTCTTCTTCGACAAGATTCTGAGTGGCAATCTCAATATCTCCTGCGCAACCTGCCATCACCCTTTCGCCGGGACCGGTGACGGCCTGTCGTTGCCGGTAGGCGAGGGCGGTCGCGGTCTCGGTGTAACGCGGGACACGGGTGCAGGTAACGACGCCGTTCACGAGCGAGTGCCGCGCAACGCACCGGCCCTTTTCAATCTCGGTGCTCGCGAGTTCACGCGCATGTTCCACGACGGTCGTGTGCAGTTGAATCCTGCGATGCCGAGCGGCGTCGAGTCACCGGCAGGTTTGGACCTTCCGGAGGGTCTCGACAATCCCCTGGCGGTGCAGGCGATGTTCCCGGTTACGTCCGGTACCGAGATGGCGGGGCAGGCGGGGGAAAACCCTGTCGGAGATGCGGCTGCGGCCGGCGACCTGGCAGGCCCCAATGGTGTCTGGGCGCAACTCGCCGAACGCTTGCGTGGCATCGATGGCTACGTGCAACAGTTCAGTACTGCTTTCGATGACGTGAACTCGGCCAGCGACATCACGTTCGCGCATGCCGCAAATGCTATCGCGGCTTACGAAGCGGCAAACTGGCGTGCGGACAAAAGTCCATTCGATCGTTTCCTTCGCGGCGAGCGGAAGGCCATGAGCGCATCAGCCATTGCGGGTATGCGTATCTTCTTCTCACCCCGCAAAGGCAACTGTGGGAGCTGCCACTCGGGCCCGTTCCAGACCGATCATTCGTTCCGCGCCATTGCAGTACCACAGGTCGGTCCCGGTAAGGGCGACGGTGCCTACGGCTACGAGGATTTCGGTCGTGAACGCGTGTCAGGTGACGTGTCCGATCGATACCGGTTTCGGGTGCCTTCCCTGAGAAACGTCGCTCAGACCGCACCCTACGGCCACTCAGGAGCGTTTGACACGCTGGAGGCGGTCGTTCGTCATCATCTTGATACTGTTGCATCGTTCCAGAGTTACGACGTGAGCCAGTTTGTAGTGCCGTCGCGCCCTGACCTCGACGCTCGAGATTACCAGGCGCTCAACGATGCGACCGTAAGGGCGAGCATCGCCAGTGCAAACGAGCTCGCGCCTGTTGACCTGAGCGATCGTGAGGTCGGCCAGCTCATCGATTTCCTGCACGCGCTGACGGATCCTTCGATGATCGACATGCGCAGCGATGTGCCCAAATCCCTGCCAAGCGGCATGCCGCTGGCCGACTAATAAAAAAGCCCCGCATTGCGGGGCTTTTTCCTGTTGTCTGGTTTGGTGGCTGCCTAGGCGGTGGCGGGCTGGTAAACGACTGGTTCGAAGATCCGGGTTGCGGTGCGGGTTTCACGGAGAATATCCGAGGCCGCTTCCTTGCACGATCCGCATCCCGAGGCCACACCAAGCTTGCGCTGGAGGTCCCAGAGGTCCTTCACGCCGGACTGCGCCGCCTTGCGAATCTGCTTGTCAGTAATCGCGTTACAGATACAAACGTACATAAAATCAACCGCTTACTGTGTTTGATGGCATTTAAACGCAAATGCGAATGATTGTCAATACGATTACGTATAAACCCCTACACACGTCACACTATTTTGTTGTGGACGGGGCGCCGGGCCGCGATAATGCCGCCCCATGAAAGACCTTTTCGATATCTCGGGCAAAGTGGCCCTCGTGACCGGTGGTTCTCGCGGCATAGGTGAGATGATCGCCGAAGGCTTCGTCGCCAACGGCGTAAAGACCTACATCTCGTCGCGCAAGGCGGAAGCCTGTGACGCGACAGCCGCGAGGCTCTCGGAGCAGGGCGAGTGCATTTCTATTCCAGCCGATCTGTCGACGGCCGAAGGAATCAAGACGCTGGTCGGCGAGATCCGGTCGCGCGAGGACAAGCTCGACATCCTCGTCAACAACGCCGGAGCAACCTGGGGCGCAAAGGTTGAGGAGTTCCCGGAGGCGGGCTGGGACAAGGTGATGGATATCAACGTCAAGTCGCCATTCTTCCTGACCCAGGCGTTGCTGCCGTTGCTCGAGCAAGCTGCCACCGGGCAGGACCCTGCGCGGATCATCATGGTCGGGTCCATCGATGGCCTCAACGTCAACCGCTTGCCCACGTTCTCCTACGGCCCCAGCAAAGCCGCGGTGCATCACCTCACTCGCATGCTGGCGTCGCATTTAGCCGGCAGGAACATTACTGCCAACGCGATCGCGCCCGGCCCATTTCCGAGCAAGATGATGGCGCACACCCTCGACACGATAGGCGAACAAATTCGCGAAGGCGTTCCGCTCGGCAGGATCGGTGAGCCAGCCGACATGGCCGGCGTAGCGATCTACCTCGCCTCGAAGGCGTCGAGTTATGTCACGGGTGTCGTCATTCCTGTCGACGGCGGCATAACCGGGTGCGCGGTCACTCTCTAAGTTCGCGCTTCACATAACAACACGACATAAAAATCGTCTCTTTTCCGAGACAGGTTTCTTCTGTTTCGTAAAGTGCTAACGTCGGCCGTGTAACAACTGAAAAGGGCAAACCAGTCGAAAGATTGGGACGCAAAGCCACCGGTCTAAGGGCGTAAGCCTACGATAGCGGAGTCGCCAGTAATCGTTTGGCCATCGGTGCGTTCGCGCCGATGCAGGCTTTGTCTTTCCATGTTTCCTATCGATCGGGTTGCCCGCCTACGGACAGGCAGGAGCACACCCATGAAGGGAATCGAACGACACCATTTTCTCCGTAACTTCGCGGCACTGGTAGCACTGACACTATTCCTCAACGGCTGTCTGTCGGATGAGGAAGCGTCCAGAACGGGTGACGAAGCGCTGGTCGATCATGAATTGAGCGGCAGCGTCGGCGACGGCCCGGTTGTGGGCGCCGTGATGCGCGTCCTGCGCAACGATGGTGTCGAACTTGCGCAACTCGCGAGCGATGCCAATGCCGGTTACAACATCATGGTGCGCACGAAGGGCAAGTACTATCCTCTCTCAATCGATGCGCGCAACGGTACCGACCTCGTGACTAACGCCGCACTCGACTTCCAACTTTGGGGCGCCGTGCTCGAGCCCGGTAAGAAATCTGTAGCAAACATAAATCCTTTCTCTACCTTCGCCGTCGAGCTTGCACGTGATCTTCCTGCCGGAATAAGCAAGGCGAATCTTGCGACCGCGCAAGCAATCGTCAGCGCGGAACTAAACAACGGTCTTACTTCACTTGTCGCGTCCGGACCGATGGCGACGAGAATCGACGGGAGCAACATCGCCGAGATCGTTCGCGCATCGGAGGCTCTCGGTGAGACTGTGCGCAGAACACGTGATGCAATGAATGCGAGTGGCTCTTCCGTGTCCGCAGATGACATTGTCCGCGCATTGTCATCCGATCTTATTGACCAGGTAGTCGATGGCCGCGGTGGTCCGCGCAGCGATGCCCGCCTGGCGGCAGTCTGGATAGTCGTCTCCGCTCAGGTCCTACTCGAGACTATGGCCAATGAAATACACGTCGGCGGTGTCGACGCGACACAGGCTATGACCAACGCCATCAACCAGGTATCGACGGAATCGGCTGACCCCGTGCTCGAGGACCTGACCGTAACGGCTGCAATGCTGCTACCAGCGAAGGTAGGGATTGTCGCGGCGCACCTCGTTACCGGTGATAGCGCGATAGCGGAGCTGCTTGATCTCACCCAAGATGTTCAAGCTGGATCCAGCTCGTCGATTATTCGCACGTTTACGCTGCCGTCTGACTATCGCAGTCGACTAAACAACGCAATCCTGCTCACCGCGAGCGGAAATAGCACGGTCATCGATGCGGTCAATGAGGCGTCTCGAAATCGCACACAGACCATCGGCAGCGAGAACCGAGCGCCGGCGATATCAGGTACGCCAGCGAACTCGGTCGAGGCAGATACAGCTTATACATTCACGCCGACCGCGAGCGACCCGGACGGCGACACGCTGTCATTCACGATTACCAACCTGCCGATCTGGGCCAGCTTCGATAGCACAAATGGAACACTCTCCGGCGCGCCTGGGGCAAGCGACGTCGGGGACTATGCGGGCATTTTCATCGATGTTTCGGACGGCGCGCTGATGAGCAGCATCGGTCCGTTCTCGATCAACGTGTTCACCGATAATGCGCCGCCCGTGATCTCGGGGACGCCGGCGAGCAGTGTCGCGGCAGGCGCAGCCTATGCATTTGCGCCGACGGCCACTGATCCGAACGACGACGTGTTGACTTTCAGCATCGTCAATCGGCCAACATGGCTGAGTTTTGACAACGCGAACGGCAGCCTGACTGGCACACCCGGTGCCAGTGACGTTGGGAATCATGACGATATTTCAATCACGGTGTCGGATGGCACTCTGCAATCGACACTGGGTCCATTCTCGATCGATGTGACGGCCACGAACTCGCCGCCGACGATCGGCGGTACGCCTGATGCGGAGGTGACGGTAGGCAACAGCTATTCTTTCGCGCCGACGGCAAGTGATAGTAATGGTGACACACTGACATTTTCCGTAACCGGGCTGCCGTCCTGGGCTAGCTTCAATACCTCGACAGGAGCGATCTCTGGCACGCCACAGTCCGGTGACGTTAGTACATACCCGGGTATCGTGATCATGGTGTCAGATGGCATTGCGAACGCCAGTCTTGGACCGTTTACGATCACGGTTCAGGCTGTTAGCCTGGGTTCGGCGACACTACGCTGGGCGGCGCCGACGGAGAATCAGGACGGATCGCCGTTAACGGACCTGGATGGGTACAGGATCTACTGGGGCACGACCCCGGGCGTGTATCCGAACTCGGTCACGATCGACAATGAAAGCCTCACGGTCTATGTTGTAGAAAACCTCGCGCCGGGTACCTACGAGTTCGTCGCGACCTCGTTCGATATGCAAGGTGTGGAGAGCAGTTACTCGAACCCGGCCACGATAACAATTCCGTAGGTGCCCTCCACAAGGGTAGGCTCACAATCGGTACGTAATACCCAGGTACGCCGTCCTCGGCAATCCCGGCCTTACACCCGCGGGACGTCGCGCCGCGACGTAGGTTTCGTCGAACAGGTTGTCGACTTTCACGTAGCTCGAAAGGCGCTCCGTGAACTGCCATGACGCGACCGTGTCCCAGACGACGTTCGAGTCGATCGATTCCTCGGGCAGGAAAGATCCCTGACCCGCCTTCGTGCGCAGCTCGCCGACGTAATTAGCAGCCAGGTTGACGCTCCATTTCTCAGCCATCAGGCCTGCTGAGGCGCGGAACTGGTGTTCGGGGATGTAAGGCAGCTCGTCGCCGACCTCGACCTCGCCCCAGGGATCGAAATTCGATTCGAAGGCATTATCGAACTCGGCCTCGGCCGTCCATGTGTAGTCGAGGCTCAGCGGCATCTCGAAGCCGCCTACGCTCGGGCTGTAACTCACCGTCATCTCCAGCCCGCTGACGATCGCCTCGCCGCCATCGAACTGGTCGCCGATTTCGCCGCCGCCGCCCGTCGAATCGGTGACGGTGCCGACAAGGTTGTCGTAATCGTTCCTGAAGAAGATACCCTCTACGCTGACGAGGCCTTGGTTGAATCGTACGCCGGCTTCGATGTTGAGGCTCTCTTCCTCATCCGCCGAGCTGCCTGGCGCCGGCGGATTGAATCCCTTGTGCACGCCCGCGAGCAGGCGCAATGACTCGTTCACGCGGTACAACGCACCCATGCCCGGGATCAGCGTCGAGGTCGAGTTCTCGCGTACGCGTGTCGGGCCGGCCGCGCGCGTCGGATCGGTTGTCGAGTAGTCGTAACGCACCATGTCGATGTCTTCGAAGCGCAGGCCCGGCGTCAGGATCCAGTCGCCCGCGCGGATCTCGGTATCGACGAAGTAGGCGTTCACGTCCGCTTCTGAAACACGATTGGTCGTCGAGCCTGGCGCACCGGCCGTCGTCAATACCAGCGCACCGTCTTCCATGCGGTAGGCGTCCTGGTGCTGGAAGCGATCTTCCTCGTCTTCATGCACGCGCACGCCGGCCGTCAGGGCGACCTCGGTGTCACCGAAGCCGAAGTCCCATTCGACCTGCGCCTGGACGCCTTCCGAGTAGTAGCTGCGCTTGTTGGCGCGTTTCAGGAGCGCATCGTCGGGGCTGGTCGCGCCCTTGATGTAGTCGAGTTCCTGCGCGTAGGTCTCCGGGTCGTCGAGTATGTTGCTGATGCTCGTGCCGTTGACGGAACGCAGCTTGTACCAGTTACGATCGAAGTCGTTGTGATAGGCGGTGACCTCGCCACGCCAGCTGTGGCCGGGATCGATCACGTAAGTGACCTGGTACTGCTCGTGCTCTGTTGCGATGTTGTCACCGTCGGATCCCGCGTAGCGCTGGTAAGCGTCGATCGCGAAGTCTTCGTCGGTGAGCCCGAGGTAGCTCGCGTTGGAATCCTGGTCCGTGTGCCCGAACTTGAAGCGCAGGCTCTGGTAGATCGCGCTCGTCGGGTCGCTGTCAAACTGCAGCTTGGCGACATAGTCCTCCAGGTCGTAACCACTGTCGTCGCTTGCTGCGCCGCCAATGTCCTTGAAGCCGTCCGTCGATCCCTGCACGGTCTCGACGAGCCAGGAGAAACGGTCGCCGCGCGCGCCGAAGTAGAGGTGCGCGTCTGTCGTGTCGTGTTCGCCTGTGCGAACGTCGACCCTGCCGCCTGTCTCGTCCGGGATAGCTGTCGAGATCAGGTTGATGGCGCCACCCGTGGTTCGAGGGCCGATCGCGACCGACGCGGGACCCTTGAGGACCTCGACCGTGGTCATGCGGCGTTGCGTTGGGAAGTAGTAAGCCGAAGGCGCCGCATAAGGCGCCGGCGCAATCAGCACGCCGTCCTCCAGGAGGGCGATCCTGGCGCTGCGATCGAGACCCGAACCACGGATGCCGATGTTGGGCCTGAGGCCAAAGCCTTCTTCTTCCTGCACGTACACGCCCGGCACCGTGCGCAACACGCGCAGGATGTCGGTCTGCAGGAATAGCTGCAGTTCCTCCGCGTCGATGACATGGGCGGAACCGGGTATGTCCGCGACATCGGCCTTGCGGCCGATAATGGTGACCGTGTCGATTTCTTCGACGCTGCGGTTGGCATCGTCCTGTGCGCTCGATTCAGGTGATACGAGGAGGAGGGCGGCGCAAGTGACTGTGCCAAAAAGGGTTTTTGTGTTCATTGCAGCTGCGTAAGTTAGCTTTGACCCCAAGATATGCAAACACTAATGAAAATGAGAATGATTCGCAACTGCGGTTTTTACTTATTGTTGTAGGCGTTTGAGTATATTGGGGACATTCTACTTTTCTCCCAAGTGGGCCAAATAGAACGTTCCCGCCAAGGCACTCACTTGGGAGAAAAGTAGAATGTCCCCCCAGTCGACACCGCCTCGTGTGATACTGCCACTGCACACGACGCCGGCTTCGTGGCACCATTGCGTATTAGGCGCTTGGGCGCATTCCTGCAAAAGGCTTCATGGCTGAACTAAATCGTAAACTGCTGATTGTCGAAGACGATCCTCACCTCTTGGCGCAGTTGAAATCGTGCTTCGAGGGCTACAGCGTCTACACCGCCGGAAATCGTGAAGATGCGATCGCGGAGCTGCGCCGCTATGAACCTCCGGTTGTTTTGCAGAACCTTCACCTACCTCCGAAACCCGAATGTATGGAGGAGGGTCTGACGACGCTGGCCGAAATGCTCAGGCTCGCGCCGCACACGAAAGTCATCGTCCTGATCGAGAATGTCGAACAGGCGGTCGCGATGTCAGCTATAGGGCAGGGTGCCCATAACTTCTACAAGAAGCCCGTTGATTCCGATACCTTGCAACTGATTGTGAACAGAGCGTTCGCGATTTCAGAACTTGAGGCGGAAAACCGACATCTGCAACACCAGGTCAATGAGTCGCCGCTCGACGGCATCGTCGCGGCGAGCGAAGCCATGCTCGCCGTGTGTCGCATGATTGAAAAAGTCGCGCCAACCGATGTCACAACATTGCTGCTTGGTGAAAGCGGCACCGGTAAAGAACTGCTGGCGCGCGCACTGCATCGGCTAAGTCCAAGGACCGACAACAACTTCGTCGCGATCAACTGCGCGGCCATTCCCGAGAACCTGCTCGAGTCCGAGTTGTTTGGGCACGAGAAAGGTTCGTTTACGGGCGCGCACAAGCAGTCGATCGGCAAGATCGAACTCGCCAGTGGTGGCACGTTGTTCCTCGACGAAATTGGCGACATGCCGATGGCCCTGCAAGCGAAGATGCTGCGTTTCCTGCAGGAGCGTGTCATAGAGCGTGTCGGCGGGCGGCAGGAGATATCGGTCGACGTGCGCGTCGTCTGCGCCACCAACCAGAACCCGCAAGACCTGATCAAGGAAGGCCTGTTTCGCGACGACCTCTACTATCGTGTCAGCGAAATCACGATCAACATCCCGCCGTACCGCGATCGCGAAGAAGGGCGCCTGATCCTCGCGCGCACACTGTTGCAGAAGTACTGCAAGAAACAGAAGCGCGCCATCAACGGGTTTGCTGACGATGCGATTCAAGCCATCGAAGCCTACTCCTGGCCCGGCAACGTCCGCGAGCTCGAAAACAAGATCAAGGGTGCCGTGATAATGGCCGACGGCAAGATGGTCACGGCGGCCGATCTCGGGCTGCAGCCCGGCGACGGGGAGGGCGACTCCTTGAACTTGAGGGAAGTACGTCAGCAGGCCGAGACAAAGGCAATTCGTGTGGCTCTCACCAAGAGTTTCGGCAATATTTCCAAAGCCGCCGAGCTGATGGGCATCACTCGGCCTACTCTGTACGACCTGCTCGGCAAGTACGGCTTGAGCGCGGAAGGGTATTCGAAGAAAGCCGCACCGTAAAACTTGTTGGGTGCCGAATCCCGATCTTGTAGACTTGACGAATAAGCCGGCAATGCGGGGATCGCCATGAGTAAGTTCACCCTGAAGATCAACGGGCAGGACCACGCGGTCGACTTGCCCTCCGACGTGCCACTGCTCTGGGCACTACGCGACAGTCTCAACCTGACAGGCACCAAGTACAGCTGCGGCATCGGTACCTGCGGCACCTGCACCGTGCTGGTTGACGGCTCGCCGATGCGCTCCTGCGTAATGCCGGCGGCAGGGTTTGTCGGCAAATCGATCACCACGATCGAAGGCCTCGATCAGACCGGTACACACCCCGTGCAGCGCGCCTGGAACGATGAGGACGTGCCACAGTGCGGCTACTGCCAGGGCGGCCAGATCCTGGCGGCCAGCGCGTTGCTCGAGCGCAACCCGAATCCGAGCGACGATGACATCAATACCGCAATGGCTGGCGTGTTGTGCCGTTGTGGCACTTATCACCGTATTCGCAGGGCGATCAAGCGCGCGGCGAAGTATGCCGCGGATGAAGGAGGTGCGGCATGAAGGTTCGTGAAAAGCTGGATACGCTCGACCGTCGCTCGTTCCTTAAGGTCTCTATGCTGGCATCGGGAGCGTTGCTCATAGGCGTTGGCTGCGAAAGGGACTCGCGCCCTAACGAGATCGCTGGAGAAACCTGGAAGCCGAATCTATACGTGCGCATCGATACGGATGGCACTATCACGATCGTCAGCAAGAACCCCGAAGCCGGCCAGGGCGTCAAGACGGCGTTCCCGATGGTGGTCGCGGAGTGTCTCGATGTCGACTGGCGAGGCGTCAAGGTCGAGCAGGCGCCGCTCGACGACAGGTACGGCCGGCAAGTTATTGGTGGTAGCCGCGGTACACCCGATGGCTGGGACGACCTTCGCATCGCCGGAACGGGCGCACGCGCAATACTCATCGCAGCGGCTGCCCGCGAATGGGCCGTCAGCGAAGACGAATGCATGACGAATGATGGATCGGTCGTGCATGAGCCATCGGGCCGTTCGCGGGGTTACGAGACCTTGCTCGAGACTGCAGCATCGATGCCCGTACCCGACGTCGACGACCTCAAACTCAAAAGCCGTCCATCGGATTTTCAATTGCTCGGTACGTTCGTGCCGGGGATCGACAACCCGCAGATACTTACGGGCCAGCCGCTGTTCGGCTGCGACGTGCGTCTCGATGGCATGCTCTACGCAGTCTTCGAGAAATGTGCGACCTTTGGCGGAAAAGTACGCAAAGCCAACGTCGAGGAAGTGCGAAACCTGCCCGGCGTCACGCATGTTTTCGTCGTTGACGGCACCGACGATCTGAGAGGGCTGCAGCCCGGCGTGGCCATCGTCGCAGAGACCTGGTGGCAGGCTAACTCTGCGCGGAAACAGCTACGCATCGATTGGGAGACCAGCCACTCGGATTCATCCGCTGACTACGAGCGCCAGGCCGAGGCGCTGCGGGGTGAATCGGGCGAAACGCTGCGCAATGACGGCGACGTGGACGATGCTTTCGACGCAGCCGACAAAGTCGTCGAAGCGAGTTACTACTATCCATTCGTGTCGCACGCGAATATGGAGCCGCAGAACTGCACAGCCGTTTTCCATGAGTCCGGCAAGCTCGAACTTTGGGCACCGTCTCAGAACCCCAAAGGCGGACGCGCACTCATCTCCAGCACACTCGGCATTTCCGAAAAGAACATCCACGTGAACCTGGCGCGCATTGGCGGGGGCTTCGGTCGTCGCTTACGGCACGATTTCATGGTCGAGGTAGCGTGGATCGCGCGTGAAACCCGCCAGCCTGTGCAGCTGCAATGGACGCGCGAAGACGACATGCGCCACGACTTCTACCGACCGGCCGCATGGCACCACTTCAGGGCGGGCGTCGACGGCAACGGCAGGATGTCGGCCTTCGACCATCATTTCGTCACGTTTGGCAAGGATGGCGATCCGGTCTCGGGTGCCAGCCTCTCGCCGGGCCACTACCCGGCCGGCCTGGTTCCCAATTTCCGTTTGCGCCAGTCGATCATCGAAACCAATGTGCCAACTGGCCCCTGGCGCTCGCCCGGTCATTCGGCGTACTGCTGGGCGTACCAGAGCTTTTTCGATGAAGTCGCGCTGGCTGCCGGCCGTGACCAGCTGGAGTTCCGGCTTGACCTGCTCTCGAAATCCTACGGAGAACCGCCGCTCGACCTGAAACGCACGGGCGATACCTTGAGAATCGCCGCCGAGAAAGCGGGTTGGGGACGCAAGCTCGACGACAATCGCGGACTGGGTATGGCGTTTCACTTCGATCACGGGGGATTCGTGTCGCACGTCGCCGAGGTGGTTGCGGACGGATCGAAGGTCAACGTCGAAAAGGTCTGGTCTGGCATCGACGTGGGGCCGGTACTCAACCTGAGCGGTGCTATGAACCAGGTGGAAGGTGCCGTCGTCGATGCCCTGAGTACGGCGCAGCTCGAAATCACGTTCGCCAATGGCGCGGCGCTGCAAAGTAACTTCCACGACTACGAATTGCTGCGCATCAACGAGGCGCCGGACATCGAATGCCACTTCATCCAGAGCGACAATTCGCCTTCGGGCCTGGGTGAGCCACCCATAGCCGCGGCGACGCCGGCGATTACGAATGCAATATTCGCTGCTACGGGAGAGAGGATTCGAACGTTGCCGTTCAGCAAGTCCGGGGTACAGGTTTAGCGACTACGACAATAAAGGGGACAGTTTACTTATCTCTGCAAAGAGATAAGTAAACTGTCCCCTTAACTTTTAACGCGTCTTGAACGTATCCGGATTCAGATCGTGCCGCGCCAGCAGCTTGTAAAAATCCGTCCTATTACGTTTCGCTAACCGCGCCGCCTGGCTCACGTTGCCCATCGTGATCTGCAGGATCTGCGACAGGTAATTCCTCGTAAACTCGTCGCGCGCATCCGAGAACGACGCCAGCTTGCCTGCATGCTCGCCCAGCGACTGCTGCACGAGTTCGCCGCTGATGACAGGCGACCGCGATAACGCCACATTCTGCCGCACGATGTTGTAGAGCTGGCGAATGTTACCCGGCCACTCGGCGGTAACGAGCATCTCGACGGCTTCGGGCGCGTACACTTTTCTTTCCTGGTCTGCTTCCTGCGCGATCAACTGCAGGAAGTGCGCAACGAGCAACGGTATATCCTCACGACGGTCATCGAGCGTGGGCAACTTGATGTTGACGACATTCAAACGATAGTAGAGGTCCTCGCGGAAGCGGCTTTCGGTCAATAATTCCTGCAGGTCACGGTGCGTCGCGGAAATGACGCGCACATCAATGTTCTTGGCCTCCGTGCTGCCGACCGGGCGCACCTGGTTTTCCTGCAACACACGCAGCAGCTTCACCTGCAAACGCATCGGCATGTCGCCGATCTCGTCGAGCAACAGCGTCCCGCCTTCGGCGGCCTGGAACAGGCCATTGTGACTGCGTGTCGCGCCCGTAAACGCGCCTTTCTCGTGTCCGAACAGCTCGGACTCGAGCAGGTTTTCGGCCATGGCAGAGCAGTTGATCGCGACGAAAGGCTTGTTCCTGCGATCGCTGGCGTTATGAATCGCCTGCGCGAGCAGTTCCTTGCCCGTGCCGCTTTCGCCCGTGATCAACACGCGCGCGTCGGTCGCCGCGACCATCTTCGCCTGCTGCATCACTTCCTTCATGAGCGCGTTGCGCGTGATGATCTCCGCGGCCCAGCCTTCCTCGATGTCCACGGTCCCGGAGACTTTCAACGCGCGCTCGACGAGCGTGATGAGTTCGTCCTTGTCAATCGGCTTCGTCAGGAAACCGAACGCGCCGTGTTGCGTCGCGGTTACGGCGTCAGGGATCGTGCCGTGCGCCGTGATGATGACCACGCGCAGGCCCGGCGACCGGGTCTGCAGTTCCTTCAGCAGGCCGATGCCGTCCATCTTGTCCATGCGCAGGTCGGTAATGACCAGGTCCGGACTGAAGCGGTGCAGGGTGGACAACGCCTTGTGCGCCGACTCGACGGCTTCGACGTCGTAGCCTTCGGCCCGCAGGCGAATACTCAGGAGGCGCAGCAGTCCCGGATCGTCATCGACGAGCAGGATCTTGCCCTCACGTTTGGCTTGTCTGGCGACCATAGGCGAAGGTTATGCCGATTTGACAGGTGCGGCAAGAACTTGGGGGGTAATTAAGGGGACAGTTTACTAAACTCGCACGCGAGTTTAGTAAACTGTCCCCTTAATTACCGTCCCTCAAATCTAGATCCCTTTAATTACTCCTGCTCGCGGATCGAGCGCTCGATCGAGGTGATGGCCTCGAGCTTGGCCTCGGCGTCCTCGAGGTCGCGCCTGAGCTGGCGGTTCTCGGCCTCGACGCTCGCGAGCCGCTGGCTGACCGCCTGTTCCTCGGTGCGCGCAGCGCGAGACGTCGTCGCCCGCAGGCGGCGCGCCTCGGCGTTGACAACGATGAGGCTCTCTACGTTGTTCAGATGGATCGTGGCGAGCGCAATCTCCGCCTGCGTCAGCAGCTCGGTCTGCGTCAGAACCTCGCGCAGCAGCCTCTCAGCCTGCTCAGGGTTCGATTCCGGGTGTCCCGGCGTTGCCAGCACGAGTGCCAGGCGTAGCTGCGTGTTCGGGCCCGGCGTCAGGGTCGCGCCGGCGTCCGCATCGGCGAATATCTCGGCCTGCGTCGCCGGATCGCCCGCGGCCAGGTCAGAGAGTTCGTTGAGGTAGACATCAGCCTCGGGCGCGCCGAGGATGATCGGATCGTCGGCTTTCGCCGTGCGCCGTCCTTTCAGCCAGTCGGTCGTCTGCGTGCAGCCGGCCATCGTCGCCACGATCACGGCAACTACGGCCACTCGACCCACCTTCCTGTTTAACCTCAATCTAAGCATTCGCCGCCATCTTTTGTTGTGCCACTGCGCGCTTCTGCGGGATGTGGATCCTGAAATGTGCGCCCGAGAACTCGCCCGAGTCGACCAGCTCAACCGATCCGTCATGCGCCTGGATACATTCCAAAACCACCGACAGTCCGATACCCGTGCCACCCACCTGGCCGCCCTGTTCGCGACGGCCCTGGAAAAATGCCTCGAATATACGCGGGCCTTCTTCTTCCGGGATGCCGGGCCCCGTGTCGCCAAACTCGAGCACGAAACTCGCAGCCTCGCGACTCGCCCGGATCGTGATCAGGCCTCCTCTCGGCGTGAACTTGATCGCATTCGACAGCAGATTATCAAGAACCGTGCGGATTTTGTCCTGATCCGCGTTCACAATAATGTCTTCTACTTCCAGTTTAAGTTGAATATTTGCGGCTTTGAGCGCCAGTCGCTGCGCTTTCGCAATCGAAATGACCTGCGCGCGCAGCGCGAAGTCGGACAAAGTCAGCACTTCGCTCTTCGCCTGCCAGGCGCTGAACGACAGCAGGTTCTCGATGAGCTGCTGCAGCTTCAACCCGTTCATACGCAGGATGTCGGTGACTTCGCGCTGCGGTCCCTCGAGATCGCCCACCGATCCGTCGAGCAATAACTCAGTGCCTTCGCGGATATTGGCCAGCGGGGTCTTGAGTTCGTGCGACATGTGGCGCAGGAACTTGTTTTTCTCCTGTGCGAGTTCGAGCAGCCGAATGCGCAGCCACTCGAGCTGACGGCCAAGGCGCTCGAGGTCGGTCGGGCCCTTGATTTCGATGGGCTTGGAAAAGCCGCTTTCGCCGAGCTGGCCAATTGCGTGGTCGATCTGGCGTATCGGCCTCGCGACGAGCACCGTGAAGATCAGGATCAGCACCAGCGTGCCCGGCACGAGTGCCGCCACCTGCCAGGCCGAATAGCGCTGCGCTTTGCGCGCCGTGTCCTGCAACTCCGTGAGCTCGGCGTCCACGAACGCCGTCAGGGCACCCGTCAGGCGCGTCACTCGCTGCCTGAGCGGCGTGAAGCGCTCGATTGCTGCGGCGATCTGCTCATCGCTGGCCTCGGCGTTCGACAGGGCCGAGATGATGCCGCGTGCCCCCGTGCCGATCGACGATGCCAGTCGTGTCGAGTTTGCGCGCTGCAAGAGCGGCGCCATTTCACGGAGCTGAGCCTCGAGCGCCGCGAGGTCCTGCGCCATGAGCTGCAGGCTTTCCGGGGTCCCGAGCACCTGGTACTGGCGCGCAACGCGTTCGAGCGAGCTCAGTTGTTCGGTGAGACGGCGGTTGCTCTCCGCGGCCGAGACGCCCGTGAACACGAGCTGTTCGCTTTGCTCGGCCACGCGGTCGAGGCTGAACAGCGCCCAGATGACGGCAATCAGCAGGGGCAGGGCGACCAGCCCGAAACCGACCAGTATCAATCCGTTAAGCGAGCGTGGGCGGCGAAATTTCATGGCGGAAGTGTAGCACCCGGGTGCTGTTCAAATGCCTCAGGCTGCCCAGTACGCGCTCGGGTCTTCTGCCGCGATCTTGCGTTCCCACTGAAGGCTCGTGCGCACGATGACGTCGAGGTCATCGAAGCGCGGTGTCCAGCCGAGCACCTCGCGTGCCCGATCGGCGACGGCGACGAGTTCCGGCGGATCACCCGCGCGGCGCGGCTCTTCGGTGATATTGAGCGGCGCTTCGTTGGCCGTCTCGACCGCGGACAGCACTTCGCGCACGCTGTAGCCGTGGCCGTAACCACAGTTCAGTACCTGCGATTCGCCGCCTTCGCGCAAGTAGGTCAGCGCGTCGAGATGCGCCGTGGCCAGGTCCTCGACATGTATGTAGTCGCGCAAGCCCGTGCCGTCGGGCGTCGGGTAATCCGTACCGAAGATCGATACGCCGGGCCGACGTCCCGTTGCCGCCTCGCAAGCCACCTTTACAAGTAACGTCGCCTTCGGTGTCGACTGGCCTATCGTGCCTGTCGGCTCGCAGCCGGCCACGTTGAAATAGCGCAGCGCCACGTAGCGTGGTCCACCTGCAACGCCTAAGTCGCGCAGCATCCACTCGGTCATGAGCTTGGAGGTGCCGTAAGGATTGATCGGCTGCGTCGGCGATTCCTCGGAGGCCTTGCCGCCCTCGGGGATGCCATACACGGCGGCCGTGGACGAAAACACGAAGTGCTTGACATCGTGCTTTGCCGCCGCTTCCAGCAGCGTGCGGCTCGACGCCGTGTTGTTGCGGTAGTACTTCAATGGGTCCGCGACCGACTCGGGCACGATCGTATGCGCCGCGAAGTGCATGACCGTGTCGATATCGTGCTCTGTGAAGATTTTCTCGAGCAGCGCCGCGTCCCCGGTGTCGCCGATCACGAGCTCGCCGGCCGTCACGGCCGCCTCGAAGCCCGTGCACAGGTTATCGAGCGTGACGACCGACTCGCCGGCCGCACCGAGCTGCCGGACCACGTGGCTGCCGATGTACCCGGCGCCGCCAGTGACCAGTATCTTCTTGTTTTTCATCGAGTTTTTCCTGCAGGCGAATTTCTTCGCCAGATTTGTGAACCGTATGCTCGTTCGGAGGACAAAGTTTATCAATACTTGGGTGTCGAGATGGGACCTGTATCGCACATTGTGATGTGACGTAACGACCTGAATTGTCGCTATATTCGCACACCCTGGGTTCTGTTCCCGTTCAGCTTTGACGTTTAAAATTGTCGTTGGTCGCCTGGGAGCGTCAGCCGGAAAAATGATTGTGTCGTTCAACTGGAAGAATGCACTATTTGCGTTGTCGCTGACCGCGCTGGCTGCCTGTAATGACAGCGACAGCGGCTCTTCCGACGACGGCAACAACGACTCGCCGATAGCCAATGCAGGCGCGGCCCAGGCGGTCGCCGAACAAACCACCATCACGCTCGACGGCTCGGCCAGCAGCGATGCCGACGGCGACTCGCTGACCTACGTCTGGACGCAGACCGCGGGTGCCAGCGTTTCGATCTCGGGCGGCAGCAGTGTCCAGGCAAGCTTCGTTTCGCCAGACGTTGGCATCGGCAGCAGTGTCGATCTTGCGTTCGAGCTCAGGGTCAGTGATGGCTCGGTCATCGATTCGGATACGGTCGTTATTACGGTCAACGGCGTCAGCAACTCGGACCCCATCGCTGACGCCGGAACGGACCGGCTGGCGGCCCAGCAATCGACCGTAGTCCTCGTCGGTTCGGCGACAGATACCGACCTGGGTGACTCGCTGACATATACCTGGACCCAGCTTGGCGGCACCACGGCCACGATTACGGACGGCGATAGCCCAAGTGCGAGCATCGGCACACCAAGCGTCGGCCCCGGCGGTGAAACACTGACGTTTCAACTGGCCGTCAGCGATGGCATAGCGACTGTCACCGACACCGTGATCGTCCAGGTGCAGCAATCGCTCGCGGCGATCAATGTGGCGGGCAGGCTAACGTTCGAATTCCCCAACCCCAACTCGAGTTGCAGGGGGCTCGATCTCAATAACCCGGTGCTGCGCAATATGCGCGGTGTCCCGGTGCAGATTCTCGATGCCGGCAATAATGTGCTCGCTGAAACGACCTCCGGCAGTGACGGCAGCTATTCATTCAGCAACATCCCCGCGGGTACCGACGTGCGCATCCGGGCGCGCGCCGAGCTGCAGAGCTCCGGCCCCGCCACCTGGGATGTACAGGTCATCGACAACGTGGATACATCCGTCAATCCCCGGCCCCTCAGTCAACGGCCGCTTTATGCCACGCAGTGGCCGCTGTTCAATACGGGCACGGCCGACATCCTCGATGCAGACTTTACGGCGACCACGGGCTGGAACAGGAGCAGCGGCTCATACACGGGCGACCGCGCGGCCGCACCGTTCGCTATCCTGCACGCCATCCTTAATGCAATTGAAACGGTGATTGACGTCGATCCGACCGTGAGCTTCCCGGAGCTCGACGTCTACTGGAGCGTCAATAACACGCTGGCCGCCGCGATCGATGTCGACAACGGGGAACTGACGACGAGCTTCTACACGCAGAGCGGCCTCTATCTGCTGGGAGATGCCAATATCGACACGGAGGAGTTCGACGAGCTGATCACCGTGCACGAGTGGGGTCATTACTTCGAAGACGTTCTGTCGCGATCCGACAGTCTCGGAGGCCGTCATGCCATCGGCGAGCCACTGGACCTCAGGCTTGCGTTCAGCGAGGGATTCGCCTCGGCGCTGGCGTCAATCTCGTTGGAAAACCCGATTTACTGTGACACCAGTGCGCCAATGCTGTCCGGCCGCAACGTCTTTCTCGACATGGAGTCTTTCGATGCGGGTTTGCAGGGCTGGTTTAACGAAGGATCCATTGCGACCCTGATCTATGACCTTTGGGACACGAATCCTGACGGTACCGACAATGGCTCCATTGGATTTGCGCCTATCTACGAAACCATGGTCGGACCGCATCGAGTCACTGACGCTTTCACGACGCTGTTCTCGTTCGCCGCAGAATTGCGGCCCATGCTGAACCCCGCGGAGCTGGCATTCGTCGATTCGCAGCTCAACCGTGAGAATGTCGACGCGCCCAACGTGACCATCTGGGGCGACGGCCAGCAATCGACGCCAGTGGGAGCCGCAAACGGCGGTCGCGATCTTGTACCCATCTACACCGAGGTACAAACCAACGGTTCGATCGCCAACGTCTGTGTCAATAACGACTACCTGGATGCCATTGACGGCGCGTTTAACAAGCTCAGCGACTGGCGTTATCTGCGCTTCAGCACGCCGAACGATGGCCGATGGAGAATAACCGTAACGGCGAACCCGGCCCCGCCGCCGACCAGCGACACGGATCCTTCGGTACGCGACGACAGCGACCCCGATATCTATGTCTACCAACAGGACCGGCCGGTAGCAATTGGCGTCGACGACGTACCTATTGAACCCCCACACACGGAAACCGTCGATACAATGACGTTGGCGGCAGGAGCGTACGCCGTTGAACTGCTCGAGTACCGGTATGTCGACGATCTTACAGCCAGCGATTTCCCATCCCAGGTCTGTTACGACGTGACCATTGTCGCCTTGTGACGGACAGACTATTGGTGATCATCATGAACAGAGCGAAGTTACTTGCGACGTCGATCGTCGCACTGATGTTGTCAGCTTGCGGCCAGGGCGAAGTCGAGGAGTCGACGACGGCCGCGGCCAAGCCCGACAGGGAAGCGCAGGTCGCGGGCGACAAAGTCGTCACGAAATACGATGGCACGATCGGCAAGCCGGGCGCGCCGTTCCGCGTCAGTTACGATGTCGTGGGCACGCCGATCGTCGGCAGCCCGGTCACGGTCAACCTGCGCGTCACCAGCGCGCTTGGTTCGAGTCCCGTCAAGGTGACCTATCGAATCAACGACGCATCGGCGATGGCTTTTCACGAAGCTCAGCCGGCATCGGTCGAGATCTCGCCCGCGGCCAACGAAGATTTTGTCGTTCAGCAGGTCACAGTCATTCCACAGCGTGAGGGACGGCTGTACCTGAACGTGGCCACCTCGGTCGACACGGACGAGGGTTCGCGATCGAGCGTGGTAGCGATCCCGATCCAGGTCGGAGCCGGCGCCCGGACCATCGAGGAGCAGGGCGAGGTCGAGATCGACGAAGACGGGGAGGCCGTGCGCGTCCTCTCGAGCGACTAAAGTTTTGGGGACAGTTTACTTATCTCCATTAAGTAAACTGTCCCCTTAATTGACCCGTAGGGGTTTCTACTTAGGAAAAAGGGAATAATTTCCCAAAAAAAATGCCAGAACTGAAGTCGCGTCACAGAATTGGTGGCGCGCTCTAGACTAAAGTAATTGACCAAGCTACAGGACGAGCTGGTCAATGCGGCAGGAGATACGGGACAAAATAAGGGCTGCCACCGAAGAATCGGGCATCACCAAACCCGACTTCGTCGATCTCCTGAAATTGATCGACCATCATTATGACAAAATGGAAGCGACCATCACGCAGTCGATCGAGACGCGTACCTTCCAGGACAGCACCCCGATCGAAGCCATTTTCGACAGCGTCACCGACGCGCTATTGTCAGTCAGCGCCGAAGGCATCGTGCTGAATTGCAACAAGGTCTGCACGCGCTACTTTGGCCTCGAACGTACACAGCTCATCGGCGCGCCGATCGCCAATATCCTGCCCGGCGCCCGCAACAGGGCCATCGATGAATTTCTTTCGCCGTATCTCTCGAGCCTCGAAGACACGAGGATCGAGCTCAAGGACGGCGAAGTAGAAGCACAGCGCGCGAGCGGTGAAATCTTCGTCTCCGAAGTCAACGCTAGCGAGTTGTCGACCGCGGAAGGACCGATATTCGTCATCAGTCTCCGTGACGTTACCGGTCGCAAGGAAGCCGATAGCGCTCTTCGGGAAAACGAAGAGCGCTATCGGGCCCTTGTCGAAAACGCGCCCGAAGCAATCATCGTTTTCGATGTCGACGACAATCGCTTTACCGACGCCAACGACAAGGCCTGTGCCTTGTTCAACCTCTCGCGTTCACGGCTGCTGACGGTCGGACCCGAGGCCATCAGCCCGGAGACGCAGCCCGACGGCACGCCGTCCTTTGGCGTGCGCCGCGGCTACCTCGACCGGGCCCTGGACGGCGAGCATCCGACCTTCGAGTGGATGCACAAGGATTCGACAGGTAAAGAGCTGCCCTGCGAAGTACGCTTCAGCCGGCTGCCGTCTGACGACCAGCGCCTGATTCGCGTCAGCATCACGGACATTACCGAGCGCAAGCAAAATGAGGCGATGACGTTTGCGCAAAACAAGGTGCTCGAGATGATCGCTGCGAGCACGCCACACGACAAGACATTGCGCGCGATCTGCCGTTTCGTGCAGAAGATCGGCAAAGGTTTCAAGGCCGCGATCACGGTGCTCGATGCCAAGACCCACACCTTGTCGGTGGAGCAGGCGCCCGGACTGCCGCCGGAGTTCCGGCTGTGCCTCGACTTCGTTAAGGTTGGTGATGGCAGCCTCACCTGCGGTGCCGCTGTGCATCACACCCAGGAACGCATCACGACGAATATCGAGGAAGACGCCTGCTGGTCCGGTTCTCGCAAACTCGCTGCCAAACACGGCATCGCCGCCGCCTGGTCATTCCCGGTCTTCGCCGCGGCACGGCGAGTCATCGGTACCCTCGACGTCTATGTCGACACGCCGCGTGCGCCGACCACGGACGAACTCGACAAGCTCAATCGCATGGCGCGCCTGGCGGGCATCGCCATCAAGCGCCAGCAGGACGAGGAAAAACTGCGCAGCAGCGAAGCGCGCTATCGCGGCCTCTTCGAAAACGTCATCGACGGCGTCTATATCGCGTCGCGCGACGGCGAGATCATCACGGCCAACCCGGCGCTCGTCGAGATGCTCGGTTTCGACAGCGTCGAGGATCTCAAGGGTGCGGGCAGCACGGCCGTGCTGTACGTGAACCCGATCGACCGCGAGCGCGTGTTCGCGCGCCTCGAAGCCGAAGGCGTGGTCAAGAATTTCGAGTATCGGCTGCGCCGCAAGGACGGCACCGAAATCGTCGTGCTCGAGAACTCGCGCGCGATCTGCGACGACGAAGGCAAAATCGCTGCGCACGAAGGCACGATAACGGATATCACCGAGCGCAAGCGCGCCGAGACACGGGTCTTCGAAGAGAAAGAACGCGCGCAGGTCACGCTGCAATCGATCGGCGACGGCGTCATAACGACGGACGCCGATGGCAATGTCGACTACATCAACCCCGTCGCGCAGGACCTGACGGGCTGGGACACGCGCAGCGCACGCGGCACGTCCGTAACCGACATCATGATGATCGTCAACGAACACACGCGCGCCACGGTCGAAAACCCCGTCGTGCGCTGCCTCAAGGAAGGCCGCGTTATTACGCTCGCCGAAAACTCGGTACTGATTACCAAGAAGGGCGAGGAAGTGCCGATCCAGGATTCGGCCGCGCCCATCCGTGATCGCATCGGCAACATCATCGGTTCGGTCATGGTGTTCCACGACGTCAGCAAGGAATCGCGCCTGTTCCGGCAGCTCAGCTACCAGGCATCGCACGACACGCTCACCGGCCTCGTCAATCGCCGCGAGTTCGAGAACCGCCTCGCCGAGGCACTCGACAAGACGCACGAGAGCACCGAGGAAACTCACGCCCTGCTGTACGTCGATCTCGACCAGTTCAAGGTGGTTAACGACACCTTCGGCCACACGGCGGGCGATACGCTGCTGCGCCAACTGACCGAGCAAATACAGGCCAACATTCGCTCGACGGATCTTCTGTCACGGCTTGGCGGCGACGAGTTCGCCATCCTGCTGGAGCGCTGCGACGAGCAACGCGCCCTTGAAGTGGCCGAGGCCATCCGCGGTTCGATCGAGGGCTATCGATTCGTCTGGCAGGATTCGTTCACGACCGTACGTTGTTCGATCGGCGTGGTACTCGTCAACAGTGAGAACGCAGATGTCGCGAGTACCATGAGTTCGGCCGATGTCGCCTGCTACTCGGCCAAAGACATGGGCCGCAACCAGGTGCACCTGTACCGCGACTCCGACGCGTCGATGCGCCACGAGGAAATGAAGTGGGTATCGCGCATCACGAGCGCCGTGGAAGACGATCGCCTGGAGCTGTTCTTCCAGCCGATCATCGGCATCGGTGAACAAAACGGATCGGCACGCGGCCACTATGAGCTGTTGCTGCGCATGCGTGACGAGGACGGTAAGCTTGTCGGTCCCGATCAGTTCATACCTGCGGCCGAGCGTTACAACCTGATGTCTACGCTGGATCGCTGGGTCATCCACGAGGCTTTGTCGGAGCTCGCGGATCGTAGTTCCGACGGCGAGGCTCGCTACACGCTGGCCATCAATCTCTCGGGTACCTCGTTGAGCGAAGACCGCTTCCTGGACTTCGTCATCGACGAACTCGAAAAGCAACAGCTGCCCCAGGGTGCCATTTGTTTCGAGATCACCGAGACCGCCGCGATTTCCAATTTGTCTCGTGTCGTGCATTTCATGCAGGCACTGAAGAAACTGGGCTGCAAATTCTCGCTCGACGATTTCGGCAGCGGCTTGTCCTCTTTCACCTATCTCAAGAACCTGCCGGTCGATTACCTCAAGATCGACGGCCAGTTCATTCGCAACGTCGCCGAAGACAATGTCGACGAGAGCATGGTCAAGGCCATTCGCGAGGTCGGCCACGCGATGGGGATCGAGACCATCGCTGAACGCGTGGAGACGCGGCAGGTGCTCGAAAAACTCGGATCGCTCGGCGTCGAATTCGCGCAGGGCTACTACATTGCACGCCCGGCGTCGGTCGAGTCTTTCGAGCCCTGGAGCGACGACGAGGCGCCCAGACAGCTCGCGTAAGGACCCATCCGCGGTTGCCGCGGGTGGCGTCAGGCCGCCGATGGGGTAAACTGGCCGAACCAAGTGACAATACGGTGAGGCATGCCCGAAGGGCCTGACAAAAAAAACAGAGTGTCCACACTCCTCGCTGCAGACGAACCAGGGCCATTCAGAGTTATCAATCCGCTGGCCGAATTGCCGATTCTGCTGATCTGTGACCACGCGAGCTGCCGCTTCCCCGCATCGCTCGGCGATATGGGGCTCGACCCGTTCGCGCGCCGCTGTCACCTGGCGATCGATATCGGCGCGGGCGGACTGACCGAGAGCCTGGCGGATAGCCTCGGCGTGACGGCCGTCGTGCACAGCTACTCGCGGCTCGCCGTCGACTGCAATCGTCATCTCATGGATCCGGGCGCTTTTCTCGAATTCGGCGACGGTATCCTGGTACCGGGAAACCACAATCTGCACCGCGCCGAGAAAGAACTGCGGGCGAGCGCGCTGTACTGGCCGTATCACTGCGCGATCGACGAGCAGGTTCAGCGGCTGCGAAAGCTCGGACCACTGCCCGTGTTCATTTCAATACACAGCTTCACGCCCGTGCTGAACGGTGAATCCCGGCAGTGGCAAATTGGTGTGCTGTGGGACAAGGACGAGACGGTCAAGCAGGTATTCCTCGAAGGATTCCGCGACGCGGGCTATTACGTCGGTGACAATGAACCTTATTCGGGCAAGGCACCGCAGGACTTTACGATCGATCACCATGCAGAGGAGATCGGTTTGCCGCACGTCGGCCTCGAAATTCGCCAGGACCTGATAGACGATGACGAAGGCATCGTTCAGATCGCGGGGGTCATGCACAAGATTATTGAGTCGCTGCCCGAACGCATCGGCTTGAAGGACGAACGCATCACGGCGTAATCGGGGACGCACAAGAGGGGGGCTGAAATGGCCTGTAAAGAACCGGCATTCACGATCGGCATCGAAGAAGAATACCTGCTGGTCGACAAGGAAACCCGCGGCCTGGTGATCGAGCCGCCGTCGACATTGATGGACGAGGCCGAAGAGGAGTGCGGCGGGCACGTGACGGCGGAACTGTTGCGCTCGCAGATCGAGATCGGCACCAAGGTTTGCAACAACATCCAGGAAGCGCACGAGGACCTGGCGCGGCTGCGGAGTGCGATCATCAAGGTTGCCAATCGCCACGGGCTCGCGCCGATCGCCGCCTCGACGCATCCGTTCTCACGCTGGACCGAGCAAAAACACACGCGCAAGGAACGCTACGACTCGCTGACCCATGAAATGCAGGGTGCCGCGCGCCGCCTCGTCATCTGCGGCATGCACGTGCACGTCGGCATCGGTGATGACGAGTTGCGTATCGATCTCATGAACCAGCTGTCGTATTTCCTGCCGCACCTGCTGGCGCTGTCGTGCTCATCGCCGTTCTGGCTCGGCCAGGACACCGGCCTCAAGAGTTACCGGCTGACGATCTTCGATGCGATGCCGCGCAGCGGCTTGCCCGAGCGTTTTGCGAGCTATGCCGAATACGAGCGTCATGTGGGTATCCTGATGAACGCTGGAATCATCGACGATTCGACGCGAATCTGGTGGGACCTCCGACCGAGCGCCCGATTCCCGACGCTCGAGACACGCATCATGGACGTGTGCACGCGCCTCGAGGATACCGTTGCGCTCGCGGCGCTCCTCAGCTGCATCCTGCGTATGCTGTATCGGCTGCGAACGCGCAACCAGCGCTGGCGGATTTATACGCCGATGCTGATCCGCGAGAATCGCTGGCGTGCGATGCGCTACAGCTTCGACGAAGGGCTCATCGACCTCGCCAAGGGGGACGTCGTACCGTTCGAAGACCTGCTTGACGAGCTGTGTTCGCTCGTAGCGCACGACGCGCGAGCTCTCGGTTGCGAAAAAGAGGTGGCCGGCGTACGCGATATCCTGACGCGAGGCACGAGCGCGCATCGGCAACTCAAGGATTACGAACTCGAGCGCGCCTCGGGCGCCAGCGTCGAAGACAGCCTGAAGTCCGTCGTGGACACGCTCATCGCCGATACGGCCGAAGGCCTCTAGTCTCAAAGGTCTGCGCGGTGGCAGCGGGCCCGTTCGGGCCCGAAATGTGACCTGCCGCACACATGAGCGACCGTAATGCGTAACAGGTCGCATTATGTTGTGCTGCACCCCGCTAGCATTGCCGTATGTCCACTCGAGACCGTACGAAAAGCGCCGGACAATGGTGATGCAGGAGGTGCTCGAGCAGTTTCTGCCGCCAGTCCTGGGCGTCGCCGCTATGGCGTACGCCGGCCTTGCCGTGCGCGTATCCCGGTCGGGCCCGCAATACGCCAAGAGCATGATCAGCTTCCTGATGTTCCTGCTCGCGGGCCTCCTGGCCGGCGCCGCGTTTTCCTACGGTGCAACAGACCCGGTCCTGTACGACATCGGTCGGGTGCTGAACTTCTTTTCGGCCGGATTCCTGCCGATCGTTTTCTACATCATTTACCGCGAATACACGGTGGGACCGCCGTCGCCGCTCGTGATCGCGATGCTGTCGATCATCCCGATTGCAACTACGGCAATCGCGCTCACCAACTCCATGCACAACATACTGTGGATGGCTGTCGAAACGCCCGGGGGTTATGAGTTTACAGGGGCGACGGGCCATTACTGGTATACGCGTGTTTACGCACCGTACTTTTTCGGCTTGATCGGTTTCTCGTTTGTCGGATTGACCGGGCGTCTGCCAACGATCACGCCCGCCCATCGCAAGACCGTGGCGCTGTTGCTGATCTGCGGCGTGCTGCCGTTCGCGGTGGGACTCGCCAACAACTACCTGAACATGGGGCCACCGAAAGTCCCGTTTGCTGCGCTGACGCTGACGCTGCTGTGGCCATTTTTCGCCTACCTTAGCGTCAAGACGCGCGTTCACGAGTTCAGCCCGCTTGCTTACCAGACGCTCTTCAATCACGTGCGCGATCCGATCGTGGTGCTCGATAACGAGCAGTGCATCATCTGCGCAAATCATGCCGCGCAGGAATTGCTGGGCGGCACCGAGAAAGAGCTGATCGGGCGCTTGCTCTGGCAAGATTTCCCGGCGGCTCGTGCCATTCTCGAGCAGGCCAAGGAACTCGACCTGACGCAAACGCTGACGATGGACACCAGCAACGTCTATGAAGTCTCCGTCGGTCCGCTGGCCGGGCCAAAGGGTCAGACCATGGGCATGGTGGTCGTCTGCCGGGACGTAACCGAAAGGCGCAAGGCGCTGAGCCAGCTGGCGGACAGCGAACATTTGATTCGCACGCTGATCGAAACCTCGTCGAACGGCATCCTGCGATTTGCGCGGGACGAAGGCGATCCCGATCACAAGTTTCGCTGCGTGTTCGCGAATCGCTCGGCACAGTCCTTCGTCGGCGATGGCAAAGCGACGCTCATCGGCATGCCGCTGGAAAAACTGCACCAGCTCGACCCCGAGCGCCTGCTCAAACACTTCCTGGCCGAGGATCAGCCCGACAAGCAGATCAGCTTCGAAATCACCGACGAAAGCAATGGCGATGACAACTGGTTGCGCATCGTCGCCGAGCCGGTTGGCGAGGACTTCTCGGTCACGCTCGTCGATATCACGCAACGCAAACGCAACGAGCACAAGATGATGGCCGACGCGCTGCGCGACCCGTTGACGGGCGTGCTGAATCGCCGTGGATTCGAGCAACAGGGCGCCAGGGCGATACGCGAAAACGAAATCGGCGCCGTCCTGTACCTCGATCTCAACCAGTTCAAGACCATCAACGATCGATTCGGTCACCAGGCGGGCGACGCGTTGCTAAAAGCCTTCGGACACCGCCTCGGTTTTTGCCTGCGCCCCGAGGACGTCCTCGGTCGACTCGGAGGCGACGAGTTCGCCATCGTGCTCCCCGGCGTCAACACCGATGACGTCAAGCACATAGCACAGCGTCTCGTACAGACGTCGTCCGAGGCCTATATCATCCAGGGGCAGGAAATAAAGTGCACGGCCAGCGTAGGTATCTCGCTGATGCCGCGGCACGGCGAAGAGCTGTGGCACCTGCTCAGCGTCGCCGACCAGGCGATGTACGACGCGAAGTCGATCTCCGACGAAGACGCGGCCAACGACTGTGCCGCCTACGTGGAACGAGCAACCGCAACCTGATTGATTGCTCTGCATGTTAGGATCGCGACCATGTCCCGATCTCGAGACATTCTCGTTCTCTGCACGGGCAATTCCGCCCGTAGTATCCTCGGCGAGGTGCTGATCAACGAGCTGGGCCGTGGCCGGTTCCGCGCCTACAGCGCCGGCAGCCAGCCGACAGGTGTGGTCAACCCGGGCGCCATCGAAAAACTCGATCGCGAAGGGCATTCGGTCGACGGGCTGCAGTCGAAATCCTGGGAGCGGTTCAGCGGAGACGATGCGCCGCAAATCGATATTGTCATCACCGTATGCGACAACGCCGCCGGTGAGAGTTGCCCGCTCTGGAACGGCGCTCCCGTGACAGTCCACTGGGGAATACCGGACCCGGCAAGTGACAATGATTTCGATGCCGCCTATCGGCGCCTTCGCTATCGCGTCGAAGCCATGCTCGCGTTGCCGATCGAGGAAATGGACGCCGACGAGCTGTCAGCGGCACTCGGCCAGGTGCATCGGTCAGGGCGCAGGGCCACCTGAGAGCCACAGCACGTCGAGCACGGCCGGATCCACAGTATCCACAGCCACGAAGTCGACGATGTCTCCGAGCACGACGTCAATTCGATAGGGTCCCGCCAGCACGACGTCCTCGCGGAACTCCGTGATATAGATGTCGTAGCTGCCGGCCTCGAGCGCCACGTTCTGTGCCTGCGAAGCGGCCGGTATGCCGAAGCGAGCAGGAACGGTATTTTCGATGCCTGCATCGGCCTCGACGACATAGAGATCCAGGAACTCGAAGTTGTTCGAGCCATGGAACATCATGAGCTTGGCCATGGTTTCCAGCGGCTGCCGCTCCGGAAGTACGACCACAGTGCCGAAATCCCCGGCAACGCCACCGGCATAGTGACGGTAGCGCCGTCCCGTGAAAACCGTCAGCAGTCCTTCGAGGAGCACCGCCGCCGTATCGCCCGTCGGCGTGTAATAAAAGGTGTAATCGCCGGACGCGACCTCGATCTCGGCAGCCACGTCAAGATAATCATGGTTTCCGATCAGAAGAGAGGTCAGCGGCTCGTCGTCGTAGATATCGGTCGCTCCGAGATCCAACGAGATGTTGATGAACTCGATTCGTGCCGGATAGTTCTGGTCCGACATCGTAAGTGGCAGGCCCGACACCGGCAGCGCCCTCGCAGTGAGCGGAGCGGTATCGTCGGCGTCGCCGTCAAAAAGCGTGATGAACTGCGTAGTGCGCGGTGCAAACTGCACTGAATTGGACTCGTAGACGACGTCCGTGTGGTCACCGGCCGTCGTCACCGTCAGCACATACTCGCCTTCGGCGAAGTCCGCGGCTGCCGAGATTTCGAGGTGCGACAAGGTTGCAACCTGCTCGCCGGGCGCTGGCGGTGTCGCCGGGTCCGCAAAATAATAGTCGAGCGCGCCCATCGACGCTGAGGCATGCACAAACTTGGCCTCGAAGACCGTGTCCGCTTCTTCAAACAGGCGCTCTTCGTCTTCAAAGATCGTGATCGTCGGGTTTGACAGAGAGCCCGATAACAGGAAGGTGTAGTCCATGTCAGCCACGACGTCGAGCACCTGCCTGGCGAAGCGCGTCAGTACGTTGTCGCCAGCGTAAAAGGTCTCGAAGTTGAAGGTGTAGTCGAGGTCGTCGAAGCGAACGCTTGCCGTCGATTCCTTGTATTGCATCGTCCCGATGAGGCGCTCCTCGATCCGGAACGTGACTTCCCCGGCGGTCGGTACGGCGTTAATCGCCCGGAAGGTCGCCTTGCCACTGGCCTCGGGCAGGTCCGAATCGTTGCCGCATGCGGCCAGCAGCAACACTGCGAGGCCCGCGAAAATCCGTTTCATTGCTTCTTCCTCTCCTCGAAGCCGTAAATCGACTTGACCTCGAGAAACTCCTCGATGCCGTGGGCGCCCCATTCGCGACCATTGCCGGACTGCTTGTAACCGCCAAAAGGCGCCGCCGGATCGAGCCACGCGCCGTTGATGTGCACCATGCCCGTGCGCATTTTCGACGCGACGCGGCGCGCGCTGTCGAGGTCGGACGAGGTGACATAGCCTGACAGGCCGTAGGGCGTGTCGTTGGCTATGCGAATAGCATCGTCTTCGTCGTCGTAGGGAATGATGGACAGGACCGGTCCGAAGATCTCTTCGTGAGCAATGCTCATGTCATTACTGACATTGGCAAACACGGTTGGTTTCACGTAGTAGCCCGTGTCCAGCCCGTCCGGTTTCCCCGTGCCACCCGCAACGAGCGTTGCTCCCTCATCGATACCTTTCTGGATCAGGTCCTGGATCTTCGCCCATTGCGCCTCGGATACGACGGGGCCGACTTCCACACCTTCATCGCGTGGATTGCCGACCCTGGTCTCGGCCGCGACCCTGGCCGCGATCTCTGCCGCTTCCTGCATGCGTGCGCGGGGCACGAGCAAGCGCGAGGGCGCGTCGCAGGACTGTCCGGTGTTTTCGAACATGTCGCCGGCACCGCTGGCGACGGCTTTGTCGAAGTCGGCATCGTCGAGCAGGATATTGGCTGACTTGCCGCCGAGTTCCTGTGCGACACGCTTGACCGTGGGCGCCGCGTTTTGTGCGACCAGCACGCCGGCACGCGTCGAGCCCGTGAACGACACCATCGCAATATCGGGGTGCGCGCTGAGCGCCGTACCGACACCGGGCCCGTCGCCGTTGACGAGATTGAATACACCGGCCGGGACGCCGGCCTCGTCGAGAATCTCGGCGAATATCATGGCGTCGAACGGCGCAATTTCACTGGGCTTCAGGACCATCGTGCAGCCGGCCGCGAGGGCAGGTGCGACTTTTACGGCAACCTGGTTCATCGGCCAGTTCCAGGGCGTGATCAGGCCGCAGACGCCGATGGGTTCCTTGACGACCAGCGTCGTGCGAACACGTTCTTCGAACTCGAAGTCCTTGAGTGCCTTGAGTGCCGCCTTGATGTGTTGTGGCCCGCTCGCGGTCTGTGCGCCCTTGGCGAGACCCCAGGGTGCGCCCATTTCGTCCATGATCGCCTCGGCCACCTCGTCGTGACGACGTGTAAATACGTCGAGAATCGATTGCAGTAGCTCGATGCGCTGTTCGCGGGTGGTCTCTGAATAGCTCTCAAAGGCGCGCTTTGCCGCGGCGACAGCCACGTCGACATCGGCGGCCGAGCCCAGGCTGATTCGACCATAGACGGCTTCCGTGGCGGGGTTGACGACATCGAGCGTGCGCGGCTCGATCGGGTCGACCCACTGTCCGTCGATATAGAACTGCAGCTTCTCGAGCATGTCTGTACCTCCTCAAAGAGGCGCGCATAATAGCCTAAATTGGCAATTTGGGTAGCCGGAAACGTTGGTCGAGATCGGGCCGGGGATATCGGCGAGGCCGCGTCAGTGTGCCCGGTGGCCGGGCCGCTGATACAGGGGCCTCAGGCCGCGAGAATCTTGTGGCGATACTCCGCGGGCGGCATGTCGTACCAGGACTTGAAGGCCGTGGTAAACGAGCTGATGTTGGAGTACCCCAGCAGCATGGCGATTTCGAGGGATTTCAGGCGGGCGTCCTTGAGATAATTGACGGCAAGCTCGGCGCGCACTTCCCTCAGGATCTTCTGGAAACTCGTTTTCTCGGCCTTGAGGCGACGCTGCAGCGTGCGGCGGGAGAGCCTGAGTGCCCGGCAGGCAGCATCGGCATTCGCCTCACCACGGGCCATCAGGTCGGCGAGCTTGCGTTTCAGCTGGCCTGCTATATCGTCCTGCTGGTAGAGCGACCTGAGGTATTTTTCGGCCTGGTCTGTGAGTTGCCGGTACATCGTCGTGGTACCCAGTTCAGTCTGGCTTGCCGCAATACACTACAGTGTGCGTATTCATTTGCAAAGGAGAGAACATGTCGTCCCCGGTCAGTTATACCCTCGAAGGCAGTATTGGCGTTATTTCGGTCAACAACCCGCCCGTAAATGCGCTTTCCCAGGCCGTCCGCCAGGGCATATTCGACGCGATAGCCGAGGCCGAAAGCGATGCCAGCAAGGCGCTCCTGATTCTCTGCGAGGGCCGCACCTTCATTGCCGGGGCCGACATCAGCGAGTTTGGCAAGCCGCCGGCCGAACCCTGGTTACCCGAAGTTTTCGACCGGCTGGAGGCGCTCGACAAGCCTGTGATCGCAGCGCTCCACGGCACGGCGCTCGGAGGCGGTTTCGAGACGGCCCTGGCAGCACATTATCGTTGTGCGCTGCCGAGCGCGAAGATCGGATTGCCCGAGGTCAAGCTCGGCCTGCTGCCCGGTGCCGGAGGAACGCAGCGCATTCCGAGGCTGGCGGGAGTGGAGGCGGCCCTGGAACTCATGACGAGCGGTACGCCGATACCCGCCGGCAAGGCGCTCGAACTCGGCCTGATCGACAAGATCATCGACGACGACTTGCGCGCAGGCGCGAGGGCCTGGGCCGAAGAACTGATCGCGAACGATGCGCCCGTGCGCAGGAGTTCGGAGCAGCCCGTGCCCGAGCACGATGCGGGCATCTTCGACGCGGCTCGCGGCCTCGCCGCAAAAAAGGCGCGTGGCCAGGTTGCACCGCAGTGCATTATCGATTGCGTTGAAGCAGCCACGCGAACGACATTTCAGGATGGCGCGAAGGTCGAGCGCGAGAAGTTCCTGGAGTTGATGCAGGGCACCCAGTCCGCCGCAATGCGTCACCTGTTCTTCGCCGAGCGCCAGGCGGCGAAGATTGACGACTTGCCGAAGGACACGCCGCAACGCGAGGTGAAGACCGTGGGCATTATCGGCGGCGGCACGATGGGTGGCGGTATCGCGATGAGCTTTGCCAACGCCGGAATACCGGTCACGCTGATCGACATCAACGACGAAGCCATCGAGCGCGGCCTTGCGATCGTCGACAGGAATTACGCGGGCAGTGTGAAACGCGGCAAGCTCAGCGAGGAAAAGGCGGGCCAGTGCCGGGCGCTCATCAATGGCTCGACCGACTACGCCGATCTCGCCGATACTGACCTCGTCATCGAGGCAGTCTTCGAGGACCCGGAGCTCAAGAAACAGATTTTCGCGCGGCTCGACGACACCTGTAAGCCGGGAGCGATTCTCGCCACCAATACCTCTTACCAGGACGTAAACCTGATTGCGGCGGCGACCCGACGCCCCGAAGATGTCATCGGCCTGCACTTTTTCAGCCCGGCCAACATCATGAAGCTGCTCGAGGTCGTGCGTGCGGAAAAAACCGCCGACGATGTGCTTGCGACCTGCATGTCACTGGCAAGGAAGATTCGCAAGGTGCCTGTCATGTCGGGCGTTTGCTATGGCTTCATCGGCAACCGCATGTTGCAGCCGTATTTTCGCGAGGCGCAGTTATGCGTCATCGAAGGCGCAACGCCGGAGCAGGTCGACAATGCGATGGAATCCTTCGGCATGGCCATGGGGCCGCTGCGCGTGGCCGACCTGGCCGGCATCGATGTCGGCTACAAGGCGCGCCAGGCACTGTCCGAAGAGGTGCGCGGCGATCCGCGCTCCTATCGCGTTGCCGACGTGCTGGCCGAAATGGGGCGCCTCGGCCAGAAGACCGGGGCGGGCTTTTACAATTACGATAAGGAGACGCGCAGGCACTCGAGCGCGCCGGAGGTCCTGGAGATCATCGAGCGCGAAGCCGCCGCGTTCGGCATCGAACGTCGCGAGATCCCTGATGAAGAGATTGTCGATCGTCTCGTTTACGGGCTGGTCAACGAAGGCATGCGCATCGTCGAGGAGGGCATCGCGCAGCGGCCCGGCGATATCGATATCGTTTACGTGTACGGCTACGGCTTTCCGGCGACGCGTGGCGGGCCGATGCACTACGCCGACGCCGCCGGTATCGAACGCGTCTACGAACGAGTCCTGGAATTCCGCGATCGCTTTGGTGCGGACGCCTGGACCCCCGCACCGTTGCTAAAGAAACTCGCCACGGAGTGATCGCAACCGACAAATTTAAGGGACAGTTTACTTAATTGCTGCGGATTCTCGATTTCGCCCACCTTTGCTGAATTAAGTACGTTCCTTTCTGGTGGTTGGTAGTGACAATCTGCAGACTCTATCGAGGTCTGTATCGGTTCGGCCATGGCAAGAATGGCGCGCGTAGTCGTCCCTGGCTTTCCCCATCACGTGACCCAGCGCGGAAATAGAAAGCAAGAGACTTTTTTCGAGCCGGGTGACTATCGCGCGTATCTGCGAATGGTATCCAAGGCCAAAGTCGATGCTGGCGCCGAAATTTGGGGATACTGTCTTATGCCTAATCATGTGCATCTGGTCGTCGTGCCCGAACGCGATGATAGTCTGGCCATGCTCTTTCGAGATGCTCATCGCAGATACACAAGGCGAATCAACACGCGAGAGGGATGGTGCGGCCACCTGTGGCAGGAGAGATTTCACTCGTTCCCTATGGACGAAACTCACTTGCTTGCCGCCGTGCGGTACGTCGAGCTTAATCCGGTCAGGGCCGGGCTATGCGAGAAGCCGACCGATTGGCGATGGTCGAGTGTTCACGCGCACATTCGCCGTGAAGACGATCTGCTCGTAACCGTTAACCCTATGCTCGAGAGAACCGGCGACTGGCTGAGTTACTTATCAGATGTCGATGATACCCGTCATCAATTGGACACTTTGCGAAAACACTCGAGAACCGGTCGTCCAGCCGGGGATGAGAGGTTTGTCTCCATGCTGGAAGATCTCACGGGTCGAAGGTTACGCAAATTGAAGACAGGGCCGCAGCGGAACAATTAAGTAAACTCTTCCTTAAATTGGAGAAGGGGACAATTAAGTAAACTGTCCCCTTAACTCCTTTACTCGCCACGGAGTGATCGCTACCTTACTGCGACCTTAACGAGTTCTTCCCCTTCCGGATCAGTGACGTGCACTGCGCAGGCGATGCACGGATCGAAGCTGTGAATCGTGCGCAGGATTTCGAGGGGCTGTTTCGGATCGTGCATGACATGGGCGTCTTCGAGCGCCGCCTCGTAGGCTCCGGGTTGTCCCACCGGGTCGCGAGGACCGGCGTTCCAGGTGCTCGGCACGATCGCCTGGTAGTTCGCGATCTTGCCGTCCTTGATGACTACCCAGTGCGACAGTGCACCGCGCGGTGCCTCCATGACGCCAACGCCCTTGCATTCGTTCGGCCAGCTCTCCGGTTCCCACAAGGTCTCGTCAAAAGTCTTGGTGTCACCAGCCTTGATGTTGCCGATCAGCGAATCAAGCCAGCCCTGCATGCCGTCCGCGAGAATCGCCGTCTCGAGCGTGCGTGCCGCGGTGCGGCCCAGCGTCGAGAACAGCGCACGCGGCGGCAGTTCGAGCTTGGACAAAGTGCTATTGACGAGGTGCTGCGTTACTTCGTGCCCCTTGACGTAGAGCATCAGTACGCGGGCCAGCGGGCCGACTTCCATGGCCTTGCCTTTCCAGCGCGGCGACTTGAGCCACGAATAG
>Ga0209456_10000191_pt1 | contig 34601 bp, 33 predicted proteins | sample COG_11_FD_184755 | JGI IMG/M metagenome (GOLD analysis project Ga0209456, IMG submission 184755) | Pelagic marine sediment microbial communities from the LTER site Helgoland, North Sea, for post-phytoplankton bloom and carbon turnover... | ecosystem: Environmental > Aquatic > Marine > Neritic...
CTTTATCGCAAAACGGATTGTCCGCCTGCGTCTGGCATTGTCAATTCTGGGATGTACTTAAATTAGAAGTCGTCTAAACGTCATTGAGCTAACGGCTGCAATGTGGAGTTACCAGTCGTTGAGTGTATCACCAGGCCAATGGCCGCTTTCCGGCGCATTGAAGACACGCTGCGCCTAATTTCCTGGTACTTCGTGATTCCGCTCAAAATCACATTCGCCACGCACGTAATCGTAACTCCCGCCCTTATCCAGGCAGTCGTCAACTCGTGCCCGATCGATAAATAGCGTGACCGCCCACACCGCAAACAGTAGAAACGTGGCACCGAAAAGCGCCCCCAGGATCAGCACAAACTTTCGTTGCCAGGACGGCGCTTCTTTCTTCTTGTATTTAGTGAGCATTGATTCAGATCGAGCAGAAACAGGCCTATTTGACGGTGACCGTGATCGATAGTGCGGGAGAATAAAATGGAAATTTCGCATCCTCAAATTTAGGCGGCCCGAACTTGGGTCGCGCATCATTTGACGCACCTGTCGGCTCTTTTGGTTTCCCGTACCAATGGCGCTCCATGACACCGCTTGTGTTGATATCGTGATGAACGAGCAATGCGTACACCCCATGCGGGAGGCCGTCTATGACCCAGATACCTTCTTGGTCCTCTATCTCAATGATTTCGGCGCGGATCGGGCGTTCGAGAAAATTCTCTTCGGAATCAAACAAGACGAAACGCAAATTGCCGTTACTAGACTCCAATCCTTGAGCGCGCACGATCAAGGTTCCGGTGCCAGTCTCGGCAACCGCGACCTTGTCATGATTATCCGGTTCGTCCCCATCGGCACTTGCCCAGCTCGATGGAAGACCGACCAACAGGATGACTGCGGCGACTAGTAAGGCCTCTCTGAGTGGCTGCATCCAATCGGCTCCTTCATCATGTGCAAATTGGGATGGACGCCCAAAGTACAGTAATTCTCGCCGCCCGTCTGTTGGCGGTTACTAAGAAGTCTCGGGAAACCCAATACGCCGAAGCAAGTCCTGAAACTCCGGAGTGCGCCGCAATGCATCAAATACAGGATGTGCCTTTATGTGCAAAAGCCGGGGTTGATGATGCACATAGGCCTTCTCCAGCGATTCCAGTGCTCGCGTTGGATCACCCCCGCGGGCGTAGAGTTCAGCAAGTGACACATAATCCGTGAATTCCGGATCACGCTGATCCAGGCCCTCGGCGAGACCGCGAATCGCACCGGCGTAGCCAGCTTCTGAATAGCCGGCCTCCATTGCCTGCAGTAGTTTCTTGTTTCTGCCCCAGGTCATCTTGTAAATGGCAAGAGCCTCTTCGTACATGCCTGCGAGCCACAGAGCTTCACGATAACTCAACAGGTCCGCGGACAGGTCCGCGGACAGGTCCGAATCCCTCGCAATAGCTTGTCGACCCTCTTCGATGACTTGATTGTATTGCCGCGCAAGGATCTTGTGAAAGCCCACGATCTTGCCGGCCATTGGAGAGAACGGATCGTAGAGGTGGCCGATTTCAACCTGATTCAGGCTTTCTTCCACATCGCCCATAACGACCAGGTAGTCAGCATATGCGTGCCGGGTGAGAGCGTCGTCGGGACTCAATTCCAGGCCCTTTAGCAAGTTCTTGCTTGCCAGTTCCCAGTCCCAATCGTAGTACAGCTGGATGTAGCCGAGAGCTGCATAACCGTCGGCGGAATTGCTGTCCAGACTGATAGCTTTCAGGGCGGCTTCCCGGGCCTTGGGGACGGACTCGGAGTCTGGCATAAATCCAAAGAATCCCTTGACCAGGTAGGACCCCGCTATACCGGCATGGGCAGGAGCAAAATCCGCATCCATATCGACGGCCTGCTGGTAATACTCAAGGGCCTCATCGAACATGAACCGGTCGAAATAGTGATCTCCCTGAAAAACGAGTTCGTGTACTTTGAGGTCGACGGGGCTTTGCTGCGTCCATGCGTCTGTATCGCGCGGCCTGACCGCAACCTGAATCTCGTTGGCGATGGCCAGCGAGATCTCGCTGATCAGTGCAAGCACCTGGTTCAGATCACGGTCATAGCTATTTGCCCAGACGTACTCGTCCTCGGCGCCGCGAATCAGCTTCGCCGTAATACGGATCCTGCCCTCATCTCGCAAAACAGAACCTTCAATCAACGCGTCAACATTCAGCTCGCGGGCGATTTCCGGAAGCGTCTTCTCGGTTGTTTCGTAGCGCAGTGTTGATGTCTTCGATATCACCCGCAACTCAGTCAGCCTCGTGAGGCGAGTAATAAGCGCATCCTGCATGCCCTCCACGAAATACTCTTGAGCCGGATCATTCGACAGGTTCTGCAGCGGCAGCACCGCGATAGACTGAATGGCCTCATCGGGAGCGATGGGTTTGTCCGTTGACGAAGGTGACCACCACGTATGCCAGGCGAAGAGGATGATCGCAGCAGACAATAGCGAAATCACGAGGAAGTCGATGCGTCGTCCCGACGTGCCAGTGACCGGAACATCCGGGTCGGCGTCTTTCTCAAGACTCACGCCCTCGGGCGTCAGCTCATAGAACCAGGAAAAGACCAGGGCGATGGGAAAACCGATGGCAAGCAGTATCAGGACAACTCGCCCTGACCACTCCGGCAGTGCCGCCAGCGCCACCACTACCTCGGCCACTTGCATGATCAACCAGGCGGCCACCACGTAAAGCGTGGCCATGCGGAATACATTACGACGCTTGAGTTCGGATCCGAGGCTCACACGTTAATACTCGCGTACCCACGCCGCGGTAACTATTCGTATCGACCGCAGAATCGCTAACGACTGATTACGCCTTGTCGGCGGGCGTCAGGATACGACCCTGTTCCTCGGCACGTGCAGCAAATTCTTCCTGCCATTCCGAACGATGCGTTGCCGGTGCGATCTGCACGGCTGTCACCTTGTATTCAGGGCAATCGGTGGCCCAGTCACCGTACTCGGTCGTGACGACGTTCGCGCCGGTTTCCGGGTTGTGGAATGTGGTGTAGACAACGCCAGGTTTCACACGCGTCGTAATCTTCGCGCGTAGCGTGATGTCGCCCTTGCGGCTGGTCAGCGAGACGAGTTTGCCCTCCTCGATGCCGCGCATCTCCGCATCAGACGGATGCACTTCGAGGACGTCTTCACCGTACCAGATGTTGTTGTCGGTCCGTCGGGTCTGCGCACCGACGTTGTACTGCGACAGGATCCGGCCCGTCGTAAGCAGCAGCGGGAATTTGCGGTTCGTCCGTTCTTCGGTCGGCACGTAGTCGGTTTCAACGAACAGCCCCTTGCCACGCACGAAAGCATCGATGTGCATGATTGGTGTGCCCATGGGCGCATCGTCATTGCATGGCCACTGCACGCTGCCGACCTCGTCCAGGAAGGCGAAGCTCACGTTGTTGAACGTGGGTGTCAGCTCGGCAACTTCGTCCATGATCTGGGCAGCATTTTCGTAGTCCATCGGGTAGCCCATCGCCTGTGCGAGCTCCTGCGTGATTAGCCACTCGTCCTTGCCTTGCTGCGGCTCCATAACCTTGCGTACCCGATTGATGCGCCGCTCGGCATTGATGAACGTGCCGTTCTTCTCAAGGAACGAAGTGCCCGGCAGGAATACGTGTGCGAACTTTGCCGTCTCATTGAGGAACAGATCCTGCACAACGATGCACTCCATCGCGCTCAGGGCCGCCTCAACGTGGTGCGTGTCCGGGTCGGACTGGGCCACATCCTCGCCCTGGATGTACATGCCTTTGAACGTGCCGGCACAAGCGGCGTCGAACATGTTCGGAATGCGGAAACCTGGTTCGGGGTCGATGGGGACGCCCCAGTGCTGCTCGAACTGCGTGCGGACTTCCTCACCCGAAATGTGGCGGTAACCGGCGAGTTCATGTGGGAACGAACCCATGTCGCAGGAACCCTGGACGTTATTCTGGCCGCGCAGAGGATTTACTCCCACGCCGCTGCGGCCAATATTGCCCGTGGCCATTGCGAGATTGGCCATGCCCATGACCATCGTCGAGCCCTGGCTGTGCTCGGTAACGCCGAGGCCATAGTAGATTGCGCCATTCCTCGCGTTGCCGAAGAGTCGGGCGGCCGCCCGAATTGCCTCTGCATCGACACCCGAGACCTTTGCTACTTCTTCGGGTGAATTCTCAGGCTTCAATATCATCGCTTTCCACGATTCCCAGGAATCGAGGTCGCAGCGTTCCTTCACGTAGTCCTCGTCCGCCAGTCCTTCACTGACGATCACGTGCGCGAGCGCATTGATAATTGGGACATTCGTGCCGGGCAGAAGATCGAGGTGATGCGCGGCTTCGATTCGAGCAGAGCGGACGAGGCCGATCTTGCGCGGGTCCACAACGATCAACTGCGCTCCCTCGCGCAGCCGGCGTTTCATCTGCGATGCAAAGACCGGGTGGCCGACCGTCGGGTTCGCCCCGATGACCACGATGACATCGGCATCCATGACGCTGTCGAATGGTTGCGTACCGGCAGACGTTCCGAGCGTCGTTTTCAGGCCGTAGCCCGTCGGCGAATGACACACGCGTGCACAGGTGTCGACGTTGTTGTTCCCCATCGCAGCTCGAACGAGCTTCTGTACCACGAACACTTCTTCGTTGGTGCAGCGAGACGACGTGATACCACCGATCGATTTGCGCCCATATTCTTTCTGAATCGCTTTGAAGCGCTCGGCCGTGTACTGGATGGCTTCGTCCCACTCGACTTCACGCCACGGATCCGAGGTGTTCTCGCGGATCATGGGTTTCATTACGCGATCACGGTGCGAGGCATAACCCCACGCGAAGCGTCCTTTGACGCAGCTATGGCCATGATTCGCTTCGCCGTCCTTGTACGGCGTCATGCGAACGACCTGGTCGCCTTTCATTTCGGCCTGGAAAGAGCAGCCAACGCCACAGTAGGCGCAGGTCGTGATGACAGCGTGATCTGGCTGGCCGTTGTCGACGATGCTCTTTTCCATCAGTGTCGCCGTCGGGCAAGCTTGTACACAGGCACCGCAGGAGACGCACTCGGAGTCGAGGAAGTCCTCACTGATGCCGGCCGAAACTTTGGATTTGAAGCCACGTCCTTCGATCGTCAGCGCAAACGTGCCCTGGACCTCGTCGCAGGCACGCACGCAGCGCGAGCAGACGATGCACTTGGACGCGTCGAACTGGAAATAGGGATTGCTGGCATCGACCGGTGCGTCGAGGTGGTTCTCGCCGTCGAAACCATAACGCACGTCACGCAGGCCGACCGCGCCGGCCATGTCCTGCAGTTCGCAGTCGCCGTTAGCCGAGCAGGTGAGGCAGTCGAGTGGATGATCGGAGATGTACAGCTCCATGACATTGCGCCGCAGCCGGGACAGCGCATCGGTCTGGGTGCGAATCTTCATGCCGTCTTCAACCGGCGTGTGACACGACGCGGGATAGCCTTTGCGGCCTTCCACCTCGACAACACACAAGCGGCAGGAGCCAAATGGCTTCAGGCTGTCGGTCGCGCAGAGTTTCGGGATATCGACGCCGGACTCGCGTGCGGCGCGCAAAATACTGCTGCCGGCCTTGACCGTGGCGGGCAGTCCGTCGATCTCGACCTGGACTGTCTCAGTCGCAGCGCTGGCGGGCGTTCCGAGGTCTGTCTGGCGAGTCTTGTTCATGCTTTGGCCTCAGGCGCAAAATCTTTCGCGAAGTGTTTCAGGACACTACGCACCGGGTAGGGCGTCATTCCGCCCATGGCGCACAGCGACGCATCCTCCATGGTATCGCAGAGTTCGACCAACAAATCGTAACTTTCGTCGCGTTTCTCACCCGAAATCAGCTTGTCGATGACCTCGACGCCCCTTGTAGAGCCAATCCGGCAGGGGGTGCACTTGCCACAGGACTCGATCGCGCAGAATTCCATCGCGAATCGTGCCTGCTGCGCCATATTCGCGGTGTCGTCAAAGACGACGATGCCGCCATGACCGATCATTGCGCCGATTTCCATGAATGCCTCGTAATCGAGCGGTGTATCGAGCTGTTCCTCCGGCAGGTACGCGCCCAGCGGGCCACCGATCTGCACGGCTTTGACGGGTCGGCCGCTGGCCGTGCCGCCGCCGTATTCCTCGATAAGCTCGCGGACCGTAACGCCGAACGACTTCTCGACCAGGCCGCCGCGCTTGACGTTGCCCGCCAGCTGAAAGGCGAGGGAGCCTTTCGACCGGTTTACGCCCATGCCGGCGTAGCGTTCGCCGCCGAGATTGACGATGTTCGGCACCGAGGCAAGCGTCACGACGTTATTGACGACCGTCGGCTTGCCGAACAGGCCCTCGATGGCCGGCAGCGGCGGCTTGTAGCGCACGATACCTTTCTTGCCTTCGAGGCTTTCGAGCATGGCCGTCTCTTCGCCGCAGACGTAGGAGCCGGCGCCGAGATGCAGTTCGATGTCAAAATCGAAACCGCTGCCCTGAATGTTCTCACCCAGCCACCCGGCCTCGCGCGCCGTATCGATCGCGCGCGTCAGGATCGTGTGGGTCAGCGGGTACTCGGACCGCAGGTAGATGTAGCCCTTGTTTGCGCCTGTCGCGAAGCCTGCGATCGCCATGGATTCGATCAGGCCAAACGGATCGCCTTCCATGAGCATGCGATCGGAGAAAGTACCACTGTCTCCTTCGTCTGCATTGCAGGCGACGTACTTCTGGTCGCCTTCCGCGTCGGCAACCGTGCGCCACTTGATTCCGGTTGGAAAGCCCGCTCCGCCGCGACCGCGCAGGCCTGCTTCAGTGACGGTGTCAATAACCGCGTCGGCACCGATCTCCCAGGCTTTCCGCAGGGCCTTGAAACCCTGGTGCAGGAGAAAGTCGTCAAGCGACAGGGACTCCACGAGGCCGATGCGCCAGAACGTCCAGCGATCCTGCGTAATGAGGTAGGGGATCTCGTCGATCGGGCCAAGGCGGCGCTCGTGTTCTCCGCCTTCGAGGAATCCTGCCGCAAACAGTCCGGGTACATCGTCGGCCTCGACGTTCCCGTAGGCGATCCGTCGTTCACCGACCTCGACTTCGACCAGTGGCTCGAGCCAGCTGGCGCCCCATGATCCGTTGCGAACGAGTTCGATGCTTGCACCGGCATTGCCGGCTTCACGGGCGATCGCCACGGCCACTTCGTTGGCGCCAACAGAGACCGATGACGTTTCGCGCGGCACGTAAACCCTGATCGCGCTCATGAGCCTGCCTCCCGCATCGCTGCAAGCGCAGCGTCGAAGCGCTCCGTGCTGACACGGCCAAGTGTCTTGCCGTTAACCATGACGGCGGGCGCGCAGGCACAGTTGCCGAGGCAGTAGACTGGCTCGAGCGTCGTATCCTCATCGAGCACGCTGTTCGCATGCTCTGTCAATTCGCGACTGCCCATGGCCTGGCACGCTTCGGCCTGGCAAATCTTGACGATGTGTTCGCCGGGCGGCTCGGTTCGAAAATCGTGGTAATACTCGACGACGCCATGCACGTCGGCGCGCGACAGGTTCAGTTCACTCGCCAGCTGACGAATGACGTCCTCCGAGATCCAGCCATGATGCTGCACGATCTGCTGCAGGATCTGCACCAGCATCTCCGGGCGCGAGTCAAACCGGCCGACGATCGTGGCGACCGCTTCGTTGTCGATGGTTCGTGGTGTCATGTTGCTATGCGTTCCTCACCGGCATAAATATTGAAAGTGTCGCCGCGCAGAAATCCGACGAGAGTGATATTGAACTCCCGCGCAAGGTCAACTGCAAGGCTCGACGGGGCGCTGATAGCGGCCAGCATCGGCATGCCGGCGACGAGCGCTTTTTGCATGAGTTCAAAGCTCGCACGGCCCGAGACCATGAGGCCCAGCCGGGACGCTGGCAACTGGCCGTCTGTAAACAGGGCCCCGATCACCTTGTCCACCGCATTGTGACGACCGACATCCTCGCGCACGATAAGTAATTCACCATATGGATCAAACGCAGCGGCCGCATGCAGGCCGCCGGTTTCCTCGAAAGTCGCCTGTGCTTCGCGCAGCCGCTCGGGTACGCGAAGCAGTGCTTCGCGCGGGAAACGGGTGTCGTCGGCCAGGGCCTCAACACCCACGGCGCGCAACGCATCCAGGGATGCCTTGCCGCAAACCCCACAACTCGATGTTGTGTAGAAATGGCGCTGCAGCCGTTCGAGGTCGACGTCCACTCCGGCTTCGAGTTCGACACGAATCGTATTGTCGCCTTTGCAGGGCTTGACGATTGCGATGTCGCCAGGCGAGCGAATGATCGACTCGCTGACCAGGAAGCCGGTGGCGAGATCCTCGTCGTGACCGGGTGTGCGCATCGTGATCGAGACGCTGCTGGTGTGCCGTTCGCCGTCGATCTCGTAGCCGAGTCGAATCTCCAGCGGCTCCTCGACGGCGACCCTGTCATCGACGGATTCGCGCAGATCTGCGCGAATCTTCGCGACGCTTGTTACCTGGCTACGGCCTGTCATTACTTGAGATTCCAGCGCTACGGCAGAGCAGTATATCGTAGCGACGCGGCCTGCAGCACGTAATGAGAATGGTTCTCAAAATTCAGCAGAATCATGTATCTATCTCGTTATGCGGACGTTCAGAAAACTTCGGTAAACTGCGCGCCTTGAACCCGCATTAGTCATGCACCAAGGAGATTCCGTTGAGCAAAATCGCACGTCGCAAGTTCCTTCAGCTCTCAGCCGTAGCGGCTGCTGGCTGCTTCGTCCAACCCGGTCGTGAAGCACGCGCTGGCGACCTGCCGCAGCTGTCGGAAGACGACCCGATGGCGAAGGCCATGAAATACACTCACGATGCGACGACGGTAGACCCGTCGACGCGCAACAACCCGGCCGCCGACCAGACATGCGCCAACTGCGCGCTCGTCCAGGGTGAAGGCGACTGGCGTCCATGCCAGATCTTCCCGGGCAAGGCAGTAGCCGCCGCTGGTTGGTGTTCGGTCTGGGCACCCAAAGCCTGATCGACTTGCACACTGTCGTACCGAGAACGCCGGCCGAACAGCCGGCGTTTTCATTTGTGCCCCGTTCATTTGTACAATGTGACCTCGTTCTGGAGACCTACCTTGTTTGAATCCATGCAGGCCGCGTCAGCGGACGCCATTCTCGGCCTAATCACCGAACACAAAAACGATCCACGCCCGGAGAAGGTCGACCTTGGCGTCGGTGTATTTCGCACCGCGGAAGGGGAGACACCCGTGCTCGAGGTGGTCAAGAAAGCCGAGCAGCGCCTCGTGGATACGCAGCAAAGCAAGGCCTACATTGGCACGGCCGGTGACCCGAACTTCAATGCCGCCATGCAGGCGCTGACGTTCGCCGATTCAGTCGATCCCGAGAGGATTTCAACGATCCAGGCGCCCGGCGGTTCCGGCAGCCTGCGCGTCGCCGCGAGCCTGATTCTGCGCGCTCGCCCGGATGCGACGGTCTGGGTCAGCGATCCAACGTGGGCGAACCATATCCCGCTGCTGGGTGGCGCGGGCGTCAATCTCGAGACGTATCCCTACTACGACACCCGCAATCACGTCATCCTGATTGCCCAGATGCTCGACGCGCTGCGCAAGATGCCGACCGGTGATCTCGTACTCCTGCATGGTTGTTGCCATAACCCGTCCGGGCTCGATCCGACCGAGGATGAGTGGCGGGCAATCGCCGACGTTATTGTCGAGCGGGAACTCGTGCCTTTCGTTGATATGGCGTACCAGGGTTTTGCGGACAGTCTCAACGATGATGCTTTCATTATTCGCCACCTCGCCGGACGCGTACCGGAGATGATCGTCTCGAACTCCTGTTCGAAGAATTTCGGCCTGTACCGTGATCGTGTCGGGAGCTTGTCAGTTCTGGCAGCCGACACGGCCTCGCGGGATATTGTCCACAGCCAGGTCAACAATGTGGTGCGTACGATCTACTCGGTCCCGCCGGACCACGGCGCCGTGGTCGTTAGCACCATACTCAACGATCCTGAGCTCAAAGCGGCCTGGCGTGTTGAACTCGCCGAGATGCGAGGTCGACTGCGTGAAATGCGGGTTCTGCTCAATGACGCACTGCGCGAGCGAGCGCCGGACCACGATTTCTCACACCTTGTGCGGGCGAGAGGCATGTTCTGCTTTCTCGGCGTCAGCGAGGATCAGGTCAATCGCCTGAAGAAGGAATACGGCGTCTACATGGTCGGGTCCAGCCGAATCAACACGGCCGGCATCACGGCGCAGAACGTCAACTATCTCGCTGACGCGATCGCAGCCACGCTGTAAGTCGAACTCACTCATTGCTCCAGATAATGCGGCTGTCTCGTCCAATGTCGAAATGCCGCGCCGAACCGGCATTGAGTTCGAGGACGTACTGCACGGGCTCCCTGGACGCCAGCGACTTGAGCGACAGAGGCACGGTGTCCTGAACGACAGAGGAGATACTTCCGTCGGCGAGGGCGAAAACGATGTCGAGAGAAATATAGGTGTTCTTCATCCACATTGAGTGGACATCTTCCTCGTCGTAAATAAACAGCATGCCCGTGCGTTCGGGCATATTGCGCACGTACATGAGCCCCCGCCGTCGCTGCTCGTCGTTCGTCGCGAGGTAAACATCGAACCCGAGGCGCTCACCCGCATCGTTCACGATTTCGAGCTGGGCAAATTCGAATGCGCTGTCCAGTTCCGGCATCGTCCCCTGCGATGTTGCTGATTGCGGGCTGCAGGCGGCGAGCGCCAGGCCTGCGAGTATGACGATGGGCCTCATTTCTTGCTCCAGGTGGCGACGCCGCTGAATTGCAGATCCCGCACGTCGATATAGGCGTCACCGTTGATCTCACCAAGCGGACCGACACAGGACAGGCTGCCAACGACATTGAAGAGGTCCGCCTCATCCGGAAATGGCGCATTCGTCGCGATATCCGTCCAGCAGGTATCGAGATTCGGTGTGCTGAAGAACCGGCCGCTGTCCTCGACCGTAATCGTCACATTGCTCTCGAAGCCCTCGCCCGTGGCCCCGGCATCAAGCGTGGGCAGGGCGACGATGATCGCAAGACGCTCTGCGTTGATCTCGCCCGAAAATCGCAGGCGGATACCTGCTGAATCGGGCCGCGGCATGCTCTCGCAGCGCAGGTCATCGTCCGGCCAATCGAGCTGAACATTGATGGCGCCGGAGAGTGAGCCGGCCAGCCGACCCGTATCTCCGCAAGTCGATTCGACCATTGGCGGCGTATCCGCCGTTGCGTCTGCAGGTGGCTCGGGAGCCGGCTCCTCGCAGGCGGCGAGGGAGCCGAAGGTCGTCAGCAAGGCTGCCAGAAGCTTGCGGGTGTACGGTTTTTTTTGAATCAGATGCAATGTATTTCGATCGGATTTGTCGGAATTGGGGCCAATAGTACTGAAACAGGCCGGATTGTGAGGAAAAAATGCCGCGACCTGTTGGCCTGTACAGGCATCAAGAATAGAATGGCACGCCGCTTTTTTCTCTGGAGTAACTAATGAGCGTCGCAGAACAATTTCAGAAACTCGAAGCTCATGCCAGCGGGCTGATCATCGGCCAGGCACATCTGATCAACAGGATGCTGATCGCATTGCTGTGTGACGGACACCTTCTCGTGGAGGGTGCGCCGGGACTCGCAAAGACTCGCGCTATCAAGGTGCTGGCCGAGAGCATTGAGGGTGATTTCCACCGCCTGCAGTTCACACCCGACCTGTTGCCGGCGGATCTGACCGGTACCGACATCTATCGGCCGCAGGAGGGCACGTTCGAATTTCGCAAGGGCCCGCTTTTCCACAACCTGATCCTCGCAGACGAGATCAACCGCGCACCAGCCAAGGTGCAGTCGGCGCTACTCGAGGCCATGGAAGAGCGCCAGATTTCCGTCGGTGACAAGAGCTACCCGCTCGAGGATCTGTTCATGGTCATGGCGACGCAGAACCCGATTGAGCAGGAGGGCACCTATCCGCTGCCGGAAGCACAGCTCGATCGCTTCCTGCTGCACGTGCAGGTGGGCTATCCGAGTGTTCCGGACGAGCGGCGCATCCTCGTCTTGAATCGCGACGAGGCGAAGCAGGGTGAACGCGATGCGTTCCAGCCGCCCGAGTTACTGTCGCGCGAATCCATCATGGCTGCGCGGCAGGACATCCTGAATCTGCACCTGGCGCAAGAGCTCGAGGAGTACATCGTGAACGTGGTTGTCGCAACGCGCGATCCCGGTTCCATCGATGCCGCTCTCGACGGCCAGGTACTTTACGGCGCAAGCCCTCGTGCCAGCATGGGTATTGATCGTGCCGCGCGCGCGCATGCGTGGCTGTCTGGACGGGATTACGTCGGTCCGGAGGACATCCAGGCCATCGCGCCCGACGTCCTGCGCCATCGCCTCGTGCTCAGTTTCGAAGCCGAAGCGGACGGAGTTGACGCCGAGTCCGTGATAAAGGGAATCCTGGACGGCGTCGGCGTCCCATAAATCACTCATGCGTCTCGACCACATCTATGAGGGCGCATCCCCGGTCAGCGTCAGCCAGCCCGGCCTGATCCGGCTCAGCGGTCCTGCGCGCGCCATCGCCCTCAATGTATTGCGCGTCAATTCGCTGCAGACGGGTGCCTATGTTTCGAGATTCCGCGGACGCGGGATGGAGTTCGACGAATCCCGGCCGTATCAGCCCGGCGACGACCCTCGCAGCATCGACTGGCGGGTTACGGCGCGCAGTACGACCGCGTACACGAAGCTGTTCCGCGAAGAACGCGAGCGCCCGGTCCTGATCGCCGTCGACTTACGCTCGAACATGCACTTTGCAACGCAAGGGTGTTTCAAATCGGTCAATGCGAGTCGTGCGGCCGCACTGTTGTCGTGGGCTGCGCATCATCGGGGCGATCGCCTGGGCGGACTGATCTTCGGCGATACCACCCACCGTGAACTCAAGCCACGGCTCGGCCGGCGAGCGGCCCTGCGTTTCGTGCACGAGCTCGTGGAGCATCCGGATTGGCAGGATCGTGGTGTCGAGGCAAACAGCGTCGATCCACTGGCACAGGCGATGTCAGCTTTGCGGCGTGTCGCAAGACCGGGCAGCCTCGTGGTCGTGATTAGCGATTTCATAGGCTTTTCACGCGCCGCGCAGTCCTACCTGTCGAGCGTGGCGCGGCACAACGAAGTGCTGGCCGTATTCCTTAACGACCCGATCGAGCGTGAGCTGCCGCCGCCCGGGCGTTATCGACTTGTGTCACCCGAGGAAGAGCTGGCGATCGATACCTACGCTGCTCCGGCGAGGCACGACTACGAGCAGGCATTCGAAGACCGCCTGCAGAATCTGGAGAAATTCTGCCAGCGCTATGGCATTCACCTGATGCCGATGTCGACGGATGACGACCCGGTCAGTGCGCTGCAGACGGCCCTTGGACGACGGACCCATTAGCGATGGACGAGAACGCTCTGCCACTGCGTGACCTGCACCTGCCCGATGCGATCGGCTGGTGGCCGCTCGCGCCGGGTTGGTGGGCGGTGCTCGCTATCGTGGCCCTGGTGCTCGGATACATCGCCTGGCGGCTGTTCAAACGCTGGCAATTCAATGCGCCGCGCCGCTACGCACTGCGCGAACTCGCGCGGTTCGAGGCCGAGTACGTCGAGCACCGGAACCCCGTGACGCTTGGCAAGCAACTGTCCGAACTGCTGCGCCGCGGCATGCTGGCTTATGCGCGACGAGAAGAGGTTGCCGGGCTGACGGGCGAAGCATGGTTGGCCTGGCTCGATGAAGGCATGCCGCTGCCGTATTTTCATACCGAGGGCGGCAAGAGTCTACTGAACCTGCCGTACCGTGACCCACAAGGCGATTTCTCGGATATTGATATCGACGCGCTGATTTCCGCGGTTCGCATGCGCCTCGGCGTGCCGCTGCGAGGTGCCGCCTGATGTGGTCGCTCGCCTGGCCATGGGCTCTCCTTGCGCTGCCACTGCCCTGGCTCGCCAACCGGTTGCTGCCCGAAGCCGTGGGTCTGTCCGAGGCTGGCCTGCGCGTACCCAACCTGAGCAATTTCGAAACGTTGAAGGATCGTTCCGACGCCGAGCAGCTTCTGAACTGGCGTGTCTGGCTCGCTGTACTCGCCTGGATCCTGCTGGTGCTCGCGGCCGCGAGGCCCGAGCGCATCGGCGACGAACTCGATGTGCCAGTGGCTGGCCGCAACCTCATGCTCGCGGTCGACCTGTCCGGCAGCATGGACCAGAAAGACTTCGAACTGGCTGGCCGCCGCGTCGACCGGCTCACGGCGACCAAGGCCGTTGCGAGCGATTTCATCGCCCGGCGCGAGGGCGACCGCATCGGCCTGATCCTGTTTGGCGAGCGCGCCTATCTGCAGGTGCCACTGACGCTCGACCGCGATACGGTCGAGATCCTGTTGCTTGAAGCTGAGATCGGGCTGGCCGGCGAGAAGACGGCCATTGGTGACGCGATTACGCTCGCCGTGCGTCGTGTGCATGAGCAGGAAGAAGATACGGGCGAGCAGGTACTTGTGCTTTTGACTGACGGCGCCAACACGGCTGGCGAGGTGCAGCCGCTCAAGGCGGCCGAGCTTGCCCGGCAGGTTGGCTTGCGAATTTATACGATTGGTATTGGCGCCGAATCGATGGATGTGTCGTCGCTCGTCGGTGGACGGCGCGCGATCAATCCCTCGGCCGATCTCGACGAAGCAACACTGACACAAATCGCACAGCAAACTGGCGGCCGTTATTTCCGCGCGACGGACACGGCGAGCCTTCAGGACATCTACGCGCTCGTCGATGAACTCGAGCCTGTGGAAGAATCCGAATCCGGCTTCAGGCCCGTGAAGTCGTACTATTTCTGGCCCCTGGGTGCGGCGCTCGGCCTTGTCGGCCTGCTGTGTCTGGCGGCGTTGTTACAAAGGTCCCTGACGCGACGCAGGGCGGAGGTGCAGGCACATGCTGGCTGACTTCCACTGGATCCGGCCGAGCTGGTTGCTGCTGATTCCCGTCATTGTGGCGGTTGCCGTGCTGCTGGCCAAAAGGCAACTCGGCGCCGGTCACTGGCGCGATGTCATCGACCCGGTCCTGATACCACACGTGCTGTCGCGAACCCCGGGCAGGGGCGTCGATTACCGCTGGTGGTTGCTTGGCGTGGCGGGCATTGTCGCAGCCGTGGCGATGGCTGGTCCGGCGTGGCAGCGAATCGAACAGCCCGTCTTCCGGGCAGAGCAAGCCGTCGTCGTGGCGCTCGATTTGTCCCGTTCGATGGATGCACAGGATATTGAACCGAGCAGGCTGGCGCGGGCCCGGCTGAAGATTCTCGGCATGCTCGAGCGGCGCCAGAGCGGCCAGACGGCCCTGCTCGTGTACACGGCCAACGCGTTCACTGTCACGCCGCTGACCGACGATACCGACACGATTGCTGCACTGGTCAACAGCCTGAGTACGGATATCATGCCCAGCCGGGGCAGCTATCCCGAAGTTGGTATTCGCAAGGGGCTGTCGTTGCTCGAGCAAGCGGGCGTGGGCTACGGCGAAGTGTTACTGATCACGGATGGCGGTACGTCGCCAGCGGCGGAAAAAGCCGCGCGGGATTTGAAGGGTGCCGGCTATACCTTATCGATCCTCGGTGTCGGCACTCGCGAAGGCGCACCGATTCCGCGAATGGCGGGCGGATTCGTCACCGATAACCGCGGCAAGATCGCGGTTGCTCGCCTGGAGGAGCGCGGTCTGCGCGATCTCGCGACTGCGGGCGGCGGACGTTTTGCGGTGCTGTCGTCAGATAACAGCGACCTGGACCACCTCCTGTCCGGCGAGATTGCTGCCGCAGCGGCGGCGGACGACGATTCTCTGGCGACAGACCAGTGGCGCGAAGAAGGGCCATGGCTGGTTTTGTTACTCCTGCCGCTGGCGGCGCTCGCGTTCCGCAAGGGTTGGGTATTGCTGCTCGTGGTCTTCGTTGCGCCACTGCCCACACCGGCGGAAGCCGCGTTTTGGGAAGATCTCTGGTTCAACAAGAACCAGCAGGCCGCGCAGGCACTTGAAGAAGGCAGTCCCGAAGATGCGGCAGTACTCTTTGATGACCAGGAGTGGCGTGCGGTCGCTCGTTACCAATCCGGCGATTACTCGGGAAGTGCAGCCGAGTTCGCAGATTTCGATGACGCTCGTAATCTCTACAACCTGGCCAATGCGCTTGCCCAGCAAGGCGAGTTTGACTCCGCGATAGACGCCTACGAGCAGGTGCTCGAGGCCGATCCGGACAATGAAGACGCGCGCTACAACCTCGATCTCGTGAAGCAGATCAAGGACCGGCAGGAGCAGGAGCAGCAGAACCAGGGTGACGACCAGCAGTCGACGGAGAACCCGGGTGGTGAAGGCGAACAGTCGGACTCCGACAGCGATCAGAACCAGGAAGGCTCGCAAGACTCTTCGGAGTCGCAGCAGTCTGACGAAAGTGATTCCACGCAGCGCGGCGAAGACGATATGAGTGAGGAAGACCTGGAAGCATTGCAGGAAGAGTTGCAGCGCGCGGCCGAGGAAGCGCAGGAAGGGGAACAACCCCAGCAACTTTCCGAGGCGGAACTGGCCGAGTTACGCCAGCAGCAGGAACAGGAACAGGCGATGGAGCAGTGGCTGCGGCGAATTCCCGATGACCCCGGCGGTTTGCTCAGGCGCAAGTTTCGCTACCAGTACCAGCGGTACGGTATCGATCAGGAAGGTAAAAACGTGTGGCCCGACGACGAGGTACAGCCGTGGTAGGAATTCGAAAGACTTGGCAAATCTTCCTGGTATTGGTGGCGGGATTGCTGTGGGTAGCAACTTCGTCAGCCGCGGTAACCGCGCGGGTCGACCGGCCCACCGTCGATCTCAATGAATCGTTTACGCTGGAGGTCGTCGTCGATTCGAATACCGATCTCGAGCCGGATCTGTCGATCCTTCACGAGAATTTCTATGTCGGGCAAGTCAGCAAGCTCAGCAATACGTCGATCTACAACGGCGAAATCCGGCGCAGCCTGACGTGGTCAGTTGCGTTGATGCCGAAGACCACGGGCGTGCAGTACATCCCCGCTATCGAAGTTGGCACTGAGCAGAGCAACCCGGTTCGAATTGTCGTCAATGAGCCGACGAATGCACCACCTGGCGAGGCGGATGTGTTCGTCACGAGTGAAGTGGATGTGGACGAAACCTATGTCCAGGCTCAAATCCTCTATCGCATTCGCATCTATCGTGCCGTTGCCACGCGTCAGCCAGCATTGCGCGACCCGACGATCTCGGGGGCGGAGGCGCTGGTCGAACTCGCGGGCGACGAGCGCCAGTACGAAGCTGTGCTCAATGGCCGTGCCTACAATGTCATCGAACGAGCCGTTGCGCTGTATCCGCAGGAGAGCGGCGAAATCGAAATCTCGCCAGCACGTTTCGAAGCCCGCGTACTTCGAGATGGTCGCATCACCGGCCGCAAAGTCTTCGAGTCCGAGTCTCACAGGATCACGGTCTTGCCCATACCCGCACCGCCTGCTGACAGGCCTGATGCAGTCTGGCTTCCGGCCCGCGATGTACAACTGACCGAAGAGTGGTCCCGGCCGCCGGCTGAATTGGAGGCGGGCGAACCGGTTACCCGGATAGTGACGCTGACAGCGCTTGGCCAGATCGAGACACAACTACCCGCGGTCGAAGTACCCGAGGTCGACGGCCTGAGTATCTACGCCGACATGCCCGAGCTCGGTCGCATGGTCGAAGCGGACGGCATTCGCGGCGTGCGCCGCGACCAGTACGCGATTATTGGCCTGGTTGGGGGAGAGCTGGAGTTGCCGCAGCTCGAGGTTCCCTGGTGGGATATCGAGGCCGGCGAATGGCGTGTCGCGATCCTGCCGGCGCGGACACTGGCGGTAGCGGGTGGCGAACCGCCGCCGATCGTCGAGATGCCGCCCGCTGTTGCCGCGACGGCGGAGACAGCGCCGGCCGTCGAGGCTCCCGGTGCCGACCCGACAACAGTGCTTGCCGCATCGAGCTTCTGGCAACGCGCGGCCGAAGTGCTCGCCATACTCTGGATCCTGACGCTGGCGGCATGGTGGTGGTCGTCGCGCACAAGTCCACGGAGAAGCGGTGAGTCTCGTATACCCGAGGAACCGCCCGTACAAAAGCAACAAAAGGAGCTGCTGCGGACTGCCCGGCAGGCCGCAAGCTCCGAGGACGCGGCCGGTGTCCGCGCAGCTTTACTGCAATGGGCGAAACTGCAATGGCCGGACAGCGCGCCGCTCAGCCTGGGCGATCTCGCGAATCGAGTCTCGGCACCACTGGCCGACGAACTGCGCAAACTGTCCGCAGCCAGTTACAGTTCTGATGGCGGCCATTGGGATGCGTCAGCGCTTGCGCGTGCGTTGAAATCGGTGACCGTGCGCAGCCGCGCGGAAGATGCGGCAGTGCGTGAGCCCCTGCCACCGCTGATGCCGCCCGCAAGCTGACTACCAGTGACCAACGCTGGGCATTGAGGCCCACGGTTCGGCTGGAGGCAGTGCGCCACCTTTCTGCAGGAGTTCGATCGAGATATTGTCGGGCGAACGCACGAACGCCATGCGTCCGTCACGTGGGGGGCGATTGATCGTTACACCGGCATCCATGAGGGATTGGCACAGGGCGTAAATATCCTCGACTTCGTAGGCGAGATGGCCGAAATTGCGGCCCTCGCCGTATTCTTCGGGATCCCAGTTGTACGTCAGTTCGACCTGCGCTTCTTCGTCACCGGGGGCGGCCAGGAATACCAGCGTAAACCGGCCCTGCTCACTTTCATGGCGCCTGAGTTCCACGAGGCCGAGCTTGTCGCAGTAGAAGTCGAGCGACTCGTCGATGTTCGCAACGCGCACCATTGTGTGAAGGTATTTCATTGTCTTGCTCCGCTCTCGTGTTGACCCCACAATGGTGTTCGATCAGCACGCCGCAGGCAAATACAAAGTTTCTTCAGTGAACGGCATACGGACAATAACGCTCGACCTCGACGACACGCTCTGGGATCTTCATCCGGTTATTCGGCGTGCGGAAGAGACCTTGTACGCCTGGCTTGGCGAGCATTACCCGAGGATTACAGAACAGTTCGCACCTGACGACCTGCGCCAGGTGCGTGCCCGGGTGTTCAAAGAGCACGCGGATCGTGCGCACGACCTGACCTTCCTGCGACACACCGTTCTCATGGAGGTCGCGACGGCTGCTGGTTATCGGGAATTCCTGGTCGATGAGGCATTCACCGTGTTTGACGAAGTCCGCAACGATGTCGAAATATTTCCCGAGGCGGTTCCTGCGCTGGTCGCGTTGAAAGAACGGTTCACGTTGATCGCCCTGACCAATGGTAACGCCGATCTCCAAAAGATCGGTATCAGTGATCTCTTTGATGGGCATGTGAATGCGGCGATGGCCGGCGCCGCGAAACCCGAGCGGCCGATTTTCGATGCCGCGGTAAAGGCGGGTGGGGCTGGCGCCGAGCAGACGCTGCATGTCGGCGATCACCCCCTCTACGATGTACATGGTGCGCGCGAGGCCGGCTTGCGTACGGTCTGGGTAAATCGCGGTGGCGACGAGTGGCCCGACGAATATGCACGGCCGGATGCCGAAGTGCAGCATGTTGGTGAGCTGACCGAAATCTTCAGTGAGTCCGGATCATGAAAGGCGCTGGACATCCGCAGATCATCTACGTCCCCGGGCTGCTGCCCAAGCCGGAGCCCGAGGTGCATCGCGAGGCACTTCTGCGTTGTCTGTTGACGGGCGTACGCCGGGTCGATGCCGAGGTTGCAGAGCAGATCGAGTCAGAACCGGGGGCATTCGACCTGGTGTCGTGGACGTACGATTTCTATCGAGAGCATCGCGACATAGCAATCGACGCGGTGGCAATCGAGGCCGTTATCGAGCAACCGACGGCGAGCAAAGAAGACGTCGCTGAAGCAACCTCCTGGAAGCGCCAGCTGGCTCGCGGCGTGTATACGGTGGGTGACATGCTGCCGTTCCTGATTCCGCACGTCGCCAGCGAGCAGACGGAGGTCCACCTCCGGGACCTCAGGCGCTACCAGCGTGATGTCAATGGAATCGGTACGCACACGCGCCGCATGCTGAAGGTGCCGTTGCGGGCGGCGACGGAGGCGCGCCGTCCTGTGCTCCTGATCGGCCACAGTATGGGATCCGTGATCGCCTATGACAGCCTGTGGGAACTCAGCCATGCCGGTCGTGACCATGTCGAGGTGGATACGCTACTGACCATGGGAAGCCCGCTCGGGCAGCGCTATATGCAGAAGCGCATCCTGGGCGCAGACACGTCCGGCTTCGACCGCTACCCGAACAACATTCGTTGCTGGGCAAATCTCTCGGCGGTCGGCGACCTGACCGCGCTCGACCCATACCTCGTCAACGACTTTGGCGAGATGCTCGAGCTTGGCCTCGTCAAGAGGATAGACGACGCAACGATGTTCACGTATTTCCGTCTCAACGGCGAACTCAACGTGCACGCTGAATACGGCTACCTCGTAAACGAAAAGACCGCGCACACCATTGTTGAATGGTGGCGCGGCCGGGGTTCTTCGTCGGGCGACTAGTTCGTCGCGTTAGCAGCAGGCTTGATGACGATGTCGATGCGTCGGTTACGCGCGCGGCCGGCGCTCGTTTCATTACTCGCAACGGGCCGTGTTTCGCCGTAGCCCGTAGCGATCAGCCGGTAGCTCGGGATGCGCATGGCATTGATCATGTACTGCTGTACAGACTCCGCGCGCTCCTGGGACAATTCCTGGTTCAGGTCGTCGCCGCCATGTGAATCCGTGTGGCCTTCGATGATCAGCTCGCTGCGCGGGAACACGTCTATTGCCTTTTCCACCTTGGCCAGCAGATCGAAGTTCTGTGGCCTTAGTTGTGAAGCGCCACTGTCGAAACTCAGGCCGACAAGTCGCAGGATAATAGTGTTGCCCTGGCGAAACACGCGGGCCTCGTCAGCGCTGAACATCTTCTCCACTTGCTCGAATTGCTGTTTCACACGCGCCTGCGCTTCAAGACGCTGGACGAGCGCTGCGCGTTCCTCGGTCGCTCCACCCAGCCGTTCGTCGAGCGCCCTCAATTCCTCTTCTATATCGGCAATGCGGAGTTCGTTTTCAGCTTTCTCCTGCTCGAGTTCCTGCAACTGGTTGCGCTGTTGCTCGAGGAACGCGACCAGCTCGGCAGACAGTTTCTCGCCACCGGTTTCCATGTCAGGAAAGATGTCCGCAGCGCCGGCGACCTGTCGAAGGTAGGCTTCCCAGCGGAGGACGAGCTCCTCGGCCGTCAGCTTCTTGTCTCTAACCTGGCGCACGATCTCGGACAGGTAGATGGCATGCTTGGCCTCGTAATTAGCTTCGCGGGCCAGGCTGCGGGGCAGGTCGGTGTCGTAGCGGTTCTCATTGAGTTCACGTTCGGCATCCGCGAGCAGCTGCTTGGCGCGACCAAGAGTTATGGGTGCGTATCGACCAACTCGTGCCCGATCTGCGTCAGCCAGCAAACGGCGTGTCTCGGAAAGATACTGCGACTTGATTGCGACGAGTTCAGCTTCGCGGTACAGGCTGGTGGCTTCGATGTCGCGCCGGCTGGCGTTCTTCAGATCGCCTCTCTCCAGCAAGCGAATAGCCTCGCCAAACTTGCGTTGCGCTTTCTGCCAGGTCTCAGGAGAAAGCTCGGGCGCCTCGGCATTGGCAGCGTCCTGGCGGCTCTTCAGAACCTGGGCGAACTTGGTCTGTGCCAGGGATGCCTTCTCGGCGGCTTCCCTGAAGTACCTTGTCGCGTCTGCGGCGTTAGAGCGGACGGTCTCGATGTTACGGCCGCGCCGCAACGCTTCTTCCGCGTCATTGTATTCTTTCTTGCCGCGCTCAAAGGCGCGCGGTGCCAGCAATTCGGCATCGACAGCCTCAGCTGCGGCCAGCGCGGCGTCGGCGTCCTTGAAGAACGTCTTGCGTAATTCGTCCTGTGCATTCACCTGGCTTGCGCAAAGCAACGCCAGGACCGCAACAGCGAATGAAACGAAATTGGGTCTCGCAACCATCTGTTTATTCCTCAGGTCTATCTGGTCCGAAATCCGCCCAAGCGAAGGCGGATGAAGCTCGATATTACATATCCCGGCCCACCAATTCTGTGCGCCGTGTCCCTGTAAGTCACGGATTTTACGCTCAAATACCCTCAAAACGGGCAAATTTAGTGACCTGAGTCCAGTTTTTGGCCATTTGGGCCCGTAACAGGGCTTTTTGTGCTCTAGCTCACAGTTAACCTAGAGGGGCAGGCGTAAATTAGACCCATGTCCGCCAAGTACTACACGCAGTTCATCCTGACCGACGCTGAATATCGCGGCGGCAATGAATTTTGCGGCATTGTCGAACTGAACCATCCGATGGAACAGCGCACCGACCGGCAGGACATTGAAGCCATTCTCGCCCGCAATTTCGACCTGAAGCAGAGTGCCGTCAGGTTGGTCAGCTGGTCGAGATTGCACTGAACACCTCTGGCGTCGCCAAGATTTCCCCCTGACTCTCCCGGCTCCGGCCGGGATTTTTTTTGGCCAAACTTGTGCGACAATGCCTGCCCCTTGATTGCAGCACCCCTTGATTTGCATGAGTAAGGCAGACGAAAAACTCCGCGGAATCCCGGTCGTTCAAAGCGGTAGTAAGTACCAGACGGACGCCGGCTTTTCAGCCATTAAGAATGGCCAGAAGCAGGGTCGCGAGGCGGCACCGCTCGTGCGTGGCGACAAGCCAAAATGGCTGCGCGCGCAAATGCCGTCGGGCAAGGGCTATTCCGGGACGCGCCAGATCGTTCACGAACATCGGCTCAGCACTGTATGTGAGGAATCGATGTGTCCGAACATCGGTGAGTGCTGGAATGCGGGTACGGCGACGATCATGGTTCTGGGCTCGGTCTGCACGCGGGCGTGCCGATTCTGCGCCGTGGACACAGGCAACCCGAAGGGTTGGCTGGATCCCGAAGAGCCAAAGAACTCCGCTCGCGCAGTCCACCTCATGGGTCTCGAATACGTGGTCATCACGTCGGTCGACCGTGACGATCTGGAGGACGGCGGCGCATCCCATTACGCTGAGTGCGTTCGCGAAATCAAGAAACTCAATCCGGCCACCGCGGTCGAGGCGCTGACACCCGACTTCAATGGTGTCATGGAGCACGTCGAGCTGGTCGTCGATTCGGGTCTTGAGGTATTCGCCCAGAACGTCGAAACGGTGCAAAGATTGACGCATCCGGTTCGTGACCCGCGTGCCAGTTACGAGCAAACGATCGCAGTCCTGCGGCATGCCAAGCAGCATCGGGCGAACGTACTCACCAAGACGAGCCTGATGCTGGGTCTGGGCGAGCGTGATAACGAGATTCTCAAGACGATGGATGACTTGCGGGCCGCCAACGTCGATATTCTGACCCTTGGCCAGTACCTGCGGCCGACACCGAACCACCTGCCCGTGGAACGCTATGTGTCACCGGAGGAGTTTGAAACGTACCGCCAGGAAGGCCTCGACAAAGGCTTCGTCGAAGTCGTCGCGGGGCCGATGGTGCGCTCGAGTTATCGCGCCGAACAGGTGCTGCAAAAGAACAATGTTGGGATAGCTATCTGACCATGATCGATTTTCTTGCCAATTACGGCCTGTTTCTCCTCAAAGTCGTCACGATCGTCGTTGCGATCGTCGTCATCATCGCGGTAGCCGCCTCGGCCGGTCGCAAAGCGGCGCACGAGGGGCTCGAAGTTGAGGACCTCAACAAGAAGTATCGAGAGCGTGGCGACGCGCTGCTGAGCGCTGTCTCGACAAAGGAACAGCGTAAGAAGGCAGCGAAGGAGCGCAAGAAGGAAGACAAGGCCGAGAGCAAACATCCTTCCGAACGGCCACGCAGTTTCATCGTTGACTTCAAGGGTGACCTCAAGGCCAGCGCTGTTGCATCATTGCGCGAGGAGGTCAGTGCGATCCTGGACGTCGCGACCGACGACGACGAGGTCATCGTACGTCTCGAAAACCCGGGCGGTCTCGTACACGAGCATGGCCTGGCGGCCTCGCAGATGGCGCGAATTCGCGATCGTGATATTCCGTTGGTGGTCTGTGTCGATAAAGTAGCCGCGAGCGGTGGCTACCTGATGGCATGCGTGGCCTCGACCGTTTACGCCGCGCCTTTCGCAATTCTTGGCTCAATCGGCGTGCTGGCCCAGATTCCTAATTTTAATCGAATGCTGGATAGCCACGGCGTGGATTTCGAACAGATCACGGCGGGCAAGCATAAACGCACGGTTACGATGTTCGGCAAGAACACGGATGAGGACCGCGCGAAACTCAAGGAAGAGCTTGAAGAGGTGCACCTCCTGTTCAAGGATGTTGTCGCGAAATATCGCCCGAATCTCGATCTTGAAAAAGTCGCGACGGGCGAGCACTGGTACGGCACGCGGGCGCTCGAACTCGGCCTGGCCGACGAGTTGCTGACGAGCGACGAACTGCTCGGGGCGCGAGCAAAGGACCGGGATCTCTATCTCGTGACCTACAAAATCAAGCAACCGCTGCAGAAACGACTCATGGGCAACGTCGAAACGGCGCTGGACGGTGCCGAAGCTGCCGGTTGGCGCCGCAAGTTTGAATCACGCTTGCCTCGCTAGCGCGGAACTGGGGGCGGGCAGGGCAGTCAAACCTGGAGCAGACTAGTCTGCCGAGACGCTATAATCCTGTAAGGTTTTTAGGAGTTCCCATGAGAATGCTTCGCCTCAAACGGTTGGCCCCATTGGGTTTTGTTACGTTTTTCCTGTGGGCCTGCTCGTCACAACCGACTCAGCAGGAAGATGCCCAGATGAAGGCGGAGGCCGCTCGCGCCTTCAACCAGATGCGCGCCAGCATGCCGCTCGTCACGGATCGGCCGACCATCGACTTTGTCGCATGTGTTGCCAAGGCGGTCGTGGAGCAGCTTGAGCCGCCCTATAACGACATCGACTGGGAACTCGCGATTTTCGAAGCTGAGTCCGTCAACGCATTTGCGATGCCCGGCGGCAAGATCGGCGTGTTCAGCGGAATTCTGACCGTCACGGAGAACCAGGACCAGCTGGCGACGGTGATGGGCCACGAAATCGCGCACGTGACCGCGCAGCATTCAAAGAACCGGGCCAAGAGTTCCGAACTGACGAATCTCGGTATCAACGTGGCGGCGATTCTCCTCGGCGGCGGATATACGGGTACGACCTACACGGCGCAGCAGGCCCTGGCGGCTGGTGCGCAATTCGGCATCACCTTGCCGCATACTCGCGGCCAGGAGTCCGAGGCAGACGTGATCGGGCTCGAGTACATGGCGCGCGCCGGTTTCGATCCGCGCGAATCTGTACCGCTGTGGCAGCGCATGAATGCGAAGTCAGAAAATGCACCAGCGGAGTTCATGTCGACTCACCCGTCCAGCGATACACGAATTGAGAACCTCGTGTCCGAGTGGCAGAAGACGCTCCCGCTTTACAACGAGGCGCAGACAAACGGCTTTGTTCCGGAGTGCGGCGAGAATCCGCGCTATTCCGAGCCCAAGAAAGAGACCAATTGAGCGCCCAACGCGCACTGCTCCTGTTTGCACTGCTGGGACTTGGCGGTTGCGCGACCCTCGACGACCTGTTTTCGTCTATGGGCGAGGACGAAACGCCTGACGTCGTTCCCCTCGAGGATCGTCCGGTAGAGGAACCGCAGGATCCGAACGCATTTGTCCTCGGTGTTGCCGGCCAGTCCGTGGTCGGTGAACCCGAAATCGTTTTCGCATCCGAGTCTGACACCTTGTCGGACCTCGCCCGCACCTATGGCCTGGGTTATGACGAGATCATCGCTGCCAATCCGGGAGTCGATCCATGGCTACCGGGTGCTGGCACACCGGTCATGCTGCCGACGCAGTACGTCCTGCCCGATACAAGACATCGCGGCGTAATCCTTAACATTGCCACCAGACGCCTGTTCTATTTCCCGCCCGTTGAAGAGGGTGAGTCGCAGCGGGTGCTGACGTACCCGATCGGTATCGGACGCGTCGGCTGGGAAACGCCGCTCGGCGCGACGACGGTTGTCGCGAAAGCGAGAGACCCGCACTGGTGGGTGCCGGCATCCGTGCGCCGCGAGAACGCGGAGATGGGCAATCCATTACCGTCCGTCGTACCGCCAGGCCCGGACAATCCCCTGGGGCACCGGGTATTGAAACTCGAAATGCCGGGCTACCTGATTCACGGAACGAATGCGCCCTACGGTGTCGGTATGCGCGTGAGCCACGGTTGTGTCCGTCTCTATCCGGAGAACATCGAGATCCTGTACGAACTCGTGGCCGTGGGCGAAGTTGTCACGATCATCGACGAGCCCTACCAGTTCGGACAACGCGATGGCACGCTCTATTTTGAAGCGCATCAGCCGCTCGAAGATGATTTCGTTCCCGCCGACGACCGACTCACGGCTTTGCTGGACAAGCAGGTCGATACGGCAGGGGAACCGTTGAACGACCACCTTCGCAGCCACGTGAAGACGCTGGCCGCAGATCCCCACGGCATCGCGGTCAATGTGTTCGAGTACGACTCGTCCGAGTACATGGCACGCGCTCGTGTCGTTCGCAACACCGTCAAAGTTGACCCGAATGCGCCGACCTTGACGGAAGTACGCGAGATGATGGAAGAGGCGGACGCCGAGGCCGAGGCGGAAGAAGAAACGCTCTAAGTGCGGACGTCCCGGTGACCCCGGTGGATTTCGAGAACCCTATCGTGACCGCCGTTATGTCGATATTGACTGATTACTCGTAATACCTGAGAAAGTCTTCCGGAATGTTGTCGAGCGATGCGGGCCTGTCGCCACTCACGGGTAACTTGATCGAGCTGTGCGTGTTCCAGAAGAGAAAGGTCTCTCCCTGGTAGTCCGGCTGCTGCACATCGTGCAGCAGGGCTGCCATGGCCTTGCCCGTATACGTCGTTTCCAGGCTCAGGCCGAGCTGGTCGGACGCAAATGACACGGCGTCCACAATGCTGTCGTCGAATACGGCGTAGCCGCCGGCAAAGAAGTCGTCCCGCCATACCAATCGAGCACGGTCGGCTGTGCCCGCATCGAATGACGGATCGAGTCGATTCAGCAGCAACGCCGTCTTGCGCATCAGGCGATCGAGAATTGCCGGATTCGTAAACCGGTTGTCGGCGACGCGTACCGCATGCACCTCGGTCGGCAGTTCTGCTGCAGCAAGGCCCAGCAGCAGGCCCGCGACGCTGCCCATCGTGCCATTGGCGATGTAAATACGAGCCGGGCAGGGGATATCGCCTTTCGCGATCTGCTCGGCGAGTTCGAGTCCGGCGTTGACGAAACCGGTCGCGCCGAGCCAGCAGGAACCGCCGAGCGGCACGACCCAGGCGTTGCGGTGCTGCAGGTATTTGCGAAACAGCGGCAGGGTTTCAATTGAGCCACCATAGCGAACGATCTCGGTCCCCAGGCGGCGATGCATGTTGAGTGTGTACGGCACTTTCGGTGTGCGTTTCTGGTGCGCGAGAAAACAGGTGCAATCGAGGCCTATTTCGTTCGCAAGGATCGTGGTCGCCAACGCATGATTGGAGCCAGCTGCGCCGAACGTTGCAACACGCGTCGCCTTGCGGTCCAGTGCACGCTGAAAGATGTATTCCAGCTTGCGGACCTTGTTGCCGCCGTACAGCGGGTTGGTGACATCGTCCCTCTTTACGGCGACCCTGCGATTGCCAGTCGGTGTTGTGACGTCTTTCAGAAGAACCGGTGTCGGCAGCTCGGCGAGCCGCGCCTTTTGCAGGTGTTCGCCCAGACGTGGGTACGCGTTGGCAAGTGCATCGGCCATTGACTGAGACTATCGAAGTGCATTGTCGATCGCTATTGCTTTAGAATCGGGACACGCTTATCTGACCAGGTACGGAGACAGGTTTGTCAGAAGCAGTTGACCGCGGTATTACGGTCACAGAGATCGCAGCGAGGGGCCAGCCCATCGATGTGACGCCAGAAACCACGGCTGCATTCGTTGGCCGTGCCCTTCGTGGACCCCTGAATACTCCCATACTCGTGAAAAGCTTCGGCGAATTTCGCCGTCGCTTTGGTGGCGTGTGGACGCGATCGAGTCTTGGTCCGGCCGTCAAACAGTTCTTCGAACACGGCGGTATGCGCCTGTACATCGTGCGTGTCGCAAACGATGCACGGGGTGCGATGATTTGCCTGCCGGCGAGCGGTTCAGCATTGGTCCTGCGCGCGGTCGAACCGGGTTCCACCGAACTCATTCGTATAGCCGTCGACTACGACGGTATCGATGAAGACGACGACGAACACTTCAACCTCGCCCTGCAGCGCGTGAATCCGGCGAACGGCCTGGTCGAAGACCAGGAAATATTCCGCCGCCTGTCGTATCTCGAAGATGCTGAGCAATTCGTCGGCGAGGCTTTGTTGGCCTCGACACTTGCGCGTGTCGAGCATCCTTATCCATCCCATCGTCCGGAAAGCACGATGGACAAGAGCGGTGGTCAGAGATCGGCATACATAGAACCGGTGCAGGTTGGAACAGATGGTACCGAGCTGTCCGACTACGACCTTATCGGGTCGCGCCGACAGCGCACCGGGCTGTTTGCCCTGGAGCAGGTGGAGCGACTCGACATCCTGTACTTGCCACCGCCCGGAAAGGGTATCGATACAGGTCCGGCGGCCATTCTCGCGGCGGAAATGTTTTGCAGGGAGCGACGCGCAATGCTGGTCGTCGATCCACGCGCCGCATGGACAAGCGCCGAACTGGCGATTCAGGGCGTTCGAGAACTGGGCTACGCCAGCCCGAACATGCTCGGCTATTTTCCGCGCATGCTGGAACGTCGCAGCGACGACATTGCCCGCCCTGCGGGTGGTGCTGTTGCCGGCCTGTTGTGCAAGCAGGATCGCACGTATGGACCGTGGCAGGACATCGATCAGCAGGGGATGGGACTGCGGCGCCGCCTGGTACCGGCGCTGGATGTCGATGAGGAAGCCGCTCTCCTGCTCAATCGTGCCGGCCTGAACGTCGTGGCCCCCGGGCCTGCCGGCCGTGCCCGCCTGACCGGCGCTATCACGATGGGAAGGGGCAGCGAAGCGCACCGAAAATTCGCGCAGTTGCCGGTGCGCCGTTTTTGCCTGCAAATTATCAACGCGATTGCCGGTGCGGCCAAATGGGCCGTGTTTGAGCCTGGTGATCGAGAGCTGGCGAGACAAATTCGCGCGCAGGTTACTACCTACTTCCACAGCCTCAGCGATCTCGGCGCCTTTGCCGATGATCGATTTGTCGTGGAATGCGATGCGGGCGTCAGCAAGCGCGACGACATTGAAGAGCATGGCGTGACCATTCTGCTGGTCTTCCAGCCGTCGTCATGTGATGAACCTGTCTCACTGACCTTGCACCTGACCGCTGCAGGTTGCCGCGTCGGCAGCAGCGCGTTTGCGCCGACGATCGAGAACTGCGCCTGAATCCGCGCCGCAGCGGTTTACATAACGCCGCAACACTTGCATCCGGCGCTTGTCATACAAGCATCAGTCCTGTGCCACCAATATATCGGGAGGGGGTATGAGAGACAGCGATGTCCTGGAAAACAACCCGCAAGTATCTCGATCGGCACTGGAAGCCATGCACGGCCAGGTATTCGGCTGGGCCCTCTCCCGCTGCAATTTCGAGCAAGTGGTAGCGGAGGACCTGGTGCAACAAGCGTACGTGGAACTGCTGACGGGAAAAGCGCGTTTCGACGGTGAGTCGTCGCTCAAGACGTTTGTGTTTGCGGTGGTGCAGAACCTCGCGCGTAGCCGTTTTCGCCGTATCAGCTCTCGCTTGCGACTGACACAGCAGGCAGCGTCGACGGACGCCGGTATTGTCCAACCGGTCGAACCCGGTGAAAACGAGGCCGTCTGGCAGGCCGTGCAGACGCTGCCACAAAGACAGCGCGATATCGTGGAACTCGTGTTCTGCCGGGACATGACGATAGAAGCGGCGTCTCGCGTGATGGGCGTTTCGACCGGTACGGGACGAGTGCATTACGACAGGGCGAAGAAAGCGCTGAAGGAAAAACTGGGAAATGACCTCAATGATGAATGATTCAGACAAGACACTGCAGAGCCGCCTGAAACAGGCGCAGCAAGATGCCGAAGAAGGCCAGGTTCCCGGGTTCGACGCTGTCTGGGCGGCCGCCGAAAGGCGCGCCGCCGCTCGTCCGAAGCGGGGCTGGATAGCGGGCGCGATCGCAGCCGCGATACTGGGCGCGATCACTATCGGGTTGTTGCCTCCTGCCGAGCGGCATTGGGAATTTGTCGACCCCGCCGAATTTGAGAGCAGCACGAGCTGGGTCGCACCAAGCGACGTGCTGTTACCTGACCACCGAGTTGACATATATCGTGAAATTCCAGTGCTCATCGAGTCAACCAAGATAGAGGAAGGAGCGTTACTATGAGGAAGGGAATTCTGTGCCTGCTGGTTTTTGCCAGCCTGGGAATGGGTTCGGCTATCGCTGAGCAGCCCAAGGATGTATTCAAAGGCAAGTTGTTTGCCCCGAATGTCATCCTGGAAAACCGGGACGCGCTGCAGCTGAGCAAGGAGCAGTTCACAGCGATTCGCGCCGCAGTTGTGGAAGTACAGGCTGGTGTCGCGGAACACGAATGGGATATGCAGGAGGCGTACCAGGCGCTCATGCTCGAGCTGGATAAGTCGCCTGTCAGTGAAGACAAGGTTTTGGAGTACGCCGGTGCAGCTTTGCTGGCCGAAAACCAGGTAAAGAAGAAACAGATGGCCATGCTGGTCCGCTTGAAGAACCTGCTCACGGCCGAACAGATAATTTACCTGGAATCCACGTACGCGAAGTAACACGGCGTATGTGAAAGAGGAAGGGGTAAGACCATGATTAAGAAACGAGTTGTTTCATTATGCGCATCGATATTGCTCGGCGTTGCCGGCTGCGGCGGTAGTGATGGTGGCAGTCCGAATGTTCCACCGCCACCGCCACCGCCACCCCCGCCAGTTACCACGCTGGAGGCCTTCCAGTTTCTGAACCAGGCGAGCTTCGGTGCGACGGAAAATGAAGCCAGCGACGTCATCGCCATGCGCCAGGAGCAGTGGATCGACAACCAGATGGCACAACCGACATCCTTGCAGTTGCCGCACATGTTGTCGTTGCCGCCGCCCCAGTTCATGGGCCAGCTGCACACCGATCGTGTCGATATCTGGTTCCGCAATTCACTGTGGGGTGACGACCAGCTACGCCAGCGCGTCGCCTTTGCACTGTCGGAGATCATGGTCGTCTCGCAGCTCGGGGCACTTCAGGCACGACCCTTTGCCGTTGCCGACTACTACGATGTGCTGGCGAGAAATGCCTTCGGCAACTACCGCGACCTCCTGGAGGAGGTCACGCTGCACCCGGCCATGGGTGTCTACCTGAGTATGCTCGGCAATGAGAAGCCGAATCCGGCGCTCAATATTCGCCCCGACGAAAACTACGCACGGGAACTGATGCAGCTGTTCTCGATTGGACTGGTCGAACTCAACCTCGACGGCACAGAGAGACTCGATGCGAATAACCAGCCGATCCCGACGTACGACCAGGAGATCATCGAGGGGTTCGCACACGTATTCACGGGCTGGACCTGGGCGGGGTCGCCAAGCTTCGGCAGCGGTCGCGTGCCCACCTCAAGCCAGTACACCCCAATGGAGCACTGGCCCGAGTACCATGACACGGGCGCAAAGACGCTGCTGAATGATGTGACTCTTCCGGCCGGGCAAAACGGCGAGCAGGATCTTGCGGATGCGCTCGACAATATTTTCGCGCACCCGAACGTTGCGCCGTTCGTGGCGATTCGGCTTATCCAGCGACTGACGACCAGTAATCCATCAACGGCTTACGTGCGGCGTGTTGCCGAAGTCTTTGACGACAATGGCTTTGGCATTAAGGGAGATCTTCGTGCAGTCGTCAAAGCGATTCTCCTCGATCCGGAAGCAAGCCCGGCTATGCCGATGGAGATCGATGGCAAGCTGAAGGAGCCGTTGCTGCGAGTGACGCAGTTGTACAAGGCTTACAACGCGACGTCCGCGAGCGGCAAGTACCCGTTGGTGGCGGCCTACATCCTGTTTGCGCAGGGGCCATTGCAGTCGCCGTCGGTGTTCAATTTCTTCAGCCCGTTCTATGCACCGCCTGGTGAAATCCGCGACAGCAGTCTTGTTGCGCCGGAACTGGAGATTGCGACCGAATACACGAATACCTTGCTGACGAACTACATGTTCGGCCAGGTGTTTGGTCTGAACCAGGCAAACGAGAATCTCCAGGAAGACGATATCTATATCGACATCCAGGAGGAGATGGACGTCGCGACGGATATCAACGCCCTGATCAACATGGTAGCTGGCAAACTCCTCGGCGGGGAAATCTCAGATACGCTGAGAACCGAGATCACGGGCATGCTCGAACGTGTGCCCGAGACGGACGCCGCAATCCGTGCTGCCGAGACGATCTACTTCGTCGTGACATCACCCGAATTCGCGTACCAGCGGTAAGCGGGGAGGAAACATGAAGACACTAAACAGACGTGATTTCCTGAGGACCAGTGGAGCCGCTGCGCTGATGGCCGCGACACCGGGAATCTCTTACGCGCAAGTCGTTGGCGGCCCCGGGCCATTTACGGATTATCGAGCCCTCGTCTGCGTATTCCTGTTCGGCGGTAATGACTCCTACAACATGCTCGTGCCGAATACGCCTTCGGAGTACGCGCAGTATGCGGCGGCGCGCCAGAACCTGGCGCTGTTGCAGACGGATTTGCTGCCGATCACGCCGGCGTCATTACCGGGCCCGGACTTCGGTCTGCATCCGGCGATGGGCCGAATCCAGACACTGTTCGAGGCCGGCAATGCGGCCTTCGTGACCAATGTCGGGCCGCTCGTGGAGCCAACCACCAGGGATCAGTACTACAACGGCTCCGTGACTTTGCCCCCGCAGCTGTTCTCGCACAATGACCAGCAGGACCAGTGGACCTCGTTGCGCGGCAACGTGCCGAGCAAAACCGGCTGGGCGGGTCGTATGGCCGACCTGATCCGCGACGGCGTAGCGGGTCAGCAGATGGCTACCAATGCGTCGCTGGCTGGATCGAACCTGTTCCAGTCTGCGGATGAGACTGTCGCTTACGTCATGGGACCGAACGGCCCGATACCGTATTCAGGGTTCTCAACAACACCGGGTGACATTCTCAACGAGCAGCGACTGGCGTTCCTGCGTGTCGTCGATGCAGCGTACGATTCGGTCTACGCGCGCGGCTTCGCCGACGTCCAGCGTCGTGCAATCGATGCGGCGGAGACGGTGACGGCAGCAATTGACGGCGGACCACCAATCAATACGGTGTTCCCACAGTCGCAACTTGGCGCACAACTGCGCACCGTCGCACGACTGATCGCTGTTCAGGACCAGCTGCAGATGCAACGCCAGGTATTTTTTGTGGCTACGGGTGGTTTTGATTCACACGATGATCAGAATCAGAACCAGCCCGGGTTACTGGGCGGGATTAGTGACGCTATCGCAGCATTCTATGAAGCGACAGACGAGCTGAACATCGCGGAAAGCGTGACCACGTTCACGCAGTCGGATTTCGGTCGCACGCTGACCTCGAACGGTGATGGGACGGACCATGCATGGGGCGGTAACCAGCTGGTCGTCGGCGGCGCCGTGAACGGCCGGGACCTGTACGGCAGCTATCCGTTGCTGCAGATAGGCGGACCGGAAGATGTCGGCGGTGGCCGCATGATTCCTTCGACATCCGCGGACCAGTACGCGGCGACGCTCGCGAAGTGGTTCGGGATACCCGATTCAGACCTGGATGTAGTGGCGCCTAACCTCAATAATTTTGATCAACGCGATCTTGGGTTTATGATCTGACATCACAATTCGGGGTCAGTTACCTATCTATTAGGTAACTGACCCCAAACTACAATTTCAGATCAATCCGGGGAATCCAGATGAAATTAACAGGAACAGCCGTCCTGGCTGCCGTCCTTCTTGTAGCTGCCTGTGGTGGCAACGAAGACCCTGCCGCTACCGAGACCGCCGACGCCGGCGCGCAACTACATGCGTTGTTCGATGAACACTTCGAACGCAACCTTGAATTGAACCCGATGCGAGCGACGTTCATCGGTGACGATCGCTACAACGATCGTATGGCGAACAGTAACGGCCCCGAGTATCGGGCTGCGGACCAGGCCATGGACAGGGAATTCCTGCAGCGCCTGCTCGAGATAGATCGCGAACAACTCGGCTACCAGGACCAGCTGAGCTACGACATTTTCCGCATCAACCGCGAAGAGTCGCTCGAGAGCTACGAGTATCCGTTTCACCTGCAGCCAATCAACCAGTTCTACTCGGTCACCAACTTCTTCGTGCAACTCGGTAGTGGCGCCAGTGCGCATCCATTCAAGACGGTTAAGGATTACGACGACTTCCTGTCCCGTGCTGACGATTTCGCAGTCATCATCGATCAGCTCATCGTCAATATGAAAGAGGGGATGCGCGAAGGTGTGGTACAGCCGCGGATTCTCATGGAAAAGCTGCAGCCACAGATTGACGCGCACATCGTCGAGAATGTTGAGGACAGCATGTTCTACACGCCTGTCAGGAACATGCCCGAGGACTTTAGTGCCGAGGATCGCGAGCGCCTGACTGC
>Ga0209456_10000192_pt1 | contig 34524 bp, 30 predicted proteins | sample COG_11_FD_184755 | JGI IMG/M metagenome (GOLD analysis project Ga0209456, IMG submission 184755) | Pelagic marine sediment microbial communities from the LTER site Helgoland, North Sea, for post-phytoplankton bloom and carbon turnover... | ecosystem: Environmental > Aquatic > Marine > Neritic...
CGAGGCGCAGGCCGGGAACTAGCACTTGCGCCGCAGGACGTCGAACACCGCGAACATCACGCCAACCTCGGAAAGTCCCCGATTCACATCCGGAATTTGTGACCTTGTCATAAGAATGTCCGGCAACGCGTTTTGCTCGTGTTCCCGTCGATACCTGTCCGCGAGACCGTCCGAGAATCGTCGGAATCAGGCAAACTGCCGGCTGTTCGATTCGAAGCGCCGTCTGGCTAGGCGGCAACCCTAGGCCCAGGGCACTGCGTCGAAGTGGTGGAGTCCACCAGCTACGCAGCAATCACCACTTCCATCGGCAGCCCAAACTCCACCGGACAACGCTGTGCGTATCCGGCCCCCGCAACCCACAGCATTGTTCGCACTCGGTCGCGAGTAGGGCGAGGGCGTGTCCGCGCACGGTGCAACTGCAAGGTCGTGACCCGTGCTCGAGCTGCCTGACTCTCGTTGACCTGACGTTGACGTGGCGATCTGAAATCGAATGATACTGAGTGACGAACCGTGAACACGGCGATGCAGGCAAGTGCCAGCGATTGTTGGGTTTTGGTTTAGATCGCTACGAGTCAGAGAGGTGCACGGATGGTGGGCTGATCAGGTTCGAATCCCGCCCCCGGCACCTAGGCGCTCGCGTGGGGGCGGCGGGGTAGGCGCTAGTGTGTGGGCGGTGGGGCGGGACAAAGCGCCGCCGAAGGCGTCCGGATGAAGGGCCCGTCCTCCTCGTAAACATTTGCTCAAGTCCACGTGATACCAGCGCCAGTGCCAGTGCCAGTGCCCGCGCCAGTGCCAGTGCCCGGGTCCGCGACTGTGAAGGCGACCGTGCTCCGGATTCACGGTGTGCCACTCCGCCACACTCCTCGCGCCCGGCTGCCGGCGAAAGCACTAGAAAACACGTTGGCACACCGATTGCGTCTCATACGGCTCGAGCCTCCTCATGACCCACGCAGCACAGCGAACTCTGATGGCCTTACTCGCAACGTTCCTGGTCGCGAGCGAACCGGGGTTGGCCTTGGCGCAGGATGGACATCCCTCGCTGGCGTTGACGTACGAAACACCCGATCCCACGGCTCGGGCGATGGAAACCGCCGAGCGCAAGGTCCGTCGCGGGCGTATCGGTCTCGCCGTGTCAGCGCTCGTCACGCTCGGCGGCATCGGCCCACTCGCGGTCGGAGTGAGCTTAAGAGCCTGGTGCGAGTCCTGTGAATCGACTACCTCCGAGAAGGCCCTCGTAGCGGTGGGCGCGACGGCGCTCATCGCTGGGACCGTCGGCATTCTCGTTAGCGGCGTCGCTCTCGGCGACGGGAGACGCACGAAGCGAGAGATTGAGCAGCAGCGGGTGGAGGCCGATCTGGTGTTGGGGCCGATGGGTGGAAGCTTGCGGGTGAGGTTTTAGCCAGTGTCAGTGACCGAGCCCGTAGCCGTGAACCAAATTTGCACGGTGTTGCCCCCGCGTTACAGCGTCAGAACTCTGCACGCCCGATTCCTGCGCAAATTCGCTCCTGACACCGCCTGGCGTGCTCCTTGCAGTTCTGCCCGGTATGCGATGTGCGCCGGCTCTCATCGTCGTGTTTCTCTTCGGCTGCGCGCCCTACGTGCACTCGCCGTCGATCCGCACCTTCCCCTTGGAAGCGGCCAAGGCCCTCAACCCACGTGAGACCGGTATCCAAGTAGAAGGTGGTGGCGGCTTCGGGGAGGAGGTGGGGCTCGGGGGCCTGACGGTGCGGGTTCGACATGGGCTCGTGAAAAAGCTCGATGGCAGTCTCGAGGGCGGTTTTCAGCGCATCCGAAGCACAGCGCTCCAAAACCGGTTCATCTTCACCGCACGATTGGGCATCAAGTATGCATTCGTCGACCATGTCGCGATGACCGTGGGGCTTGGAGGGGGTGGTTGGACAGGCGGCGGATTCGTTGGTCCGGATGCCTCGCTGATCGTCGCCTACGAGAACCCCTACTGCGTTCCGTTCCTCGATGTCGGCGGGTACATTAGCTTCCCTGTGCGAGAAAACGTCATCACCCTCGTCGACACCAGTGCCGCCGCCAACGGGGACTTCATGGCCGCCCCGACCAACACGGTCGGCTGGACCATGGGCACCGGACTTCGCATTCCATTGTCACACGACAAAGACCCCACTACGAAGAGCGCACTGCTGCTCGGAATTCGCTTCCGCGGCGCGTCATTCGACAACGAGCCGCTCGACTACCGGGATCATCGCACCTACTTCTACGGCTCAGGGGCGTTCGAGTATGTGTTCGGTAGGAAGTCCAGACACTGACCCCAGGAGTACGCCCGGGGTTCGGTGCAGTGGGCCGGAGCGTGTTCGCGTTCGGTCTACGCCGCGCGGGTTGCGTCGCCGAGCTTGCCCGCTTCGTCTACGAAAAGCCGGCGTTCGGCGTTGACGAGCTCGAGCAGTTGCTTCTGATCGATTAGGCCGGCGTCGAGTAGGGCACGCATGTAGCCGTCGGCGTAACCACGGGCCTGGGCCAGGGTGGCGTAGTTCGCTCCGCTGAAGCGGGTCTCGATCGTTTTTCGCACGAGGCCGCGCAGGGTTCCCTTGAGCTCGTCTAGGTTCATGGCCGTTCCTTCCTAAGACCGCAGTGTCGGTTTCGCGCAGCCACGGTCAAGAAAATGGCGGACTAGAAGCAGGTGAGCTCTCGAAAGTCGTGGATTCGCTTTTCGAGGTGTTCTCGGCTGAGGTCTTGCAAAGCGCCCGTGCCCACGTCTTGTACGCAGAACGACGCAGTGGCCGAGCCGCAAATCACGGCCTGGCGGAGGTCGTTGTGTCCGTTCTCCGCGAGGTAGCCAAGAAAACCACCGGCAAACGAGTCCCCCGCACCGGTCGGGTCTGCAACCGCCTTGAGCGGGTAGGCGGGGGCGCAGAAGATGTCTTCTTCGAGAAATAGAAGCGCGCCGTATTCGCCGCGCTTCACGATGACGGTTTCCGGGCCGAACGTGCGCAAGGCCTCGGCAACGGCAAGAGGGTGGTGGAAGCCGGTGAGCTGACGCGCCTCCTCCTCGTTGATCACGAGGATATCCACCCGCGCGAGGACTTCCTTGAGCGGGTCGAGTGCCGTGTCGATCCACAGGTTCATCGTATCGGCGATGACGAGCTTGGGATTGTCGATCTGTTCGAGGACGTGCAGCTGCAACTGTGGAGCGATGTTGCCGAGCATCACGAATTCGGAATCGCGGAACGCCCCCGGGATCTTAGGGTTGAAATCGGCGAAGACATTGAGGTCAGTCTGAATGGTTTCACGTGACGTGAGGTCGTCAGAGTACCGTCCTTCCCAATGGAATGTTTCTCCGTTGGCCACTTCGAGACCCGTCGTGTCGATGCCCCGGCTCCGAAGCATGTCGACCGCCTCACGAGGGAAGTCTTTGCCGACAACGCCAACCAGCCTCACGGCAGCAAGCTGGCTTGCGGCGAGTGATGCGTAGGTCGCCGACCCTCCGATGACTCGCTCGTGTGAGCCGAGGTGATTGTGGATTGTGTCGAAAGCGACGGAACCGACGACGAGAAGCGAGGACATGTTGCCTTTCAGGGTATGTATTTGCCGATGAGCGGCCATAGTTTCTCACGCGCGGCCGCAGAGATCGAATCGGGGCTGGTGATGATCGCGCCGGCCAGAGCCGAGGTGGCAGGGCGTTTGGCCGGGTCAGGCACGACGGGGGCTAGCTCCAGGATGATTTCCTTCGCTTTCGCTACGTTTTCTCTCATCACAGCGACAACGGCTTCGACGCTCACCGCATCGTGCACCTCGTGCCAGCAATCGTAGTCGGTGACCATGGCGAGCGTTGCGTAGGGCAGCTCCGCCTCTCGTGCGAGGCGTGCTTCCGGGAGGTTTGTCATGCCGATCACCGACACTGCCCAGGAGCGGTAGAGCTCCGATTCGGCACGGGTTGAGAACTGCGGGCCTTCCATGCTGAGATAGACGCCGCCTTCGTGCACGGTGGCGCCGGCCCGCCTTGCTGCATCGCTCAAAGAGCCGGCAAGCTGTGCGTCGATCGGGTCTGCGAAGCCCACGTGCGCCGCCACACCGTCGTCGTCGAAGAAGGTATCGATGCGGTGGCGGGTCCGATCGATGAATTGGTCGACGACGACCATGTCTCCCGGATGGATGTCCTCTTTCATCGAGCCGACGGCTGACACGCTGAGGATTTGTTCTGCTCCGGCCATCTTGAGCGCGAGCACGTTGGCTCGGTAGTTGACCTTGTGTGGCGCAAGGCGATGCCCTCGCCCGTGCCGCGGAAGAAACAGCAGTTGCGTGGTTCCGAGCCGTCCGGCGACGATCGCATCAGAAGGCGCTCCAAACGGGGTCGTCACGTCTAGCTCTCTCACGTTCGTCAGATGCTCGAGCTCGTAGAGCCCGCTTCCTCCGATGACGCCGAGTGTTCGTTGAGGTCGGTTCATCTGCTGTAGGCTTGGCGCATGACGACGAGGGTATGTACCTCACTGTCGCGGAACACGTCGAGCTGGACCGACGAGCCCACCGGCCCTCGGAGCCGCTCGACGATCGTCTGATAGTCTAGCTCCCGAACGGAGCTGCCATTGATCGCGATGATCACGTCGTCCGGTTGGATGCCGGCGAGGTCGGCGGCGCCCCCAGCGGGAACCTCGACGACTCGGAGACCTCCGCCTTCCGAGTAGGCGAGCTTGGCGTGAATTCCGCCGACTGGCTGTCCTCGACCGGCACCGCCGCAGCCGGCGAGCAATAGGCAACCAAATACCAGTGCGGCGGCTGTTCGAGAACCGAGGCCCATAGTCCGGCACGGGCATAGCCGGGTTCTCCGAGAGCGCAAACATCCACCAAGGCAAGATTGACACCTCGGCCGGCGCGAGTACCATGCCCTCAACCCCGCGAAACTGTGGATGAAACCGCTCTTGGGCCGACACGATGTATAAGTTCGTCATCTCGGACGACGAAGGTCACATGACCGTCGTGCCGCTTCTGCACGACGAGATCACGATCGGACGACAAGAGGGCAACAGCATTCGGCTCACCGAGCGGAACGTCTCCCGGAGTCACGCGCGGCTGCTGAAACGTAATGAAGCTTACATTGTCGAGGATCTCGGCTCCTACAATGGCGTCAGTCTCAACGGAGAGCGGATCGACGAAAACGCGGAGCTGGCGGCTGGCGATCAGCTCGCGATCGGTAACTACGATCTCGCGTATCAATCCGACGTCGCGCCAAAGGTGAAGACGACGCTTTCGCCAAAGCCCAAGAGCGAGCCGCCCCCTAGGTTGGTCGTTCTCAATGACCCGGCGGCCGGGGCCGAGTTCAGCTTGAGCAAACCTGCCCTTCGAATCGGTCGCGATGAGCGTCTCGACATTTGGATCAATCACAGGTCCATTTCGCACGAGCATGCCGAGGTTCAGGTGAAAGACGGCTTCGTGACGGTTTTCGATCTCGACAGCGCCAATGGGGTCCGAGTCAATGGGGTACGTGCGTCACGTGCCGTCCTCGAAGCCGGGGATGTCGTCGAGCTAGGCGAGGTTCGATTCCGGTTCCTTCCGCCCCAGGGTGCGCACAGCTTGGAACCAATGCCCCTGGGACCTCCCGCCACTGGCTCGCCAGCGTCATCGAGAAAACCGTTGGTTGCGATCTTGGTGATCGGCCTGCTCTTGGCGGCCACTGCCGGCGCGGTGTTTGCGACCATGCGCAATGTACCTGCGAAACCCTTGGCTGCCGAGATCCCCGTTGGCGCAGTGGCGAGAGCACCCGAAGCGAGTCCGACGGCGATTCGAAGCACCGGGATCCCCGTCGAGGGACCGCCGCCGGCCGAGCGTCAAGAGGTCGAAGCTATCATTGAAGACGAGATCAGTGATGGCGGGCATTCAGATGGCCAAGCTGTCGACGAACCGCAGGAATGGGAAGAGAGGCTCTCGCGCGCTCGCCAAGCGTTGGCGAGGGGACGCATCGACCGCGCCTACGCGATTGCGAACGACCTTCCGGACGACAGCGTCCTTCGCGAGACATTGGAGTTCGGTGAAATTCGATACCGGTATGCACAAGCCCACATCACCGAAGGCGAGCTCGCGGTCGAGGAACGAGACCTCGAGCGGGCTCGGCGCGAGGCCAAGCTCGTATTGCAGCTCGACGGTATCACCTCGAAGCAGCGGCTGGACGCCAAGCGCTTGATGAAGAGCGCTCGTGAGCCCAAGCCGAATCCCAACGTGGCCCTGGAAGAAGCCTACGGTTGCGTGGCCCGTGGAGACAACGCGTGCGTCGTTCGAGCTCTCGAGCGGGGCAAGGCACGCAGCCCAGCGGCGCTCGCACTTCTGATCGAGACCTACCGGGCCATGGACGACTTTTCGGCCGCTCGCCGGCATATGCAGACCTTCGTGAAGCGGCATCCGGACAATCCAAGGACGCCCAAGTACCGCCAATTGTTGGCTGCGGACTGACTCAGGGTCGCAGAATCGTTGATTAAGGGGCTCCGGCCATGACAGACTGAGGCAGGGTGTTTGGGGGAACACAAGTGAGGCGAGGTTCGTCTGTGGGGGTGCTATGGGCCAGCGCGCTCGTGGCCGCGGCAATACTCTTGCCGCAGCCCGCATCTGCCCAGGAGGCAACGCTCGTCAATGGTGGCATGGACCTGCACCTCTTTCGGCCGGCGGTAGACTCGCGAGGTTATTTCACTGTCAACGGCAGCGAGGTCTTGCCCCACAAGGAGTTCAGCTTCGGCCTCGTCCTCGACGCAGGCTTCGGCATCCTTCGCTACAACGGCTTCACGAACAATCCAGACGAAGCGGCAGATACCGCCAACCGCGAGAGCCGAATCGCCAAGCAAGCGTTCACCGGTACCTTGATGTTCAACTACGGTCTTGTCGATCGTCTGGTACTCGGCATTCAGCTTCCGATCACGTTCTTTCGAGGCGATGCGGTGCAAACCCCGGACCGGGCGGGCCTGGGCGGGACTTGCGCGGGTGCGACCTCAGCGGGTTGTCTCTACAACTACCAGGGCAACGGTTTGCGGTCGCAAGGCGTTGGCGATCTGACGATTCACGTCAAAGCGCGTTTGCTCAATCTCGGCGAGCTCCCAATTGGCATCGCCGTGGCCTTGCGCGCAGGTTTCCCCACTGCCAAGACGACGCAGTTTGCCGGTGAGCCAGGGTACTCTCTTTGGCCGACTGCCGTGTTCGAGTTCCAGCCGATCGAAAAGATTCGTCTCGCCCTCGAGGGCGGATACCGGTGGACCTCCGGGCAGGGTGCGACCTTCATCTGGGACGGGCGTTCGGAGCCTGTCGGACTTGGCAACCCGATGGCGAACGCAGTGGATCCGGTTGACCAAGGCTCAGGCCGGCGCTTCACCTACGACGATCTGATTACCTTTGGCTTCGGCTCCGCGTTCCGAATCGCGCGCACCCTCGACTTCATCGTCGAGTTCTACGGGTCCCAAATTGCCCGAGAAATTGGGACAAAAGGCACACTTTCGATGGAGGTCCTCGGCGGGTTCAAGTACTTCGTCACCAACAAGAGCTTCCTTTTCATCGCTGCGGGTGCTGGCATTCCGAAGACCGGGTTCCAGGCTGCGGACGTTCGCGCAACGCTGGGGTTCATGTACGAGCCGGCCGTGGGCGATCGCGACAAGGACGGAATCCCTGACGACGATGATGGCTGTCCGGACGCGGCAGAAGACAAAGACGGCTTCGAGGATCGCGACGGCTGTCCGGATCTAGACAACGACGGGGACGGAATCCTCGATGTCGACGATGCATGTCCTCTGGTCAAAGAGGACTATGACGGCGATCGCGACGAGGACGGTTGTCCAGAAGGACGGGAAGGGGATCGCGACGGGGATGGGATTCCCGACGATGTCGATGACTGTCCCGATGAGCCGGAGGATTTCGACGGCTTCCAGGACGAAGACGGTTGCCCCGATCCCGACAATGATGGTGATGGGATCCCGGACGAGACGGACCTCTGTCCCAATGATCCGGAAGATTTCGACGGATTCGAAGACGAAGACGGCTGCCCAGACCTCGACAACGACAACGACCGGATTCTCGATGTGGACGACGCCTGTCCCAACGACCCGGAGACCTACAACGGCCACGAAGACGAGGACGGATGTCCCGACAAGGGCTTGGTGATCCTGGAAGACACTCAAATCACCATCCTTGAGAAGGTCTATTTCGAAACCGACAGCGCGATCATCAAGCCTCGGAGCTTCCCGCTGCTCGATGCGGTTGCAGCGACGCTCAACGCCAGCCCGCAAATCACGCTGGTCGAGATTCAGGGCCACGCCGATGAGCGGGGCAGCGACCAGTACAACATCAAGCTGACCCGGGCTCGGGCGGCTTCGGTCATGAACGCCCTGATAGAGCGCGGCGTCATCAAGCAGCGGCTGAGGTCCGGCGGGTATGGCGAACGATGCCCGGTCGACCCCAAGCACAACGCCAAAGCCTGGGAGAAAAACCGGCGCGTGGAGTTCAAGATTATCGAAACCGACGCCGGTCCAACCGGAGTTGAGGTAACATGCCCGCGGGGCCGTTCTCTGGCCCCGAGGTGATATGTCGCGCGAGCGCTTCATCGAGTTGATGACCCCTGCACTGATTCGATTCAGTCAGGACCTGAAATCCGTCTTGAGGATGGTCGAGGATCCCGAGATCGACGACGAGAGCCGCATCGCTGCGGCCGGTGGTCTGTTGCACGTGATCTACTCGAGCGGCTCCATTCCGGGGGTTCGTGGCGTGCTCCGTCACTTGGAAGATGTTCTGCTGATTAGGCTCGTTCTGAGCGACGTTCGCGAGCGGTCAGCCGACGCGTACCAAAAGCATCTCGAAGAATCGCCCGAGATGCTTGCACCTTTGTCCGATGAGCTCGATGCCATGCGCGCGTACCTCGGAGGCCGCGTCACCGTGCTCGAAAACGTCGCAAGGAAGTTTCCGGCGCTGAGCCATCAAGGGCATCAAGCCGCAGCCTGCGTCGACGACACCGAGTCGAGCACTTGGCTCTACGACGCGGTTCACGAAGCTCTGATCGACCAGATCGACTTCGACGAAGAAGACGTCGTGCGCGAGCTCAAGCAAGTCGACCGGATCCTGGATCCGCTCTCGTCTCGCGTTGGTCGATAGTGAGCAACGCTCGGTCGACAGCTAGGCCGCCTTGGACCCTGGCTCAGAAATCTCGCGGAGCAACCATGTTCCGCGCGATGCCTTCAGGGGCTTGGGGGTTTTTCGCGCCAGGACACGGAGCAACTCCACCGCTTCGGCATCCCAGTCCACGAGCCTGAGGATGCTGCCATTGGACGCGCGGAGATCGGGTTCGGTATTCGTGCGGCGTCGCATCAGGTCGTCCGCATCGGACTGAGCACGTGTTTCGACCATGAGCATGATCTTGCGGCGGAGAACAAAGCCAACTGGGCTGGAGGCGACCGCAAAGCTCATTGACGTGAGTCCGGCGCGATGCGCGGGCAGATGGACCCGGAGGCGAGGCACCGAGTTGGATGAGAGCTCCCAGCAAAAAGACATTTCCGGAGCCTCTGCTGGAAGGCGAAGCTCCATGGCGAATCGTCGAAGCGTATCGGCTTTCTGCGAAGCGGTAGCGGGCATGTGATGCCGCGTTCCTGTCAGGAACACTGGCAACAGGAAGAGCGCTGCGGTCGCTTGATCGAGGGCGATCATGCAAGTCCCGAGGATCAAAAGCAGTCCAAGACCCGTCGTCCTCGTCCCGTCGAGAAGCTCGCTCGCGCGGGTTTCGGTCTCGGGAAGCTCCTTCGCCAAGGCGGGCCGCCAGTCTTGACGCGGAGTGGGAGCGCCCGAGCTCGTCGGGCGGTGCAGCGAAAAGGCGATGAGCGGGACCGCGCAGACGAGGTGGCTCGGTGCGAGCCACTGACCGATCGCAAGCACGGCACCGGTGATCGCCAACACAGGAACCCAGGGCACCTGGACCACGAGTCCGTGGTGACCCATCCGAACTTCGACCGAGCGTCGCTTGAGGAGCACCAGCATCGCGATCAAGAGCAAGGCCCAGGCAAACGGGCGCTCCTGGGCCGTGCTGAGCGGGCGGAAGCCAGTCGGAGCAGGTGCGTCCGGTACCGAGATCGGGAGCTCGATCGCTTGGAGCGGGACGTCGACGCTCAGGGGCCAGGCCGTCATGCGTGGAAGATGAGTGCGGCGCCAATCGATGACCGTGCGCTTGGCGTGTTCGGTCACTTGGAAGTCGATGCCTGGCGGCGTGTCGAGAAGCTCGCTTGGAACCGAGGAACCTTTGGGCGCGCGGATTTCGACGGAGACGTTGTGGAGCCCGGTTTCCCAAGCGGGGACTGACCAAACCACGCGTGCTCGCAACTCGCCATCGACCGCTCCTACGTCCGCCTTGGTGCGGTAGCGCATGAACGCACGGTATTCGCCTCTCCTCGGCGCTTCTCGACGCGGAAACCAAAGGTGAATGCGGCCGTCCTCGCGAACTTCGGCTTCGGGGCGAAAGATTTCACCTTCTTCCGAGCGCAAGTAGGGTGGCCTGTAGCGATCGAGCTCGACGCCGTCGCCGAGATCCACCAACTCGAGCTCGTGCAACCATCCGGCGTGTACTTCAACGTCCAGCCGAAGGAGGATGTTCAGAGTTGCGTCGCGCCCGACGTCCACGGTGGCCCGAGCGCCTTTGACGACCGTGCGGGTCCACGCCTGCGCTGGCGAAGACGAACCGAGAACGGCGACGAAGAGGAGAAGAAGCAGGCCTGGACGGCAGCTTAGGCGCATAGCCCGAACCTAAGGAATTCCTGCGTTTCGGTGAAATTTCCTACTGCATCCGGATCCAGGACGGCATGAACAAGAGGATGAATAGCGAAAGGGTTAACCAGCCAACGAGACGGCGACGGGGCGATAACCGATCGTCTTCGGTGGGCGGGTGGCCCGGCCCGGTCGCGCGGGTTAGCAGCCAGAGAACGACCGCCCAGACTAGCCAGTGCATGCCCGCGGATGCGTCGAAGATGAGCGCGTCACCGCGACGCCCGTCGAGATAGCTCGGGATCCCGTACGCCGCGCTCACGACGATCGCGAGCATTGGGAGCAGGCGAAGCACGTATCGGGAGACCTGATCTTGGCGCCGGCCGAGGAGTGCATAGGCCACGTGGCCGCCGTCGAGTTGCCCAAAAGGCAGGAGGTTGATCATCGTGACCAGAAGCCCCGCCCAACCGGCGAGCGCGGTCGGCGTGAGCATGACGTCGTAGCCCTCGGGGATCGGGCCCTTGAGCGCGCTCAGAAGCCCGAGGTACAGCAGCGAGCGGCCTTCGAGAATGTAAGGCCCGTCGGGAAGAGGTTGGACCGGCGAGGTGGCGAGCCCGTAGATGACGACGGGGAGCGCGACCGCCATGCCAGCGAGAGGACCCGCGGCCCCGATATCGAGCAGTGCGTTTCGAGAGCGAATCCGCTCTCGGATCTGGATCACCGCGCCCAAGGTGCCGAGCAGGAAGAACGGAACCGGGATGAAATAGGGTGGGGACACGTCGACGCGATGGTACTTTCCCGCGAAGAAGTGGCCGAACTCGTGAGCGAGCAGGATGGCCATGAGCGGCACTGAGAACACCCAGCCGGTCCGAAGCTCGGTGAGCGAGCTAGGGGGTTGCCCAAGAACCATCCCGGCCCCGACGTAGAAGGTGGACGCAAAGGTCAGGGCAATCAGGCTCAGTGGTAGAGCCCAGGTCATGTTTCGCCGCTGCACGGCGTGCGTGTAGCATGTGCGTTGCGAAGCGCACGATCTGCTATTCTTCGGAACGCATGGACCTCTACAGCGCGGCCAAGCGGCTCAACCGACCGTTCGTCTTCACCGACCAACAATCGACGCGGGCGCTATCGATCGCGGACCACGGATTGATCGGCGACGGGTTTTCGGCCGCGCTGGTTCGAGCCGACGGGGCCATCGACTGGCTCTGCTTGCCGCGTTTCGATAGCCCGAGCGTCTTCGGCGCGCTGCTCGACGAGAACAATGGTGGATCCACTTCGGTGAGCCCCGTCGATTATCCCTTCGAGAGCCTGCAGCGCTACGACCCAGGCACCAACGTGCTCGAGACCTTGTTTCAGATCGAAGGGCGCGGAACCATTCGACTCACCGACTACATGCCCTGGACCGACGACCCGCGATCGGCGATGCACGAAGTTCATCGGCGCGTGCAATGCGTGGATGGCGAAGCGGTTGTGAAGGTCGTTTTCGATCCGCGATTCGATTACGGTCGCGCCGACACGACGCTCGAGATCAATGGGCGTTCGGCACTGGCCAATGGCGCATCGGGAGAGCGTCTGGTCGCCGTGCTCGGTGGCGTGGGGGAGTGGGAGCCGCGCCCCGAAGGAGGCGTGCAGGCGGTCTTTCGGCTGAAGGCCGGCGAGCGTGGATGGGTCGTCATCAGCTGGAACGCGATCGAGTCGGAGTCGATCCTGGCGTATCGCCCGTTTGATGCGCTTCGTAACACCCGGCGTCGGTGGCGCGACTGGGCTCAGCAACTTCAATACGATGGGCCGTGGCGGCACCACGTCGTTCGGTCCGCGCTTCTTTTGAAGCTCCTGATGTACGCACCGACAGGAGCCATGGTGGCAGCGCCGACGACTTCGATTCCTGAATGGATCGGGGGCGTGCGCAATTGGGACTATCGCTACACATGGACTCGCGACACCGCGATGGGCGTCCGCGCTGCAAACTTGCTCGGTTGCGATCGGGAGGCGCGAGAGTTCTTCCACTTCGTCAGAGATACGCTCGAACGCGACTGGGAGTTGCACATCATGTATACGGTCGACGGCGGCCGCGTCCCCGACGAGCGGATCCTCGAGCATTTCGCTGGCTATCGTGGCTCGAAACCGGTGCGCATCGGAAACGGCGCGCGCGACCAGTTGCAGCTGGACACGGCGGGGGCCCTCATGGACGCCGCGTACGTGTACGAGCGAGGTGGCGGCTCGCTCACGGCGCGTGGCTGGCGACGGCTTCGGGGCGTTGTCGACTACGTCTCGGCCATGTGGGCCGAGCCAGACCACGGGATTTGGGAGCCGCGCGCTGGGAAGCGGCACAACGTCCACTCGAAGCTCATGAGCTGGCTTGCGCTTCGGCGCGGCGCACAGCTCGCACCGTTGTTCGGTGACCAGTCCTTGCAGACGCGGTGGCAGCAAGTGGCAGACGAGCTCCACGCGGAGCTCTGCGCGCGCGGCCTGGATCGAACGGGCAAGCGGTTCGTCGCAGCGTATGACCACGAGTATCCGGATGCGTCCCTTCTGCTCCTTCCGATTCACGGCTTCTTGCCGCCTAACGACGAGAGGGTCCTTCGCACGGTAGACTGGATTCAGGCGGCGTTGGGGGACGGCCCGTACGTGTATCGTTACCGAACCGACGATGGCGTCGGTGGCGAAGAAGGGGCGTTTGTTCTTTGCGGATTTTGGTTGGCCGAGGTGCTTGCCATGGCGGGGAGGGTCGACGAAGCGCACCGCGTTTTCGTGGCACATGCGGAAGCGTCGAATCACTTGGGCCTTCTTGCCGAACAGATCGAGCCTGGGAGTCGCGCGCTGCTCGGAAACTTCCCGCAGGCATTTAGTCATCTCGGCCTCATCAACGCTGCCGCGAGGATCGACTTGGCGCTGCGACTGCGGGATGAAGGCTCAGCGCGGGTCCCCGAGGTCGAGATCGGGCGCTAGGTGGGGGGCATGCTCGACGCGAACGGGGTGGACTTTCGCCGAACCGCGATGCTGCGGTTCGGACTGTACGGGTCGTTCGTGGGCCTGCTGACGGGTCTCGGCTTGTTCTTTGAAGCCGGGGTTCGTGACGCCTCATCTTGGGCCGGGTTTGCGGCTGGCGCGTTGGCCGGGGTCGCGGGGCTGGCATGGATCGTCCATTCAGCGCTGCACTCGATTGCCGAGGGTGCACGGCAAGAGGCGCACGAGCCCGGTGTTACGGAGCCGGAGGCTTCAGTCGACTCTGGTCAATCGGACGTCAGTTCCGGCGCGGAGGTTTCGGCGGAAGGCGACGAGGTAGACTACTTGATGGCGCTGCGTCACGAGTTCCGCACCCCGCTCAATGCCGTCCTGGGTTTTTCCGACGTACTTCTGAGCGAAATTGACGGCACGGTGAACGAGTCGCAGCGCGAGGACCTGGAGATCATTCGAGGCTCCGGGATACGCCTGAAGGTGCTTCTTGACAGCGCGCTCGATCTCTCACAGCTCGCCGACAGCGAGCTCCGTCTGAACGCCGAACGCACCGACGTTCGAGAGCTGGTGGCTCGGGTAACCGTGGAGGCCGGACGACTCTGGTCGAACAAGAGAACCGCGAGCTGCACCGTGCCCGAAGAACCCTGCATCACCGAAGCGGACGAAAACCGCCTGCGGCGCTCCATCCTCGTGCTCGCCGATTTCCTTGCGACGGACCATCGAGATTCTCACATCGCGCTGAGTCTGACTCGATCCGGAGAGTATCTTACGATCAACATCACGGCCGGTCAGTCGGATCGCCTCTCACTCAATGCGCTTCCAACGACTGTCGAGGTCCTGGCATCGGAGGATGCCGCGGAAATTCGTCGCTGGCCCGTCGCCGTAACGGCCGAGGTCATTTCGTGCCACGACGGCTCGCTCTATCACGGTGATGCTCCGTCCCGATTTCTCGTTCGACTTCCCGTGCGAGGTGGGCGATGAGCACTGCGAGTCATCGCACGGGGTCGAAGCTTCGCTGGGGGGTTATCGCTATTTCGATCTACTTCGCCGCCTGGTGGATTTCGTTGGCCGACGAGAGGGAGCGTTGGGGCGCTCTTCTGGTACTTGGCGCCAGCGTTTTCATGGGAGCAGCGGTGCTGAGGTCTGTCACACGCCTCTCTGAGGCTCGAGCGTCCGCCGCAAAGCCCCGCGCCGCTCGGGCGCCGAGGCCTTCGATTCACGAGTCGATCGAAGCTCACTCGGCGGATCCCGAGGTCCCAGAGCGACAACGTGCGCGCTTTCTCGGGGCCTTGGGTCACGAGCTTCGGAACCCGCTCAACTCGGTGACCGGGTTTTCGGACATGCTGCTTGGTCGCGTGGATGGCGAGTTAAATGCCGAGCAGGAGCGAAGCGTGCGCACGATTCGCGCAAGTGCCGAGCGCTTGCTTCGGCTCGTTTCCACGGTGGTCGACCAAGCGAAGCTTGAAGCAGGAACGCTTCGGTTGCAGCAGCAGTGGGTAGCCCCCGATGAGCTGATCACCGAGGCCATCGGGTTTGCCAGGTCGCGGGCCGAGGGCACTTCGGTGATCGGCGGTGTGGCCGAAGGCCTTCCGCGTACCTTCGTGGACCGCCATCGCACCATTCATGCGCTGGTGAGCCTCGCCGTGCTGGTCATCCGGTCGTCCGGGACGGACATCGTGATGCGGGTCGCGCCGCCGCGCCGCGATCAAGTCGGAAAAGGATTCGTTCAGTTCGATTTGATGGCGACGCTCAAGGATTCATCCGCCGACACGCTAGCCATCGTCGAACGACTCGAAAAGCCGCTCTCGCGCTCGGACGCACTGGGATTGGAAGTTGCTGTCGCCCGAAGCGTGATCGAAGCCCAGGGTGGGCGAATCTGGACCGAAGCGGGGACCGCAGGGAGCCTCCGGGTTTGCATGACGCTCCCCACGTCCGCGCACTAGCCCTGTTCCTGTTTCAAGACGTCGAGGATGGCTTGGTAGGCCAGGTTCCGCTTCCAACCCAGATCTTGCTGGAGCCTCTGACTCATCTCTTTGGTGGAGAGTCCTTCGCGTTTCCATTTCCCGACGAGGGCGTCGAGGTCGATGTCCTCGATGGGCGTGTCGGCGGCCTTGCCCTCGATGACGAGCGTGATCTCGCCTCGGGCTGGGTCGGACAGCTCGCTTCTCACTTCTGAGACCGTCCCACGAATCGTTTGCTCGTGCATTTTGGTGAGCTCTCGACAGAGCGCGACCTGTCTCTTGCTACCGAGTTCGCGTTCCAGGTCGTCCAGTGTCGCGTGGATGCGATGGGGCGATTCGAAGACGACGACCGCTATCTCCGAGCCAGCGATTCGTTCGAGAGCACGGCTGCGGTCTCCACCGCCTCGTGGGAGAAACCCTTCGAAGACGAATCGACGTACGGGCAGCCCGGCAACGCAAAGCGCTGCCAACACGGCACTCGGGCCCGGAATTGCTTCCACGTCGATGCCTGCTCTAGCCGCGCGGGCGACGAGATAGACCCCCGGATCGCTCACCACCGGTGTCCCCGCGTCGCTCACCAAGGCGTAGTGAGCCCCTTTGGCGAGCTCCCCGACGATCGAGTCCACCTTGTCGTCGTTGCTGTGAGCGTGAAACGAGCGCAGGGGCGTGTCGATGCCGTGCTTGGAGCAAAGCGTGCGCGTGTGACGGGTGTCCTCAGCGAGGATCAGGTCGGCTTTGCGCAGTATGCGGAGTGCCCTCAGCGTGATGTCCTCCAGACATCCAATCGGCGTCGCAACCACGGATAGGCGGCCTGACATGCATGGTCGTTACCACATCCCAGTCGCGCCGCGACCCGGCCGGCTAGGGTGATTCGTAGACTTCGACCACCGTCTCGCCGAGCTCTTCGTGGAGGAAGGCCTTGAGCTTCTGTAATAGACGTTTTTCGATCTGCCGGACTCGCTCGCGACTCACGCCGAAGCCGTCGCCGAGAGCCTGCAAAGTCTTGGGGTCCTCAGCCACCAACCGGTCGTCGAAGATCTTCTTTTCTTTGCCTTCGAGGGACTTCCCGAACTCGTGAATTTTCGCCGAGAACTGATCGCCGACTTCCGCTTCGGCCAGAGTGTCGTCTACTCGTACGTCGTCCGACGGAAGCAGCTCCACGCGTGCCACGGATCGGCCTTCCGCGGTCCCGACCGGCGCGTCGAGCGACGCGTCGCCAGCCGCCAGCCGCATGTCCATCGAAACGACATCTCGTTCGGGTACGTTGAGGCGTTCCGCGATGATCTCTGCGGTCGGTTCGATGCCCATTGCAGAGAGGCGAGCCTTTTCCTTCTGCAGGTTGAAGAACAGCTTCCGTTGCGCCTGCGTCGTCCCCACCTTCACGAGCCGGTGATTGTTTAAGATGTAGCGCAGGATGTACGCGCGGATCCACCAAGCGGCGTAGCTCGAGAGCTTGACACCCTTGTAAGGATCGTACTTCTTCACGGCCTGCATGAGACCGATGTTGCCTTCCTGAACCAGGTCGAGGATGTTCTTGTACGCTTGGCGATAGTCATAGGCGATCTTGACGACCAATCGGAGGTTCGAGGTGACCAGCCGTTTCGCGGCCTCGAGGTCGTCTTCCTCGAAAAACCGCACTGCGAGGTCGTGCTCCTCTTCCTTCGAGAGCAGCGCGTATCGCTGTACGTCCCTCATGTAGACGCCGAGCGGGTCACGACGCGACAGCGCCGATGACGAGAGCGCCAAGGCTTCGCGGTCGTCTTCGCTTGGGCTCGGCCCGTCCTCGACGACTTCGACGTCCACTGGATCGTCGATTTCGTCAGGTGCTTCTACTTCGTCTCCAGTCATCGATCCCGCCCGTGACAGCCATCTCTAAAGCACAGCCCCCGGTGACGTCCAGTAGGGGCCTTCACTTCGGCGCTTCGAAAGGCTGTCTGCCCGCCGCCCTAGGGCGCGGGCGCCCGCCAAGCGAGCCGGAAATGGCGTACTGGATCGCGCCGTCGGCCGTCTGTGCAGCCTTTAGCCCCGACGACGCGAGCTCGAGCATCGTGGCTACCTTGGTGCTCCGCTCCTTGTAAGCGTCCTGGATCTTGGCTCGGAGCATCACCTTGAGGTCCGAACGCTTGAGCGGGCGCAAGAGTCGCACCCTGCCAACCACGTCCAGCTCCAAGTCTTTGCCGTGCGCCGTCGCACGTTCGATCTTCGCGACGCCCGCATCGATGGGGGCGACCAGCTCGAGATTGCCGACGTCTGCTGGGTCTAGCGTAAGACCGCCGCCCCATCCTGGAATGTCGAGCTTGGATTTTCCGTCTCCGATGTTCAGCCCTTCGATGGTGACCTCGACGGCACCCGTCGACTCCGCGACCTCGGCGGGCATGTCGAGCACGATCTCGCCGGAGAGAGTCCCTGCTAGAGGAACCTTGGTGAACTTGCGAAGTGCAGGGAGCGCCCCGAGATCGACGTCCTCGATTTCGACATCGACCTCCAGGTCAGCTTCGCCGAGCGTGATATCACCCTCGGCCTCCCCACCGCCGAGCTCAGCGTCGAAGCTATAGGACTTGGTATCAGACATGAGAGAGAACAGCGATGTGCCTACGCTGAGCTCGTCGACGACCAAGTCGAGCGGAGGCGAACCTTCTTCCTCCGATGGGATGATAAGGCGGAGGCCTTCAAACGTGAGCCCGGTCAAACCTGAATGCGTCAAGTCGACGATCTCGATCTCGTACCCCTGTGCCTGAGCCTCCCGAATGAGACGGTCGGCAAGCCGTTCGTAGGGAAATGTCTTGTAGGCGAAGAAGACGAAGCAGAGCAAGAAGAACAGAGGGTATCCGGTCCACTTCAGGATTTGTTTGATCGGAATCCGATTCACCGCCTACTCCTGCTCCGTGGGGGGAGCTTCGCGGTCATATGCGTTTACGGCCAACTTCACCGTGTACCCTGTTCGCATGCGCCCGCCGGTCATCTGAATACGTTCGATCGAGACGGGGTACGAGCTATTCTCGATGTCGGCAAGCATTTCGATCAGAGGCCGCAACTCGACCACGGGCAACGAGACGCGCACGGACCGGCGGCTATATGCGCCCATGTCGAGCTTCGGCTGATCGGTGATACCGAGGCCACTGACGCCGTACTGCTGAGCGCGTTCCTCGAGAAAGCCGCCCAGCGACGGCGCCTTGTGGTCGTACAGCTTTTCTACCGCGATCCGGTCGGCTTTCTCCTGCCTTAGACGCGGTTCCGAGCGGCGAATGTCCTGCAGAACTTGAACGATCTCCACGTTCTCCGTTTCGACGTCCGAAATGCTCGCAATCGCGAGGTACATCGGGACGATGACCACGATCGCGATGAACACGGTGGCCATGATAGTGAGAAGTCGACGTTCGCGGCTGCTCAAGGCGTCAGCCCAGCTGCGTACGTTGTCCAACGCGTCTCCGAAAGCCACGTTATTTCTCCTTTCCAGTGCGCACAGCGGCGTCATCGCACTCGACGTTGACGACCAGCTTGTAGTCCTTGCGGTCGCCAACCGCGTTCGAGATGGATCCTTTTTCGACATCCGCAAAGCAGGAATGTTCCTGAAGGTCGTTCACGAGCCTGTCCCGCTCGGCGATGGAACCGACGGTGCCCTGAATCTCGAATCGTCCGTTGTCGCCATCGTCGTCGATCTCGATCAGAAGGCGACGGGTGTCGTGCTGGATGTCCACGGGAATGCTCTCGGAGATTGCCTCGAGAACGTCGTAGGCATCGAAGCGAGGGAGAGGGTCGTCGACACGAGGTCCGGCCGCGAGGAGCTCTCGCGCATAAAGCGCAGTCGTCGCCTCTTCTTCAAGCAGCTCGTTGCTGACTTCCACGAGTGTTGCTGTGAGTCGTTCGTGTTCCGCTCGAGCGACCCGGTATCTGGCCATCAATGAGACGCTGAAAGCGAGGACGATCGCCGTGGCGCAGATGGCGATGAGGCGCGCGTGCTTCCGGAGCTCGCCCGCCGCTGCTGCCGACGCGAACTCGCCCTGCCTGAGGTCGAGTTGTTTTCTTCGAGAGATGGCACGCGACGCAAGGGCCGCGGCCTTGGTAAACTTCGGCAGCGTTTCTTCGTCTGCTCCGGGCGCTTCGGGAAGTGGAGCTACGCCACAGTCGATGCCCAGTTGCTCCGTCAACCAACCTCGCGCGCTCTCCATCGGCGCGGTTTCACCCGAGAGCAGTACGAGAGAGGGCTCCTCCGAGCGTTGCGCTCGGTAGCTCGCGAACGTACGTTGAAGCGCAGCGCCAAGTTGAGCGCGCCGGCCCGATTCGACCAAGTCCATTCCGCCCGAAACCGTCCGTGCGAACGTGCAGCCACCGTTGGTCAGTACCGCGAAGTCCGTGCTCTTCGGGCCCACGTCGACGACGAGCACAGTCCGGTTACCAAGCGACTCTCCAAGGAGCGCGCCCAGACCATCGAAGGCCGCTGCCCCAACGGCGAGCTCTCTTGGGTCGACGCCCGCCGATCGAAGCTCGTCTAGGCGGTCGGCGACGTTTTGTCGAGGGGCCGCAACCGCCATGAGCTGGACGGTGTACGCGTCGCGACCGACAACCTGGTAATCGAGGATTGCATCTTCAATGTCGAACGGAAGGACGGCACCGAGCTCACCCGGCAACACCTCCGCGGCCTTCTTTTCGACGCCCGCCGGCAGGTCGATCAGCCTGAGCGAAGCGCCCTCACCGCTTATGGAGGCGATGATGCGGTCCGGGGTCCGTGCCCCTTGGCTAACCACTTGCTCGATTGCGGCCTTTAGCACGCCAGCTTCCAACTCCGAATCGGCGGAGTAGGGCAGCGGCGCCTCAGCGTATCGCTCCATTTCGGATCCGCGCAACGTCGTTCTCAGAAACGCACCGCGAACCGCTCGGGGTGTAACCTCTAATCCCAAAACCAAAGACATCTCAATTCATCCGATAGTAGTGGAAGACGCCCAAACCTGGCATGCGTCCCGTGTTGGGGGGCGGTGGGACCCACCGCGAGTGAAAGTTGACGACGGACTCGATCCTTACCTGAGAACGCCCTACCAATCCCGTGGCTTCGATGGTGAAGATCTGCGCTGAAGTTGCGAACGACCGCGCGAGCGGGGTCCGTTGCTCTGTTGGGATCTCGATGGGTTCAAAGAGGAGCTCGCTTTCAGCGCCTAAGAAGCCTGTGAGCATTCCGTACAACTCCTTTTCGGTTCCCTTGCCCTCGGCGAAGTTGAGGAGGTCGGTCGGGCGGCTGAACAGCGGGATCGGGATGAGCTGACGAATCGTGGTGAGAAGCTGGGTGAACTTGAGGCCTTCGAGTGGATCTGTGCACAAGTTGGTTTCTGGCGCGTACGAGCAGATCCTGCCGAGCAACACTTGAGGGCTGGCCTCATTGACGTTGACGAGGCCCGATGCGTAAATCGTCATGATCCGAGACTGCGGGTCGTTTGGGATTGGCTCGACGAAGGTGGCCCAGAAGTCATCGGTGAAGCCACGTACCAGGCGGAGCTCCTGGATCGAGTCGAGCGCGGCGTTCTTGTTGCGGTACGGGCTGTCACTCAGCTGGTAGAGCGAATCGTCCTCCGTTCCGGTTCCGCCGGTCCGGGTCTCGCCTGCACCCGGGTCGAAATCCGTGCGCTGAATGTCGTGATCCCACCAGTCGATGACCGCAGTGATGAGATCGATGCGCGTCGTCAGGGTGCCAGTTTCGTCTTCTTTGTTGAACAACGCATCGTAGGGGCTCTCCGGGAGCTGCCCGCCCGTGAGCGAAAAGAGCTGTGTCGCCACGTTGTTCCGTGCGCGCTCCCCGTCGAGGAACAGTGGATCGTTGATGTTGATCTTGCCGTTCTCGCTGACCGCGATGACGGTGCATTGGCCCGGCAGGTCGTCGAAGCCCACCGTATCTCCGAAGTCGATTCCGAGTTGCATCAACGTGCCTCGTTGGTCCTCTGGTGTACAGAACGGCGAGAGGAGCTCGTTGACGAAGTTCCAGACCGGCAGCTGGGGGGCGGGGCGACCCGTCGCGGCTCGATAGATCGGGTCGATGAAGCGCCGCACGTCAGGTTCCTTTGCGATCAACAAGCGCGTCAGGTTGGTAGCGCTCTTCGCCATGTACTCCGCTTGAAGGGCATCTCTTTGCGAAGTCGATACCGCAAACGCCGTGCCCGTGGTTTCGTGCATGTCGGCGAGCATCACGGAGAGAATCGCGACCGTCGCGATAGCAAAGATGAGGGCGACGCCTTCCTCGGAACGTTTGCCATCTGGTCTTGTGCGGGTGCGGTTCATGGATTGTAGTTTGCGTGGTTCAGTGCGTACGTGAGAGGAATTGTGACCCTTGTGCCGAAGGTCTGTGCCTCGCCCCGGCGGTGCGGATGCTTGACGGCGAGCCGGACCCGCACCTGTGTCGGCAGTCGGTTGGGCTGGGCAAGGACGTCTTCGGTGTCCCAAGTTTGGACCCACTCGCTCAGCAGTGGGTCGAAGTATTCGACGTTGAACTCTTCGATGTTCTCCACCAGAATCTGCGACTTGCCACCCCGGCGTGGGTCGTCGTCGATGCGGTTCTGCTCCCGTCGCGCCAGAACCTGAACCTCCGGGTCGTCCGGGTGTTCGGTCACGAAGTAGCTGATTTCGTTTTGGTCCGACTCGCGTGCGTTTCGATAGAGCCGTCGATGGGAGAACGAAGTGAAATCAATTCGATCGTCTCTGCCGTGGTCCCGCCCGATGAAAGCGGTTTCCACGACACGGAGGTCGGGTGACGGATTCGCGTGCGTGGACACGAACGCCATGGTGAGCTCGCGAGCCATGCGTTCGAGCGCCATGTGGACGATGCGCGAGTGTTCAACGTCCGCTTCGACCCGTGCCTTGTTGAGCGAAGTTTGAGAGAATCCGCCGTAGACCATGGTGCCCACGAGCGCGAGCACCGTCACGGCGAGGATGACCTCGAGCAGAGTGAAGCCCCGTTTCGTCACTCCTCCTCCTCCTCCGTCGACTCGTCCACGGGCGCCGGCTGATCCGAAACGAGATACTGCGTGAGCTCGAAGCCCCGTTCCTCGGGTCCTTCCTTCCAGTGGATCGCTACGGTCGCTCTTCGGACTTGCTCTTCGAGAAAGGGCTTCAAGATCGGGAACGCGAGTTGTAACGCTAAAGTCGCGAGGTTCCCCGCTTGGCCTGCGAGCACCTGTTCCGTCGGTCCGCCGCCGCTGGCGACTTCGCCGACGACTTCGTTTACGAGCTCAGTCGGGCTGCTCTCCTCGTCGTCCTCAAGCCCCTCGTCCCCAGCGCCTAGCTCCGGGAGGATGATGCGGTCGACGATCCAGTCACATTCGAATCCCTCGACCGGGGCATGGTCACAGCAGTTGTCGGTGTCCTTCTTTTCGAGGGCAGGCAATCCTTCAATCGAGATGATCTCCTCGATCTCTCCCATCTTGCAGCGTGCAAGCGTGGCCGCGACGTTTTGCCGACGAGCCCGCGCCGCCACATTTGCCGCGCCTACCTCGCTCGAAAAGATCGCGGTCAACGAAAGGCCGAGGATCGCAATTGCGATCATCACTTCCAACAAGGTGAAGCCGCGACGACTCATAGGGAATCCTCGACTTCACCTTCATCGTCTAGCTCGTCCAGCGGCTCATAGGCGAAGTTGTGAATACGCGCGTTTCCGGTGAGCGGGTGGATCTCGACGCTGTAGACCGTATCGCTCGAGTCGCTCAGTTGAACGACGGCATGTTCGGTCAGACCACCAGGGAAGAAATAGATCGATCCCTCGCCATCGGTTCGGCCGTCGGTTTCGTGCGGGGTGATCAATGCATGTACCGTAATGTCGTCGCCCACCGGCTTCGCGGTGTAGCGGTCCAACACCTTGCCGCTTTGATTGGAGATGGGCCGAAATGGCGAGGTCGGCTCAATCGGGGTCAGCGGTTCCTCGAGCCGAGACCTGGCCAGATCCCAGGGATCGACCGCTTGCCCTTCGTCCGTTTCGAGTTGTTCTTCGGTCGCCAGGGTGACCGGCGCTTCGGTCTCTTCGACGGCCATCGTGTTCTTCTCGAAATCGAAGTGGAGCCGCGTCGTCGTGCCCTGCGTCAGGGAGCGATTGTAGGCGAATTGCGCCGCGCTCATGACCTTGTAGGCCGATGAGCGGAGCCGAGTTCGCGTGATTGCGCCCAAGCCGAACGTCGTCCCCGTGACCACGACGGCAATGATCGCGACCACCAGAATCACCTCGATGAGAGTGAAACCGTCATTCGTTCGGGATGGAGCAGGTCTGAGCATGCGCCCTTAGATGTCGTCCTCGGTGTTGAACTCGAGGTCGGGTCCCGCCGAGATCACCGAAACCTCACCGTCCTCGCAGCTGATCTGAAACGGGGTGTCCCACGCGTCGGCGGTCCGGCGGGTTCCGTCGAGATACCGCTCGCTGACCATCTCTTCGACGGTCGGGCATCCCCTCGGGTTGTCGGCCACGTAGAGCATCACGGCGGAGCGAAGCCCCTGCGCGTCGGTCGCCGTGGTCTTGATTTGCGCCCTTTCCAGCTGCGGTAGCAGCGCCACGGCAACGCCACCGGCAATCATCGCTAAAATCGCGACGACGATCATGATCTCGATGAGCGTCATTCCCTCTCGGCGCCTGCGGCGGGCCCGTCGCAGTTGCAGACCTGTGTCAGTCGTGTTGGGCATGGAGCCTCCCGTTCCCTTCATTGAATGTTGTCGTCTTTCAAAAACGAGCCGCTGGGGCCCGCGGAAATCACTTCGGCTTCGTCTTCGAAGTGGCCTGGACAGCGGATTGTGAGGGGCCTCCCCCAGCCGTCCATGGGCATTGAATCGAGGTAGTGCTTTTGAGACAGGGGCGGGTGGAGCAGCTCGATATCGGAGCTCGGACAGCGACCCACGTCTGCTCGAAAACGATCGATGGCTTGTTTCACCTGAGCGACCGCGACCTGAGTGTCGCGCACCCGGACTCGGTGACGGGCATTCCGCGCGAATCCCACGGTCAGCAGGAGCACCACCATCGCTCCCAGCAGTGCTTGCCATCGCGTGTTGGCGAGAGCCCGGTGCCAGCGCCCGCCGCGGCGCTCCCAGGGTAGCGAAACTCGTTCTCTCTGTCCTCGTCGGGTCATCCTCGTCCCTCATTGGATCATCTCGTTGAGCTGGAGCAGCGGCATGAGAATTGCGAATGCAATTCCACCGACGACGGTACCCATCACCACGATGAGCAAAGGCTCGAGGATCGACGTCAGGGCTCCGACTCGCACTTCGATCTGTTGATCGTAGGCGTCCGCGACGTGCAGAAGCATTTCTTCCAATTGTCCCGTGCGCTCACCCACGGCGATCATGTGCGTTACGATCGGCGGGAACCTGCCACCTTGCCGCAACGGCTTGGCGATTCCTTCGCCTTCACGGACACTCGCGCGCGCATCCTCGACGACTCGCATCAGCTCCGTGTTGCCGAGAACATTGCGCGTGATGTCCATGGCGGTGAGCACGGGGACTCCGCTCGAGAGCAGCGTGGCCAGCGTCCGAGCGAAGCGCGTTACGGCCACCATGATCAGCAGAGGCCCGAAGAGAGGGATCTCGAGCACAAAGAGATCCCACTTCTTTCGGCCCTCATCCGTCGCGCGCCACCTGCGGAACCAATAGATGCCGCCGCCGATGAGCGCGGCGAGAAGCCACCAATAGTTGCTGAAGATGTTGCTCACCCAGATCAACAGGCTGGTGTACCAGGGAAGCGTTTGGTTGAAGTTCTCGAAGATCGCCGTGACCTTTGGCACCACAACCGACATCATCAAGAAGAGGATGAGGACGACGACGACAGCCATGACAATCGGGTAGGCAAGGGCGCCGCGCACCTTGCTCTGAAGCCGGGTTTGCTCGTCCAAGAAGTCTGCGAGCCTCCCGAGAACTTCTTCGAGATTTCCCGACGCCTCGCCTGCGGCTACCATGTTGATGTAGAGCGAAGGAAATATCTTGGGGTGCGCTTTGAGCGCGTCGGCCAGCGTGCTTCCTTCGTTGACCTTGTTGCGCGTGTCGGTGAAAGCGTTCTTCAACTCGGGCTGGTCGAGCTGTTCGATCAATGCGCTCAGCGCTTCGACCAAAGGAACACCGGAACGGAGCAATACCGAGAGCTGTCGAGTAGCCACGGCCACGTCCATCGGCGAGACGCGCCGGAACAGACGCCCGAGATCGATGTCTCGGGACCCTTTCATCGCCGCCTCGGAGCTTTCGAGGATTTCGGTCGCGAGGACTCCGTCCCGCTTAAGCACGGTGCGCAGCGCTTTGGCACTGTCGGCGTCGCGGACACCCTTGACCGACTTGCCGCGTGCATCGATGCCTTTGTATGCGTAGACCGCCATGGATCAGACCTCGGCGGCTTGGGTCGCTGCGAGCACTTCTTCGACGCTGGTCACGCCGGCAACGACCTGGCGCGCTCCGTCTTCGCGTAGGAGCCGCATCCCCTGCTGTTGTGCGACGCGCTGGATCGTCTTTGCATCGCTGTTGTTCAGGACTTCGCGTCGCACGGGTTCGTCGATCATCATGAGCTCGAAGATCCCGATCCGACCGCGGTAGCCGGTGTTGCTGCATTCTTCGCAGCCCCTGTGGTGGTAGAAGGTCAGTTTGCCTGACCGGGCGCCGGCCGGATCCGGCAATGTCGGCGGGTTGCTATTGCCAATCACGGTGGTCGCCGCGAGCTTCTGAAGCTCGACGAGCTTCTCCTGGGCGATCGCCGCGTCGATGCCAAGCTCGAGCAAGTCTTGGTCCGTCGGTGTGTACGGGTCCTTGCACTGGTCACAAAGCTTTCGAACGAGGCGCTGGGCCAGTACCGCGAGCACCGAGGAAGAAATCTGGTAGGCCTGCACGTCCATGTCGACCAAGCGCGTAATGGCGCTTGGTGCGTCGTTGGTGTGTAAGGTCGAGAGCACCAGGTGACCGGTGAGCGATGCGTGAATCGCGATTTCCGCCGTCTCGTGGTCACGAATCTCGCCGACCATGATGACGTCCGGGTCCTGACGAAGGAAGCTCCTCATGCCGGAGGCAAAGGTGAGACCGATCTTCGGCTGAACCTGCATCTGGCCGATGCCGCGTAGCTCGTACTCCACCGGGTCCTCCGCGGTCAGGATGTTCTTTTCGGGCGTGTTGATCTTGTTGAGACACGCGTAGAGCGTGGTCGTCTTACCCGAACCGGTGGGGCCGGTGACCAAAATGATGCCGTTGGGGCGTGCGATGAGATGTTCGAGCTGGTCGAGCTCTCGGCGGGCGAAACCCAGGTCGATCAGGTTCAACAGGACCTGCTCCTTGTCGAGCAGGCGCATGACGACGCGCTCGCCCTTGGCGGTAGGGATGGTCGACACACGAACATCGATCACCTTGCCCGCGATCTTCTTGGTGATTCGCCCGTCCTGAGGAAGGCGCTTTTCTGCGATGTTGAGGCCTGCCTCGATCTTCACGCGACTCACGATCGAGGAAAGGAACCCGCGATTGGCTTCCTTGCGAGGAATGAGCCGGCCGTCGACTCGATACCGCACGATGACTTTTTCATCGGTGGGTTCGATGTGAATATCCGACGCACGCTCTTTGACCGCGGTGTAGAACAGATTGTTGACCCAGCGAATGACCGGCGCTTCGTCGGTCATGTCGATCAGGTCGCGGAGCTCCTCGACCTCTTCGCCTTCCTTTGCTTCTGCAAGGGCGGTTTCGTCTTTTCGCTCGTAGACGCGGTTGATCGCATCGTCGATCGACTCTTCCGATGCGGCAACCGGAATGATCCTCTTGCCTAGAAGAATTCGGAGGTCGTCGATCGGGAATGAATCCAACGGATTGGCCACGGCAACGTGGACGCTGTCGTTCGATTGTGTCAGCGGGAGCACGTGGTTCTGACGAGCGAAGTTGATCGGGACCGCATCGATGAGGTCTTCCGGAATCAAATCCGTAGCGAGCTTCTCCACGAACTCCATGCCGACCTCGTCCGCCAGCGCCCGGACGAGCTTGCCCTCTTCGACGGCGTGTGTGGCAATCAAAAGATCCGTGAGATCGACCGAACGGTCTGAAGCGGTCTCGAGCGCGTCTTCGAGCTTGTCGGGCTCAAGCGCGCCGCGCCGGACCAGAATCTCACCAATGTAGCGCTGCTCAAAGCTCATTGCTGATTGCCGGGCCCTTCTTCGTTGGTGGGTTGAGGCGCGCCTTCGACCGGCTCCGCGTCGGGAACGCCCTCGGGCTGACGGCTGTCCGCGGTCTCTGCGGGTTCCAATACCGGCTCGTCGGGTTCGATGACCTCATCAGGCCCATCGGGGCCATCCGGTTCTTCCTGCTGCTCGGGTTCTTCCTGCTGCTCGGGTTCTTCCTGCTGCTCGGGGCTCTCGGGCTCGGGCGGAGCTTCGGGCTCGGCGCCGTGCGGGGTCTCGATCGGTGGAGGCGGTGCGCCGCCGCCTTCCTGCACATCCGCGGCCGTCGGCGGGATGGGTAGGTCGGAATCGGGTTCGATCACTTCGGTCGATTCGATCCCGTTGGGCCCAATCACCATGATTTCTTCTTCGGGTGTCGACGCGCGGTACGGGCCAATGGGTGGGCGCGGAACGTGGTCCGGCGGAGGTTCGAGCTCTGCCGCCTTCGCCAACTTGATCTCTTCTTCGACGCCGTCGATCTCGTTCACAATCTCCGAGACGAGGCCGCGCGTTCGCGAGTAGTCGATGTGTGGCTCAAACTTGTCTTCGCCAAACACGAAGTAGCGGTCGATCATTTGCTGCCGCTCTTGCATCTTGCGCTCGAAAATCTCGCGAAGATCGCCCGGATCGCGGATGATGTACGGCGTGAGAATGAGCAGTAAGTTCGTCTTACGCTTCTGCTTGTTGGTCTTGCGGAAGAGGGCGCCCAAAATTGGGATGTCGCCGAGGACGGGGACTTTGTCTTCGCTGTTTTGAATCGCGTCACGCATCAGACCGCCAATGACGATCGTCTGCTGATCCCGTACCATGACCTCCGTTCGCGCGGTACGACGGTTGATCGTGACGACGCCCAAGGTGCCCGAGGTCGCGCCCTGTTCGGAGATCTCCTCTTCGATCTCGAGCCGGACTTCATTGTTCTCGTTGATGTGTGGCGTAACCCGGATGGTGGTGCCGACGTCCTGACGGGCAACGCTTCCGAGCCCACCGGCCAGCCCGGCCAGGTTACCGAGGTCTTGTCCACCCTGCGCTGCTCCGGCCAATGCGCCCAAGCTGCCGGCACCCGCAAAGGTGCCCGGGGCGACGCCGTTGGTCTGAAGCGGAATGTTCTGTCCCACGCTGATCTCGGCTTCTGTGTTGTCGATCGCGATGATGTGCGGTGTCGAAAGCACGTCCGCGTCGCCAGACTTTGCGAGCGCGGTCACCACGACGCCGAACCCTGGTACCGAGAACCCGACGAGCTGCTGTGAGTTCTCGATCGTCGGTCCACGAATTCCGAGCGCCAAGCCACTGAGGTCGTTTTGGGTGATGTCGATGGACGACGGCGCATTGAAGCCGAACACGGAGAGCGAGCCATCGGTCGGGAAGTCACCCGCGCCTCCGTGAAACGCAAAGCCGAGGTCCGATGTCCGTTCCACCCCGAGCTCCATGACCACCGCTTCGATGAAGACCTGCTTCCGCGGCGCATCGAGGCGTTCGATCACACCTTTGAGTGAGGTATAGTCGTGGAGTGACGAGGTGATGAGCAGCGCGTTGGACGGCTCGTATGCGGTGACCGCGATCTCCCCCTCGAAGAGCGACGCGGAGCTGGCCTGCGCTGCGGCGGCACGCTGTGCTGCGCCTCTGGCGCCGGCCGTTGGCCGTGGCCGGGAGGCGCCAACGAGTGCGCTGAGCGCGCTTGCGATGTCTGCGGCCGAACCGTGTTGGACGTAATGTACGTGAATCCGCCCCTCGCCTTCGAGCGACACGTCGAGCTGCCGAATCATCTCAAGGACGCGCAGATAAGCGCGCTCGGTCGCGATGATGATCAACGAGTTCGTGCGTTCATCGGCGATGATGTTTCGGATGCTCGGCTCGGCCGAACCTGCACCGACGAGCACCGGTGCGGAGGCCCTGCCCTTCGCCGGCGTCCGAGCAGGCTTGGACGGCTTCTTGGCGGTCGTCTGGACGGCGAAGATTTCCAACAGCCGCGCGGCAAGTTCCGATGCGTTTGCGAAGTGAATTGGCTCAATCCAGGTCTGCGTGCCGCTGCGAGGCAGATCAATTGCGCCGATCAGACGGAGCATGCGCCTGATCTGGGCGCCGGTATCCGTGATGATCAGCATGTTCGTCGGGCTGTACGTGGTGATGTTTCCGGTCTTGGACGCAAAGCGCCCGAGTAAGTTGGTGACATCCTCGGCGGACGTATGCTCCAAGTGATGCATGCGGGTGACGAAGCGATCCGAGGCAGGGATGGCGCTCCCATCCTCGTATATCGGAATCGTTTGCCGCTCGACGTTCGTTGATTCGACGATCTTCAGGTACCGGCCGGCCGGTACGACGGTGAATCCGTTGACGTCCAAGACAGACAGGAAAGCTTGATACGCCTCCGCCACCGTGACTTTCGTCGGCGCAAAAACCGTTGCTTTGATCGCACGAAGCTTCGTCGGCAGGATGAAGCGCCGTCCCGTCATGTTCGAGATCAAACGAACCAAATCGGGAAGCTCCGCGTCCTCGAGATTGAACGTCACCCGAGTGCGGGGGGACATGGCCTTGAATTCCACCCCCGTCTCGAACTGCGGCAGCTCGTTCTCGAGCTCTTCTTCTGCCTGTGCCTCGGCTTCGGGCTCGGCTTTGGGCGTGGTCTTCGGCTCGGCTCTCGGCGCAGGCCGCAGAGGTACGGGCGGGGAGGGCAGTCGCGTGGGCGGAGTTTCTGGCTTTGCTTCGTCTTGTTGGGCAACTACGCCCGGTCCCGTGCTCAGCAAAAGGGAGCCAACGAGCAAGCAAATGAGCTGTTTTCTAGAAGTCACGATTCATTCCCCTCCTGAAATCCCAGGATGGCGTCTCATTCGATGTTGTAGTCAATGGTCATTTCTTTGTTCTGCCGTTTGACCGCGAGCGTGAGCTTGTCGGCGCTTCGCAAACGCGAATACGCTTCGAGTGCGGTGTCGGGGCTCGTCATGTCGAACCCGTTGATCGTTCGCAGCATGTCACCGTTTCGAACTCCGAGTCGGCCTAGCAGGCTGTTTCGGCGAATTCCGTAGAGCTTTACGCCGATGACGCGTCCGTTCTCTTCGTGCGGAATGACGCGGGCCGATTTCATCAGGCTGCCCTGATTCGCCAAGACCTTGTCGACCAGGCTGCGTTGGATGCGGAAGTTGGTATCGCTGATCTTCTCGATTCCGTCGGTGAGCTCTTCGTCGCTCAGGCCCGCCTTGCGTTGGTCTCCAGGCTTCGGTGCCGCGGGCTTCGTGGGCGCTGGTGCGCGAGCCACCGCTCCCTCGTCTTCCTCGAACATCAGCAGTTGGCACGCGCCGCTCGAGGCGCTCATCACGACACTCGACGAGTAGACCGCCAGCACACGAGAGCCATCCACGTTCGAGCCCTTGCGGTAGAGCATCGTCTTCCCGTCGCTCGCCCCTGCAATTGCAGCAAAGGACCAATCCGGAGCGTCGGGGTTCACCACGGAGCCAACGAGCCGCAAGTTGCCCGTGCACTTGGGAGGGGGCTGACTGGGATCCCATTTGCCGACGGGTTCACCATCAGCGCCCAGCGCCAGCTCGGGAAGCGGCTCGACCGTGAGGTCGCCGCGCGCCGAGTCGAAGATGTTTCTCCGAAGGATGACCGCAGGATCCCGCTTGCGCTGAAACGGTGCGGCCGTCGCCGAGATCGGCCTGCCCTCGGGCGTTGCGCGAGAGGGATCTGAGGCCAACAGCTCCGACGCCAAAACGCGGGTCGTCCCCTGCGCCAGGAAGAAAGCGCAAAGGGCGAGCGTTGCAAGGATAATTGCAACCGAGAACCGTCTTTCGTGTGGAGTTGCCACCAAGGGTTACTAGAGCAACCACCGTGCCGAATCGAATTGGCGAAAACACGAATCATTTCGTGTCCGAGGAGCCAGTGTTGAGGCGCGTCTGTGGACAACGTGGCGGGATAAACGCGCTGCAATTGACAAATTGACACCCGACAGGGGCGCGGCCGTTCAGGCGGCCTCATCGCCCTTCTCAGCGCCGAGCTTGCGATAGATTGTGCGTGCTGAAATTCCGAGGAGTTGCGCCGCGAGTTGTTTGTCTCCCGCGGTGTGTTTGAGCGTGCCGTGTATCACGCGCCGTTCGACCTCGTTGAGCGGAGTCCCCACCGGGAAAGTGAAAGCATCGAACTGCGGTTCGGCGCGGGCAACGGGGTCTGGGAGATCGGCAAGCTTGATGACGCCGCTCTTGTTCAGAACCACCGCGCGCTCGATTACGTTTTGTAGCTCTCGAACGTTACCCGGCCAATCGTACGCAACGAGCTGCTGAATCGCGTCGCGTTCTACCGCCAAAGGCTCTTTTTGGTTCTTCCCACAATACGTGGCCACGAAATGTTCGGTGAGTAGCGGGATGTCCTCGCGTCGGGCTCGGAGCGGCGGGCTGGTCAGGGCGATGACGTTGAGCCGGTAGTAGAGATCCTCACGGAACTCCCCGGATTCCACTGCGGCGCGCAGGTCACGATTCGTTGCAGCGATCAAACGGAAGTCCGCCTTCTTGGTTTGTCCTCCCACGGGTTGATACTCCCCCTCTTGCAGCACGCGTAGCAGCTTCACCTGCACCGCGGCGGAGAGCTCGCCGATTTCATCGAGGAACAGCGTCCCGCCTTCGGCCTCCGCGATACGGCCGTCGCGGCGTGCAACGGCACCCGTAAACGCGCCTTTTTCATGGCCAAAGAGCTCTGACTCTACGATCGTCTCCGGCAGGGCGGACAGGTTCACGCCAACGAAGTGCTTCCGGCCACTCCGCTCGTGAATGAAACGCGCCAGAAGCTCCTTGCCGGTTCCGCTCTCTCCGAGAATCAACACGTTCGCCGAAGAAGGCGCCGCCTGCGTTGCGATCTCGAGGGCGCTTCGAAGTGACGCGGCCGAGCCAATGATGCTTCGGTCGCTTAGCTGTGAGAGTTGTTGACGCAGGTCTTTGTTCTCGACGACCAGCTGATGACGCTCCGCTGCCTTGCGGACGGTCTTGACCATCTGCAGTCGCTTCAGCGGCTTCTCGACGAAGTCGTACGCCCCCGCGCGCATGGCCTCGACAGCCTTTTCGACGGTTCCAAACGCGGTCATCAACACGACCTCGGCGTCCGGCACGACCGTCTTCAGCGCTTTGACGAGCTCGATGCCGCTCATGCCGGGCATCATCAGGTCGCTAACCACCACGTGCACCGGCTTGTGCCTGCATAGATCGAGCGCCTTCTTCCCGCTCGTCGCAGTGAGAACACTGAACCCCTCTCGCTCGAAAATCCGCCGCAGGGAGTCGATGTTGGGCGTTTCGTCGTCGACGACGAGAACTGAGATTTCGTTTGGATCGGCCATGCGAGACTCTCTGACAGGTAGTGTTGACACTATGTCATGAGATGACAAGTCGTCCGAACTTGCTGACGTCATATAACTAGCTGTAATCACTTCGGTTATCTCCAGGCAAGGCACTGCGGTCCCGCTGCCACAGCCGGAGCACCTTGCAATCTACGGGCCAGCTCAGAACAGCAAAGGCAGTTGGGGCCCTTTGGAGGTCTCGGTCCCGGGCGAGGGCTCGGGGGCCTCGCCAGCAAGATGCTCGAGCCCCAGGCGTGCGCACTGGCCGGCAAACAGCTGTTCGATGAGCGCCCAACGTGGACCCTGTCCGACCATCCGGGACCCGAACCGAGAATCACTCTTGCGGCCGCTGCGCGTATCGGACAGGGCGTTCATGATTTTGGCGTGCCGGAACGGCAGGGCTTCAGCGAGCCGGGCTTCGAAAATCGGACCGACCTCGAGCGGGAGCCTCAGCAGGATCTTGAATGCGCTGGTCGCTCCGGCTGCGTGAGCGCGTTCGAGAATTTCCGGAATCTGTTCGTCGTTGAGGCCCGGAATGATCGGCGCCACCGCAACGGCGGTGTCGATGCCGGCGGCGTTGAGTATGCGGAGCGTTTCGAACCGTTTGCTCGGCGGGCTTGCGAAGGGCTCGATAGCGCGCGCGTGTTCGTCATCGGCGAACGGAATGCTGAGCGCGACACGACAACCCGCCCCGCGCTGCAGGTCTTGCAGCACATCGAGATCACGTCGTACGAGCTTTCCCTTCGTGATGATCGTCACCGGGGTTTCGTACTCCGCGCAAACTCTGAGACATCCGCGGGTGAGCTCGTAGTGCGCCTCGATGGGTTGGTAGCAATCCGTGTTTCCAGAGAACGCAACGAGCTCGCGCCGCCACGACTTCTTCTGGAGCGCTGCCCGCAGGCGCTCGACGATGTTGACCTTCACGACGATCTGCCGCTCGAAGTCGGTACCCGCGCCGAAGCCTAGATAGGGATGCGTCGGACGCGCGTAGCAATACGCGCAGCCGTGAAAGCAACCCCGGTACGGATTCACGCTCCAACGAAAGCGCACATCGGGACTTTTGTTCTCGCAGAGCGCACTCTTGGCGTGCTCTTCGTGAACGCAGAGATCGGCCGGTGGAGGCTCGCCCTCCCAGTCGATGTGGGCTTCTTCGAAGCGATTGGGAGGGTTGCGGCGTGGCTGAGGCACTGAACAGACGAATAGTATCCCAGCCCCGGCCCCAGCACCACCAATTGTGTTGTGCGACAGAGTCACCGGAGAACGGCTCGGGACGGGCGTGCTCGGTCGCGGGGTACCCGCTCGCCCGGCCCAATACGTCGAACCACGCAGGGGCTCGCCCCCCACTCCCTGTGCTGCCCATCCCGAGCCGTTCTCCTGTGTAGATGTATCCGTATGGAGGGGCGCGGAAAAAAGCGCGTCATGGGGTGGAGTCGACGTCGCTCGTGACAATCGGCAAGACAGCAATCCGCTCCGATTGGGCGCGAGCGCCGAG
>Ga0209456_10000195_pt1 | contig 33924 bp, 34 predicted proteins | sample COG_11_FD_184755 | JGI IMG/M metagenome (GOLD analysis project Ga0209456, IMG submission 184755) | Pelagic marine sediment microbial communities from the LTER site Helgoland, North Sea, for post-phytoplankton bloom and carbon turnover... | ecosystem: Environmental > Aquatic > Marine > Neritic...
GGCGGGGAGATTCGAACTCCCGACCCCCACAACCCCATTGTGGTGCGCTACCAGGCTGCGCTACGCCCCGACCGATGTTGATTCGCGCGCATGGCGCGCTCCTACAGCGCGGCAATGATACTTGCCGCCAGCGTCTGAGGGAAGATAAGAATTTAACGGCGCAGTAACTTCAGAACTTGTTCAAGTTCCGTTCGTATCTGCTTGATAATCTGCTGACTTTGCGACACATCGGACTTGGCATCATCGCCCGTGAGGCGCTGGCGAGCACCGCCGATAGTGAACCCATCATCGTAAAGGAGGCTTCTGATCTGACGAATGATCAGAACGTCCTGACGTTGATAGTAGCGACGGTTGCCGCGACGTTTGACGGGTTTCAATTGTGGGAACTCCTGTTCCCAATACCTGAGTACATGTGGCTTGACAGCGCACAGATCGCTAACTTCGCCTATCGTGAAGTATCGCTTACCTGGTATTGGAGGGAGTTCGTCGTTATTCCCCGGTTCCAGCATATGCCTCTACTCGGGCCTTTAGTTTTTGTCCTGGCCGGAAGGTCACCACACGTCGTGCGCTAATTGGAATTTCCTGTCCGGTTTTCGGGTTTCTGCCTGGACGTTCTTTTTTATCCCGAAGATCAAAATTTCCGAATCCGGAAAGTTTGACCTGTTCCCCAACTGCGAGTGATGCACGCAGTTCCTCAAAGTACATGTCGACAAGTTCGCGTGCTTCCCGCTTGTTGAGACCCAGCTCATTGAACAGCGACTCGGCCATTTCTGCTTTTGTCAGCGCCATTGGGATTAGTCTCTCAGTTCAGCGGCGAATTTGTCTTTTAATTTGCTTATTGTCGCAGCCATTACGACGTCCGCATCATCGTCAGTAAGGGTGCGCGATGTTTCCTGCAAAATCAAGCCTATTGCAATGCTTTTTCGACCTGCTTCTATGCCCGGGCCCTTGTATATGTCAAAAATTCTGACATCTTCAATCAGATCAGGGGCGCTGGATGCAACCACCTCGACAACGTCCTCCGCAGACACCCCGTCATCAACGATGACGGCGATGTCGCGTCGTATCGCCGGGTACTTCGAGATCATTGCAGCCACCGGAGCCTTTGAGGCCAGTGTTTTCTCTGCGTCCAGCTCGAAAACATACGCCGGCCGCTTGAGGTCATAGAGTATCGCGAGACCCGGATGCAGCTTGCCAAATATGCCGATAGCCTCGCCGTTGCGTCTTATTTCTGCTGCCTGCCCGGACTGCAAAGCAACGTGCGTGGTCGGAAGAAACTTCAATTCTTCGGCCGAAGCGGCGAGTAGGAGTACCGCCTCAATATCGGACTTTATGTCAAAAAAATCGGCGTTCCGTGCGTCGCTGCCCCACTGCTCATTGACGGTGGGGCCGGTAACCAGGCCGGCAATTCTCACGACTTCTGTGTGCTTGTCCAGCTTGCCGTGGAAGGACTTGCTCGCTTCGAAGATGCGAATGCGATCCTGCTGGCGAGCCGCATTGGCCGCGGCTGCCGCGACCATCCCCGGCCATAAGGACGCACGCATGACCGACATTTCCGAGGAAATGGGATTGCTCAACACCAGTTCGGAGTCGCTGCCGGTAAACGCCTTGTTGGCCTCGGCATCGACGAAGCTGTAGGTCACCACTTCCTGGTAATCCCGCGCTATTAGCGCCTCGGCCGCACGCTCGAGTTCTATGCGGGTTTCAGTAACCGTTTCCAGTGGTGACTGGGCAAACGCGGTCGTTTCCGGGATGGAGTCGTAACCATGGATGCGAGCCACCTCCTCGATGAGGTCTGCTTCGATCTCAAGATCGAATCGATAACTGGGCGGCGTGATCATCCAGCCACCATCGGCAGTAGAAACGCCGAGCCCGAGGCCTTCGAGAATTCGTACTACTTTCTGATCGTCGATCTCGAGTCCGAGGAGACGAGTGAGTCGATCCTTGCGCAGCCGAATCGTCTGCCGGGAAGGAAGGTGCTCTTCTGCTGAATCCACCACCAACGGGCCCGCATTTCCGCCCGCTATTTCCAGCAACAATTCCGTCGCTCGTTCGACAGCGCGTCCTTGCCCTTCGGGGTCGACGCCGCGCTCGAAGCGCAGCGATGCGTCAGTGTGCATGCCATAGGCGCGCGCCCGGCCGGCCATGAAATTCTGCGGCCAAAACGCCGCCTCGAAAAACACATCCGTCGTCTTATCCGAAACCGCCGTACTCAGTCCGCCCATGATTCCGGCGATGCCGATGGCTCCGCTGTCGTCAGTGATAATCAACGTATCATCGTTGAGCTTGACATCCTTCTCATCGAGCAGCGTGACTGTTTCTCCGGGTCTGGCCAGACGTGGCCGAATGGGGCCCTGCAGGAGTTCGCTGTCATATGCATGCAGTGGCTGGCCAAACTCCAGCATCACGTAATTGGTTATATCAACAACCGGTGAAATCGCGCGAAGGCCAGAGCGGCGTAAGCGCTCTGTCATCCAGGTCGGAGATTTCGCGTCAGGGTCGATACCGCGAATGACGCGCCCGGCAAACCGCGGGCACCCCGCCGGCTCAATCAGCTCAACCCGATGGGTGCCTTCTACCGTCGCGGGTACAGGCGCCACCGAATGTTCTGCGAGGCGCGCACCGGTCAGCGCCGATACGTCACGCGCAATGCCCAGCACGCAAAAACAATCGCCACGATTTGGGGTCAGGTCAAGATCGAACACCGCGTCGGGAAGGTTCAGAAAATTGACCAGCGATGAGCCCACGGGTGCATCGTCTGGCAACGCCATGATTCCGTCGGACTCATCCCCGAGGCCGAGTTCGATCGCCGAGCAAAGCATGCCGTTGGATACGACGCCGCGGATCTTCGATTTGCGCAGCTTCATGCCATTCGGCAGCCTGGTTCCCGGCCTTGCCAGGGGGCTTTTCATGCCTTTCGTGACATTAGGGGCGCCACAGACCACATCGACGATATCGTCGCTGCCATCCGAGACCCTGCAGACGGACAGACGGTCGGCATCCGGGTGCTTTTCGACCTCGATTACCTGGGCGATTACAACGTCTTCAATGCCAGTCCCCTCGAAATCGATTCCATCGACTTCGTGGCCGAGCATTGTCAGCTGATGAGCCAGCGCCTCGGTATCAAGGTCGGGGTCCACCCACTCGCGTAACCAGGATTCTGCGATCTTCATCGTGCTTACCTGAACTGCCGCAGGAATCGAAGGTCGTTCTCGAAGAATGTCCTGAGATCCGTCACGCCGTAGCGCAGCATTGCCAATCGTTCTATGCCGATGCCAAACGCATAACCTGTGTATTTCCCGGAGTCCACCCCGGCACTCTCGAGGACATTGGGATGCACCATGCCGCAACCGAGAATCTCGAGCCACTTGCCCTCGCCCCAGGTTATATCCACCTCGGCGGATGGCTCGGTAAACGGAAAATAGGACGGGCGGAATCGGAGCTCGGCTTTGCGCTCGAAAAACGCCTCGACAAATTGGTGCAGGACGGCTTTCAAGTTCGCAAAGCTCACGTTTTCGTCGATGACCAACCCTTCGACCTGGTGAAACATTGGCGTATGCGTCTGATCTGAATCACAACGGTAAACACGGCCTGGCGCAATAATCCGGATCGGTACACCTTCTTTCACAATGGAGCGAATTTGCACGGGCGAGGTATGGGTTCTGAGCAGATTACCCCCCGGAAAATAGAACGTGTCATGCATCGCACGGGCCGGGTGATTGTCTGGAATATTCAAGGCCGTAAAATTATGGAAGTCGTCCTCGATTTCCGGTCCGGACCGAACCCCGAAGCCCGCATGGCGAAAGATCTTCTCTATGCGCACCATCGCCCTTGTAACGGGATGATGGCCGCCAATCGAATAGCCTCGGCCCGGCAATGTGACGTCGACAGCATCGGCTGCCAGTTTCGCCTCCAGGGCGGCGGCCTCGAGCGATTCGCGGCGCGCATTCATACGCGCCTGAACGGCTTGTTTGGCCTTATTGATTTCCTGGCCGGCGGCAGGTCGTTCGGCGACAGGGAGGTCACTGAGCGACTTCAGGCGAGCTGTGAGTTCACCTTTCTTACCGAGATAGGAGACGCGGACCGCATCAAGGGCGGCCAGATCGGTAGCGGCATCTATCTCAGATGCTGCTTGATCGACGAGCTCGCTCAGTGACTGCATTGAAGATCATCCAAACCTGGCGCGCCTGCTTGCGCCAGGTCCAGCATCAATTATCCAGCGGTTGGCTCGAGACCGGCTTTAGCAGCCTCTGCAATCGCACCAAAAGCCTCGGGGTCGTGTACGGCGATATCTGCGAGTACCTTGCGGTCCACTTCGATGTTGGCACGATTCAAGCCATTGATGAGACGGCTATAGGACAGACCATGCAGGCGGGCCGCCGCGTTGATCCGCGTGATCCAGAGCGCCCGGAACTGGCGCTTGCGCTGGCGGCGGTCGCGGTAAGCGTACTGGCCTGCCTTGATGACAGCCTGCTTCGCCGTCTTGAAAAGTTTACTGCGAGCGCCGTAGTAGCCCTTCGCTTTGCCGAGGACCTTCTTGTGGCGTGCTTTGGCAGTAACGCCATTCTTTACTCTTGCCATTTCTCAATCCCCTCTTAGCTGTAAGGGAGCATGCGGCGCACGCTCTTTACGTCGGCATCAGCAATCTGCTCGGTAGACCCGAGATGGCGCTTACGCTTCGACTTCTTCTTCGTAAGAATGTGATTGAGATGGGACTGGGAGCGCTTGTAGCCGCCCTTACCCGTCTTGCGGAAGCGCTTGGCGGCGCCCCGATTGGTTTTCATCTTAGGCATGTTGTACTCACTTTTTGGCCTTGCTACGTACCGGATCAGTCCGGCCGCTGCAGGCGGGTAGAGCCGTCCGGATAGTTACACCCTCGGGCTGTTACTCACTTTTTCTCAGACTCGTCTTCTTGCGACCTATCTCTTCTTGGGCGCAATTACCATGACCATCTGCCGTCCTTCCATTTGCGGCATCTGCTCAACTGAGCCGTACTCTTCAAGGTCATCCCGGACCCTTGTCAGCAGCTGCGCACCCAATTCTTTGTGCGCCATCTCCCGACCTCTAAATCGCAATGTGACTTTGGTTTTGTCACCCGTTTCCAGAAAATGCACAAGTTTCTTGAGCTTGATCTGGTAGTCACCTTCGTCCGTACCCGGACGAAATTTAATCTCTTTAACGTGAACCTGTTTCTGTTTGCGTTTCGCAGACTGGTTTTTCTTGTTTTGCTCGAACAAGTACTTCCCGAAATCCATTACTCGGCAGACAGGTGGATCAGCCATTGGCGATACTTCGACAAGGTCCAGTCCCTCGTCCCTGGCCAGTTCGATCGCTTCCGCGATACCCATGACCCCTGCCTGTTCACCGTTCGAGCGAATAACTCGCACATCGGTGGCCTCGATTTCTTCGTTGCGCCTTACACGCTTTGTAACTGCGATACTCAAATCCTCCAGAAACTCATCGGTTCCCGCCGTCCGACCCACGGCATAACGCCGCAGCTAAAGCGGGACCGCGATTCTATATAGCCAAATGCCAAGAAACAACCGTGTAACCACGGATTTCTCTAAAAGAATCAGGTGTTTTGTTACAGAAAAGCGACGATTTACGGCGCCGGACGGATCTTTCCTCGAATTGGTGGGTGATGGTGGTCTCGAACCACCGACCTCCACGATGTCAACGTGGCGCTCTACCCCTGAGCTAATCACCCAATCTGACGTTCTGCTGCCTTCGTTCTTGTGCCCCTGAGCTAATCACCCAACCTGATGTTCTGCTGCCTTCGCTCTTGTGCCCCTGAGCTAATCACCCCATTCGCCTCGAAAAGCCCTCGCGGAGCCGGCCGAGCCGTCCCCGAGGGAGCCGTAAGATACTGAAGCGCTTGCTTTACTGCAAGGCTTATCAACCGGCTTTTTGGTCCGCGAGACCGAGCCCGTGATTGCGGATACTGTGGATCTCGTCGCGCAGCTTCGCCGCCTCCTCGAATTCCAGATCCCGGGCGTGCCTGAGCATCTTCTTCTCCAGCTTGGCAGCGCGTTTCATGAGTTGCTCCGTGGTCATCAACTCATAAACCGGCCGATCATCGGCCACCATGCGGGGCCCCTTCTGCGGTGCCGGATAGGCTGCCCCCATGATGTCCGAAACCTGCTTGATAATGGTGGCCGGCGTTATCCCGTGTTCCTCATTGTAGGCGAGCTGTGTTTCGCGCCGCCTGCCAGTCTCATCCAGTGCTCTCTGCATGGAACCCGTGATGCTGTCTGCGTACAGAATCGCCTTGCCGTGCAAGTTGCGGGCCGCCCTGCCGATGGTCTGGATCAGGGATCTGTCGGAGCGTAAGAAGCCCTCCTTATCCGCGTCCAGAATGGCCACGAGCGATACTTCGGGCATATCGAGGCCTTCACGAAGCAGGTTGATGCCCACCAGCACATCGAAAGCGCCGAGGCGCAGGTCGCGGATGATTTCGGTCCTTTCGACAGTGCCGATATCCGAATGCAGATAGCGAACGCGAACGCCGTGCTCCCGCAAGTAGTCGGTCAGGTCTTCCGCCATGCGTTTCGTCAGCGTCGTAATCAATACACGCTCATCGTCGGCGACACGATGCCTGATCTCGGACAGTACATCGTCCACCTGTGTCTTGGCCGGCCGCAGCTCAACGCTCGGATCGATCAGTCCAGTAGGCCTGACGAGCTGCTCCACGACATTGTCCGAGTGTTCGTTTTCGTACTTGCCAGGGGTCGCAGACACATAGATCGTCTGTGGTGATTGACTCTCGAATTCGTCGAAGCGCAGCGGCCGGTTGTCCAGGGCCGAGGGCAATCGAAAACCAAATTCCACCAGCGTTTCCTTGCGCGATCGATCGCCCTTATACATACCGCCAAGCTGTGGCACGGTGACGTGGCTTTCGTCGATGACGAGGATGGCGTTGTCCGGCACGTAGTCGAACAGGCACGGTGGCGGTTCACCGACGTTGCGTCCCGACAGGTAGCGCGAGTAATTCTCTATGCCCGAACAATACCCAAGCTCTCGAATCATCTCTAAATCAAATAAAGTTCTCTGCTCAAGTCTTTGAGCTTCCAGCAGTTTTTCATTCTCCCTCAGGTACTTCAGACGCTCTTTGAGTTCAACCTTTATGTGCTCGCACGCGTCGAGAAGACGTTCCCTCGGCGTCACGTAATGAGTCTTTGGAAAAATCGTCAGCCGCGGCACCCGCCGTACAACCTCGCCTGTCAGCGGGTCGAAATAAGAGAGCGACTCTATTTCGTCATCGAACAGCTCGATGCGTACAGCATCGCGATCCGATTCCGCCGGGAAGATATCGATAACATCGCCGCGCACGCGATAGGTGCCGTGAGAGAAATCGATTTCATTGCGTTGGTATTGCAGTTCTGCCAGCCGTCGCAGGATAGTTCGCTGGTCGATGCGGTCACCCCTCACCAGGTGCAATACCATACTGAAATAAGCCTCGGGATCCCCAAGGCCATAGATCGCCGATACGGTCGCAACGATGATCACGTCGGGCCGTTCGATCAGGGCCTTGGTGGCGGACAGACGCATCTGCTCGATGTGTTCGTTTATGGAAGCGTCTTTCTCGATGTACGTGTCCGAGCTCGGAACGTAGGCTTCTGGCTGGTAATAATCGTAGTACGACACAAAATACTCGACAGCATTGCGCGGGAAGAACTCGCGCATTTCTCCATAGAGCTGTGCGGCAAGCGTCTTGTTCGGCGCAAGAATAATCGCCGGGCGCTGCAAGCGTTCTATGACGCTCGCCACTGTGAACGTTTTCCCGGATCCGGTGACGCCGAGCAGCGTCTGCCGAGCCAGGCCATCTTCGAGTCCTTCACACAGCCCTTCGATGGCTGCGCCCTGGTCACCGGCCGGGTCAAAATCGGACACCAGTGTCAGTCGATCGCGAGCGTCACCATGTCTGTTGGGAAGGTCTTTGGAATCACGTACCATTGGCTGCAGTATTCAGGAGGCAATCGAGTGAGTTTATCAGTTTCCCAACGCATGGCAGCCGTCAAACCCTCGCCGACCGGGGCCGTTTTGGCATTGGCCACGGAGCTGCGCGCGGCCGGCCGCGATATTGTCAACCTCGGTGCTGGTGAACCCGACTTCGATACGCCTCAGCACATAAAGCGAGCGGCCGTTGAGGCTATCAACCAGGGCAAGACCAAGTACACGCCGATCGATGGTACGGCTGCGCTCAAGGCCGCCATTCAACGCAAGTTCGCGCGTGACAATCAAGTCGAGTACACGCCTCGGGACATCATCGTTACCAGTGGCGCCAAACAAGCGTTATTTAATCTCTGCATCGGGCTCCTCGGACCCGGTGACGAGGCAATAATTCCGGCGCCCTACTGGGTCTCCTACCCGGATATGGTCCTGCTTGCAGGCGCTGGGCCCGTTGTGATCGAAACCGGCATCGAAAATGATTTCAAGATAACGCCGGAACAGCTCGAAGCGGCTATCACGGACAGGACGCGGCTCCTTATCCTCAACAGCCCCTCGAACCCGACCGGCGCGAGCTACAGTCAGGCAGAACTACGCGCCCTGGGGCTCGTCCTTCAAAAGTATCCGAGCGTCGTGACGGTTTCCGACGACATCTACGAGCATATCCACTGGGCGGATGAACCGTTCATGAGCTTCGTAACCGCCTGCCCGGCGCTAAAAGACCGAATCGTCACGACTAATGGCGTCTCCAAGGCCTACGCGATGACCGGGTGGCGAATCGGTTACGCCGCGGGCCCACAAGTGCTCATCAACGCCATGAGGACCGTGCAGAGCCAGAGCACCTCCAACCCCTGCAGCATATCGCAGGTGGCGGCGGAGGCAGCCCTGGATGGCGACCAGGGCCCTGTGGCCGAAATGGCTGCCGCTTACAAAGCGCGCCATGATTATTTCGTCACGGCCCTCAATGACATCGAGGGTTTCGAGTGTCGCCCCGGCGAGGGCACATTTTACGCGTTTCCGAAGGTCGAGAGCGCTTTGCAGAGAAAAGGCATCGAAACGGACATCGAACTGGTCGAGTTGCTTCTCAACGACGGGGATGTTGCGTGCGTTCCCGGTTCCGCTTTCGGCGCGCCCAATTACGTGCGCCTGTCCTTCGCGTGTTCCATGGATACGCTCAAAGAGGCCGTCAGGCGAATAAAACGAGTCATGTCCGCTTGACTTCGACCGGGTGCTATTCCAAAATCCCGGCCCGCGCCTTATGGTGACGAAATATTCCCCGATAGCTCAGTTGGTAGAGCGGTTGACTGTTAATCAATTGGTCCCTGGTTCGAGTCCGGGTCGGGGAGCCAAACAGCGAAAAAGGGCCTTCCGCAGAAGGCCCTTTTTTTTCGTCGATCAGTTCTTTGGGTCTGCCCGAACTCAGCTTTCTGCAAGCACGTGTTTCAGGTGCTCGCGGAGCGCTTTGCCGGTGTCGGGGTGTTCGAGGCCGTACGCTACGGTTGCCTGCAAGTAGCCGAGTTTGCTGCCGCAATCATAGCGCACACCGTCAAACGAATACGCATAGACGGCCGACTCGCCAAGCAGATCAGCAATACCGTCGGTAAGCTGGATTTCACCGCCAGCCCCTTTGCCGATGTTCTCGAGCTTGTCGAAAATTTGGGGTGCCAGCAGATATCGCCCAACGACCGCCAGGTCTGACGGCGCATCTTCAGGAGCTGGTTTCTCGACGATCTCCGTAATGCGATTCTGGTCGGACTCATCCACGGCCACGATGCCGTAGCTGGAGGTATGATCACGCGGAACCGTTTCGACGGCGATCACGCTACCACCATGACGGTCGTGCTCGCTTCCCATCTGCGCGAGGCAACCCGGTCTTCCCGCGATAAGATCATCGGCCAGGTGTACGAAAAACGGTTCATTGTTGACGGCTGGCCTTGCACACAATACAGCGTGGCCGAGCCCCAGCGGCTGTCCTTGTCGTATATAGATGCACGATACACCGGCCGGCACGATCCCGCGGATGGACTCCAGCAATTCGTGCTTGCCAGACTCCATCAGCGACTGTTCGAGCTCGGCATCCGTATCGAAGTGATCCTCAATTGCACGTTTCGAACTGCCAGTGACAAACACCAGCTTGGTTGCGCCCGCCTCAATTGCCTCTTCGACCGCGTATTGAATTAGCGGCTTATCAACGATCGGCAACATCTCTTTCGGGCTCGCTTTCGTTGCCGGGAGGAACCTGGTTCCACGCCCCGCCACCGGGAACACGGCTGCTCTGACCTTCTGACCCAAGTCGACACTCCCTCAACCACAAATGAGACCAAATCATATCCAAAAGTGCGCGACCGCGCCCTGATGAAGTTCACGTAGGGCCCCGAGAACCTGGTCGCGCCAGCCTCAGGCCAGCGCGACCACGGCTTTGCCGACAGCTTGAACCGCTATTTCTTCTTCGCCGCCGACACCTGGATATCGCTCCTGTTGATCTCTACAGTGCGCTCCCCAATGCCCTTCACCAAAGAGAGATCGTCAGCGTTCTGAAACGGACCATGCTTCTTGCGATATTCGACAATCGCTCTGGCTTTCGACAGTCCGACGCCCTTCAATTCCTCGGAAAGGGTTTCTGCATCCGCCGTATTGACGTTCACAGGACCGGCAAACGCCAGGCATGGCAAGATCAGCGAAACCAGCGCTACTAAATAGTTAGAGGTTTTCATCGTAAGCTCCTTGTCGTGATGATCACGCCGCAAGGGTGCGGCATGAGGGAGCTTAGGTCGTCATGATGGCTGTGGCCGCCGACAAATCCGTCATGTTTGCGCAAAAACAGCGCGTATAGGCCGATGTTATGGGTTGGTTATGCTGTGCTGCAACAGGGTATCGAACTGAACCCGGGAAGCCGGACGCTGCGTCTCCCAATCACGGCAACTTGGGCACTGCCAGAGCAATCGCTGACTCGAGAAACCGCATTCCTGGCATTGGTATCGCGGCGTGGCACTTGCCAGTTTCGACAATGCGCCGCGCACTTTTGCCAGCGCCGAATCGTGGGACCCTTTGTCACCCTCCGACAACTGTTGCAGTTCTACGAACTCGCCCAGCGTAGGTTCGTTCAGCATGTATTGTTCGACGCAATCATCGATTATGGGAATACCCCCCAAATCGTTGACAATCGCCGTGTACGCGATCAATGAGCCAGATTCCGGGCTTTTCGCCAACAGTGCCTTCAGCGCGCGCTCCAACTGGGTCGTCGCGCCTTCGCGTTCGTAGATCGAGACAATTTCCGGCAAAGCTTCCGCGATCAGGTAGGTATTCTCATCGATAATCCGGTGGTACAGCTTGAGTGCCGTCTTGTGGTCGCCTGTTTCGCGCGCTATGTGCGCACGTGTCAACGCGCCGCGCATCGTTCGAGGACGTCCTGACTGGGCTTTCTTGACGTACTCGCGCGCCGATGAAAAGTCCTTCTCTGCCGCCGCCAATTCGGCTCTTTCACAATAGTAGTGGGCGATCTGCAACGCCAGGGAGCGACCGCTCAGAATCTCCAGACGCTGGCCTGCATCGATGGCCTTCTCCCACTCTCGTTCCTGCTCATAAATGCGACAGAGACTCTCCAATGCCTGCACCTGATATCGAGAACCCTCTGCCAGGCGCGCGAACAAATTCTCCGCGCGGTCCAGCAATCCTGCACCCAGGTAGTCTTTCGCCAGGGAGAACAGGGCCTGATCGCGCTGCTCGGAAGCCAGGTCCGGGCGCGCGATGATGTTCTGATGAATACGAATTGCCCGATCGACCTCCCCTCGTCGACGAAAAAGGCTGCCGAGCGCGAAATGGGTCTCAATGGTTTTGTCATCGACACGGACCATGCGTAAAAAGTGTTCGAGCGCCTGGTCCGTCTGCTCATTAAGCAGAAAGTTTAGCCCTTTCAGGTAATCGATATTGAGCGGTGGCGGCGCATCATCTTCATCGCGTTCACCAAACCGACCCATCGCCCAGCCTGCGGCGGCGAGCAAGAGGAACAAGCCCGCCAGCAGAAACGTAGATTCAGTCGGCATCGCTTAACGGCAATCCACGCAGACTGGTCACTTCGGTTTCGGACAAGCGTAATGAACGGCGAAGGATTCGGCGTTCATTAACCAGCTTCAATGCGAAGATCCCCATGCAGAGAATGCCGAACAGCCAGCCCAGCGCAAAGGTTACGGTGAGTACTAACGGTAATGGCTTGGTGAATTTTGCGAATGCCAGGTCGATGTCGACCATGCCAGTGTTGATGGCAGTGAATGTGGCCATCAAGACGGCGATTACAATGATGAGAATCAGCAGGCCGATGCGTTTCAGCATGCGTTCACTCCATGACCGACAGACAGAAGAGACAAATGAGCCACCGCGGCATAGCGTTGCGCGCGATCAATTCTTGATTGGAAAGTGGCGACTCTCGTTGACGCGCTCGCGCAGATCTTTGCCTGGCTTGAAATGCGGTACGTACTTGCCTGACAGTGCGACCGCTTCACCCGTCTTCGGATTGCGGCCGATGCGCGGTGGACGATAGTGCAGAGAGAAACTTCCAAAGCCCCGGATCTCAATGCGTTGACCCTTGGCCAAAGAGTCGCTCATCAGGTCCAACAAATGCTTAACCGCGAGCTCCACATCTTTTGCCGGAAGATGTTTTTGCTTGCGAGAAATTGATTCTATGAGTTCAGATTTTGTCATTATACTTGTCGTCGAACCGCCTTATCAGCGTAACCCACGGATAGTAAAGACAATAATAGCCCGGACCGGGCGGTCCGGGCTACCTTTTTTACTTATTATTTGCTTCCGCCTGTCATCTTTTCCTTCAGAAGCTCGCCAAGAGTGGTCCCGACAGGGGCTGCAGCGGAGTCAGACTTGTAACTACTGACGGCCTCTTGCTCCTCATGAACCTCTTTGGCTTTGATCGAAAGCGCAATTGCGCGGTTCTTACGATCAACGTTGGTGAATTTGGCCTCAATCTCTTCACCCACCTTGATCATTGTCCGGGCGTCCTCTACCCGGCCACGAGCCAGCTCCGATGCGCGCAGTGAACCGAAAACACCATCCCCGAGATCGACAACCGCGCCGCGAGCATCGACCTCCGTGACCGTGCCTTTGACGATCGTGTTCTTCGGATGCGCCGCAAGCCAATTCGAGAACGGGTCCTTCTCCAGCTGCTTGATTCCGAGCGAGATCCTTTCGCGCTCTGCATCGATGGCCAGTACTGCTGCCTCGATTTCCTGTCCCTTCTTGTAATTACGCACGGCTTCTTCGCCGGGGTGATCCCATGAAATATCGGAAAGGTGCACGAGTCCATCGATGCCGCCTTCCAGTCCGATGAAGATACCGAAATCGGTGATCGATTTGATCTGTCCAGTTACCTTATCGTTACGATTGTAAGTGGCTGCAAACTCGGCCCACGGGTTCGACTTGCATTGCTTGATGCCAAGCGAGATGCGCCGACGTTCTTCGTCGATCTCGATAACCATGACCTCGACTTCTTCGCCGATCGAAACAACACGCGCTGGATTGACGTTCTTGTTAGTCCAGTCCATCTCTGAAACATGAACCAGACCTTCAACGCCGTCCTCGATCTCAACAAAGCAACCGTAGTCCGCGATGTTAGTGACCTTGCCGAAGATCCGCGTCTGCGGCGGATAACGGCGCGCCAAATCCTGCCACGGATCGTCACCCAGTTGCTTCATGCCGAGCGAAACACGCTGACGCTCGCGGTCAAATTTAAGAATCTTGACGTCGATTTCCTGACCCACTTCGACGACTTCGGAAGGATGTTTGACACGCTTCCAGGCCATGTCGGTAATGTGCAGCAAACCGTCTATACCGCCCAGATCCACGAATGCACCATAGTCGGTCAGGTTCTTGACAATGCCCTTGACCATATTGCCTTCCTGGAGCTCTGCCAGCAGCGCCTCGCGCTCGGCCGAGTACTCTTTCTCGACAACAGCACGACGCGAGACAACCACGTTGTTGCGCCGCTGGTCCAATTTGATGACCTTGAACTCGAGGCTCTTGCCTTCCAGGTAGGCGGGATCACGAACCGGGCGCACATCGACCAGCGAGCCCGGCAAGAATGCCCGGACACTGTCGATTTCGACGGTAAAACCGCCCTTGACGCGGCCGTTTATCGTACCTTCGACGACTTCACCGTTTTCGAACGCCTTTTCAAGATCGATCCAGGTGCGCGCCCGAATCGCTTTTTCACGAGAAAGTTTGGTCTCGCCGAAACCGTCTTCAACGGCATCGAGCGCGACTTCGACCTCATCTCCTACGGAGATTCCGCCTTCAATCTTGTCGTTCTTGAATTGTTCTAAGGGAATTACGGCCTCGGATTTGAGACCTGCACTGACGAGTACGACATCGTCGTTGACCGCGACAACAACGCCGGTGATTATTGCACCGGGTTTGATCTGTTGACTGGCAAAACTTTCTTCAAATAACTCAGCAAAACTTTCAGACATATTTAATTAACCAAGGGAACTGGTATTCCCACCCAAACGCTCGGTCGCTTCCTGCCACCGGCGGTCATTACAAAAAAAGGGACGAACATCCTGTCCGATCCCATCCATAGACCTTTCGCCCAAAACTAGAGTTCTGAGACCCAATCAAGAACTATCTGAGTGACGGCCTCGATCGACTGGCCTGAGGAATCCAGAACTCTGGCGTCCTTTGCAGGCCTTAGCGGCGCGACCGATCGCTCGGAATCGCGCCGGTCGCGGTCCTCTATGTCCCGCGAAAGGGCGGCAAGGCTAACATCCATACCCTTGTCTTTCAACTGCTTATGGCGCCTTCTGGCCCGTTCCTCGGCACTTGCGGTCAGGAAGATCTTGAGCGGCGCATCGGCAAAAACGTGTGTTCCCATATCACGGCCGTCGGCGACGAGTCCCGGCGCCTTCTGGAAGGCGCGCTGCCGCTGCAGAAGTGCCTCGCGAACGGCCGGAATCTGGGCCACCGCGGAAGCCCCGGCGCCGGTCTGCTCGGTCCGCACCTCGAGGGTGACTTCCTCGCCGTCCAGCCGGATCCGTTCAGACCCATCCTCATTGCTGTCAAATCGGACATCCAGCGCGCGTGCAACCGCCGCAAGGCCAGGAGGATCATCGAGTGGCACGCCGGCCTTCCCCGCCGCCAGGGCCACCAGCCGATACAGCGCCCCGCTGTCCAGAAGGTGCCAGCCCAGCGCCTTTGCCACGCGGTGAGCAATCGTACCCTTGCCCGACCCGCTCGGACCATCGATGGTGATTACCGGCGCCGACTCGTTCATTCGGAAACATCCTCGACCACTCGGATATGCGCTCCCATCGAAGCCATACAGGATGTGAATCCGGGAAAGGATGTATCGACGGCATCGACATTTCGGACGACCACGTCGCCAGTCGCTATAGTTCCGGCAATGGCCAGGGACATCGCAACTCGATGGTCCCCAAAGCTGTTTACGGTTCCCCCCACGAACCGACCGCCATGCACGACAGCCCCATCCGGCGACTCGTCGACCTGAATGCCCAATTTGTGCATGCCGTCCGCCATGGCCGCGATTCGGTCGCTTTCCTTGACTCGCAATTCTCCGATACCGGAAAACACGGTTTTTCCTGTGGCCGCCGCGGCTGCGACGAATAAAACCGGGAACTCGTCTATTGCCAACGATACGAGTTGCGGTGCCACAGCGCCACCGAGCAATTTCGAGGACCGGACACGGATATCCGCGATCGGTTCCTCGCCTAGCAGGCGGGCATTCTCCAGGCAGATATCGCCACCCATGCTCTGCAATATATCGATCACACCGGTTCGCGTTGGATTTACGCCAACATTGGTGATCAGAATGTCTGCTTTGTCAGCGAGCAATGCTGCGAGGATCACAAACGAGGCCGATGACAGGTCGGCGGGAACCTGCACATGACAGCCGCCGAGATCCTGGCCACCGTTTATTGATATGCGATTGCCGTCGACCACGATTTCGGCGCCCATCGATCGGAGCATGCGCTCAGTGTGATCCCGGGTGACATTGGGCTCTGTAACTGACGTAACTCCTTCCGCGTAAAGTCCGGCAAGCAGGACCGCCGATTTCACCTGCGCGCTTGCGACCGGCATTTCATAGTCTATTCCGTGCAGCCGCACTCCCCCTGCAATCTGCAATGGCGGGGTGCCATCGCAGTCACTATCGATTGCGGCCCCCATCTGGGTCAGCGGTTTGATGACCCGCTCCATTGGGCGGCTGGTCAGCGATGCATCCCCAACAAGCGTACTGTCGAAGCGTTGCCCGGCCAGCAAGCCGGCCATCAGACGCATCGCCGTTCCGGAGTTACCAAGATCCAGCGGCCCGGTGGCCTGGCGCAATCCATGCAGACCAACGCCCTCGATCGAGACCTCAGTGGCACTCGACGTTCGAATATCCACGCCCAGCTGTCGCATGGCCGCCATCGTGGCTAGGCAATCATCGCCAGCCAGGAATCCGCTGACTTCAGTGCGCCATTCCGCGATGCTCCCCAGCATCAACGCACGATGGGACACGGACTTGTCGCCCGGCACCGCGACCTTCGCGTCCTCGACTTTCGATGGGGATACCTTGAATTGCATGAGGCTTGATTGTCAGCCAATTGCCTTCGGATATGCTCCGAGTATTTTAAATAGAGAACTCGTCTTCTCGAGATTCGCCAGTGCCTCCGAGATCGACGAATCCGCAGCGTGCCCCTCGATGTCGATAAAGAACACGTAGTCCCATTTGCGCCGCCGTGAAGGGCGCGACTCGATGCGCGTCATGCTCACGCCATACTCGGCCAGCGGTTGCAGCAATTGATGTAACACACCGGCGCCTCCTGCCGTATCACTCGTCGATACGAGAAGTGTGGTCTTGTCGTCACCGCTCGGCGCGAGCAGCTTACGGCCAACGACGAGGAATCGTGTCGCGTTATCAGGGCGATCCTCGATGTTGTTGACCATGATCTTGAGTTCGTAGACGTCCGCCGCAACTTCCGGGCCGATCGCCGCGGTACCGTCTTCGTCACGGGCGCGTCGCGCACCCGCCGCATTGCTCGACATGCCAATCAACTCAACGTGCGGCAGATTCTCACGTATCCAACCACGGCATTGCGCCAGTGATTGCTCGTGCGCGCAGATGCGCTCTATGTTTTCCAATCCCTTGAACTTGCTCATCAGATGCTGCTCGATCCTGAGCTCTATTTCACCGGAGACCTTGAGTGGTGACGTAAGGAACATATCCAGCGTGTTATTGACCGAGCCCTCGGTAGAATTCTCGATAGGAACTACGCCGAAGTCGGCCGCGCCACTTTCCACTTCCTGAAACACTTCGTCGATAGTGTGAAAGGGCAGCGCCCGAACCGAGTGACCGAAGTGTTTGTAGACCGCGGTTTGGGTGAACGTACCTTCAGGGCCGAGAAAACCAATTTTCAACGGTTCCTGCTGCGCGAGACACGCGGACATGATCTCGCGAAACAAGCGCAGCATTTCCTCATCGCGCATCGGTCCCTCGTTGCGCTCCAATACACTACGAAGTACCTCCGCCTCGCGCTCCGGACGGTAGTAGTCGACCGCCAAGGCCAGATCGCCCTTTGCGACACCGACCTGCTGGGCGATCTTCGCCCGATCATTAATCAGCGACTGAATTTGCTCATCGATGGCGTTGATACGCTTGCGAATCTCTTCAAGATCCGCTTTGTCCGAATTGTCGTCCGACCCTGCCATGCAAATTCTGCTCGAAAACCGTAACGGAATCCTCAGGTTACAGGCTTACCGAGATTTCGCAACGTCAGAACGCCGTCAATCGCCCGAATTTCCGCCTGGAGCTCGGCCGTTGGCTCCTTGTTGACGTCGACGATTGTATAGGCGAATTCGCCAACCGACTTGTTGAGCAGGTCCTCGATGTTGAGTCCTGCATTCGCCAGGTCGGTGGAAATCTGGCCCACCATGTTGGGCACATTGGCGTTCGCAATCGTCATGCGCCAGGCGTCCAGCCGCGGCAGACGGGCCTCCGGGAAGTTGACCGAGTGGCGAATATTACCGTTCTCGAGGTAGTCCTTGACGTTTTCGGCGACCATGATGGCGCAGTTTTCCTCGGCTTCGCTCGTTGACGCACCGAGATGTGGAAGCGCCACAACTTTAGGGTGCGCGATCAATCCCTGCGACGGGAAATCGGTCACGAAAGCATTCAGCTTTCCGCTGTCCAATGCCGCGAGCGCCGCCGCGTCATCGACGACGCCGGCACGCGCGAAATTGATCAGCACCGCGTTTTTGTTCATCAGCGCCAGACGATCGGCGTTCACGATGTTGCGAGTCCCATCCATCAGAGGCACATGCACGGTGACAAAATCGGCGTGCATGAACAGCTGATCCAGAGTTTCCTCTTGCTCGACGCCCGATGACAGCTGCCATGCGTTTCGGACCGTAATCGCAGGATCAAATCCGACGACCTTCATCCCCAGGTCGAGGGCGGTGTTGGCGACTTCCACACCGATCGCACCCAGACCTATGACACCCAGCGTCTTGCCCGGCAATTCGAACCCGACAAATCGCTTCTTGCCCGCTTCGACCGCTTTGTTCAACGCCGCGCCGGTTTCGGTCAAGGAATTGACATACTCGCGGGCGTTACAGAGATTCCGCGCCCCAATAAGCATACCCGCGATCGCGAGTTCCTTGACCGCATTGGCATTTGCGCCCGGCGCATTGAACACGGGCACGCCACGGGCACTCATTGCACCAATCGGAATATTGTTGGTGCCGGCGCCGGCTCGCCCGATCGCCGCAACCGTGTCGGGAATATCCATGTCGTGCATATTATGAGAACGCAGCAGAATCGCGTCCGGATGCGCTATCTCGGAAGCGACTTCGTAACGTTCGCGTGGCAAGTGGCGCAGTCCCTCGACTGCAATGTTGTTGAGTGTCAGTATCTTGAACATGATTTAGTATCTTTTGGATCGCGCGCCGGGACGCGCCGGAAAATTAGCCGTTGGATTTTTCGAACTCCGCCATGAACGCGATCAAGGCATCAACTGCCTCTTCGCTGACCGCGTTGTATATTGATGCACGCATTCCTCCGACTGACCGGTGCCCCTTCAAATTCGTCAAACCTGCCGCTTGGGACTGCTCGAGGAATTTCGCATCGAGCGAGTCATCCGCCAGTATGAATGGCACGTTCATCCAGGAGCGGCAATCCTTGTTCACCGGATTCTGATAGAAGTCGGATGCATCGATGGCTGCATACAAGTTGCTGGCCTTGCGTCGGTTAACCTCCCCGACAGCCTTGAGCCCACCACGATCCTGCAGATACTGGAACATCAGGTCGGCCACATACCAGGCGAAGGTTGGCGGCGTGTTGGTCATAGAGTCCGATTCGGCGTATGACTTCCAGGTCATAAGGTGCGGGTTGTCTGGCCGCGCCTTCTCCAGGAGGTCGTTTCGTACGATTACCAGCGTAATGCCCGCAGGCCCGATATTTTTTTGTGCGCCGGCGTAGATGACACCGAATCGACTCACGTCGATCGGGCGCGACAGAATCGTGCTCGACATGTCGGCGACGAGCGGTACGTCACCGCCGGGCACGAAATGAAACTCGACGCCGGCGATGGTCTCATTGGGTGTGTAATGCAAATACGCGGCGTTTTCGCTGCGATTCCAACTGGATTCGTCCGGGATATAGGTGAAGTTCTTGTCAGACGCATTGGCGGCGACGTTGGCATTGCAGAATTTCTTCGCTTCACCTGCCGCTTTTTTTCCCCAGCTTCCGGTCAGGACGTAGTCGGCCGTGTCGTCCGGGCCGGCCAGGTTCAAAGGCGCCATCGCCATTTGCAGGGTTGCCCCCCCTTGAGTAAACAGCACGCTGTAATCGTCGGGTATTTCCAGCAGTTGGCGAACATTTGCCTCCGCTCGAGCGGCGACCTCCGCAAAATGCTTGCCGCGGTGGCTGACTTCCATGACTGACATACCCGTACCTTGCCAGTCGGGAATATCGTTGCGGATGATTTCGAGGACTTCGAGGGGCAGCGCCGCGGGTCCGGCACTGAAGTTAAAAACGCGCGACATGTCGCTATGGTCCTTCGACAAAAGAGGGTGATTCCAGGCGGCGTATTGTCACGGTTTGAAGGCGCAAATGCACTAAGTAAATAACACCCTTTCAAAGGACGCTGATGATGGCTCGCCGCACCAAAACAGTGCGTTATTCATCGTCTTCCTCAATCGACTCGATTCGCGCCAAACCGACCAGCCGCTGGCCTCTCTCGACGCGGATCAGGCGCACGCCCTGCGTGTTTCTGCCCACAATAGAAATATCCTCAACACCGGTTCGCACCAGCGTACCGTTTGAGCTGATCAGCATAATTTCGTCGTCGTTCTCGACCTGCAATGCGCCAACTGTCCGGCCGTTTCGATCCGTCGTCTGAATGGCAATGACGCCCTGTCCGCCTCGCCCCTGTACGGGGAACTCATCGACCGGCGTCCGCTTCCCATAACCATTTTCGGTCGCTGTGAGAATCAGGCCATCCCGAATAATCGTCAAGGCGATCACCTCGTGATTGTCGGGCAGCTTGATACCCCTGACACCCGCGGCGCCACGTCCCATCGGCCGTACGTCGCCTTCTTTGAACCTGATGGCCTTGCCATGACTGGCGACGAGCAATATCTCGGCGTCACCATCGGTAATTGCAACGTCCACAAGTTTGTCATCGCCACGCAGATCGACGGCGATGATGCCGCTCGCCCGCGGCCGCGAGAACTGTTTCAGCGGTGTCTTTTTGACCGTGCCTCCCGACGTTGCCATGAATACGAAATGGCCTTCTTCGTACTCGCGAATAGGCAACACCGCGTTGATTCGCTCACCCTGTTCCAGCGGCAACAGATTCACGATGGGCTTGCCACGCGAACCACGACTTGCCTGCGGCACCTGGTAGACCTTGAGCCAGTACATTTTGCCGCGGCTCGAGAAGCAAAGTATCGTGTCGTGCGTGTTGGCGACAAATAAATTGTCGATGAAATCCTCGTCTTTCACCCTGGTCGCCGAGCGCCCGCGCCCACCCCGTTTCTGCGCCTGGTAATCGTCAATCGGCTGAGCCTTCGCATAGCCACCGTGAGAAAGCGTTACAACAACTTCTTCTTCGGGTATCAGGTCTTCGACGCTGAGATCAGAGTGGTCCTGCACAATCTCCGTACGACGCTCGTCGCCGTAAGTGTCGCGCATCTGGACCAGTTCTTCGCGAATGACCTCTATGAGCTTGTCCGGGTTTGCAAGAATCTCAGAAAATTCTTTAATTTTACCTAGTATCTCTTTGTATTCTTTTATTATTTTATCTTGTTCAAGCCCGGTCAGTCGATGCAGCCGCAGGTCGAGGATTGCCTGGGCCTGCACTGCGGACAGGTGGTATTCGCCGTCAACCAGGCCGCTGCCGGCACCCAGGCCGTCGGGTCGGGTGTCCATATCACCGGCCCGCTCCAACATACCGGTGACTTCGCCCGGCGCCCATGCTCTTCCAATCAGCCCGACTTTCGCGTCGGCCGGTGAAGCGGAGCCCTTGATCAACGCAATGACGTCGTCAATATTGGCCAGCGCCACGGTTTGACCTTCGAGTACATGCGCCCGGTCTCGGGCTTTGCGCAGATCAAAAATGGTTCGCCGGGTCACGACTTCGCGACGATGGGCAAGAAACGCCTCAAGCACCTGCTTCAGGTTCAACAACTTGGGCTGGCCGTCGCGAAGCGCGACCATGTTGACACCGAAGACGCTCTGCATCGGTGTCTGTTTGTACAGGTTGTTCAGGACGACGTCGCTGATTTCACCTTGCCTCAACTCGATCACAATACGCATACCGTCTTTATCGGACTCGTCGCGCAGTTCGCTGATGCCTTCGATACGCTTTTCTCTCACCAGATCCGCAATCTTCTCGATTAAACGGGCCTTGTTAACCTGGTATGGCAATTCGGTAACGATAATGGCCTCTTTGCCCCGGGCATTGATCGTCTCGATCTCGGTCCTGGCGCGAATGTGAATTCGCCCTCGTCCCGTCCGGTAGGCCGAGTAGATGCCTTGAGCGCCATTGATGATCCCGGCTGTCGGAAAATCAGGGCCAGGAATATGCTCCATCAAGGCCGGGACTTCGATCGACGGATCTTCTATTACCGCAAGGCAGGCGCTGATGACTTCGCCCAGATTGTGGGGAGGGATGTTGGTAGCCATGCCGACAGCGATACCCGACGAACCGTTGACCAGCAGATTCGGGATGCGTGTGGGCATGACGGACGGCTCGCTCTCGGAGCCGTCGTAATTTTCAACGAAGTCGACGGTTTCCTTTTCGATGTCCGCGAGTAACTCGTGGGCAATCCTGGCCATGCGTACTTCGGTGTATCGCATCGCCGCAGGTGAATCTCCGTCGACGGAACCGAAGTTACCCTGGCCGTCCACAAGCATGTAGCGCATCGAGAAAGGCTGCGCCATGCGTACGATCGTGTCATAAACGGCGGAATCACCGTGCGGATGGTATTTGCCGATCACATCGCCAACGACACGCGCCGATTTCTTGTACGGCTTATTGAAGTCGTTGCCGAGTTCCCGCATGGCGTGCAGGACGCGACGGTGGACAGGCTTGAGGCCATCCCGAACGTCCGGGAGTGCCCGACCCACGATGACGCTCATCGCGTAATCCAGATAGGACTGCTGCATCTCCTCTTCGAGACTTACGGTCAGCAATTCCCGTGCAACTTCAGTCATAATTTTCTACTTTGCAAACTCACAGTTTCAGCACAATTCCGTCCAGAGGATCGGAATATCAGTGTCTTCGTGCAGTGGGGTTCGAGCGGCTAAGAATCTTGATTTCGCCAGGCTCAACAATGCCTTTTCAGAGCTCCCGATAAGGCGGTCAATGATACCACAACGGGCCGTCAGACAGCAGTCTTTCCAGCCCTTTCGAGACACTGAGATGTAGCGCTGGCGCTGATCGCAGCGACGCGTATACTGCGGCGACTATGCAGCACTGTGACACCCTGATCGCGCCTCGTTGGTGCATTCCGGTCGAGCCTGCCGGAGTCGTACTGACCGGACACGCCATTATCGTGATGGACGGGAGAATCACGGACCTTCTCCCGCTCGAAAAAGCGCTGGAAAATTACCAGCCCAGCGTGCTTGTCGAGCGCCCTGACCATGTATTGATCCCTGGCTTCGTTAATACACACACGCACGCTGCGATGTCGCTGCTGCGCGGTCTCGCCGATGATCTGCCACTGGAAGCCTGGTTGCGCGAGGGAGTCTGGCCTGCCGAGAAGCGCTGGGTAAGCGCGGAGATGGTGCGTGATGGCACAGCTTTAGCCATAGCCGAGATGCTCTCGGCCGGGATCACCTGCTTCAGCGACCAATATTTCTTTCCGGAGATCGTAGCTGAGACGGCCGTAGACCTGAACATGCGCGCGATGGTCGGAACGCCCGTGGTCGAGTTTCCGACAAGCTGGGCCCGCAGCGCCGAGGAGTATCTGAGGAAGGGCTCGGACCTTGTGCACGACCCCTACGTTGAGCACCCGCTGATCTCGTCCTGCTATGCGCCCCATTCGATGAGCGCACTCTCCGACGAGTCGTTCACCGAACTGCGAGTCCTGGCAGACCAACTCGACGTCCCCGTACAGATACATCTGCACGAGACCGCCGCGGAAATCGCAGCATCGCTCAAGCAAACCGGCAAGCGCCCGTTAGAACGTCTGGACGAGCTGGGCCTTGTCAACGCCTCTCTTCTGGCCGTACACGCCGTGCACATGACCGATACCGAAGTTGCCCGCATCGCCGAATCGGGTGTGAACATTGCGCACTGCCCTCGGTCAAATCTGAAACTTGCCAGCGGTATCGCACCGATAACCCGATATCGATCCGCTGGAATCAACGTCGCTATCGGCACGGACGGCGCCGCGAGCAATAATGTGCTGGATGTACTTTCGGAAATAAGGCTCGCGGCCCTCCTCGCCAAGGCAAGCTCCGACGACGCTGCCGCGGTTTCGGCCGCGGAGGCGCTGCGTATGGGAACATTGGATGGCGCAAAAGCATTGGGACTGGCACACGCGATAGGTTCGATCGAGGCCGGTAAATGGGCGGACCTGACATGCGTGAACCTTGTCACTCTCAACAGTCAACCGATGTACGATGTCGTGTCGCAACTCGTTTACACCGCCAATGCCAGCCAGGTCACAGACGTCTGGGTGGCAGGCAAACATCAGTTGGATAATGGCAAACTTGCCCATATCAATACAGACAAACTGTCTGAGCGCAGCAACGAGTGGCGCGACAGAATCAGAGCCACACCAGAATGAACAGCATGGTAAAACCTAGATGACGATGGTCAAAGACAATGTGGACGCGGCAGAACTCGCCAAGTTCGACTCACTGGCGTCCCGCTGGTGGGATACCGAAGGAGACTTCAGGCCACTTCACGAAATAAATCCGTTGCGACTGGACTGGATTCGTCAACATGTGACTTTGGCCAGCCGTCGAGCTGTCGATATCGGTTGTGGCGGCGGCATTCTTACCGAGTCGATGGCTGCCGCAAATGCAGAAGTCACGGGAATCGATATGGCCGAGGGGCCGCTGTCAGTTGCCCGATTGCATCAGCATGAATCCGGTGCCGAAGTCGACTATCGACAATCAACCGCTGAAGATCTGGCGGCCAAAGAAGCGGGTGAGTACGACGTCGTCACCTGCCTCGAGATGCTCGAGCACGTGCCGGATCCATCGCAGGTTATCCGGTCCTGCGCCGAGTTGGTCAAACCGGGTGGCCACGTGTTCTTTTCGACCATCAATCGCAATCCGAAGTCATTCCTGTTTGCCATAGTCGGCGCCGAGTACGTACTCAAGTTATTACCTACCGGCACTCACGAGTATGCCAAGTTCATTCGACCCTCCGAACTCGAGGCGTGGGCGCGCAGTGCGGGCCTGGAACTCGTCGCCAGCACGGGCATGCAATACAATCCGCTCACTCAAGAGTATTCGCTCGGACCAGGTCTGGACGTCAATTACCTGATGTATTTTCAGCGGCCCTCTGACTGATGCAAATTCAGGACAACGCATTTGACCTCGTGCTTTTCGACCTGGATGGCACGCTCGTCGATACAGCGCCTGATATGGTCGCGACACTGCAGGAAATGCAAAGTGACCACGGCTACGATCCGATCGACTACGCTCTCGGCCGCTCAAACGTCTCCAACGGTGCGATGGGACTGCTGCGCGTCGGGTTTCCCGATATCGACGAAGGGGGTCGTGTGACGTTGGTCGGTGAATACGTGGAGCGTTATGCCGAGCGCCTGTGCGAATTGACTACGATATTTGCGGGTCTTGAGACACTTCTCGACCGTCTCGACGCTGTCGGTTGTCCATGGGGCGTCGTTACCAACAAACCCGAGCACCTGACCAACCCATTGCTCGAACAACTGGGCCTCGCCGAGCGCAGCATCTGTGCCGTCAGCGGCGATACGCTGTCGGTTCGGAAGCCGGAACCCGGCCCCCTCCTCCTCGGCTGTGACATCGCCGGCGTCGATGCTTATCGATCTATCTACATAGGGGATGCGTCCAGGGATATCGAGGCCGGGCTGCGCGCCGGAGCCGGGACGATCGCCGCCGCTTACGGCTATATTACCGAGGATGATGATCCGCGTGAGTGGGGTGCCGATATCATCGCTGTCGATACCCAGGAACTGACGCAAATCGTGCTTAAAGCGGTTAACCTTGAATCCTGATGATCTCTATCACCATTGATCCTGTGTACCTTGAGGTCGGCGCGCCAGCACTCGCGATCGGACTTGTCATAGGCGCCTTCATTGTCTGGTCGATCGGCCGACAGCGACGGAAAAGGCTGATCGATCAAATCGGCCTGATCGAAAACGACCTTAAGAATCAGGAGACTCTTCAAAGCGAGCGTGAAGCGGCGTTCGAGCTGGCCAACGCCAAACTGACCGCGGCCTTCTCTGACCTGGCCAATCAGTCGCTTCGATCGAATAGTGAAAACTTCCTTAGGTTGGCGGAACAGAATCTCGGTACCCAGCAGGAAAAAGCCAAACGCGAATTGAGCGAACGCGAAAAAGCGGTCGAGGCGCTGGTAAAACCTATTCGTGACGCACTCGAGGCCTCGCAGAAACAAATTGCGGAGCTGGAGAGGTCGCGCAGCGAAGCCTACGGCGGGATCAAGAACCAGCTCGAGGAGATGCAACTCAACCAGAAATCTCTCACGCAGGAAACGCAGAACCTCGTCAAAGCGCTGCGCCGGCCGGAGGTGCGTGGTCGCTGGGGCGAAATCACATTGCGTCGGCTTGTGGAGCTGGCAGGCATGGTCGAGCACTGCGACTTCATGGAACAAGTGCACACCGTTGGTGATTCCCAGGTCATTCGACCAGACATGATTGTCAGAATGCCGGACCAACGAGAACTCGTTGTCGACGTGAAGACCCCACTGGATGCATACCTGGCCGCCGTAGAAGCCGAGGACGATGTGCAACGTCAGCTTGGGCTCGAGCGACATGCGAAGAACGTGCGCGCACACATCCGCATGTTGTCTTCCAAGGCCTACTGGGAACAGTTCGATGAGAGCCCTGAATTTGTCATCCTCTTCATTCCAGGCGATCAATTCCTGAGTGCCGCACTCAATGAACAGCCTGACCTGATCGAGTACGCGCTGTCCAAGCAGATTATTCTTGCAACTCCAACGAGCCTCGTAGCGTTGCTCAAAGCCGTTGCATATGGTTGGCGACAGCTCGCGCTCGCCGATAATGCCAAGGAAATCCGGATACTGGCCGAAGACTTGTACGGGCGCCTCGCGACCTTCGTCACCCACATGAACCGCGTTGGCCGACAACTTGCGAGCAGTGTCGAAAACTATAACAAGGCGGTCGGCTCGCTGGAACGCAACGTCCTGCCCGGTGCCCGCAAGTTCGTCGAACTCGGTGCGCATGCCAAAAAAGACGTCGAAAAACTCGAATCTCTGGAATCGGTTCCTCGAACAATGATCGAAGGAAATGAACCTTGACCACCGACCCACGATCCTACACCTACCCTGGCGACCTGCTTCGCGATCGCGTCATCCTGATCACAGGTGCCAGCGATGGTATTGGCAAGGCATTAGCGCTTCATACGGCGGACCTCGGGGCCCAGGTAATATTGCATGGTCGCAACGTGAGCAAGCTAGAGAAAGTATACGACGAGATTGAGGCGATCGACGGGGCACCGAGGCCCTCGATCGCAGTGATGGACCTGGCTTCAGCCAACAGCGAGTCATACACAACGCTTGCGCAAAGTATTGAGCAGGAGTTCGGTCGACTCGATGGTTTGGTCCTCAACGCGAGCATTCTGGGTGAGCGGTATTCGATAGAACAGTACGATGCGGTGCTCTGGCAACGCGTGATGCATGTCAACGTAACTTCGGCGTTTGCCATGACCCAGGTATTTCTGCCACTGCTGCAAGCTTCTGAAGATGCGTCCGTCATCTTCACGAGCAGCGGCGTTGGCCGCGTGGGTAAGGCGTTCTGGGGTGCGTACGCGGTGTCCAAGTTTGCAACTGAAGGGCTGTCGCAGGTCCTTGCGGACGAACACCGCCACGACAACCTGCGATCCAACTGCATAAATCCAGGGGCTACACGTACGGGTATGCGTCTTGCCGCCTATCCGGCCGAAGATCGGGACAAGCTGAAACGTCCCGAAGAGATATTGTCGGCTTACATCTATCTGCTCGGCCCGGACAGCAAGGGCGTGACAGGACAGAGCTTTGATGCGCAGTAATAATTCTCTTTAAGAAATACTCATAACTTACGGTTTTTAGAAGGTTTTTTTCGTCTTTTCCTTCGAAGAGGCTCACCCGGCGGTTTGAGGCCCGCCGCATGATACAGGGTGCGTACCTGCGCCGGTGTCAACGCCAGGTATTTGCCGCGGCGAACCTTTCGGGGAAGTTGTATCGGGCCGTAAGCCGTACGAATAAGGCGGCTGACCTCATAGCCTATAGCTTCCCAGAGCCGCCGGACCTCCCGATTGCGGCCCTCTTTGAGCGTCACATTGAACCAGCGATTGGCACCGTCACCGCCTGCGTGCTCTATCGTGTCGAAATGGGCAAGCCCATCCGACAACTCGATCCCCGATTGAAGCTTTTCAAGTTCTGCTCGAGTGGGATCGCCATGGACCCTTACGGCGTACTTGCGAACAATCTCGGCGGAAGGATGCATAAGCGCATTGGCCAATGCGCCATCTGTCGTGAATATCAGGAGCCCGGTGGTCACGAGATCCAGCCGGCCGACTGCGACCCATCGTGAACCCTTCAGCCGCGGTAGTGAGTCGAATACCAGCTTGCGACCTTCCGGGTCGTCGCGACTGCTTACCTCATCGCCCGGTTTGTTGTAGATAATGTGCCTATGCGGCTGCGAACTGCGTCGCAGAGACAATGGTCTGCCGTCCAGGGAGATTTTCTCGGTGCCCTCGACAGGTTCACCTAGTACCGCCAGGCGGCCATTGACGGTCAGCCGACCTTCCCTGATCCAGGTTTCGACTTTCCGTCGTGAGCCATGGCCGGAGGCTGCGAGGACTTTCTGAATTCGATCAGCCAACCGGGTCCGGCCACTTGGTGACCTTTAGCCCCTCGCCACTTTCTGCTTCTTCGACCACCTCCGCGCCCGCAGCGAGACTCAAAGCTTCTCCCTGGTCCTGCTGACCTTCCGGAAACACCACCGGGATGACCGTGGCCGCAGTTTCCGCTGTCTCTTCAGCGGCGCCCTCCGGTTGATCTTCGACCTCAGGGAGATTTAGCTGCACACGCAGACTTTCCCAATCCGAAAGATCGGCGAGTGGCGGCAGATCATCGAGTTTCTTAAGACTGAAGTAATCGAGGAAAGTCTTTGTTGTACCAAACATTGCCGGTCGACCTGGAACATCGCGGTGCCCGACGATGCGTACCCAATCACGTTCGAGCAACTGGCGAACGATGTTGGAACTCACGGACACGCCGCGAATCTCCTCGATCTCGCCGCGCGTGATCGGTTGACGATAAGCGATCAGCGCGATCGTCTCGAACAGAGCGCGGGAGTATCGCGGCGGCCTTTCCTCCCAAAGTTTCTGCAGCCTGGCTGCCATGGTGGCTTTCACTTGTATGCGAATGCCCGATGCGACTTCTTTGATAACGATGCCGCGATCTTCGTAGTCCTCATTCAGCGCCGCAATTGCCTTGCGAATTTCAGCTTTTTCAGGCGCCATGCGCCCGTCGAACAGGCCCTTGAGCTGGTCAATATTCAGAGGCCGTCCGGCCGCAAGCAGTGCTGCCTCGACAAAATATTTTATTTCAGTTGCGTCCATTCCGACTCTTTCTCAATCTTTCTCATCAAATTGGGGTTCAGTACCTGCGACATCATCAGGAACCAATCGGACCGACGATGCGGCCCGAACGTGTAGCGGAGCAAATTCATCCGATTGGACGACCTCGATAACAGACTCACGCAGGAGTTCGAGTAATGCGATGAAGGTCACTGCAACGCCCATGCGCCCTTCTTCCGCGTCGAACAAATCAGCGAAACCCGTGAAATTGCTTGCCCTGATCCGCGTCAGTATTTCGCTCATACGCTGTCGCACAGATAGCGGCTCGCGTTGCATGTGGAGATTGGAGAACATCTCCGCACGCTTCAAGACATCGTGAAACGCAAGCAGTAGCTCTTTCAACGTCACATCTGGCAATTTCGTGACGACCTTTCGCTCCGGTGCGTCGGCGCTTGCAACATACACATCGCGTTCGATGCGGGGTAGTTCACTGATGTCCTCAGCCGCTTTTTTAAAGCGCTCGTATTCCTGAAGCCTGCGAACGAGTTCCGCGCGAGGATCGTCTTCCTCCTCTTCCTCTTTCTCAGGACGCGGCAGTAACATGCGCGATTTGATCTCGGCGAGCATCGCCGCCATGAGCAAGTACTCGCCAGCCAGTTCCAGTTGCAACTCGTGCATGAGCTCGATGTATTGAACGTATTGCTTGGTGATTTCTGCGATTGGAATATCAAGGATGTCGATGTTCTGACGGCGAATCAGGTAAAGCAACAGGTCGAGCGGCCCCTCGAACGCCTCCAGGAACACCTGCAATGCGTAAGGTGGGATGTACAGGTCCTGAGGGAGTGTCGTTACGGGCTCGCCATCGACGACGGCGAACGGCATCTCGGCTTGCGCAGGCGATTGCTTTTCGTCCTGGGCCGGCTTCGGAGCATCCTCGCGGGTCAGGACCTTCAGTTCGGGTTTCATACGGTTTCCATCGCAGTTAGCCGCATTCTATCGCAAATTCTCAGGGTCAGGCGAACTGACTGACATCGCCACGACCTACGCGCAATACCTCCAGGGAACCACTCGAAAGATCCAGAACCGTGGTCGGCTCGATGCCGGCAGGGCCAGCGTCGATGATGACTTCCACCTGGTGACCGATGCGTTCTTCGATCTCCAGAGGATCCGTGAGCGGCATGTGGTCGCCCGGCAGTTGCAGCGTCGAGCTCATGATGGGCTCCCCAAGCGCCTCAAGCATGGCATTAACCAACGTGTGATCCGGCACGCGAAGACCTATGGTCCGGCGTTTCGGGTTTTGCAGCCGTTTTGGGACTTCCCGCGTGGCCGGTAAAACGAAGGTATAGGGGCCCGGCGTCATTGACTTGATCATTCGATACGCCCAGTTATCGACTTTCGCGTAGACGCTGATTTCTGACAGATCGGCACAAACCAACGTGAAATTGTGCCTCTTGTGCGTACGTCGGATACGACGGATGCGCTCTATCGCCTTCTTATCGCCAATGTGGCAACCAAACGCATAGCTCGAATCGGTCGGATACGCGATCAGGCCACCACTGTGGATGATCTCCACAATGGTCTGCACCCGCCGTGGTTGCGGGTCTGTCGGATGAATTTCGATGATTTTTGCCACGCGAGGATTGTAGGGGAGCGACGACTTCACGGATAGTCCGTCTTTACAATGGTATAGATCGGCCTAATTACGTTATTATTCGCCACGTTTTTGTGCCACCACGCATACGCGCGATGAATCTGGTCTTCGAGTTTTTGCCGCTTATCCTCTTCCTTGGTGCCTTTTTTTATAAGGGCATCTATTTTGCGCTGGCCGTTCTGATGATCGCGATGCCTATCGGACTGCTCGTCAAGTACATTCGTACGCAGTCATTCGACAAGATGTACTTTTGGTCCACAATTTTCTTGCTCATTGCCGGCGCGTTGACGCTTTACTTTAGAAACCCACTATTCCTTTACTGGAAGCCCACCGTATTTTATTGGGCCGTAGCAGCAGTGTTTCTTGGCAGCAATTGGGTAGGAGAGGTACCGCTGGTACAGCGCTTTTTCGGATTGGTCGACGGAATGCCCCTCGAGAGGATCACCAAGGCCCAGTGGAGCAAGTTGAATGTCGTGTGGGTGCTCTTCTTCGTCGCGGCCGGAGTACTCAATATCTACGTCGCCTATAATTTTTCGCAAGAAACGTGGGTCAAGTTCAAGGTATTCGGGCTCATGGCGCTCACCTTTGTATTCATGCTCGCGCAGACATTCTGGATCGCCAATTTGATCGGTGGCGACGGTGTCGATGAGATGGAGCAGTAAGCGTGTGGTACGCACTAATCGGTGAGGATCACGAGGGCGTTCTGGACAAGCGAATAAGCGCGCGCCCGGAACACGTCGCGCGATTGAAGGCGCTGTGTGATGAGGGTCGTCTGTTGATCGCAGGTCCGCACCCCGCTGTCGACTCACCGGAGCCGGGATCTGCCGGATATACGGGTAGCCTGATTGTGGCCGAGTTCCCGTCGCTCGAAGAAGCGAAAGCCTGGGCCGCCAACGATCCCTACATGAGCGCCGGCGTCTACCGAAAGATAACGGTCAAACCCTTCAATCGCGTGTTGCCATGACAAGCGAAAGAGTGAAAGCGATCGAAGCAAGACTCACCGACACGTTTTCTCCAGTCAAACTACTTGTAAAAGACCAGAGTCACTTGCACGCGGGACACGAAGGTGCAAAAGATGGCGGCGGCCATTTTGACGTGACGATCGTCTCTCAGGCGTTTGACGGCTGCCGTCCGCTGCAGCGCCATCGCATGATTTTCTCAGCCCTGGGATCCATGATGGAGACCGATATTCACGCCCTGCGCATCCACGCAAGCGCACCCGGTGAACTCTAAGTCCCAATAAGCCCAGAATCTGCGAGACCGTTCTCGCTTGCAAGACATCTTATCGTATAGAATTCGCCAACTTGGCTAAAAGGACCTCAATATGAACTTCGAATCTGGTTCCAGGATTTCTGGAGCACACCTGACTCTCGGATTGACCGGGACCATCGCGCTACTGATTTCCGGCTCCCTTTGGGCAGAATCGGCCGCCACTGTTAATGGAACTGACGTCAGCTCTGATGTGTTTGATATGTACCTTGAATCCCGGATTCAGAAGGCGTCAACTGAGGCGACTCCGCAAGAACGCGACACGGTTCTCGGTGAGCTCAAGGATATCTACTTGCTGACCACGCAGCCTCGTGCCAAGGAACTGGCTCAAAATCCGCGTACCAAAGCGCAGATAGAGTTGCAGACCCGCGGCATTCTCGCTCAAGCCGTAGCGACAGACTACATTGCTCAACATGCGGCGACCGAGGAAGAGATAATGAGCGCCTATAAAGAGCAAATTACGCTTGCGCCGCCGCAGGAATTCAAGGCGCGGCATATTCTGGTCGAAACGCAGGGTGAGGCGGTAGGCCTGATTGAGGAACTTGAGGGCGGCGCCGATTTTGAGGAACTCGCAAAAGAAAAATCGACAGGGCCATCAGGGCCCAACGGAGGCGACCTCGGTTGGTTCGCACCGAATCAGATGGTCCCGCCGTTCTCGCAGGCCGTGGCTTCTCTTGAAGATGGTGCATTTAGCAAGACGCCCGTTCAGACGCAATTCGGCTGGCACGTAATTCTGCGTGAGGACTCTCGCGAGACAACTCCGCCGACGTTGGAAAGCGTTCGCGATGTTATTAAGCAGCGCGTGGAGCAAGAAAAATTACAAGAATACCTCCAGGATTTGCGCGCGACTTTGACCGACTAGACCGAACTTAACTTAATACACCATTCTTGTTCAGTTAAGGGCGCCATTCGGCGCCTTTTTCTTGTTCACGTATCGATTTGTGAAACTGGTCACACCTCGCTCCGAGTAAGGCACCTAGTATCCTTCTCGAGTCATTCCTAATCGCTCGGGGATGGCTCCTCCAACCCTCGCATCTCCTTCATAGGTTGATACGAGATCTAAGTCGGCAGGGACGCCGACTTTTTTTATGCCCGCTCAAAATGCAGGCAAAGAAAAAGGCCACTATGTGGCCTTTTTCTTAGTTCATTCAACGGACTTCGCAGTCCTTTTCGTTGAGGCCCAGGTGAGCGATACCAGGGCCGCCCTTTCAAGTGATCCTTTTATCTGTTGACAGACCTGTCCGACAACATGATGCCCTGCTCCACCGGTCGAATGCCTGAGAAACTCCAAATCGCGCCTGACGGTGCATCGGCGCTGCCGAGGCTGGACGTGTAATCAATAGTCAGGCTACCGATTTGAGCGGTTCCTTGCGCCGAATCAACTGATGACATCCAGCCGGTGACCAAAACCTCAGTTGCCCCAGGTACGTAAAGCTCAGTCGAAACTGACACGTCGTCCGCATAAAGCCAACCCGGCGCTACTACGGACCCGGCAACCGAGACGAAATCGCCAACGTGCATATCAGCAAGCATGCCTTGTGAGGCCATCACGACCTGTCCCATTGACTCGAATACGCCGCTAACCAGGTCGATTGAGTCGACCGGGCCCGAGAGGACGTGGCTGTCGCCACCAGAAACACCGAGGACGTCACCGCCGGAGATTCCTGCTACGTCGCCACCAGAAATACCGAGGACGTCACCGCCGGAGATTCCTGCTACGTCGCCACCAGAAATACCGAGGACGTCACCGCCGGAGATTCCCGCTACGTCGCCACCAGAGATACCGAGGACG
>Ga0209456_10000196_pt1 | contig 33858 bp, 36 predicted proteins | sample COG_11_FD_184755 | JGI IMG/M metagenome (GOLD analysis project Ga0209456, IMG submission 184755) | Pelagic marine sediment microbial communities from the LTER site Helgoland, North Sea, for post-phytoplankton bloom and carbon turnover... | ecosystem: Environmental > Aquatic > Marine > Neritic...
TTTCTGGCGGAGAGGGGGGGATTCGAACCCCCGGTGCGGTATCACCACACACTCGCTTTCCAGGCGAGCACCTTAAACCACTCAGCCACCTCTCCGAATATTGATACGCTTTCTTACCCGTTTGTCTGGATCGACGGCGGCAGCTCGATGCAGCGTGAGCCGGGCGGTCGAACCGGCGCATCCTGCGACTTCGGCACCGGCATCTCGGCATATTCATTGAGCGGATCAAGCCCTTCGGGTGGCTCTACCCGCTTTCCTTCCGTGACCGCCTGGTATGTCTGGGGCTCGTCACAGGTGTAGTCGACCGGATTGTTGCCACCACACGCTGCTACTCCGCCGAGCAGGGCCAGCAGGCCAAGGAGCCGGATAGTCGTCATTGATCTCTCTCCGCAACGACGCCTGCCGTCTGCATCGCCGCGCGCATTCCATCGTGGTACTGCTCTGAATACGGCGTCAGCGGCAGTCGAATATGGGGCCCCATGAGGCCCATCTCGCTAACCGCCCATTTTACCGGAATCGGGTTCGATTCGACGAACAAAGCCCTGTTTAACGGCTGCAGTGTCTCGTCCAGCGCTTTCGCCTCGTCGGCCTGGCCGGTCAGCGCTAACTGGCAAAGTCGTACCACCTGCCTGGGCGCCACGTTGCCACTGACCGTCACCACGCCGTGGCCGCCCGTTTCGATGAAAGGTCTCAAGGTAAAATCGTCACCGCTGTAGAGCCTGAATTCCTCGTCGACGAGTGCCTGGATCGCTCTCAGCCGGTCGATATCGCCGGTCGCCTCTTTGATCCCGAAAATGTTGTCGTGCTGCGCCAGCGTGGCGACCGTCTCGGGCAGCATGTCGGCAACCGTACGACCCGGCACGTTATACATCATGACGGGCTTGTCCACCGCGTCAGCGACCGCAGTGAAATGCCGGACCAGGCCTTCCTGCGTCGGTTTGTTGTAGTAAGGAACGACGACGAGGTACGCCGCAGTCACAGGGTCGGCCACGGCAAGCGATAGTTCAATCGTCTGTGCGGTCGAGTTCGAGCCCGTGCCCGCTATGATCGGCAAGCGGCCGGACGCGATCTCAACGGCCCGTCCGATCAGTTCGATATGTTCGGAACGTGTCAACGTCGCCGACTCGCCCGTCGTGCCGGCGATCACGAGCCCACTACTTCCTGCCTCGACATGAAAGTCGATCAGTCGCTTGAGACTCGCGTAATCGACCCGATTATTGTCATCGAACGGCGTTACGAGAGCGACCAGACTGCCCTTGAACACAAATGGACCTCGCCACAAATAAGGCGGCGATGTTACTGTTCATGTCCGGTGCTGGCAAGGACTGTCGGAACCCCGACAGCAAGCGGGCTCGAGCCCGGCCTCGGCGGCCCGGAAAACACGAAAAACCTACTAAAGTAAATTTGAGAAATATGGCACAACTTATTGTTATATCAGCAGTTGGCAGCGACCGAACGGGTGTTGTACAGGATTTGAGCAAGGTGATCCTCTCCTGCGGCGGCAACATCGAGGAAAGCCGCATGACCACCCTGGGCTCGGAATTCGCGATGCTGCTGCTGGTTTCAGGCAACTGGCATACGCTCAGCCGACTCGAACAGGGACTCGACAAGCTGTGTAAGGACGACAAGCTGACAGTCTCGATTCGCAAGACGGATGCGAAGGCGCCCGAGGACGACCGGATGCCCTACGCCGTCGACGTCGTTGCCCTCGACCAACAGGGCATCGTCTACAATCTTGCCGACTTCTTCTCCTCGCGCGACATCGAGATTGCCGATGTGGCGACGCGCAGCTATGCGGCAGCCCATACGGGTGCGCCGATGTTCGCGGTGCAGATGGCCGTGAACGTGCCGTCGTCCATCCACATCGCACAACTCAGAGAAGAGTTTCTCGAGGTCTGTGACCGCCTCAACCTCGATGCCATTATCGAGCCCGTGAAAGGCTGACCCAGGATCAAGGAGATTGAGTTGAGCGGACCCGTCATGAACCGCGTCGTCGCCGATTTTACGGCGGCCGCTACGCGCGACAAGAAAATACGGCTCAAGGACCTGCGGGGCCAGAACGTCGTCATCTATTTCTACCCGAAAGACAGCACGCCCGGCTGCACCACGGAGGGGCGGGACTTCAGCACGTTGCACGCGAAGTTCAGGCGACAGAATACGATTGTCTTCGGGGTTTCGCGGGACAGCCTGGCGTCTCACGAGAAGTTCAGGGAAAAACAGGGATTCAAGTTCGACCTCATCTCCGATCCGGACGAGAAGCTCTGCAAGAAGTTCGACGTGATTCACGAGAAGTCACTCTACGGCAGGAAGTTCATGGGCGTCGTGCGCAGCACCTTCCTGATCGACGCGAACGGCAAACTGTGCAGGGAATGGCGTAAAGTGAAGGTCAAGGGGCACGCCGAAGAGGTGCTGGAGGCCGTTAAGGCCTTATAATCCGGGGAACACCTGCCCCACCCCGCAGTCGGAATCTACACACAGGTTGCTCGAGAAGGAGCTTATGTCGCAAGGCACGCTACAACGCGCTGCAATAGCGCTATTGCTCGCATCGCTGGTATTTGTCAGCGGTGCCGGTGCTGATGATATCGAACTTCCGGATATCGGCAGCCCGGCCGATGCCATATTTTCGAAGAACCAGGAATCGCAGATCGGCCGCATGATCATGCGCGATATTCGGCGCAGCGGCCAGGTGGTCGAAGACCCGCTCATTACCGAGTACCTGAACGAGATCGGCAGCCGTATCGTCGCCCAGACCAACGACGGTGACCACAACTTCACATTTTTCGCTGTCGAGGACGAGCGCATCAATGCCTTCGCTCTGCCCGGTGGCTACATCGGCGTACATACCGGATTACTCGAAGCCACGCGCAATGAGGACGAACTGGCGGGCGTCATCGCCCATGAGGTCGCTCACGTGACCCAGCGCCATATTGCGCGCTCAATCCATGCCAATTCCCGGCAGAGCATCCTGACGACGGCGATGATGCTCGGTGCGATCATCGTCGCGGCGGCCGGGGGCGGCGCTGACGTCGCACAGGGCGCAATGGCAGTCGCCCAGGGCACGGCCATGCAGCAGCAGATCAATTTCACGCGCTCCAACGAATACGAAGCCGACCGGGTCGGCATTGCAGCGCTCGCAGATGCCGGATTCGACCCTTACGGGATGGCGTCGTTTTTCGAGGTCATGTCCCGCCAGAGCACGACCAGCCCGGAAATGCGCGCACCGGAATTCCTGCGCACCCATCCCGTGACCACGGCCCGTATCGCGGAATCTCGGAATCGGGCCAGGACCTACCCGGCCGTGCGCAGCGACGATTCCACCAGTTATGGCATCGCGCGCATGCGCGTACTCGTCGAGCGCCACGACACGGCCAAGCTGGCGGTGGCCTACTTCGAGAAGCGGCCGTACGAGAACCAGAATGACATCGAACGCTATGGCCGCGCGGTAGCCTACCAGCGTGCCGGTCGCTACTGGGAGGCGCTGGAGATATATCGCGACCTGCTCGAGAAGGACAAATCCGTCATTGCCTATCACATCGGTCTCGGGCAGACGCTTGTCGCACTGGACCAGCCGCGCGAGGCTATCGTCGCTTATGAACGGGCGCTCGCGCTGTTCCCGCGAAATGTCCCGCTCGTGCTCGACTACGGCGAGCGACTGCTACAATTAGGGCAGGCAACGAAGGCGCATTCAGTGCTTCTGGATCTCATGAACAACGTATCACCAACCCCGGAACAGGTTCGCCTGATAGCGCGGGCGGCAAATCAGGCTGGTGAGGACGCCGAGTCACTCTACTACCTTTCCGAGTACCGTCTCATGATCGGTGACTTGTCCGGCGGCATCAATTACCTGCAGCGGGCGCTGCGACTGCCGGAGCTCAATGAGATCCAGCGTATCCGTTTCGAGGCTCGCATCAATCTCATTCGCGAGTTCATGACTGAAGAACAGCTCAGGATGATGCAGCGAGACGAGCCTGCCGGGCTGTCCGTTCGCAGCGGCAACTGAAAATGAAGCGTATTTGCCAAATACGAGCCTGGCACGCGATTGTGCCGGTGTTGCTGGCGATCATGCTGGGTGGCTGCGCCAGCGTACCCGAGGATCAGCGGGCCGCGACCGATCCATGGGAGCCTGTCAATCGCCCGATGTTCGGTTTCAACCGGGGCCTCGACAAGGTCACAACCAAGCCGCTCGCCAAGGGCTACGAAAAAGTCCTTCCTGGACCGGTCCGCAAAAGCATCACGAACTTTTTCACGAACCTGCGCACGCCGGGTTCGTCAGTCAACAATTTCCTGCAGGGCAAGCCCAAACGAGGTTTTTCGGAACTCGGCCGCTTCGTCCTCAACAGCACGTTCGGTATAGGCGGCCTCTTCGACGTCGCGACGGCCAGTGGCATCGAGGCCCATTTCGAGGACGCGGGGCAGACCGCGGCGGTATGGGGCGTCCCCGACGGGCCTTACGTGATGCTCCCGATCCTCGGCCCCTCCACGCTGCGTGACACGATTCTATTCCCACTGTCAATCTGGTCCGATCCCTTGTACCACTACAACAACACCTCGGTACGCGACAAGCTGATTGTCCTGCGGATTATCAATCAGCGTGCCCGACTGTTGCCGCTCGAAAAGACGCTGTTGGAATCAAAAGATCCCTATCTGACGTTACGTGAGTCGTACCTGCAGAATCGCGAGTTCGAAATCTACGATGGCAATCCACCCGAAGACGACGAGTTCTTCGACGAGTTCCTGGAGGACGATTTCGACGAGGGCGACGCGGCCTCGAACTAGGTATCGGGCGCCTCGATAAAACCAGCCCAGCGCTCGCCGCGCGTCAGCAGCCTTTCCACCTCTGTGGTGTGCGCAATAGCCATGACCCGATCCGGCAACTCCGTGAACCGGACCTCCCGCACCGTATGGTTGGCCCAGGTAACCCATTCGAGGAGCAATGCCAGCCCGGCGGAATCGCTCGCGGTGACGCCCGACAGATCGATCTCGAGCTGCGTATGTTCCTCGAAGGGCTCTTCGCTTTCACGCAGGATGCGCTCGGCCGTATCGAAGGTCATTTCGCCACTCAGCGCGAAACGACCTTCACCGCGATCTTCGAGTTCGAAGTCAGCCATCGATTGCTGCATCGGCCTCGCTTTCGAGGCGCGCGATGACGGCGTCAAGACTCGAGGTACGTATCTCGGCGTCGAGTTCTGTCCGGAAGTTCCGCACGTAGGATACACCCTCGATAACTACGTTAAAGACGAGCCACCCGGACTCGCGCTTGACCAGGTCATAATCGACCGCTGCCTTGCTGCCGTCGTCCAGCAGGATGGTCGTCCGGACCTTCGTACGCTTCTTGGTGTCGTCGCCTCGAAAAGGCAGGACTGTAATTCTGCCCGGGTCGAACTCCAGCACGCCGTCCGCGTAGCGTCTGACCAGAGCCTGGTAAAAGGCCTCGATAAAGCGCGCCTTCTGCTCATCGCTGGCCGTGCGCCAGTGCTTTGCCAGTACGACCTGCGCTGCGAAGCGGCGATCGAAACGTGGCAGCAGGATCTCGTCGATCAAGGCGTACAGCGCCTTGCGGTCGGCGGACAGCTCTTCCTTGCGTCCGTCGAGTTTCTCTGCGAGCAGCGCAACCGACTCCTCGATAACGGCGTTCGGTGAGTTCGCCGCAACGCCGGTCGAGATGGCGAGTGCGGCTACGGCGAGAATCAATGTAATCAGTCGTCTCATCATCTACCCCCCGATTCGTTCAGTCTTCGCCGCCGGCATTCACGAGAAACTTGCCGATCAGGTTTTCGAGCAGGATGGCGGACTGCGTGAACAGGACTTCGCTGCCATCCTCGAAATAAGTATCCGAACCACCCGCCTGCAGCCCGATGTACTGGCTGCCGAGTATGCCCGATGTCAGGATAGTCGCGTCAGAGTCGTCAGGAATCCGGTCGTACTGGCTGTCGATAACAAATTCAACGACCGCCTCGAGATTCTCGGGATCAAAAGAAATACTCGTGACACGCCCGATCGTGACGCCCGATATCGCGATGGGCGCTCGGGGTCGCAGGCTGCCGACATTCTCGAACCGAGCCTCTACCGTGTAGACCTCATCGGCGTCGAAGTCGTCGCCACCCGTCGTCTGGGTCGTCAGGAAGAACAACGCCCCCATTCCGAGCAACACAAAGAGTCCCGTGCCGATTTCAACCGTTCGTGTCTGTAGCATCTCTTAGCCTCAAATCATCATTGCCGTGATCATAAAATCGAACACGAGAACTGCAATCGCCGTTATCACCACCGTTCGGGTGGTTGCCCTGCCGACACCTTCGGCGGTCGGGATCGCATTATAACCTTCCCATACTGCGATATGGCTCGCCGCAACACCGAACACCACGCTCTTGAGGATACCTTCGTTGATATCCTCGATATCCACGGTGTTTTGCATCTGCTGCCAGAAAGCGCCTACGTCTACATTCAGCAGTTCCACAGCGACAAGATGCGTCCCGAACAGACCGACCGCACTGAAGACGGCCGCCAACAACGGCATCGCGATGACGCCGCCGAGAAAACGAGGTACCAGTACACGTCGCACCGGGTTGACCGCCATCATCTCCATCGCGGACAGTTGGTCGGTGGCCTTCATCAGGCCGATTTCCGAAGCGAGTGACGTCCCGGCCCGTCCGGCGAACAACAACGCGGTGATGACAGGTCCCAGTTCCTTCGTCAGGCCAAACGCAGCGAACACGCCGATCGAGTCTTCGGCATTGAAGCGTGCAAGGTTGGAATAGCCCTGCAGCCCGAGCACCCCGCCGACGAACAGACCGCAGACCATGATGATGACGAGGGACAGCGCGCCCGCGTTATAGACCTGTTTCACGACGAGATCGAAGCGCGTAAATACGATCGCCGGCGAGTGCTTCACGAGCCTCAGGAAGAACAGCTGGAACGCGCCGAAGGTTCTTACAAATTCGAACAGCGTGTTGTAGACATCCAGTGCCAGGCGCTTCATTCGGAATCCCTGCCCAGTAGCTGTTCCTCGTAGCCCGGCGCCTGGAAGTGAAACGCGACGGGACCATCGGCCATGCCGTGCATGAACTGGCGTACGAGTTCGGATTTCGCGGTTCGCAACTCGTCGGGGCTGCCCGATGCCGCGACCTTACCCTGCGATATCAGGAAGCTGCGATCGGCGACGGTCGAGACCTCGGCGACATCATGACTCACGATGATGCTCGTGATGCCGAGCGCATCGTTCATGCGACGCACGAGGCGCACGATCACGCCCATCGAGATCGGGTCGAGGCCGACGAAGGGCTCGTCGTAGATCAGGATTTCGGGGTCCATGACCATCGCGCGCGCCAGCGCCACGCGGCGCGCCATGCCACCGGACAGCTGTGCAGGCATCATATCGGCCGCCCCGCGCAGGCCGACTGCGTGCAGCTTGGTCAGCACGACGTGGCGAATGAGCCGGTTCGTCAACTTCGTATGTTCGCGCAACGGGAACGCGACATTCTCGAAGACGCTGATGTCGGTCAGCAGCGCTCCGTTCTGAAACAGCATCCCGAAGCGCTGGCGAAGTTCATAGAGCTTGCGAATGTTGAGCGTCGATATGTCCACGCCGTTGACGCAGATGACGCCTTGCTGGGGAATGAGCTGGCGGGTAATCAGGCGCAGCAGCGTCGTCTTCCCCGTGCCGCTGGGGCCCATGAGCGCCGTCACCTCACCGCGCTTGATGATCAGGTCGAGTCCCTCGAAAATCGGACGGGGGCCGCGCGAGTACTTGAGGTCGCGAATCTCGATCAGGTTTTCTGAAGTTTCGTCCAAGGGCTTGTTTGTCATTATTGGTGCTCTGGTCGTCCCTGAGCATAGCAATTTTTTTACAACCGAAGTCACCTGAATCGCTCACAAGGTATGGCTTGCGCGGATAAATAGGACTAAAATAGTCCTTTATTTGGCTCTTGAGGGAGCGGAGCGTGCTCAGAATCAGCAAACTCACCGATTACGGCACCGTATTGCTGGCCCACCTCGCCGCACATGAGAAGACGGTTTGCAGCGCAGCGGAAGTCGCAATTGCGACTGGAATCGCGTTGCCGACTGTCAGCAAGCTGTTGAAGTCCCTGGCGCGCTCCGGACTCGTGACATCGACTCGCGGCGCCAACGGCGGCTACCAGCTGGCCCGCAGCCCGAACGACATCAGTGCGGCCGATGTCATCGATGCACTCGAGGGACCCGTGTCGATCACCGAGTGCAGTTCGGGCGACAGCCTCTGTGAGCACGAAGACGTCTGCAGTGTTGGCGGCGCCTGGCAACGAATCAACGTCGCCATTCGCCGCGCGCTCGACGAGGTTTCTCTCAACGACCTTTTACGAAGCAATAGTCGGGTACCGCAATTCCGCTTCGCGGGGCTTCCTGTCAACGTGGAATCAAAGAACTGAGTACATGGCCACTGAATCTGAAAACATAGAGAGTCTTGTCAATCGACGCTACGAGCACGGCTTCGTCACGGACATCGCGACGGAAAGCCTGCCGCCGGGTCTCGACGAAGATGTGATCCGGGCAATTTCTGCACGCAAGAACGAGCCCGAGTTCATGCTCGAATGGCGCCTGCAGGCCTACCGGCAATGGCTCGAGATGCAGGAGCCCGAGTGGGCACACCTGCATTACCCGAAGATCGACTTCAACGATATCTCGTACTTCGCGGCGCCGAAGTCGGACGAAGACCGACCGAAGAGTCTCGACGAGGTCGATCCGAAACTGCTCGAGACCTACGACAAACTCGGCATCCCGCTGCATGAGCGCGCGCGCCTGGCGGGCGTTGCGGTTGACGCTGTATTCGACAGCGTGTCGGTCGCAACTACGTACAAGGAGAAACTCTCCGAGGCGGGCGTGATCTTTTGCTCGTTCTCCGAGGCCGTGATCGAACACCCGGATCTCGTCAAGAAATACCTCGGCTCGGTGGTTCCACGACGCGACAATTTCTATGCCGCGCTCAATTCGGCCGTCTTCAGCGACGGCTCGTTCGTCTACATACCCAAGGGTGTGCGCTGCCCGATGGAGCTATCGACCTACTTCCGCATCAATGCCGCGAACACGGGACAGTTCGAGCGCACATTGATCGTCGCCGACGAAGGCAGCCACGTCAGCTACCTCGAAGGCTGCACGGCACCTATGCGCGACGAGAACCAGCTGCACGCGGCCGTTGTCGAACTCGTGGCGCTCAAGGATGCCGAGATCAAGTATTCGACCGTGCAGAACTGGTACCCGGGCGACGAGAATGGCAAGGGCGGTATTTACAACTTCGTCACCAAGCGCGGCGATTGCCGTGGTGCGAATTCGAAGATCTCCTGGACCCAGGTCGAAACCGGCTCGGCGATTACGTGGAAGTACCCGAGCTGCCTGTTGCGCGGCGAGAATTCCGTCGGCGAATTTTATTCGGTTGCCGTGACCAATAACCTGCAGCAGGCCGACACGGGCACCAAGATGATCCACATCGGCCGCAATACGAGCAGCACAATCGTCTCCAAAGGCATTTCGGCCGGTAGAGCACAACAGGCCTATCGTGGACTCGTGCGTGTCATGCCGCAGGCGCACGGCGCTCGCAACCACACGCAGTGCGACTCCCTGTTGATCGGCAAGGAGTGCGGCGCACACACGTTTCCATACATGGAAATCAAGAATCCGTCGGCGAAGGTCGAACACGAAGCAACGACGTCGAAGATATCGGCGAACCAGCTGTTCTACTGCCGGCAGCGCGGCATCTCCGAGGAAGACGCCGTCAACATGATCGTCAACGGCTTCTGCAAGGAAGTCTTCAAGGAATTACCGATGGAATTCGCGGTCGAGGCCCAGGCGCTCCTCAACGTCAGCCTCGAAGGCGCCGTCGGTTAGCGCTTTAAGGAATCAGAATGTTAGAAATCAGCAATCTTCATTGCAGCATCGGCGGCAACGAAATACTGCGTGGACTGTCGCTATCCGTTAATGCGGGCGAAGTTCACGCCATCATGGGCCCCAATGGCTCGGGCAAGAGCACGCTCGCGCAAGTCGTCGCGGGACACCAGGACTACGCGGTAAGCGAGGGATCGGTCACCTACGAGGGCAAGGACCTCCTCGAACTCGAGCCCGAAGAACGCGCGCGCGAAGGGATTTTCCTGGGCTTCCAGTACCCGGTCGAGATTCCGGGCGTCAACAACGCGTACCTCCTGAAAGCCGCCATGAATGCGAAGCGCAAGCACGAGGGCCTCGGCGAAGTCGATGCCTTCGAGTTCCTGAAGCTCGCGCGCGAGAAAATGGCAACACTCGGAATGGACCCCAAGTTCCTGAACCGTGGCGTCAATGAAGGCTTCTCGGGCGGCGAGAAGAAACGCAACGAGATCCTGCAGATGGCAATGCTCGAACCGAAACTGGCGATTCTCGATGAAACCGACTCGGGACTCGACATCGACGCGCTCAAGACCGTCGCCGAAGGTGTCAATTCCTTGCGCAGCCCCGATCGTGCGATCGTACTCGTCACGCACTACCAGCGCCTGCTCGACTACGTGAAACCGGATGTCGTCCACGTCCTGTCGGAGGGGAGGATCGTCCGCTCGGGCGACAAGTCGCTGGCCCTCGAACTCGAAGAGAGAGGCTATGACTGGGTACGCGAGGCCGCTAACGCATGAGTCGGGAGTCACACAGCATCGATGCACTGCGCGACATCGTCGGCCGGTTGCCGACGACGCGCGACGAGGACTGGAGGTACACGGACCTCGGCACAGTGCGCGAAATATCGTCGCGCTGGCTGGCCGCGGGTCGTGATTCGCTTGCTCTCGAACTGCAGGCAGAAATCGAGGCCATCACGGGCGGGATCGACGCCGACTGGATCGTCCTGGCGAACGGCGAACTACAGGGACCCGTCAATGTCGACTGCGCCGCGCGGCTCGATGAAGCGCCCTCCTCCGGGACGGCGCTCGCGGAGCTCAACGCCGCACTGCTCAAAGACGGTCTGCGAATCCACGTCGCCGGTGTACACGACAAGCCAATCGGGGTGCTCATGATAGACGGTACCGAGGACGCATCGGTGTCCCAGGCCTATGTCGAAATCGAGTTCGCGCCGGGTGCTTCGGGGGATATCATCGAATATCACGCGTCCGAGGGTGACGCCGACCAGTACGCGAACACGGTTGTCGCATTGACCATCGGCGACGCCGCATCAGCCAGGCACCTGCGCATCCAGAATCGCGCCTCGAACCACGTCCAGACCGGCCGCACTTCGGTTAGCGTCGGCCGGGACGCGAAATACACGATGGCCGGCTTCGACCTCGGTGGCGGCCTGATCCGCAATGACATCGAGATCGACATCGCGGCGGCGGGCGCGGAGGTCTCGTTCGATGGGCTTTACCTGGCTGGCGACGGACAACACATCGACAACCACACGCGAGTGGATCATCGGGTGGGACCAGCGACGTCTCGCCAGGAGTACCGCGGCATTCTGAACGGCAAGTGCCGCTGCGTCTGGAATGGCAAGGCGATCGTGCACGAGGGTGCCGACGGCACCGATGCCGACCAGGCCGATCACAACCTGCTGCTGTCGGACAAGGCCGAGATCGATGCCAAGCCCGAGCTTGAGATTTACGCCGACGACGTGAAGTGCAGTCACGGCACGACCGTCGGTCAGCTCGACGAGACGTCCCTCTTCTACCTGCGCACGCGGGGGCTGGACGAACGTCACGCAACGCAGGTCCTGACGCACGCATTTGCGGCCGATCTCGTTGCGCGCATGCCCGTTGCAGCGGCCAGGGAAGCGCTTGCTTCGATTGTCGAGAGCCGGCTCGCCGACCTGCTTGACTCGGACCCGGGCACATTCTCATGACACAGTTACAGGCTCGAAAGACCGCACCGATCGAAGACTGGCGCAAGGACTTCCCGGCACTCGAGCAGTCTGTCAGCAGCCATCCGCTCGTCTACCTCGACAGCGCGGCCTCGGCGCAGCAACCCGCGATGGTCATCGACGCTGTCTCCCGCTACCAGTCACACGATCACGCGAACGTGCATCGCGGCGTGCATACGCTGAGCCATCGCGCGACCGAGGCTTACGAAGGTGCGCGCGACAGAATCCAGCACTTCATCAATGCGTCGAGCCGAACGGAAATCGTGTTCACGAGCGGCACGACCGAGTCGATCAATCTCGTGGCCCAGAGTTTCTGCCGCCCGCGCGTCGGGCCCGGCGACAAAATCCTGATCACGCACCTCGAACACCACGCGAACATCGTGCCCTGGCAGCAAGTCTGCGAACAGACGGGTGCCGAACTGGTCGTCGCGCCTATCGACGACACGGGCCAGGTCGTCCTGGACGAACTTTTGACGCTCATGACGGACGATGTCTTTATCCTCGCGATGGGACACATCTCGAACGCGCTCGGTACCGTCAACCCGATTAAAGAGATCATCGACACAGCCCGGCAGCGTGGTATCCCGGTGCTCGTGGACGGCGCCCAGGGGGTACCCCACAAGGCCGTCGACGTGCAGGACCTGGACTGCGACTTCTATGCATTCTCGGGCCACAAGATGTTCGGCCCCACCGGGACCGGCGTTCTCTACGGCCGCGAGTCGCTGCTCGAGACGATGCCGCCCTACCAGGGTGGCGGCGACATGATTCTCGAAGTCAGCTTCGAGAAGACGGTTTATAACGAGTTGCCGTACAAGTTCGAAGCCGGCACACCGAACATATCGGGCTTCATCGGGCTGGGAGCCGCCGTCGATTACCTGCAGTCCATCGGCATGGACCGCATCGCCGAGGCCGAGCAGCAGCTACACGACTACATGGTCGACACCCTCGCCAAGATTGACGGCATCCGTCTCGTCGGCACTGCGAAGAACAAGGCCAGCGTGCAGTCGTTCCTGCTCGACGATATCCACTCGCATGACCTCGGCACGATTCTCGATCACCAGGGCGTTGCTATCCGCACGGGCCACCACTGCGCGATGCCCGTCATGACGCGATTCGGAATCTCGGGCACCGCGCGGGCTTCGGTCGCGCTCTACAACAACCGCGACGACATCGATCGCCTCGTCGAAGCGCTGCAGAAGACGAAACAGGTTTTCGCATGAGCAACGCCACCGACATCGAACTGCGCGATCTGTATCGCGAGCTAATCCTGGATCATGCGCGCAGCCCGCGGCATTTCGGTCGCCTCGAGCACGCAACGCACGAGGCGTCCGGTATCAACCCGCTGTGTGGCGACAAGCTCAGGCTTTACCTGCAGGTCAACGCAGAAGATCGCATACAAGACACGAGTTTCGAAGGCTCGGGTTGCGCAATTTCCGTCGCCTCGGCATCACTGCTCACAGACACGATCATCGGTCAGCCCGTTGACAAGGCCGAAGCCTGGTTCGCGACGATAACCCGGCGACTGACTGAGGGCGAACCGGCCGAGTTCGACGACGCGAACCTGGAGAAACTGAAGGCACTGGACGGCGTCCGGGAATTCCCGTCGCGCGTAAAATGCGCAACCCTCGCCTGGCACGCACTGCACTCAGCGCTGAACCGCCGGGACGAACCGGCTACCACGGAGTAACGCAAAGGATGTTTGGCCATACGAACGAACCATTTTCCCTGTCCCGCGACGTTTCGGCGATCATCATACCGGTCGGTGAGCCAGTAACGCTGCGCGAGGGCACGAATGGTTTCATCACGCAGGCACTGGGCGGCAGTTTCACGGTCTACGTCGAAGGTAACCTGTTCCGGATATCCGGCGCTGACGCCGACGCGCTGGGCAAGGAACCGGTGCCGCCGCCAAAGGTTCCCGAGAATGCCACCGACGCTGACATCGAGGCCGTCATCTGGGAGCAGCTCAAGACCTGCTACGACCCGGAGATACCCGTCGATATTGTCAACCTGGGCCTCGTGTATCGCTGCGACGTGACACCAACCGGCAACGGCGAACGCGCTGTCAGCGTTGACATGACGCTGACGGCGCCCGGATGCGGAATGGGTGACGTCCTGGTGCAGGATGCGCGAGAGAAGATCTCGATCATCCCGACGATCTCCAACGTGCAGGTCGAACTCGTATTTGACCCGCCATGGAATGTTGGCATGATGACGGAGGAAGCCCGACTGCAAACCGGCCTCATGTAATACGGCAGGGGGTGCGACGATGAAGATCCTGACACTGGTCCGACACGCGAAGTCCAGCTGGAAAGACACGAGCCTGCGGGACCGCGACCGACCGTTAAACAAGCGCGGCCGGCGCGACGCTCCAGTCATGGGCAAGCGCCTGCACGAACAGGGTATCCGGCCCTCGCTGATTGTCAGCAGCCCGGCGAAACGTGCCTTGACCACTGCGAAGATCTTCGCAAGCGAACTCTCCTACCCGCTGGAATTCCTGCAGCGTGACGATAGCCTGTATCTTGCGTCTGTGGACAGGATTCTCGACGTCATCGTCTCGCAGGACGAGGGCTTCAACAGCCTCATGATCGTCGGCCATAACCCGGGCTTCACGGATTTCGCGAATTTCCTGTCGCCGGGACTGACACATAACCTGCCGACGGCAGGCGTCGTTTCGGTGAGCATCGACCAGGACCACTGGAACCTCTACGAGCAGCCACAGACGGAACTCCTGGTACACGACTGGCCGAAGAAGCTTCAATAATCAGAATCGTCGGGAAAACCGATACGGTCAAGCAAGTCTTGAAACGCGGGGCTGGAGCGTAATTGATCAAACGCAGGATTTGCCTTGATGTGCAGAATCTGCGGCTGACGATCCTGATAGGCTTTCTCCAGCGATGCCATTGTTTTGCCCGGCTCACCCGCAAGGGCATAGAGGTGGGCAAGTGTCAGGTGGTCGCTGACCTCGGGCTCTCGTTCGGCCAATGCATCGGCCAGGGAACGAATGGCGCCGGTATAACCTGATTCGGAATAGCCCCGATTCATCGCCTGCAGAAGCGCTTCGTCTCTCCCCCATGTCTTCTTGTAAACGGCAAGAGCCTCTTCATACATGCCCTTATGCCAGAGCGCGTCTCGATAGAGTGTAAGACCCGACGTCGAGTCCGGATTTTCCGCTATGGCTTTCCTGGCCCCTTCGATGACTTCATCGTATCGCCGCATCATTAGCTTGTGGGCCTCCAGGACACGGACGGCCATGGGAGAGAACGGATCGTACAAATGGCCGATTTCGACCTGATTCAGGCTCCCTTCCAGGTCGCCCATGACCATGAGGTAATCCGCGTACGCGTGCCGTGTGCGAGAGTCATTGGGAGCCAACTCCAGGGCTCGCAGCAGGTTCTTCTCCGCCAGATCCCAGTCCCAATCATAGTAGAGTTGTATGACGCCGAGAGTTGAATATCCTCCGGCGGAATCCTCATCAAGGCTTATGGCCCTTAACGCCGCCTCCCGGGCTTTAGGAACGGACTCGGAGTTTGGCATCCATCCGAAGAACCCCTTGAGTAAATAGCACGCCGCCACACCGGCATAGGCAGGAGAAAAATCATCTTCTATATCAATAGCTTGCTGATAACTCTTGAGACTCTGGCTGAATTCGAAACGATTGAAATAGTGATCTCCCCTAAGAACGAGCTCGTGTACGGCAAAATCGACGGGGTCTTGTTGCGCCGATTCTCCTGCCTCCTTCTGCCTGACTGCAACTTCGATCTCGTTCGCGATGGCCAGCGAGATTTCGCTGATCAGTGCAAGCACCTGGGTGAGATCGCGGTCGTAGCTATTGGCCCAGACATGCTCATCGCCCGCACCCCGGATGAGTTTCGCTATGATCCGAACCCGACCCCCATCTCGCAGTACGGAGCCTTCTATGACGGCATCGACGTTCAGCTCACGGGAAATCTCCGGAATCGACTTGTCAGTGGCTGCGTAACGCAAAGTTGATGTTCTCGATATCACCCGTAACTCGGTCATCCTGGAGAGGCGAGTAATCAGCGCATCCTGCATGCCCTCCACGAAGTACTCTTGAGTCGGGTCATCGGACAGGTTCTGCAGCGGCAGCACCGCAATAGATTCGATGACCTCAGCCGGAGCGATGAGTTTGTCCGATGTCGCAGACCACCAGGTGTGCCAGGCGAAGAGAACGACTGCAGCGGACAACAGCGAGATGACGACAAAGTCGATACGGCGTCCCGTTACGTGGGTGATCGAGTCGTCGGGGTGGACGTCTTTCTCGAGACTAATGCCCCCTGGCGTCAGCTCGTACAGCCAGGAAAGAACCAGGGCGATCGGAAAACCCGTGCCGAGCAGTGCCAGGACGACGCGTCCTGACCAGTCCGGAAGAGCGGCCAACGTCACCACTACCTCCGCTACCTGCATAATCAGCCAGGCGGCGACCACGTAGAGCGTGGCCATGCGAAGCACATTACGACGCCTGAGTTCCGATATTAGACCCACAATCGCATGCTCGCGCCCTCAGCTCACGCGATCAATTCGTATCGACCGCAGCGGTGATTCAGCTCATCCAGGTACGACGCCGACAAAGCCCTTGTTGACCAGCATGTGCACCCATATGCTGAGTGCGAATCCCACTGCAATCACGGGCGTCCACCTGAGGTGAGAAAAGAACGTGTACTGCCCATGCGCCTGCCCCATCAATGCCACGCCCGCAGCGGATCCTATGGACAGGAGACTGCCGCCAACCCCTGCCGTAAGCGTGACCAGCAGCCACTGCGCCACGTCCATTTCGGGATACATCTGCAATACGGCAACCATGACCGGGATGTTGTCGACGATCGCCGACGCAATGCCCACGAGCACGTTGGCTGTCATGGGTCCAAGTTCGCCGTAGGCGTAATTCGATAGCAGGTCGAGATAGCCGATAAAGCCGAGGCCGCCAACACACATGATGACGCCGAAGAAGAACAGCAGCGTGTCCCACTCGGCGCGCGCAATCTGCCGAAAGCTATCGAATGCGCTGACTTCGCCGGCATGCCCGTATTTTTCGACGTCGGCTGCTGTCGGGACATGCGTAATCCGCAGGTAGTAGCCAAAGATCTGCAGGTACGCGAGCCCGGTCATCATGCCGAGAAACGGAGGAAGGTGCAGGAAGTTGTGAAACCCGACGGCTGTCGCAATCGTGCACCCAAACAGGAACATCATGGTTAGCGAGCCGCGCTTCATCCGTATCGTGTCGCCGTCCACTTTCGGCGAATCACTGGGCACCGCCAGCGACATCGCGGCCGCGGGCACCACGAAATTAACGACGGACGGAACGAAGAGCGCGAAGAAGATATGGAAGTCCAGTACACCGCTCTGCCATACCATCAGTGTCGTAATGTCACCAAACGGGCTGAAGGCTCCACCCGCGTTTGCGGCCACGACGATATTGACACAGCCGATACTCACAAACCTCGGACTGTCCTTGCCGACCGCCAGGAGAACCGCGCACATCACTAGCGCCGTCGTGAGGTTGTCGATAATCGGGGAAAGGAAGAACGCCAGGATGCCCGTGATCCAGAACAGCTTGCGGTAGCCCCACCGGCGATTTACGAGCCAGGACCGCAGGGCGGCAAAAATTCGGCGTTCCGTCATCGAGTTCACGTAGGTCATTGCCACGAGCAAAAACAGGAACAACTCCGCAAACTCGACCAGGAAATGCCGAACGGCGTCTTCGACAGCGTGCGGAATGGAGGCTGTCGCATATTGAAAAGCGATAATGCCCCAGATGATTCCGGCCCCCAGGATTACGGGCTTGGACTTTCTGAGCTGCGTGAATTCTTCGACGATGACGAGCACGTAAGCGCAGGTAAAAACAATCAGCGCTGCGAGCCCGACCCAGTGAGCCGTAAGATTCAGATCATTCCCAACCCCGGCTGCATTGCTCACGCCTGGGGCCAGCACCAGGAAACTCGCGACGAGGTAAAGAACGAAAGCTCTCACTTAACACTCAGGCACGTTCACAGCGAGCCCGCCCTGCGACGTTTCCTTGTAGTGCGATGACATATCGAGCCCCGTCTGGCGCATGGTCTCGATCACCTGGTCGAGCGATACCTTATGCGTTCCGTCGCCATGCATCGCGAGCTTGGCCGCATTGATGGCCTTCACGGCGCCCATCGCGTTGCGCTCGATACAGGGTATCTGCACGAGCCCGCCAATCGGGTCGCAGGTAAGCCCAAGGTTGTGTTCCATCCCGATCTCTGCAGCCTCCTCGACGTGGTCGTTGGAGCCACCCAACGCAGCGGCCAGGCCACCCGCGGCCATCGAGCAAGCCACCCCGACTTCTCCCTGGCAGCCCATCTCGGCGCCGGATATCGAGGCGTTGACCTTGTAAAGAATGCCTATGGCGCCGGCAGTCAGGATGAAACGTCGTATACCCTTCTCGTCCGCATCCGGAACGAAGCGATCGTAGAACATCAGCACGGCCGGGATAATTCCAGCCGCACCGTTGGTAGGAGACGTAACGACACGCCCGCCCGCGGCATTTTCCTCGTTGACGGCGATCGCGCAGGTATTCACCCATTCCAGGGCATCGAGTGCCGCCGGTTCGCCGCGGGACGACAGGCTGCGATACAGCTTCGGCGCACGTCGCGTAACCGCCATCTTGCCCGGCAGCACGCCTTCCGTTTGTAGTCCACGATCGATGCATGCGCTCATTGCGGCCCAGATCGAGTCTATGCGACTGAACACCTCATCTTCGCTGCGCCACGACGTCTCATTGGCGAGCACAAGCTCGGCGATGCTCATGTTTTCGGCCGCGGCGGTTGCGAGCAGCGCTTCGCTGGTTACGAAAGGCAGCGGCGGCTCGCCCTGCTGCTCGGCAGGCTCTTCTTCTTCATTGCGTGCAATAAAGCCGCCGCCAAGCGAAAAGTAGTTCTCATCGAGAAGAGCGGTGCCTTCCTTGTCGCAGGCCACGAAATGCATCCCGTTCGTGTGCCGGGAGAGCTCTCGCTCGAAATCGAAACGCAGGTCGCTTTCAGGATCGAATTTCAGTTGCCCGATGGCCGGCACCGCGATCTTGCGATCCTTGCGAATCGTCGCCAGCAATTGTTCGACGGCATCCGGGTCGATCGTCTCGGGCAGCAATCCCGATAGCCCGAGCAGGATCGCCGAGTCGGTACCATGCCCCTTGCCCGTCCAGGCCAGTGATCCGTGCAAGGTCACCTTGATGCGGTCCACGTCGGCCGCAACGCCGCGGAGATTCGCAACAAACGCGTGCGCGGCTTTCATCGGGCCCACGGTATGGGAACTCGACGGGCCGATGCCGACCTTGAAAATATCGAATATGCTGATTGCCGCCATCAATCGGAGCTTAGCGTCAACAGGCTCGCGTTACCGCCTACCGCGGAGATGTTGTTACTGACCGTGTACTCCGTACCCATCCTCTGCAGGTAATGCGGTCCACCGGCTTTCGGACCGGTGCCGGACAGGCCGCGGCCACCGAACGGCTGCACGCCAACGACGGCACCGATCATGTTGCGATTGATATAGATGTTGCCGGCGCCCGAGTCCTTGACGAGCCCGGCCGCACGCGAGTCGATACGGGTGTGCAGACCCATCGTCAGGCCGAAACCCGTGCCGTTGACGGCCGCAACCATCTTGTCGAGATGCCGGCTCTTGAACTTGATGACGTGCAATACCGGGCCGAAGATCTCTTCGGTCAGCACACTGATGTCGTCGATCTCAACCAGTGTCGGGGCGAAGAAAGTACCCGCCTCGGTCCACGCGGGCATGCTGCAACGGTGGATGACCCTGGCCCCGGGCTCTTTCTCCATGCGCTCGACGTGCGCCTGCAGGATCTCGCGAGATGGCTGGTCGATCGCAGGACCGACGTCGGTCGACAGGCGCCGAGGATCACCGATTTCGAGTTCTTCCATGTAGCCTTTTAACAAATCGAGCGTGCGTGGCTCGATATCATCCTGCACACACAGCAGCCGTAACGCCGAGCAGCGCTGACCCGCGCTGTTGAAAGCAGAGTAGATTGCATCGTGCACAACCTGCTCGGGCAGCGCCGAGCTGTCGACGAACATGGCGTTTTGACCGCCCGTCTCGGCGATCAGGGTGCCGATCGGACCGTCCTTGTGCGCCAGCGTCTGGTTGATCGTCTGGGCAACACCTGTGGATCCCGTGAAGACCACGCCCGTGACCCGCGGGTCGGCTGTAGCGCGGCCACCGATTCGGGACCCGGACCCCGGCATGAAGTGCAACACCTCGCCAGGCACGCCGGCTTCGTGCAGCAACTGCACGGCCCGGTAGCCAATCAGCGGTGTCGGTGCGGCGGGTTTGGCGATTACAGCGTTGCCGGCCGCAAGAGCAGCCGCAACCTGGCCCGTAAAGATCGCCAGTGGGAAGTTCCACGGGCTGATGCAAACAAACACGCCTTTACCGCGCAGCCCATAGGTGTTGCGCTCCCCGGTCGGCCCGGGCATGACCAGCGGTTCGCCGAAATGCCGCTTCGCCTGCGCGCCGTAGTAGCGCAGGAAATCCACGGCCTCGCGGAGTTCGGAGATGGCATCGGGGATCGTTCGACCGCCTTCGCGCACGACCAGTGCCATTAACTCGGCATGGTGCTTCTCGAACAGGTCCGCCGCGCGACCGAGTATCCGGGCGCGCTCCTCGGCCCCGGCACGATCCCACGTGACCTGGCCGACGACTGCGAGGTCCAGCGCGGTATCGACGTGCTCTTCCGACGCCAGGTGGCAGATGCCCACGACCTCGGAGGTATTCGTCGGATTGACCGACGGCTCCTCGACGCCTGACACCTCTTTGCCACCGATAATCGGCTTGCCCGTTATCGGCCTGGCAGCGGACTCCTCCAGGTCGCCCAGCAGCCGTCGGCTACCGTTACGGTCTGGGAGGTTGAAACCGTGCGAATTATCGCGTTCGGGCTGGAAGATATCGACGGGCCGCGGGATTTTCGGGTGCGACTTGAATTCGTGAGCGGCCGCGAGTTTGAGCGGATCGGCGATGATGTCCTCAACGGCAATCGATTCATCGATGATCTTGTTCACGAACGAGGTGTTCGAGCCGTTTTCGAGCAAACGCCTTACGAGGTACGGCAACAGGTCCTCGTGATTGCCGACCGGCGCATAGACTCGGCAAGGCCGATCGTGCTTCTCGGGATCGACGACTTCCGCGTACAGTTCTTCGCCCATGCCGTGCAGGCGCTGGAACTCGTAATCGCGGCGCGAGCCGGCATAGTGCAGAACGCTCGACAGCGTATGCGCATTATGGGTTGCGAACTGCGCATAGATCCTGTCGCCGGCCGCCAGGGCCGCCTGGGCGCACGCCAGGTAGGAAACGTCGGAATGCGATTTGCGCGTGAACACCGGGTAACTCTCGATACCCTGCTCCTGCGCCCACTTGACCTCGCTGTCCCAATACGCGCCTTTAACGAGCCTTACCGGGATACGGCGGCCCACATCACCCGCAAGTTCTTCGACAAAGCGCATGGTGTCGCGGCCACGGCGCTGGTAGGTCTGGACTGCAAGACCGAATCCATCCCAGCCATCGAGGGACTTGTCACGATAGATCCGCTCGAAGATGTTGAGCCACATCTCGAGGCGATGCGCCTCTTCCGAATCGATCGTCAGCCCGATACCGACCTCTTTGGCGTGTTTTGCAAGCTCAAGCACCGCGGGCACGAGCTCTTGCATGACGCGCTCTTCGTGCGTGTATTCGTAACGCGGATGCAGCGCCGATAGCTTCACCGAGATACCGGGCGCCGAGAACACGTCCGGCGCGTCAATCTGCGGGCCGCTCGCGATACTGTCTATACCCTCGTGGTAGTTCTCGAGGTAGCGGCTCGCGTCAGCCGCGGTCAGTGCCGATTCACCCAGCATATCGAACGAATACCGGTACGGCAGTTTCTCGTTCTTGAGCGAACGCCTGAGCGCCTCGCCGATCGTGCGTCCCATGACGAACTGATGCCCCATGATCTTCATAGCCTGGCGCATGGCAGTACGTACCACAGGCTCGCCCGCACGACTCACGAGCTTGCCCAGCACCTGGCCCGGGTTGCTGGACGCAAGCTCATCGAGCGTGAGGATCTTGCCAGTCAACATGAGACCCCAGGTGGAGGCATTGACGAACAGGGAATCACTGGCACCGATGTGGTCTTTCCAGTGCGCCGAGGTAATCTTATCGGCGATCAGTCGGTCCGCGGTGTCTGCATCCGGAATTCGTAGCAAAGCCTCGGCGACGCACATGAGCAGGACACCCTCGTCCGACGACAGGTCGTACTGCTGCAGGAAAGCCTCGATGCCGCCATCACTTTTCGTGTTCTTGCGCACAGCGCTCACCAGCTGCGCCGCTGTTTCCTGGATCTTGTCGCGGGCTACCGGGCCCGGATCGGCCTCATCGACGAGCTCTCGAACGAGCTTTTCCTCGTCGGCAAGGTAATGGTCATTGATGTAGGAAATGCTGCTTTCCCGTGCAGCGGGCTGATCGATAAAGCTCATGAGTCAACTCCAGGCATCCGCTCTTTCGCCGGATTCAAATACAACCTCGGGGGCGGCGATTATAGGTCATTTAAGAGCGAAACAGGCATCGGTATTCGCCCTGATTACCCCCTATTCTCCGCGGTTCCTGTCGCGCAACTTGCGACGCGTATGCTTGTCCGGCTTGCCGTGCGTCATGGGCATCTGCAAGCGGTCGCGGCGCAGCTCGGAGACCGTCTGCTCGCGCCGTGCAACGCTGTCCGCGGTCTCCTCGTAACACGCCTGTGCTTCCCGGGCAGGTCCGCGACGAGGCGGCAAATCGAGCACCGTAAATTCCCACGTGAGCTGCTGGCGTACGAGCCGGACCCGGTCACCCACGCGCACCCGCAGCGAGGTCTTCGCGGGCTCGCCGTTCACGCGCACATGACCACCCTGCACAGCAGCGCTCGCCGCTGATCGCGTCTTGTAGAATCGCGTGAACCAGAGCCACCGATCGAGTCTCAACGAGCCTTCCGCCACCGCCTTTCTCCCGGGTCCTCCTGATATACTTTGCGTCCTTCCAGCGAAGAGAGCAATCCCGTGTCAACGACCTTTCTCGAATCTCTCGCGACGCAGACCGAAGCACTAAAGAGCGAGGGTCTGTTCAAGTCCGAACGCCTGATAACGGGCCCGCAGCAGGCCGCCATCGACGTGCGTTCGAACGGTAGTTCCGATCACGTATTGAACCTGTGCGCCAACAATTACCTCGGCCTCGCGAATCACCCCGAGGTTATCGCAGCCGCGCACAAGGCGCTTGACCAGTATGGCTACGGCATGGCCTCGGTACGTTTCATCTGCGGGACACAGACGATCCACAAGGAGCTCGAGGCGCGCATCAGCGACTTCCTGGGCACCGAAGACACGATACTCTATCCATCCTGCTTCGACGCCAACGGCGGGCTCTTCGAGACGCTGCTGGGGCCTTCCGACGCTGTGATCAGCGACGCCCTGAACCACGCGAGCATCATCGACGGCATCCGCTTGTGCAAGGCTGGCCGCTACCGGTACGCCAATAGTGACATGCACGATCTCGCCGCGCAGCTCGAAGAAGCAGGCAGCGCCGAAGTGAAACTGATTGTTACAGACGGCGTGTTCTCGATGGATGGCACGATCGCCGACCTGGGGAGCATCTGTGACCTCGCCGACGGCAACGATGCGCTGACGATGATCGACGATTGCCATGCCACCGGGTTCCTCGGCGAACGCGGCCGTGGCACGCATGAATTCCGGGGTGTCATGGGACGCGTTGACATCATTACGGGCACGTTGGGCAAAGCCCTCGGCGGCGCTTCCGGCGGGTATACGTCGGGTCGCAAGGAAATCGTCGGATGGTTACGGCAGCGCTCGCGCCCCTACCTGTTCTCGAACTCGGTTGCACCGATGATCGCCGCATCATCGATCGCGGTCCTAGACCTGCTCGAGCGCGACAATTCGTTGCAACAACAGCTGCACGAGAACGCGGCCTATTTCCGCAGCCAGATGACGGAGCGAGGATTCGAATTGAAGCCCGGCGAGCATCCGATAATTCCCGTGATGCTCGGCGACGCCATGTTGGCCACCACCATGGCCGACAAGCTGCTCGAACGGGGCATCTACGTTATCGGGTTTTCCTACCCCGTCGTGCCGAAAGGCCAGGCGAGAATTCGAACCCAGATGTCCGCCGGCCTGACGCGCGAGCACCTGGACACGGCCATCGATGCTTTTACTGATGTCGGGCGCGAGCTCGGCGTAATAAACTGACTCGACGATCTCTCGAGGGCACTGCGATGAAAGCACTCGTCAAAGCCAAGCCTGAACGCGGTATCTGGATGGAGGACATCGATGTACCGAGGGTCGGGCACAACGATGTACTGATCAAGATTAATCGAACCGCAATCTGCGGCACCGACATCCACATTTTCAAATGGGACGACTGGGCGCAGGCCACGATTCCGGTTCCCATGGCCGTCGGCCACGAGTTCAGCGGCGAGATTGTCGACAGGGGTATCGAGGTCAGGGGTTTCGAAGTCGGTGATCGCGTTTCAGCCGAAGGGCACGTTACCTGCGGTGTCTGCCGAAATTGCCGCGCCGGTCGCCGGCACCTGTGTATGAATGCCATTGGGGTCGGAGTAAACCGGCCCGGGGCGTTCGCCGAATACCTGGCCGTTCCGGCATTCAACGTGTTCAAGTTGCCTGACATGATCACGGACGACATGGCCTCGATCCTGGATCCGCTCGGCAATGCGACGCACACGGCATTGTCGTTCGACCTCGTCGGCGAGGACGTCCTGATTACCGGTGCCGGCCCGATCGGCGTGATGGCCGCAGCGATCGCACGTTACGCCGGCGCCCGGCACATCGTGATCACGGACGTCAACGATTATCGCCTCGGGCTGGCTCGCAAGATGGGGGCGTCTTGCGCGATCAACGTAACGCAAGAGACCATCGACGACACGATGAAAGAACTGGGCATGGTCGAGGGCTTCGATGTCGGTATGGAGATGTCCGGTAATCCCCAGGCTTTCCGCGACATGCTGCGGACGATGCACCACGGCGGCAAGATCTCGATGCTCGGCATCCCCCCGGGGGATATGGCGATCGACTGGAACGAAGTTATCTTCAAGGGACTCATCATCAAAGGCATCTATGGCCGCGAGATGTTCGAGACCTGGTACAAGATGTCGAGCATGCTGCAAAGCGGGCTCGACATGGACCCGATCATCACCCACCGCTTCGACATCGACGAGTACCTGCCGGCCTTCGAACTCATGGAGTCCGGCCAGACGGGCAAGGTCATCCTCAACTGGAACTAGCCGGGATTAGCGTATCTCGCAGAAACAGTGCGAGTAGACACCTTTCGGATCGTTGAACCGGGTAACGCTCGCGACAAGATCCTGCAACTGGCTGGCAAAGATCGCGATGGGCGTCGGCTCAGCTACGAGCGCAGCCGGTTCGATGCCAGCGCTCCGGACCACGGTCAACAGGTCCAGGATCATCTGTTCCGTGGGTGACAACCGCGGTCCTATCGACTTCAGGCCAAACTCCTCAGCCTCGAGACCCGCGAGCGTTGCAGCCGCAGCGACCGCATCGTCCAGCCCGCCCAGTTCATCCACAAGTCCATTCTTGAGCGCATCGGCACCCGTCCATACCTGCCCCTGGCCGATAGCATCAACCGCCTGCTTGTCCATCCCGCGGTGCTCGGCAACGCCCGAAATGAAATCGTCGTAGCCGTCTTCGATTATCATCTGGAATAGCTGCCTGGCCTGGTCCGACATCTCGCGGTCCAGCCGCAGCTGCCCGCTCCAGGGCGTCGTGCCGACACCATCCGTCGCCACGCCGACCGCAGCCAGCGTGCGCTGGAAGGTCGGCAGCATACCGAAAATCCCGATCGAGCCCGTTACGGTTGTCGGGCTCGCGACGATCTTGTCGGCAACGACGGAAATCCAGTAACCACCGGATGCCGCAACGCTGCTCATGGATGCGACGACGGGCTTGCCGGCCTCGCGCAGAGCCTCGATCTCGTGGGCAATGACTTCGGAAGCGAACAGGCTGCCACCCGGGCTGTCAACGCGCAGGACTACCGCCTTGACCGAGTCGTCATTGAGCGCACGCCGGAGCAGTGCCGCGGTCGAGTCGCCACCAATCGTCCCGGAAGGTTGTTTACCGCTAAGAATATCGCCTGCGGCAATTACGATAGCGACGTTCTCATCCTGGACTTTATCGTCATGCAGAAGGCGCATTTGCCCGAGGTATTGGGTCATCGAGACTGACGAATACGAACTCTCATCGTCGGCATCTTCACCGGCATAGGCCTTGAGCCGTTCCCGCAACTCACCACGACTCAGTAGTTCATCGACAAGACCGGTCTCGACGGCCGCGGTCCCGACGTCGCCACCCGCGTCGGACACGCGTTCGAGCATATTCTGCGCGTAATCCTCAATCGTACCGTCCTCGAGGCCGCGTGCGGCGACAACCTGCTGCTGGTAGGTACTCCAGAACTGGTCGATCAGTCGGGTCCGCGATTCCTTGTCCTCCGGCGACATATCCATGCGCGTGTACGGTTCGACGAATGACTTGTGCGTGCCGACGCGAAAGACGTTCCAGTCGATACGCAGCAGCTCGATGGCATCACGGTAATAGTTACGATAAGCACCGTAGCCCTGCAGGAACACGATTCCTTCGGGATGCATGTAAAGCTCATCCGCGTGGGCCGCGAGGAAGTAGCCTTGCTGTGCGAAATAGTCCGCACTCGCGACAATGCGCTTGCCGCTCTCCCTGAATTCGTCCATGGCCGCCGCGACTCTCTGCAGCTTGTCGAGCCCGGCCGACCCGAGTGCGCTGAGCTCGAGATGAACGACCGTTATCCGGTCATCCGTGCGCGCGAACTCGAGCGCGTCGATAATGTCCTGTACGAGCGTCTGGGGTGGTGCATCGCCGAACAGCTCAGCGAGCGCGCGATCGTAGGGATCGCCCGCCAATTCTTCGACCAGCGCCCCGGAAGGCTGGACGAGCAGCGCTGCCTGCTGCGGCAGTAACGGTGGTGCGCCCGACATCGCGCCGAAAAACAGCAGGAACAGGAACAACAACAGCAGCAGGTGCAGGACCTTGCGCAGCCCGTCCAGGCCGTGCCAGATAGCCGCGAGGAACCGCACGAACACATTGCTACTGCTCATAAAGCGCCAGCTCCTGCCGTCTGTGGGCCTTCATAGGAAATCCGATAGAGCTTGCCGGACAGGTCGTCGCTGACGAGCATCGAACCGTCTTCAAGAACCAGCAGGTCGACGGGTCGACCTGAAACTGCTTCACCCTGCAGCCACCCTTCCGCGAATGGTTCGTAGGAAACCGGAGAACCGTCCTCCAGGCGCACCAGCGTGATGCGATAACCGATCTTCTCGCTGCGGTTCCAGGAACCGTGTTCGGCAATGAAAATCTGCCCGCGATACTCCTCCGGGAACATGTCGCCAGTGTAGAACCTGACGCCAAGTGGCGCGACGTGGGGCCCGAGCTTCTGTGCCGGAGGCGCGTAGTCGCCGCAATCCCTGCCGTCGCCGAATTTCGGGTCCAGCAGGTCGCCGGCATGGCAATACGGGAATCCGAAATGCATGCCCTGTCGAGGCGCGCGATTCAGCTCACAGGCAGGCAGATCGTCACCGAGCATGTCGCGTCCATTGTCGGTAAACCAGAGCTCGCCCGTATCGGGGTGCCAGGTGAATCCCACCGAATTTCGGACTCCCGAGGCATAGGTCTCACGGTCCGTGCCGTCCGGATTCATGCGGATGATCTCGGCAAATCCGGGCTCATCGCACACGTTACACGGAGCGCCGATGGCCATGTAGAGCTTGTCGTCGGGGCCGAAACCGATGTAGCGCCAGCCATGGTGGCGCTTACCGGGAAGCTCGATGTCGAGTACCTCGGCCTCGGGGACATTGTCGAGTCGATTCTCGATGTCAACGTAGCGGCGTACACGCTCGATTTCGGCGACGTACAGGTCGCCGTTGTGCAGCGCGATCCCGTTGGGCGAGTTCATCCCCTTGTCGAGCTCGATCGTGCGTGTGCCCTCGTCGGCTTCGACTACGGCATAGACCGAACGTCCTTTGCGATTCGAGACAAACACCGTGCCGTTATCGCCAAGCGCAAGCGAACGGGCGTTGGGCACATCAGCGTATTCCTCGATCGTGAAACCTGCCGGCATCGAGATGTCTTCAAGCGCCTGCGCCCAGACTGGCGATATAGCTCCAATAAGGAAGATGATCAGTTTCGAAGGCAATTTGCACCTCTCAGGCGATAATGTCGTCCACTATCGATTCGACAGGAAGAACAGCGACAGTTCAGGCCAGAATGTTATCAGTACTACGGACAGCATCAGGATAATCAGGAACGGGAACGTCGCCGAGTATACGTGCATGATCGACTTCTCGAACCGGTAGCTCGCAATGAAGAGATTCAGGCCGACCGGCGGCGTCAGGTAACCGAGCTGCATCGCGGCGAGGAACACGATACCGAGGTGCACTTCGTTGACCCCGAAGCCGGCAGCGATCGGCAGGATTAGCGGCACGACCAGCACGATGGCTGAAAAGATGTCCAGGATCGCTCCGAGAATCAGCAGGAAAACGAGCAGCAGAATGAGGAACGATGTGGGGCTGCTGACGAGCTCCGCGACGAGCGCAAGCAGGCGCTGCGGCACCTCGGCCTCGATCATGTAATTGGTTGAAGCGAGCGACACGCCCAGAATGACCAGGATGCCGCCCACGAGTACCATCGACTCCCGTATCACACGGGGCAGGTCCGCGAAACGAATCTCACGGTGTACGACAACCTCGACCACGAACACATATAACGCTGTAACCGCCGCCGCCTCGGAAACGGCAAAGAATCCCGAGTAGATACCGCCGAGCACGACGACAGGCAGTGGTAACTCCCAGGCCGCCTCGCGCAGCGCTGCACCGACTTCCTTCCATGAGAACGCGCTCAGCGGTTTGCGGTTCTTGCGATTCACCCAGATGCTCCACCCGGAGAGCATCACGAGCATCGCAAAGCCTGGCAGAATCCCGGCGAGGAACAGGTCGTCAATCTGTACCGAAGCTACGACACCATAGAGGATGAGCGGCAACGATGGCGGAAACAGCAATCCGAGACTGCCAGACGACGTGACGAGCCCGAGGTTGAACTTGTCACCGTAGCCGTCCTGCTTCAGCGCCGGGTACAAAATTGCGCCCAGGGCAATGATCGTGACACCGGACGCACCCGTGAATGCCGTGAAGAAGGCGCAGGCCGAAAGACAGACCAGGGCCAGGCCGCCCGGCATCCAGCCGAGCAATGCGTTCGTCAGCCTGACGAGCCGTTTTGGTGCGTCGCTTTCGCTGAGCAGGTAGCCCGCGAACGTGAAGAGTGGAATCGCCGCGAGGAACGGCATCTGGGCGATGCTCAGGAGCTCCAGCGCGATCGTCATGAGGTCGGTTTCGACGTTCTGAAAGCCAATCATGGCGCTTGTCGCGATCACGGCAAACAGGGGCGCGCCGAGGATAGCGAGCAGCACGAGAATAATGCTGAACACAATCACGGCAGTTCCCCGGCCGACTCGCCTCGATAGAGCCTGTAGATATCCCCGGCCATCGCGACAAGGAAGCGATAGCCGATCAGCAGAAACGCGGCCGGGACCACCGCATGGGCAATCCACGCGGGCACATCGCCGAGCACCGTCTCCTGCCACTCGATTTCGATCTGCAGGTAACGCCAGGCCTGCCATGCGATCACAACGCAGACGGCTGCTGCGAACAGGTCGACGATGATCCGGCTCAGTACAACGAGTTTGTCGGGAAGGACGTGCGACAGCACGTCGATACGAATGTGGCGATTGTCCCGCGCCGCGGCAACCGAGCCGACCATCGCCAGCCAGAGGACAACAATCTTGATGAACTCATCGGCCCACTCGATGCTGTCATCGAAAAACTGCCGCAGGACGATCTGGGTCACGGCCATGATAATCATCGAGCCGAGCAATACGACCAGCGCGGTGTCTTCCGCAACGCGGCCGAGCTTTTCCAGCAGGGCGAGTTTGGATTTCAATGATGCAGCCTATTGCGCGGCAGCGCTGGCATCATCCTGCTCGCCTGTCGCGCCGGCTGCTTGCTGGCTGCGGTATTCCTCGATGTAAGCCATCATCTCGTCGTACATCTCGAGCGAGAAGCCACCGTTTTCGCCGATTGAGCGATTCGACGCCGCGAGCACCTTCCGAATGCTTCGATACTCGGATTCCTCGTACGGTACGCTCTCAATACCCGAATTGATCAACGCATCCCTGGCGCCGTGACTATCGTCCAGATTCGCCTTATCGAATTTTCGATAGGCTTCCTCCATTACCTTGCGAATGATCGACTGGTCCGCGGCACTGATCTTGTCGAATGCGCGCTTATCGATGGCCGTGAAACCCATCGTGTAAACAAGCGGCAACTCGGTGATGTACTTGACCTTGGTATGCCATTGCAATACCAGCGCGCCTATCGGCGACATCGCGACAATGTCGATCAGCCCGGTCTGCAGGCCTGTCAATACGTCTGTTAGCGGCAACGTAACCGGCGACAGGGACAGCGCCTCCATCGAGTCATAGCTGACAGTATCGCCCTCAGGCACCCAGACTTTCTTGCCCTTGAGGTCCTCGAGCTCATCAACCGGCGTATTCGACATCAGGATGGCAAAGCCACCCGTCGCGAAACCGAATGAAACGAACCCGGCCTCTTCGAGTCCCTTCCTGAGCTCGTCATCCATCCGCTCCCTGACGTAGGCCGCCTCGTCCACGGAGTCGAAAATCAGCGGCAGGCCGTAGAGATTGAGCTCGGGATACTGTTCCGACAGGGCAACCGGAGTAAATGCGCCGCCCTGCAGGGAACCGATGCGGATACGTCCCAGCACCTTGGTATCGTTGCCCATGATGCCGCCGCCGTAGTACTTAATCTGTACGCGCCCCTCGGTGCGTTCCTTGATTTCCTTGGCGCTCGCTCGCATGTCATCCATCCACTGCGAACCCTCGGGCGTAACAGTCGCTATCTTCAATGTCGCGGCATGCAACGGCAGGCCGATCAACAGGGCTACAGCGATCAAGAAGAATCTTTTCATGATTTACAACTCGTCAAAAATAGTCATCCGCTTCGGCCATCAGTACCGCAGCGTCTTCCTGTGCAAGGATGTTACTTAGAGTAAATCCGTCCTGGTAGGGGTCCGCCTCGAGCACTTCGGTCAATAGCTCGTCGTGCAGTTCCCGTTCATACAACAGCTTCGCGTATCCCCGGGCGAACTCGACCTTGGCGCCCAGGTCTTTGCCACCTGTAAGGGCGATGCCCTTTTCGAAGAACTCGCGCGCCCTTTCCGGCTCGCCACCGAGCGCGGGTGGGCGCAGCGTCAGCAATATTCCCATATACGTGTACACGCTACCGTTAACCGCGTCGCCGCTTATGTCCAGATAGCGCTCGAACAGGGCCTCGACCTGTGGCAGCTCCGCGAGCGAGTTCCAGTCCGAACTGTGCGCCCGCAGGAATGCAAGCGAAGCAAACCCATAGGTGTAGACGTACTCCGCCTGCTTCGGGCCGAGCCCATCCAGGGTCGCGACAAACTCATCGTACGTCGCACCCGCCCAGCCACACGACGGCTTGTACGTTCCGCACATGGCGGTCAGGGCGTACCCGCGCGCCCTCGTGGTAAGCCGCGATGCGCGCACCTCATCATCGGCGAACACGGCGCCATAGGTCGCATACAAGGTAGCTGCAGCGGCAAGAATGTCGGGGTCGTCGGGATTGCCCTCGATAAAACTGTCGAGCAATAGCAGGTAAGAAGGCGCCCCGGCGCGCACGAGTTCAGGATCGTCCTGGTTCAGGATCGCCTTTGACAGATTATCGGCGAGATTCGTGGCAGCCGACGAAATCATCGCTGCGCAGCCGCTCAGGCTGGCCCCGAGGACAAGCAGCAATGCGACTCTCAAAAGAGATAAATGACTTGCGTTTATCATGTCACGAAGGACCCCGCCCAAGGGAATTGGTTCACGCAAAGTGCCCAAACGAGCCGCATTATGTGACAACCGACCACCTGCGTGGCCGGATCACGTCTTGCGAGGAAGCTAGATCTTTTCCTTGATGCGTGCGGCCTTGCCCGTGCGGCCGCGGAGGTAGTAGAGCTTCGCACGGCGTACGTCGCCACGACGCTTGACCTTGATCGAATCGACAACCGGGCTGTACGTCTGGAAAACGCGTTCCACGCCTTCACCGTGCGAGATCTTGCGTACCGTGAACGATGAATTCAGCCCGCGGTTGCGCTTGGCAATGACGACGCCCTCGAATGCCTGCAGCCGCTCACGCGTGCCTTCCCTGACCTTTACCTGGACAACCACCGTATCGCCGGGGGAAAACTCGGGAACTTCCTTGTCCATCTGCTCGTTTTCGACCGCTTCAATAATTTTGCTCATGTTCTCTGCTCTTTCAAAAATTCATCGAGCAACTCACGTTGCTCGTCACTTAGTTCCAACCTGTCCAACAAGTCCGGCCGTCGCAAACAAGTACGACCCAGGGCCTGCTTGTGCCGCCACCGCGCGATCCTGGCGTGATCGCCGGACAGCAATACCTGCGGTGCGGCGCGCCCGTCAACGACCTCCGGCCGCGTGTAATGCGGACAATCCAGCAGTCCCTCCACGAAGGAGTCCTGTGCGGCCGACTCGTCATCACCGAGCACGCCCGGCAGCAAACGTACGACCGCATCGATCACGACCATGGCCGCAACCTCACCGCCCGACAGCACGAAATCGCCGATCGACACTTCTTCGTCGACATGCGACTCAATGAGCCTTTCGTCGACGCCCTCATAGCGACCCGCCAGCAATATCATTCCCGGCAGAGACGCAAATCGAGCCGCAACCGCCTGGTCGAACACCTTGCCCTGCGGCGACAGGTATACCACCGGGCTGCCTTCAGGCAATGACGCTTTCGCGACCTGCAACGCCTCTGCAAGCGGCTCGAACTTCATAACCATGCCCGGACCACCGCCGAATGGCCGGTCGTCCACGGTGCGATGCGTATCGTTCGCGAAGTCGCGCGGGTTTTCAAATTCCAGCGTAACTAACTCGCGTTGCCGCGCCCGGCCAACGACCCCGTAGTCGGCAATCGTCGACACCATTTCGGGAAACAGGCTGACCACGCCAATGTGCATTTCATCAGTCCCATTCCCAATCGACCCTGATCACGCCTGCGGCGATATCAACGTCGAGTACCACTTCATCCTTGACGAACGGCACAAGATGCTCCCGTTCGCCATTGATCACCATGACATCGTTGGCACCGGTCTCCAGCAGGTGCGAAACCTCGCCGATCACGGAGCCATCCTTCCTGACGACCCGCAAGCCTTCGAGGTCCGACCAGTAATACTGGCCTGCGTCCGTCTCGGGCAACTCATCCCGCGGCACGCCGATATCGCGACCAATCAGGTCCGCTGCCTGGTCCCGATCATCAATGCCGTCGAGTCGCGCAATGACCGTCTTTCCGTGCCGCTTGCCTTCAGCGACCTTCGCTGCCTGCCATTCGCCGTTTTTCGATAGCAGCCAGCGTTCGTAATTCAATACCGCTTCACGCGGTTCAGTGTACGAATACACCTTGACCCAACCCCGTACGCCGAAAAAACCGGATATCCGGCCCAGCACCACGGGTTCAGGCATCAACTCACTCGCTCGCAGCCGCCTTACGGTGCTTCTTGAGCAACGATGCAACCCGATCCGACGGCTGCGCACCCTGGTCAATCCAGTACTCGGCACGCTCGAGGTCGATCCGGAGGTTCTCCTCGTGCTCCCGACCCACCGGGTTGAAATAACCAATGCGCTCGATATACCGGCCGTCCCGACGATTCCGCGAATCGGTGACCACCAGGTGATAAAAAGGACGCTTTTTCGCGCCAGCGCGCGAAAGTCTGATACTAACCATTACATTTCCTGTGCAAAAAGAGGCAGACATGCCTTGACTCGGGCCGGCCCGAGTAGACGGCGCATTGTACGGG
>Ga0209456_10000198_pt1 | contig 33659 bp, 36 predicted proteins | sample COG_11_FD_184755 | JGI IMG/M metagenome (GOLD analysis project Ga0209456, IMG submission 184755) | Pelagic marine sediment microbial communities from the LTER site Helgoland, North Sea, for post-phytoplankton bloom and carbon turnover... | ecosystem: Environmental > Aquatic > Marine > Neritic...
CACGATACTCGGCGCGGCATAGATTTCGGACACGGATAATCGCACGCCTGTCACTGCCCCCTTCATGCGGAACAGTCGCTGCGCATCACTTAGGTTGACGAACGCAAGCCTGCGATCAAACTCGTACATGCCAACACGATAGATGCCCGTAACCGTAAAGCGCTTTGTCCGCGGGATTACACCGGCCGGCGTGACCATGCCATCGGCCAGTGTCAGCGTCACCTTGTCGCCCACCTTGGCCTGCAGCGCTTCTGCCAACTCGATGCCCAGCACAACATTGAATTTGCCGGCCACGAGTTCATCCAGCGAACCCTGCTGCATGACGCCGCCAACGCCTGATACCGTGTCCTCGAGCACCGGGTCGATACCACGCATCTCGACGCCACTGAGTTGCATGCCCGCGACCAACAGTCCCTGGCCGTGCACATACGGCGCCGCGCCAACAACGCGAGCATTACCAAGTGCAGTTTCACGCAGCGCATCGTGGCCTGTAAGCCTGCGGTCAGGATGCTCGACGACTGCATGAGCAGTCATCGCGAGCAGGCGCTCCTGGAGCTCTCTCTCAAAGCCGTTGACGACAGACATGACGACGATAAGAACCAGCACGGCGATCGCGATGCCCAGCATCGAGATAGCTGAAATCAGCGACACGAAGCTGTTGCGGCTGCGAGACCGCACATAGCGGCCACCCATCCAGAGTTCGAAATGCTTGCCCATCACTCGTACCTCAGCGCTTCAGCAGGATTAACGAGCGCAGCCCGGCGTGCCGGGTACAAGGTTGCGAGCGACGTCAAAATGAACGCAGCGACTGCCGTGATCAGGACATCCGGCATCTCGAGTTCTGACGGAATGCGCGACACGTAGTAGACGTCGCCGGGCATGATCTGGAACGAGAGCAGCTTCTCGAGGAACGGGACGATTACCGGAACGTAGATCGACAGAACCACCCCGAGCACGACGCCAATCAGAACCCCTGCCCAGCCGATCATCGCGCCTTGCACGAAGAACACACGGACGACGCCGTCAGGACCCATACCAAGCGTTCGCAGTACCGCAATGTCAGTGGTCTTATCGGTCACAACCATGACGAGACTCGCCACGATATTGAACGCGGCGACACCGATAATCAGCGAGAGAATCAACGACATCATCATTTTCTCGACGCGAATCGCACGGAAATAGCTGACGTTCTCCTTCGTCCAGTCACTCGTCGCAACCGCGTCACCAAGTCGCTGTTGTAACGATGCCGCAATTGCCGGCGCGGCCATGACGTCCTCGGTCCGGAAGCGCACGGAACTGACTGCCTCACCAATATTGAGAATGCGTGCCGCATCATTTGCATGCATCAACGCCAGCATCGTGTCGTGCTGGATAACTCCAGCTTCAAAAACGCCACCGAGCACGAAGCGCTCGAGCACGGGTTCGAGCGTGCCGTCACCGACAGGTCGGGGAATCAGCAACACGACCCCGTCCCCGACTCGCGCATTCAGATCGTAGGCCAGGTTGCGGCCAAGGATGATGCGGCGTTCACCGGTCTGGAGCGCGCCGAGGCTTCCCTCCACCATGTTGATCACATTGCCCGAGAGCTCCTCCTCGTACGCTGGATCGATGCCGTGCACGACCACCGCGAACAAGTCCCGCCCGGACTGAATCATCCCTTCCATCTGCACAAACGGTGCAGCAGCCGTCACGCCCTCCTCGGCTACAATGTCATCGATAAGTGGCCGCCATTCCCGGATCGGGCCATCACTGGCACTGACGGTGCCGTGCGCGCTCATGCTGAGGATGCGACTTCGCAGTTCACCTTCGAACCCGTTCATGACCGACATGATGACGATCAATGCGGCGACACCGAGTGAAATCCCGATCAGGGAAATCAGCGTGATGAAGGACACGAAGCGGGTGCGCCGCTTGGCTCGCAGGTAGCGCAGCCCGACGAATAATTCGACTGGATTCAGCATTGGGCCGCATTGTGACACAGTTCGCATGTGTCATCCCACGCGGCGATGCTATAGTCGCGGGACCCGAAAAATGAACATGTGGTGGAGAAGGAACATGGCCAACTTGCGCAAGATTTCATTGATCGCCCTGTTGTTGGCGGCAATGGGCACAGCGAGTGCTGACACGGTCAGCATGGGTGGCGCTACGGCTGCCGCTATCGATGGACGCCCGACCCGCGGCATGACTCAGGCCAGCGTTGAATCGAAGTACGGTAGCCCATCTGCGGTCACAGCGCCGGTTGGCGAACCGCCGATTACGCGCTGGGAATACGCCGGCTTCGTCGTCTTTTTCGAGCACGACAGGGTCATTCACGCCGTCCTGAAGCGCTAACGACAACGATACAATCGAGTAAGCCCGGGACGTTGCCGTTCCGGGCTTTTTTTATGCCTGAATGCCTCGCCGCTACCGGTGCCTGTGTAATAATCGCGACCCCAAAAACGCGCATATCTCGCCGAGCGATACCTTGAACACGCCCCAGCTCCTCCCTGCCAAGACAAAACTGCCCTCACCGGGCACCGACGTTGCCTGGGGCCGACTGATTGGCGCGAGCCTGGCGCTCGCGGCCGCCGAACTGGCGCAGGCCGAAGCGCAGCCAATTCTCGTACTCGCCGAAGATCCGCGCCACGCGGATCAACTCGAGGCCGAGATCCGATTCTTTGCTGGCGACGCATTGCCAGTGGAACATTTCGTCGAATGGGAAACCCTGCCCTGGGACAGCTTCTCGCCGCACCAGGACATCATCTCGCAGCGCCTGCGCGTGTTGGCTGAACTGCCCGGCATGTCGCGCGGCGTAATCATCGCCGCTGCAACCGTATTGCAGCAGCGATTACCACCGGTGGAATACGTCGCCGCGCGCTCGCTCTCACTGCGACGGGGCCAGGAGCTGCCGCGCGCGCCATTTACGGATTCGCTGGTGGAATCGGGCTACCTGCGTGTACCGCAGGTTTCCGAGCATGGCGAGTTCGCCGTACGTGGCTCATTGATCGACGTATTTCCGATGGGCGCGGACACGCCCGTGCGTATCGATTTCTTCGATGATGAGATCGAATCTCTGCGCTACTTCTCGGCCGAGAACCAGTTGTCCGGTGAACGTCTCGAGACGGTCAGCATTCTTCCTGCACGCGAAGTTCCCCTCGACAGTGACGCGATACGCACGTTCCGCGATAAGTATCGCGAGCGGTTCGAAGGGCAACCTGCCAGATCGCGTGTCTATCGCGAAGTATCCGATGGAATTGCTCACGGCGGCATCGAGTACTACTTGCCGCTGTTCTTCGAGACGACCGCGGCGCTGGTCGACTACCTGCCGCCTGAGTGCGTCATACTCGCGCCAGGCGGGCTCGAATCCCTGACCGATCAGTTCTGGGCTGAGGCGCAAGAGCGCTATGAACTCTGTAGCCTGGACAAGGAACGTCCGATACTGAGCGTCGACGAGACGTTCATCTCCCCCGACTCGATTCCGCAGATGCTCTCAGCGTTTGCCGGCGTTCGCTACTCGTCGCAATCATTGGCGGATGGCGGCAACAGCCTGAACCTCGATACCCGTTTGCCGCCGGCCATGAAAATTGAGGCCCGCTACGACGACGCGGCTGCCTCGCTGGTGCAATTCCTCGATAGTTTCGATGGACGCGTACTGTTCTCGACCGATTCCCCGGGTCGACGCGAACAGCTATTCGACATGTTGTCAGGGCGTGGCCTGGACCTGGCGCGGATCGACGCATGGCAGGAATTCCTGGACGACCAGCACCGAATCGGCGTTGCAATTGCGCCCATCGACAACGGGGTACTGTTGCCAGGTGCGCACATTGCCGTCATCAGCGAACAACAGCTGTTTGGTGAGCGAACGAAAGCACGCAAACGCCGCCGCAAAAGCGAGCGCGATCCCGAAACGATTATCCGGCAACTCGATGACCTCGAACCGGGTTCGCCTATCGTCCACGAGGAGTACGGCATTGGCCGATATCACGGACTCATCACGCTGGAGACGGGTGGTATCAAAGCGGAATTCCTGCACCTCGAGTACGCCGACGGCGACAAGCTCTACGTACCCGTACACGCACTCGACCTGATCTCGCGCTACACCGGTGCCTCCGCGGAAAACGCACCGTTGCATCGCCTGGGCAGCGACCAATGGAGCAAGGCAAAGCAACGCGCTATCAAGAAGATTCGCGATGTAGCAGCCGAGCTGCTTGACGTTTACGCACGCCGTGCGGCACGGCCGGGCCATCGGTTCCTTTGGCCCGAATCTGATTATCGTACATTCGAGTCAGGCTTCCCGTTCGAACTGACCGAAGACCAGGCCGATACGATCGACGACGTACTCGAGGACCTCGGGACCGATCAGCCCATGGATCGCGTCGTCTGCGGCGACGTTGGTTTCGGCAAGACCGAGGTCGCATTGCGCGCCACGTTCGCTGCGGTCCATGGCGGCAAACAGGTCGCGGTGCTCGTGCCGACAACGCTGCTGGCACAGCAGCACGGACAGAATTTCCGGGATCGTTTCGCCGACTGGCCGGTTCGGATTGAAGTCCTCTCGCGGTTCCAGTCGGCCAGGGAAGTCAAAGACATTGTGGCCGGCCTTCGGTCCGGCGCGGTTGACGTTGTTATTGGTACCCATCGACTGCTGCAACATACGAAGGACTTCCATGATGTCGGTCTTGTCATCGTCGATGAAGAGCACCGTTTCGGCGTACGCCACAAGGAAGCCATCAAGTCACTGCGCAGTGAAATAGACATTCTGACGCTCACAGCAACACCAATACCGCGAACCCTCAATATGGCGTTGGGCGGACTGCGCGAGATGTCACTGATCACAACGCCGCCTGCAGAGCGCCTGGCGATAAAGACGTTTGTCTCTGAATGGAACGACGTCATCATCAGGGAAGCCTGTCTCAGAGAGATCAAGCGAGGCGGCCAGGTCTACTTCATTCACAATCGGGTGGAGGACATCGGTCGTATCGAGCAACATCTCGAGAAGCTGGTTCCCGAGGCGAACATCCGCATCGGCCACGGTCAGATGCCGGAACGTGAACTTGAACAGGTGATGCTCGATTTCTATCACCGGCGCTTCAATATCCTGCTCTGCACGACGATCGTCGAGAGTGGCATCGACGTACCAACGGCCAATACGATCATCATCAATCGTGCAGATCGGTTTGGCCTGGCGCAGTTGCACCAGCTACGTGGCCGCGTCGGGCGCTCCCACCACCGCGCTTACGCCTTTCTCATGGCGCCGCCGAAAGCCCAGATGACCGCCGATGCGGTGAAACGTCTCGAAGCCATCGATTCGCTCGAGGACCTGGGGTCCGGGTTCACACTGGCGACGCATGATCTCGAGATTCGTGGCGCCGGCGAACTGCTCGGCGATACCCAGAGTGGACAGATACAGGAAATCGGATTCTCTTTGTACACGGAACTGCTGGGACGCGCGGTCGAATCGCTGCGTGCCGGTGATGAACCGGACCTCGACGCACCGTTACACGCCGGCGTCGACATCAACCTGCACATTCCAGCCCTCCTGCCGGACGATTACGTACCCGACGTGCATCTGCGCCTGATTCTCTACAAGCGTATCTCGGCTGCCGAAACCGAGCAGGAACTGCGAGATTTGCAGGTCGAGCTGATCGACCGCTTCGGGCTGCTACCGGAGGGCGCGAAGAACCTGCTGCGCATCGCTGCAATCAAGAAGTCGGCTACCGGGCTGGGCATTGAGAAGATCGATGTGGCCGACGCCGGGGGATATTTCGTATTTGCTGCGGAAAGCCATGTCGATCCGGTTGCGCTCATTCAACTCGTGCAGTCCGAAAGCCAGCGCTACCGCCTGCAGGGCTCCCACCGGCTGCAGATCCGCAAAGAACTGGGTGATATCGACAAGCGATTCGATACAATTGAGAACCTGTTGGACCGACTTGCGGTCAAAGATGAAAGCGATGCATAGACCGATACCTCAAATACTCGCCAGCCTGCTGTCCCTCGCGATATTCCTGCCGGCATTTGCCCAGGAACCCGAGGAGGTCATAGACGAGGAACCCGAGATTCGCCGGTACACGGTGGAAGTGATCATCTTCAAATACGCAGAAGAGGTCTCAACAGGCAGCGAGGTGTTTTTGCCCGACGAAATCGCTGCAGAACAGATACTCGAGGAGCTGACATTCGAAGAGGAGATCGAGATCCTCGAAGAGCCGGACCCCGGGGTCGAAGAAGAGCCAGAGCCACTTCCGGACACAGAGTTCATGCTACTCGTTGAAGAGGACTACCAGCTGGGCGAGGTACTCGAGCACCTGACACGTCTCGATGCCTATGAGCCGGTCATGCATTTCGGCTGGACCCAGGCAACCTGGCCCGCGGAAGAAACCGAAGCGATTCCCTTGAATCGCTTTGCCGAACCACCCGAAGACTTTGACGGCAACCTGACGCTCTACCTGAGCCGTTACCTTCACCTTGTCGTCGACTTGCAGCTCGATGCAACACCTGAAGCCGAGGTCGTTGGCCAGGACGAGTTCGATTACCGGTATGACACGACAACGAACGGCGAATTCCTCGGCTACGGAGAGGATCCGCAACCGGCGCTTCCGGTGCGCTACAGCATCGAGGAAAACCGGATCCTCAAGAATGGTGAGCTACGTTACTACGATCACCCGAAATTCGGTGTGCTCGCCATGGTGACTCGTGTCGAGGAAGAGGAAGAAGATCTGGATGACGTTGGCGAACTACTCGGCTACGGTCCCGAGTAATTCGTCCAGGAACTCCGACGCGCTCCGCGACTCATTCGCTGCGTCCGCCACGGTGACATCGAAACTCACGGTAACGAACTTTCCGGAGCTCGAGCGCGGATGATGCAAACCGAGTTCGCGTACGGCCGTTGCTATACGTGACGCGAATTCTCGCACGCCATCCTCTTCGGACGCGTGGGACAAGGCCACGAAGCACGCACCCTCCGGCCTCGCGACGACGTCGCTGGCCCGTTTGAGGCAGCGACGAATCGCCTGTCCGACGCGCCGCAGGCACGAGTCGGATGCATGGCGCCCGAATACTTCGATGTAGGCGTCGAACTCATCCAGGCGAAACGTCACCAGTGACATGCAGCTCTTCTCGCGACTCGCAACTGCCCAGTCGTGCTCGAACACATCCCGAAACGCGTGGTTGTTCAGCAGCCCGGTAACCGGATCGTCGCGCGACAGGTCCCGAATGCGGCGCTTGGCCTTGAGTAACGCGTGGTGCATTTCCGCACCGTCAGCCGGCGCAGCGTTGGTTCCGCTGCGCCAATAGGCCGCGTAGAAAGACGCCGAATCTTCCGCATCGTCGTGGAGTGGCTTTAACACGAGCAGGTATTCCCTGCTGTTCGACTCCACCGGAAAGCTGGTCTCCTGTTGCGAGCGAACAGACTCACTAACCTCGAGAGCAAGGTCGCGACCGCCCAGGTCCTCTACGACATCCGCGAACGGCTTGTTGAGCACCTCGTCGGAACAGATATTTCCAAACGCGGGGTTGGCGAGAACAACCGGCCAATCCGGCTGATCGATTCGCACGACCAGGAGAGGCTCGGTCGTACCTGACAGAACTTGCTCGAGAATTATTCGCTTCACGGGTTTCATCGCGAACTCATTTTGGTGCCCGAAAGAAGGCCTGAAGTGTTGTCATTGTCGCATGCCGCGCCGCTGCCGTGCTGGCTTCGACATCATCATGAATGGGTACGTCACCGCGACCGGCTGCGCGATTGACTATCATCGCGATGCACGCGTATTCGAGTCCGGCCTCGCGGGCAATCGCGGCCTCCGGCATCGCGGTCATACCCACGTAGTCGGCCCCATCGCGCTCCAGTCGATCGACTTCGGCAGCAGTCTCGAGGCGAGGACCCTGGGTGGTCGCGTAGACGCCACCGTCATAGCAATCGACCCCCTCTCCCGCCGCGGCCTCGAGCAAGCCCTTGCGCAGGCTCTCCGAGAACGGTTCCGTGAAATCGATATGCTCGACGACCCCGCGCCTGCCGTCGAACAGTGTGTGATCGCGTCCATGGGTGTAATCGAGTAGCTGGTCGGGAACGGCGATCTGGCCAGAGTCACGAACGTTGGAAACAACGCCGACCGTATTGAGCGCAATGACTGACTCGGCGCCCAGCTTTTTGAGAGCCACGATATTCGCACGATAGTTGATCGTATGCGGTGGCAACGTATGACCTTCGCCATGGCGCGCCATCGACAATACATGGCAATCGCCGAAACACACACGATGAACCGGCGCCGACGGAACGCCCCAGGCAGTCTGCACTTCCGTGCCGCTGCCCTCGCCTTCCAGGATGTCCCAGCCGCTTCCGATTATGAGTGCGTATGTCGATGCCATTCCTTTTCCTCAGGCGTCCAGATGAAACTCGGGCCGGTCACTCCAGTGCGCAAACCGTTCGTTCACTGTCTGCCACTGCTCGCTTGCAAGTAACTCCTCGCGCAACAGGCTGCCAGTACCATGCAGCCGGGCCAGACGAACCAGCGACAGCGGATTCGAATAGGCATTCAGCGAATCGACAGCCTCGTGTGCCGCGTCGCGATCATTGCACACCAGGATCATGTCGCATCCGGCATCGAGCGCAAGGCGTCCCCGTTCGGCCATTGAGCCATAGCCCCGCGTAGCCTTCATACTCAAATCGTCGCAGAACACCGCACCACCAAAACCGAGCCTCGAGCGCAATTCACGCTGAATCCAGAGTTCAGAAAAGCCGGCCGGTTGCGCCTCGATCTGCTCGTACACGATATGCGCGAGCATCACGCCGGCGATAGCGCTATTGCCAATCAATCGTTCATACGGCCGCATGTCGTCGAGAATCAGGCCGTAATCCCTGCGATCGACGGGAAGTTTCAGATGCGAATCTGCAAGCACCGCTCCGTGACCGGGAAAATGTTTAGCGACCGCAGCCATACCTGCGCTGCGCAGGCCGCGGGCAAATTCATTTGCCAGGTCAGCGACGATCCCGGGTTTCTTATGGAACGAGCGATCACCGATGATATCGCTGACACCCCAGTCGAGATCGACGCAGGGAGCGAAACACAGATCGATACCAACCGCGCGCAACTCCGAGGCGATCAGCCAGCCCGCCTCGCGAGCCGCCACAAGCCCCGACGCGGAATCCCGGTCGTACTCCCGGCCGATACGCCGCATCGGCGGAATCCGCGTGAAGCCGTCGCGAAAGCGCTGTACACGACCACCCTCGTGGTCGACGGCGATCAGCAATGGTGGACTGCGCAAGGCACGTATATCGGCGACCAGGTCGGTGATCTGATCCGCAGACTCGAAATTTCGCGTGAAGAGAATGACGCCACCCACCGCCGGCTCCCGCAGCAGATCACGGTCGGCCGGGCTCAGGGACTGCCCTTCAATATCTAGCATTACGGGTCCGAGTGACATCCGTTGTGCCTCATCGCTAACGGTCAGGATTTCGTAAATACCGCGATAGATTCTACATGTGCTGTGTGCGGGAACATATCGATGATCCCGGCTGATTCCAGTTCGTAGCCTTGCTCATGCACAAGGGTGCCGGCGTCTCTCGCCAGGGTACCGGGGTGGCAAGACACGTAGACAATTCGTTTCGGCTTGAACAGGTGCATGCGCGTCACGACTTCCGCCGCGCCGCTGCGCGCCGGATCGAGGAGCATCCGGCCCCAGCCCTCCCGGACCCAGGCCTCCGTACCGTCAATCTTGCCCAGGTCCGCAACCCGGAACGCGACGTTGTCGAGCCCGTTGCGCGCGGCGTTCTCGGTCGCGCGTCGCACGAGGCTTTGTTCGCCTTCGACACCGAGCACCGTGCCCGCTTTGCGGGCCAGTGGCAGCGAAAAATTGCCGATACCACAAAACAGGTCGAGTACCCGATCATCGGTGCCTGCATCAAGCTGCTCCACGGCGAAATGCACCATGCGCTGATTGATATCGCTATTAACCTGCACGAAGTCGATCGGCTCGAAATCGACGCGAATATCAAATTCGGGAAGCGTGTAGAACAGGGATTCTTCGACCGAATCCGGATACAACATTGCGACGGTATCCAGCCCACCCGTCTGCAGGTAAATGCGTAGTTCATGCTCCTTGCCGAATGCGCGCAACGCCTCGGTATCGGCATCGCTTGGCGGATCAAGAACGCGAAGAACCAATGCGATGTCGTTCTCCGCGACGGCCACTTCGATCTGTGGCAAACGTGCTCGTATCGAAAGTCCGCCGATCAGCCCGCTCAGATCGGCGATCATGGAATCCATTGGCGCGGCGAGTACCTCGCAGCGATTCATATCCGTTATATACGGTGCGTGGCGCTCACGGAACCCGACGAGTGTGCGGCCTTTTCCGTACACGTCCTTGACGGCAAGCCGCGCCCTGCGACGATAATTCCAGACCGGCCCGGTCATCGGTTCCAGCCACGTCCCGGGCTCGACACGACCGATGCGCTCGAGATTGTCCCTGAGCGTCTGGGATTTGATGGCGCGCTGCTGTTCCGCGCTGACATGCTGCAGCGAACAGCCGCCACAACGACCGAACGCCTCGCACTTCGCCTCGATTCGATCGGGCGACGCCTCGTGTACTTCGAGCAATTCGGCTTCGTCGAAGTTGCGCCGGGATTTTCGCCGTATGAACGTGACGCTCTCACCTTCCAGCGCGCCCACAACAAAGGTCTTCTTGCCGTCGGTGTCGGCAATACCTCTGCCGTCGTGGGCAACAGCCACGATCCTGGCCGTTTCCGGCTCGCGTCGTTTCCTGCGCGCCACTATCAGCTGCTCTCAGGCCAGGCAGCGAGAAATTCATTGAGATGCGGCTGGTCCATCCCTGCCAACGTGCTCCGCACCAGCGCGAACTCCCGCTGGAGGTCCTTGCCGTCCAGGTTGCCACGCATGTACTCGAAGCGCAGGTAGACGAGCCAGGTATTCAGTACGTCGGTCTCACAATAGTCGCGGATCTCCTTGATCCCGCCCTCGAGCCAGGTATCCCAGACCTTCGCGCCGCTCATGCCCAGCTTTCCAGGTAGCCCGAGCATGACTGCAATCTCATCGAGCTTCGCGAACGCGCGATTGTTGTAATTCGCGAGCACATCCATCAGGTCGACGTGCCGCCAATGATAGCGGCTCAAATAGTTATTCCATTTAAAATCGCGATCCGATTCGCCTTTCTCCCAATAACGCGGCGCCTGGATGCCGTGCTTGAGGGCGCGATAATGCAAAACCGGCAAATCGAATCCGCCTCCGTTCCAGGAGACCAGGTCGGGTGTGTAGCGATCCACGCCGTCATAGAATCGTTGCACGAGTTCGGCCTCGTCCGACGCTTCGTCGCCGAGACTCCATACCTTGAACGTATCTGCCGTACGGAAGGTCACCGAAATCGCGACAATTCGATGCTGGTGCAGCGGCAGGAAATCGTGACCGACGGCCTGTTGCCGCTTGAACAACATCGCCGTCGCGACGTCCTCGTCCGACAGCCCGTCGAGATCGAGCAAAGCTCGCCCAAGCTCGACGTCGGGTATCGTCTCAATATCGAATGAAAAACAATGCATTCCAGACTATTCCTTGTGTTCCGCATTCTCGACGACAGCGAATGCCATGATCAGGCCAGCGTCATCGGTAAGACTGACGTGACCGCTGCCGATGCCGAGGCGCGCACAAACCCGACTGCCCCGCTCCGACCAAACGATGACGGGGCGGCCCCAGTTGTTATTCAGGATACCGACGTCTCGCAGCCAGACACCATGGGCGAACCCGGTGCCCATCGCCTTTACGGTAGCTTCCTTACCTGCAAACCGCATTGCCAGGAAACGCACAGGATTCTTGCTGCGTTCATAGAGTTCAAGCTCCTCATCCATCAGGATCCGTCGCGCGAAATGATCACCGAAACGATCATAGATTCCCTGGACGCGACTCAGTTCGACAATGTCGGTGCCAATTCCGAAGATCATCCGCTCGTCACTCCGCGCGCGCCTCGAGCATCAGCCGTTTCATCTCACTGACAGCAATCGACAGTCCATCAAAGACCGCGCGAGCCACGATTGCATGCCCGATGTTCAGTTCGACAATCTGTTCAATGCGCGCGATCGGTTTGACGTTCTGGTAATGCAGTCCGTGACCGGCATTGATGACCAGGCCGAGGCCATGCCCATAGCTGGCGGCATCGACAATGCGTTCGAGTTCGGTCGCATGCACATCGCCTTCTGTGTCCGCATATCTGCCCGTATGTAGTTCGACCACCGGTGCTCCCGCGGAGACGGCCGCATCAAGTTGCGCACGCTCGGGATCAATGAATAACGACACGCGTATGCCGGCGTCTCCGAGTTCCCGGCAGGCTGCGCGCACCTTGTCCAGTTGACCCGCAACATCCAGGCCGCCTTCCGTTGTCAGTTCCTCACGTTTCTCCGGCACAAGGCAAACATCCGCGGGCCGCATTTGTTTCGCGATGGCGACCATCTCGTCTGTTACCGCCATTTCGAGATTCATGTGGGTCTTCATAAGCTCGTTGATCTCGTCGAGATCATGGTCCTGAATATGGCGTCGATCCTCGCGCAAGTGCACGGTGATGCTGTCTGCGCCAGCCATTTCCGCCAGGCGCACTGCATCGGCAGGCCGCGGGTAACTAGTACCACGGGCCTGGCGCAGCGTTGCCACGTGGTCGATATTGACGCCGAGAAATATCGGTTTCGCGTCATTCATCAAGGGTTGTCCGATCCTGAGGAGGCGCAATTCTACCGCGATGTACTTCGCGCAGCACCTTGCGGCTCTGTAGTTCCTTGCCGCCGAGGTGGTGGGCAATGGCGGCACGTAGCAGGCGATTTGCGGATCGCAACACATCCGGGTCTGCAAACTCCCGAGCGGCAATTGCGAGCAAGGTAGCACCACGAAATACCAGCGGGCCGTCCGAGCGCGCTACTGGCGCCGGCCCCTGGTCGACGCGGTATTCGTAATTGCCGTCCGGATCGATGTCGTCGTTCGTTCCAGCCACATGTCCGAGCGTCACGGCGTAGCCAAGCAGGCTCAGCAACTCGAGTTCAAAGTTGCGCAGGCATGACGCGATATCCACGTTGCGACAAAGAGAAGGAATTGTCTCGGCGTAGAGTTCGAATATTTCGGGTTGCGGATCATGACGGTGCAGGAAATAGAGCAACAACTCATTGATGTAGTAGGCCGACAACAGCGCATCGCCTTTCAATCCGCAAGGCGGACCGTTGGCCTCGGCGCCGGTGAGCGTGCCGAGATCCGACCTGGCCACCCACGATATTCGCAGGGGCATGAATGGCCGCAGCAGGCCCGCAAGCCTGGATTTCGAGCCACGACTGCCACGCGCCACCGCGGCGACTGTGCCGTAGTCACGCGTCAATACATCGATGATCTGGCTGGAGTCGCGAAACGGACGCCGGTGCAGAATATACGCTGGCTGTTGCTGTACGCGCCTGGGATTATTCACTGTTTCACTGCTATGGTCGCGCGGCTACGGCGACTCGTAGCCGAGGTTCAGTAGATCCTGCTCGTTGTCGGCCCAATTGGTCTTGACCTTTACCCAGAGCTCCAGGTGCACATTGCGCTGCAGCTGTTCCTTTAGTTCGAGTCTTGCCGCCCTGCCCACTTTCTTAAGCACGCTGCCATTCTTGCCGACCACGATGCCTTTCTGACTATCGCGCTCCACCCAGATCACGGCATTGATCGTGATACCGCCCTCTTCTTCAAGGTAGCGTTCGATCTGCACCGTTAGCCCATACGGCAGTTCCTGGTGAAGCAGCAGCGTGAGCTTCTCCCGGATGATCTCGGACGCGTGAAATTCCCGGCTGCGATCCGTGAGCATGTCTTCCGGAAACAGCGGCGGGGATTCGGGCAAAAACTGCGGCAACAGATCCATCAGTTTGTCGAGGTAGTCGTGCTTCAAAGCCGAAACCGGCAGGATCTCCGCGAACTCCCGACGTGCCGACATGAGCGCCAACGCATCGAGCAACTTCTCCTTCGGATGCACCTTGTCAACTTTGTTCAGCACGGCCACGACCGGCGTCTGAACCCTGGCCAGGCGTTTCAGGACGTCATCATCTTCGCCGGTCCAGTGAGTAGCATCGCTGACGAACAGGATAACATCTGCATCGGCCAGCGCGTTCACGGCGGTGCGGTTCATCAACCGGTTCATGGCTTTGCCGGCCTTGCGATGCAGGCCGGGCGTATCGACGAAGATTATTTGTGCATCCGCCGACGTGTGAACGGCGAGAATGCGATGACGCGTTGTCTGCGGCTTGGCAGTTACGATGCTGACCTTCCGGCCCATAACGGCGTTGATCAGCGTCGACTTGCCGACGTTGGGCCGGCCAATGACGGCGACAAGACCGCAACGATGCGCACTCACGGCCGCTCTCCGGACAGGATTACGAGCATATCCCTCGCCGCACGCTGTTCAGCCTTGCGGCGCGATGTCGACTGGCCTTCGGTTGTCTGGGAGAGTTCGATCACGGTGCACGACACAACGAATTTTTGTCGATGATCCTTGCCAGTCACACTGACAAGATCATAAGCAGGAAGCGACAGTTTGCGCGCCTGCAGCCACTCCTGCAAACGGGTTTTCGGGTCGCGCAGGTCTGCCGCGTCTGGCAGCGCCGCAAGGCGCTGTTCGAACACGCGATCGATAATGTCTTTCGCGGCGTCATATCCTGAATCGAGATAGACCGCGCCGAAGATCGCCTCAAGCGCATCAGCCAGGATCGACTCGCGGCGGTGCCCGCCTGTCTTGCGTTCCCCGCTACCGAGAATCAGATGCTCGCCGAGCCCCAGGTTAACGGCGAGTTCTGCAAGCGTAGTGTCTTTGACGAGTGATGCCCTCAATTTGCTGAGGTCACCCTCATCGGCATCGGGGCGGATATAGAACAGCGCATCCGAAATGACGAAATCAAGAACCGCGTCGCCAAGAAACTCCAGGCGTTCGTTGTTGGGTCCGGTTGCGCTTCTATGTGTAAGTGCCTGAACGAAAAGCCCGGCATCATGAAACCGATAATGCAGCGTCTTTTCGAGCCAGCTTTCGGCCTTTTCCAATGTTATCGCTCTTGGTTTGCCCTGCCGCTGTTCACGGCCGGATAAGTCTATCGGCGAACAAGCGTCCGCTTGTCGAAGTCCACAATGAAGGAGACGTTGGCGATGAAGGGTGCTTTATGCGAATAGGTCGCTGCGACCTCGAAACCGCCATCTACGGCCGTGACTGTGACGTCCCTCGCCGTAATCTGGCCCACAGCATCGATGTCAAAACGTCGAGAAATGGAACTGCGAATGGCCGAACGGCTAGCGCCCGTACCGTCGAATTCCTCGCCTACACCATCCACGACACCCACGACTTTCATGTAGTTTAGGTACACCGGGGTCAGGCGAATACCGGCAAATGCGAACAGGCCAACGAATGCAACGAGGATAATCAGGCCCAGCGTTGTCATACCGGCCTGCTGGCGTCTTCCACGCCGTTTTTCCAAGTAATTCAAAGACATACTAAACTCTCCGATCTGTCAGCCGCGCGTTTCCTGCGCTACATCGCCCAACCTACAGTGATACTACCCGGCAAATCAGTGACTGGCACCACATTATTGGATTTTTGTCCCGATACGTCCCCAATCCGGCATATTCCAGGGAATGAAGTGCATCCAGACGCGGACGGCTTCGCCCACCAGGAATTCCTCAGGAATGGCGTTGATAAATCGACTGTCCTTGCTGCGGTCGCGGTTATCGCCCATGACGAAGTAGTGGCCCTCGGGGACGCGGTAGGTCCCATCGCGCGTCGAGTATTCCGGATCGTGAATCAGAATATCGTGTATGCGGCCATCCAGATCCTCGACAAAGACCGGAACCCTGCCGAACTCACGTTCGCCGTAGCTGAGGTCGATCATTTCCCCATTTATCTGCAATCGGTGGCGTTCGTAAACCACGGTATCACCGGGTAGCCCGACGACGCGCTTGATGTAATTGATGCTTGGATCAGACGGCAGGCGGAATACGATGACGTCGCCCCGGTTCGGGGAGCCAGTCTCGATGAACTTGGTCTCGGTGACCGGGAGGCGTAGACCGTACGCGTACTTCTTGACGAAGATGAAATCGCCTTCGACCAGCGTGGGCATCATCGAGCCCGATGGAATTCGAAATGGCTCGAAGATAAATGAGCGAATAACGAGGACAAACAACAACACCGGAAAAAACGATCGTGAGTACTCGACAAGAACGTCCCGGGCACCCGGCGCCTGTCGCGAATCGGCCTCTTCGGTCTTCCACACAAGTTTGTCTATCGCTACCACGACACCCGAAACCAGTGTCAGCACCGTCAGTATCAATGCGAGATTAACGATCAATATTTCTACTCACTCTTACCGTCTATTTGTCCACACGTAGCACAGCGAGGAACGCCTCCTGTGGAATTTCCACAGACCCGACTTGTTTCATGCGCTTCTTGCCCGCTTTTTGTTTTTCGAGCAGCTTGCGCTTACGCGATACGTCACCGCCGTAGCATTTGGCGGTCACATTCTTACGTAGTGCCTTGACGTTGCCGCGGGCGATGATCTGGCTGCCAACAGCCGATTGAATCGCGACATCGAACATCTGTCGCGGAATCAATTCTCTCATCTTTTCGACCAGCTCGCGTCCACGAGTTCTCACTTTTTCCTTGTGAATAATCAGGGAAAGCGCGTCAACGCGGTCACCATTGATCAACACGTCGAGCCTGACGAGCTGCGCTGGCTCGAAACGCAGGAAATGGTAATCGAACGACGCGTACCCGCGGCTAACCGATTTCAGGCGATCGAAGAAATCGAGGACCACCTCCGCCAGCGGCAACTCGTACTCGATCGACACCTGGCCGCCCAGATAACGCATGTGGGTTTGCGCACCGCGTTTCTCGATGCACAACTTGATGACCGCGCCGACATACGCTTCGGGTACGAGAATGTTGGCGGCAATGATTGGCTCTCGCAGCTCTTCTATCTCATTGGATGGCGGCAGCTTCGACGGATTGTCGATCTTCAGAATCTCTCCGCTCGTATCGACAACTTCGAAGACTACAGTTGGGGCGGTTGTGATCAACTCGAGGTCGTACTCGCGCTCGAGTCGCTCCTGTACGATCTCCATATGCAGCATGCCGAGGAAGCCGCAGCGGAATCCAAAGCCGAGTGCCGCTGACGTCTCTGGCTCGAAGTGCAATGCAGCATCGTTCAAGCGCAATTTTTGCAGCGCTTCGCGGAAGCTTTCATAGTCGTCTGAACTGATCGGAAACAGGCCGGCGAAGACGCGTGGCTGAACCTGCTTGAAGCCCGGCAAGGGTGTTTCGCAGGAATTCTTTGTCGTTGTCAGCGTGTCGCCGACTGGCGCCCCGTAAATGTCCCTGATCGCGGCTATGACAAAGCCGACCTCGCCGCTTGCGAGCACTTTGCGATCTTCCATCTTGGGCGTATAGACGCCAACGCGATCCGCATTGTAAGAGATCCCGGTCGACATGACCTTGATCTTGCTGCCTTTGACCAGGCTGCCGTTGACGACCCGGACGAGTGAGACCACGCCCACATAGTTGTCGAACCAGGAATCGATGATTAGTGCCTGCAAGGGACCTTCGGGCTCCCCGCCGGGCGGCGGAATCACCTCGACGATTTGCTCGAGAAGATCAGGAACGCCGAGGCCCGTCTTGGCGCTGACCTGCAGCGCATCATGCGCCTCGATGCCGATGATATCCTCGATTTCCGCCACGACTTTCTCAGGATCCGCGGCCGGCAGGTCGATCTTGTTCAGAACCGGCACGACTTCGAGCCCTTGGTCGATCGCCGTAATGCAATTGGCGACACTTTGCGCCTCCACGCCCTGGGCCGCGTCAACGACCAGCAAGGCACCTTCGCAAGCGGCCAGCGAACGCGATACTTCGTAAGAAAAATCCACGTGTCCCGGCGTATCGATGAAGTTCAGCTGGTAGGTCTCGCCGTCGCGGGCCTGATAGTCCAGCGATACGCTCTGCGCCTTGATCGTGATACCACGCTCACGCTCGAGGTCCATTGAATCCAGGACCTGCTCGGCCATCTCGCGATCCGTCAGCCCACCGCAATGATGAATGAACCGGTCAGCCAGGGTCGACTTGCCGTGATCGATATGGGCGATGATCGAAAAGTTACGTATATGCTTCATTGACGGGGGGATTCTGGCACTCACGCTATGCACGCTGGCTAAATGCAGCCGCGGAGTATACCTGTAATCGCGTCGCGATCGAGAAAATGCATGCACACCACCTCGCCTTCGTATTCCACGACAGGGATATCCATGAAGAATCGCTCGTGCCACTCCGAGCGGGTGTCGATATCGCGTACCTCCAACGTCAGTTTTCCCTGGATCATCGACAGCAGTTCCTCGATCAATACGTCGCACAGGTGGCAGCCCTGGCGACTGTAAACCGTCAACCTGGGCATTCAGTCACCTGCCGCCGCGACGCGGGCCGTCACGACCGGCGTGAAAGCGCGCAGGCAACTCGTGCGTTGCAGGCGCAAGCGCCCGGCCAACATGCCAACCCCGGCACCAGCAAGCGCTGCAATGGCGGCGCCAAGATCACCCATACCCGATAGCCAGGCCCCGGCAGCGCCGATCAGGGCGCCAAGCAACGGCAGTCCGTAGACGATCAATGACGCGCGCAACAGGTTGTTCGGCGACAGTTCTATCTTCACCTGGTCCCCCTCGCCGAGGGCAAGGTCGCGCGCAATCAGCGCATCGACCCGGCGCGGCTTTTCGTCGCCACCGAGAAGCCCCGCGCCGCAGCCCTTGCCGGCTGCGCAGCGGGCACAGCGAATAGACGCCGCTACTTCAACCACAGCGTGAGGTGGCGAATCATTCAGGTGGATAGACAGAATTCGACCCAGGGGAGTATCCATGGCCGAAGTTTACCGCAGCGAGGCTTAACGGAGGCTCATCGTTGTGGCGATTTGCTCAACCGTCATGGCCGGGACTTCACCGACAGCCGTGATCCGGTAACCGTCGATACTCGCACTGTATGAATTCGAACCACCGACACGCGACGGGCCCGCGGCAGTTGCCTGTTTCTGCTGAGTAACAAACACAGAGATATTGGCGAGGCCATCGCTGTAGAGGATGTGCGTCACAACTTCTTCATTGCCGGGCATGGTCTCGCCGTGAGTCGCGACGGCCCGGAAACCCGGCGGCAGGTCGGTGCTTTCCCAACGGGTCTCAATCTCGTGTTTCACATGCTGCGATGGCTGATTGAGCCAACGGAAATTCTCGGTGCTGATCGACGGTGCGAGCGCGCTTGCGTGAATTTCCTTGTTCAGGCTGATATCGGCGAACTTGACCTGCTCGATGGCCGTTCCGTCCTCGCCGATCAGCTGCGTTTGCAACGGAAATGCCGTCTCCGTATCCAACCAGATTCGGTGTCCGTATCGATAGCCATCGTGTGGCCGAATCGCCAACAGGATCGTTCGCCGCCCCGCAACGCGGTCTTCCCGGACAATTGACACATCGTATTCGCTGCCGAATCGGACCCGGCTCGATGGGAGGGTCGAAAACAGCGTCGACTGATCGTCCCACTCCTCCACCAGGACCGACTTGCGGTCCGGAAGAATGCAATGAACTTCATTGCCGATACGAATAATCTCGAGGCCGTTGCCTTCCTGCGCTACGACCTTTTCGCGAATGACACCATCGGTCACGGTATGAACGACTTTGAGTGCTTCAGCCTTGCCATCCTGGATGCGGATGACGGTGCCCTGGTAACTCGTCTGTTGCACGGCTGCGCCCATGCGATTCAGCCAGTCATTCGGCTCGACGCGCTCAGCAACTGCGGCAGCACTGCACCCGAGCTGAGCCGCAATGAATACCGGCCACAGCAGCGTGCTAAATCGCAAACCGCGCATCAGGGCAGTGTCGCCGACTCGTCAGCCGCCTCTTCAGCAGCTTCTGTTTCGTCTGATTCTTCCCTGGGCAACGGGTCCTCACTGAGCCGCAATCCCACCAGGCGGGCGTTCATGCCATTGGCGCCCTGCTCTGCCGTTGAAGCTCCGTGGAGGCGGAGCATTTGTTCCAGTGGGTCATTGGCCTGCTGAGGTACTGTGTAGCCAGGTTCCTCAACGCTTTCGGCCACGGTCGTTCCATCTGCAACGCCGTTCGTCGAATCGATACCAGGCGTCACTTGCAGCCCGAAAATGGCGATGAGCGCCACCGATGCGGCGACCGCGACTCCGACCAGCGGCCGCATCGAGCGACCCTTGGACTCCTCGGCCGGCACTTCTGCGTCGGCCAGTGGTTCATCATTAATGCCCGCGGCAATGCGCTCCTGCAGACGCTCGATACCGCGCACACTTGCTTCACCGCGCATGGCTCGACCGATCTCGAGGTACTCGGCAGCTTTTCTTCTGAGCTCTGCATCCTGGCTCATTCTGCGCAGAAGAAGATCCGCTTCGGCGTCAGGCAATTCGCCATCGACAAACGCGGAAATCTGCATTCTTATTTGGTCATTCATACTCCACCCGCACGGGCCTTCCCGCCCTTGAGCTTATCGGGTCAACGGACCGACTTTCTTACCAATCGCGTCTCGCGCCCTGAAAATTCTCGACCGTACAGTGCCCACCGGGCAATCCATGGTCTGAGCTATCTCTTCGTAACTCATGCCCTCCAGCTCTCGCAGGATGATCGCTGTCCTCAGATCTTCCGGCAGCGCTGCGATGGCACGCTCTACCACTTCTTTCAATTCATTCCCGAGCGTCAAGCCCTCGGGAGTGTCCGTTTCCTTGAGCTTCGCATGCAGGTCGTATTGTTCCGGATCCTGCATATCAAGCTCGACATCCATCGGCCTCCGCCGCTGCGCCGCAAGATGGTTCTTCGCCGTGTTCACAGCGATTCGGTACATCCAGGTGTAGAAGGCACTGTCACCTCGAAATCGTGGTAGAGCCCTGTACGCCTTGATGAACGCTTCCTGGGTAATATCGAGCGCGAGCTCCGGATCCCGTACATATCGCATCACCAGGTTCACTATCTTGTGCTGGTATTTGAGTACCAGCAGATCAAACGCGCCCTTGTCACCTTTCTGGACTCGCTTGACCAGCTTCTTGTCAGACGACTGATTCGACATTCAGGCTCGCTCGCCGGAAATTCCGTTCAGCCAGTCGACACCGGGATAGACCGGCATAAGGGCGATAAGTTCTCGAATTTCTGCCTTATTCATCTTTATTCTGTGACGCCGTTCCGGCGTACTTCGGAAGATCGCCCTTGCAACCGTCGTGGTTATGAATATTTCCTGATCTATGAGCATGTTAGCAGCTTCGTATCTAAGCTCCAATGTGCCGCCAGATAACCTGCAGACGGCGCCAGTCCGTGCCCCGGCGGCCGTCGCCGCGCAGCAGCTCCCCGAGAATGAGTTTTCGCCCGGTCGGCAGTTCAAATGAGAGCCGAATCCAGCCCATTTTGCGCAGCAACACGCCACCCGACAGCAGGACAGCTGGCCGCCAGATTTGCCCCGGGGCCAGAACGGCAATGGTCCCGTCCGCAAAGAATCGCAGCGCCTGGCAGGTGTTCCAGGCAAGACGTGCCCGTGACAGCTCGCGTACCGCCAGGGCGGCCCAGATAATCACCGCTATTGCACGGATTTCCAACGCGATTGGCAGGATCCGGATCAGTGGAACGCCGACCAGCGCCAGCGCAACGCCGGACGCGAGGACAATCCGGCGCAGAACAGGGTCAGGACGAATTTCGGCGAAGTATGCGGTCGATGACACGAGCGATCGGCTCCGAGGACGGCGTTTGCCGCTGCAACAGATAACCGTTCAACTCGGGATCAGCCAGCTCCAGAACTGCGCGAAATGCCTGTTTATCGTCTTCGCCGTCACCCGGGTAGCATTCCTCGAGGTAGCGCAGTAGCAGCTCGTCAAGCTCGCGCATGCCGCGTCGGCACTGCCACCTGAGTCGGGATTCTTCAGACATCAACGATACTTCCGTAGGAGCGCGCCCCAGCGCGCGAAACTAATATTTGCGTTCCGCAAGCATCTTCTTGGTCTCGGCGATGGCCTGTGCCGGATTGAGCCCTTTTGGACAGGTCTGGGTGCAGTTCATGATCGTGTGGCAACGATACAGCCGGAACGGGTCCTCGAGTTCGTCGAGACGCTCACCCGTGGCTTCATCGCGGCTATCGACGAGCCAGCGATAGGCGGCCAGCAAGGCGGCCGGCCCGAGATAGCGATCCGAATTCCACCAGTAGCTCGGACAACTTGTCGAACAACAGGCACACAGGATGCATGCCGCCGGCTCATTGATGAGTTCCTGGTCTGCTTTCGACTGCAGCCGCTCCTGGTCAGGTGGCGGTGGCGTGCGCGCCTGGAGCCACGGCTTGATCGACGCATACTGCGCATAGAAGTTGGTCAGGTCGGTCACAAGATCCTTGACGACCGGCATATGCGGCAACGGGTAGATTTTGACATCACCCTTCACTTCGTCGTTCGCGCGCGTGCAGGCCAGCGTGTTACCGCCGTCGATATTCATCGCGCAGGACCCGCAAATTCCCTCACGGCAGGATCGCCGGAACGTCAGCGTCGGGTCGACCTCATTCTTGATCTTGATCAGCGCATCGAGAACCATCGGCCCGCAGCTGTCCATGTCGATCTCGTAGGTATCGACGCGAGGGTTCTCTCCGGTGTCGGGGTCGTAGCGGTACACCGCGAACGTCCGCGTATTGCCGGAGCCGTTAGCCGCCGCGAAGTGCTGGCCCTTCTTGATACGCGAGTTCTTCGGGAGTCTGAATTCAGCCATTGCAATCCCCCCCTAGTACACACGCGCTTTCGGCGCGACGTAGTCAACTTCATCGGTCAGCGTGTGATTGTGTACCGCACGATAGTCGATGCGAACGTCACCAGGGCCACCGACCCAGGTCAGCGTGTGTTTCATCCAATCCTCGTCGTCCCGATCGGGATAGTCTTCGCGTGCATGAGCGCCACGGCTCTCCAGGCGGTTGGCCGCCGACTCAATCGTTGCCGTTGCATTGAGCAGCAGGTTCTCGAGTTCCATGGTTTCGACGAGGTCCGTGTTCCAGACCAGCGAACGATCACTGACACCAACGTCGGAGAATGAGACATAGGTCTTGCGCAGCATCTCGACGCCTTCGTCCAGAACCTCACCGGTGCGGAAAACAGCGGCATGTCCCTGCATGATCTTCTGCATCTCGAGTCGGATCTCGGACGTCGGACGCGGCCCGTCCGCGTTACGCAGATGATCGATTCGAGCGACCGAATCCTGGCCGGCATCTTCAGGCAACGGTTGATGGCGCGTACCGGGCTCCATCGTCTCGGCGCAGAAATGCGCCGCGGCGCGCCCAAAGACGACCAGGTCGAGCAGCGAGTTCGAACCGAGGCGATTGGCGCCATGCACTGACACACAGGCTGCTTCGCCGACCGCCATGAGTCCCGGCACAACTTTCTCTGCGTCCTCGCCGTCCTTGGTGACTACCTGGCCGTTGAAGTTGGCCGGCACGCCGCCCATGTTGTAGTGCACTGTCGGCAGGACCGGGATCGGTTCCTTGTTGACGTCAACGCCGGCGAAAATCCGCGCCGATTCTGCGATCCCTGGCAGGCGCTCCTCGATAACCTCGGGGCCAAGATGCTCCAGGTGAAGGTGGATATGGTCCTTCTCGGGACCGACGCCCCGCCCTTCCCGAATCTCGATCGTCATCGAACGCGATACGACGTCGCGCGATGCAAGATCCTTGGCATTCGGCGCGTAGCGCTCCATGAAGCGCTCGCCTTCGGAGTTGGTCAGGTAGCCGCCCTCACCGCGTGAGCCCTCGGTGATCAGGCAGCCCGAGCCATAGATGCCGGTTGGGTGGAACTGTACGAACTCCAGGTCCTGCACTGGCAGCCCCGCTCGCAGCACCATAGCGCTGCCATCACCGGTACAGGTGTGTGCCGAGGTGCAGGAAAAGTAGGCGCGCCCGTAACCGCCCGTCGCGAGAATCACCCGGTGTGAACGGAAACGATGCAGGCGACCCGTAGCGAGGTCAATGGCGACGACGCCGCGACAGGCGCCATCCTCCATAATCAGGTCAACAGCAAAATACTCGATATAGAACTCGGCATCGTATTTGAGCGATTGCTGGTACAGCGTGTGCAGCATCGCGTGACCGGTGCGGTCCGCGGCTGCGCAGGTGCGTTGGGCGGTGCCCTCGCCGTAATGCGTGGTCATGCCTCCGAACGGTCGCTGGTATATCTTGCCGTCTTCGGTACGCGAGAATGGCACGCCGTAGTGCTCGAGCTCGATGATCGCGTCGGGCGCCTCCTTGCACATGTACTCGATCGCATCCTGGTCGCCGAGCCAGTCCGAACCTTTAACGGTGTCGTACATGTGCCAGCGCCAGTCGTCTTCGCCCATGTTGCCGAGCGCCGCCGAGATGCCACCCTGCGCTGCAACCGTGTGGCTGCGCGTCGGGAAGACCTTGGTTATGCAGGCCGTGGTAAAGCCGGCATTGGCCAGACCGAAAGTCGCTCGCAAACCAGCGCCGCCGGCTCCGATAACGACGACGTCGTAACTGTGATCGATGAATTCGTAATCGCTCATGCGCCGATACCGAGTCTTAAGATGGCAAATACGGCCGCTACCGCGAGCACTACGTGCGCGAAGCGGGACAGGACGAGCGAGGCAATCTTGAGACCGTGGCCGTGCACGTAGTCTTCAATGACGACCTGGATGCCGAGATAAGAGTGGTAAGCCATCGTTACGCTCAGGAGCAGCAACAACAGGGCATTGACGGGATGGCTAATGAAAGCGACGGCTTCGGCATGACTGAATCCGGACATCGTCGCCAGCGACCAGGCAAACCAGAGCCCCAGGAGAACCATCGCGGCACCTGAGACACGCTGCCCCCACCAATGTGACGTACCGTCTTTGGCGGTGCCAAGGCCCAATACCCGACCCAGAGGCGAGCGCAGGCTCATGACGCTACCCACCAGAAAGCCGCTGTCAGGACAATTGAGGCCACTATGACGAACCACGCTGAGGCCGTGGCCTGTTCTTTCTCGAGGCCGCGTCCCGTATCCCAGACCAAGTGCCGAATTCCGTTGGCGAGGTGGTAGAAAAATGCGTAACTCCAGCCGATGAGCAACACACAACCGACAGTCGACTCCATGGCGCCAAGGAATGTCGAGTACGCATCGGGCCCGGAGGCCGCATCGAACAACCAGGCGACATAAACGATGAACCCGACTGCCAGGCCTACGCCCGTGGCGCGATGCAGGATCGACGAGGCCATGGTTATCGGCCAGCGATAGATTGAAAGATGAGGCGACAGAGGCCTGTCGTTATTGTTCATGAGGTAACTTCTTGATCAAAAATCGATACAGCGCCCGGCTTTTTCCCAATCACCATAGCGGGTTGGATCGAGTCCGCCGCGACCGCCGATCTCCCTGGGCCGATCGGTGGCCTCAGGTGCGGTATCATCCGGCTCAGGGTCGCTCTTGGAAGCGGCCTTTTCGGCCTTGTTCTTCGGGTCCACTGTGCTCATGGCGAGAGTATGCCAGAGCCTCGCCCAACCTGCAGTACCAACACCTAAAACTAAGCTATGTACTCAATCCTGACCATCAAAGTGACCGGCGCCGACGCATTCGAGTTTCTCCAGGCGCAACTGACCAACGACCTGCGGCGCCTCGAGTCCGAGGCCGAGATCCTGGCTGCATGGTGTAACCCGAAAGGCCGCGTCATCTGGTTCGGCACGATATTTCCGATCGACGCAGGCTATGGCCTGTCTGCTGCGGCGGATACGGCCGAAGATATCGTCCAACGCATGACGATGTACCGGTTCCGGTCCAAGGTCGACTTCGAAGTGGTCGATGACGGCCGAACAGTCGACCCTGCCTTCCTGATCGAAAACGGACACCCGTACATCGGCAGTGCCCAGGTCGAAGAATTTACGCCACACATGCTCAATTTCGACCTCCTCGACGCGATAAGCATGGACAAGGGCTGTTATCCGGGACAGGAAATTGTTGCCCGTACCCACTACAAGGGAGCAACCAAGCGACGTACGCTCCGCTTCACGAGCGACGCTCCGGTTTCTGTTGGCGACAAGGTGTCGCTGGACGGGAGAGACATTGGTGAGGTGTTGAATGTCGCCGGCAATGACCTGTTGGCCGTAGTGCCCGTCGACAAGGCCGGTCAGCCACTTTCAGCCGCCGGCGCAAGCTTGGTAAACTGTCCCCTGCCTTATTTCGCAGAAAAATAAAAATTCAGGGGGCACTATGAATCGTTACATCAAGATAACGCTTGCCGCGTTCGCGTCACTCTTTTGCATCTTCTACGCCATTCAGAACATCGCGAATCTCGGGGCGGCCGAGTGGTTCGTTGGTGCGATGGCAGGTATGGAAGGCCACGAGGCTTATCCCAACACGTTTGCGTTCGCTGTGTCCTCACCCATGCTGGTGAAACTGATGCTCTGGATCATCATCCTGCTCGAACTCGCGGCAGGTATTCTTGCCGGCAAAGGTGCGATCGACATGTTTGCGGCGCGCAACGGCAGTAGTGACGATTTCAATAACGCCAAGAACTATGCACTCGCCGGTACCGGAATCGCCGTCATAATCTGGTTCGGCATCTTTGGTGCATTCGGTGGTGCGTTCTTCCAGATGTGGCAGGTGGAGGCCGGCGTAGATGCGCTCAGGGACGCGGGCATGTTTTCGCTGCAACACGCTGCAATCTGGCTAATGATTCGAAGCGACGACTAAGGGCGCGTTCCTACTCGAACACCTCGGGGCGCATGTGCGGGAACAGCAGCACATCGCGGATCGACGCCGAATCGGTGAGCAACATGACCAGCCGGTCCACGCCGATACCAATGCCGGTCGTCGGCGGCATGCCGTACTCGAGCGCACGAATGTAGTCGTGGTCATAGGACATGGCTTCGTCGTCACCAGCGGCTGCATTCTCGACTTGTGCACGGAATCGTGCCGCCTGGTCCTCCGAGTCATTTAGCTCGGAGAAGCCATTGGCGATTTCGCGCCCCGCAATGAACAACTCGAAACGGTCGGTGACGAACGGGTCTTCGTCATTCTTGCGCGCAAGCGGAGAGACCTCGGCTGGGTACTGTGTGATAAACGTCGGCTCACGCAGATTTGCTTCCCCGGTTTCGTCGAATATCTCTGTCTGCAGTTTGCCGGGACCATAGTTGTCCCTGACCTGCGCCCCGATCTTCTCGCAATAGGCCGCGAGATAATCACGATCGCGCACCTTCGACATGTCGAATTCCGGGTTATAAGCCGCGATCGCCTCTTCGACCGTCATGCGCTTGAACGTCTTGCCAAAGTCGAACGTCTCGCCCTGGTACTCGACCTTGGTCGTGCCATTAACCGCTTCGGCCATGCCATGCAGCATGGCCTCGGTTGTATCCATCCAGTCGTTGTAGTCCGCGTAGGCGCGGTAAGCCTCGAGCATCGTGAACTCGGGGTTGTGCTGCGTCGACACGCCTTCGTTGCGGAAATTCCGATTGATCTCGTACACACGATCGAAGCCGCCGACGATCAGTCGCTTCAGGTTCAGTTCCGGCGCGATTCGCAGGTACAGCGGCATGTCGAGTGCATTGTGATGCGTCGTAAACGGCCGCGCGATAGCCCCGCCCGGCGTAACCTGCATCATCGGTGTCTCGACTTCGAGGAAGCCCAGCGATTCGAGAAAGCCGCGCATGTACGTGATGATCTCCGAGCGTTTCTGGAAGACGCCCCGGCTCGATTGGTTGATGATCAGATCGACATAGCGTTGCCGGTACCGCGTTTCCTGGTCCGACAGGCCGGCCCATTTCTCGGGCAACGGCCGCAGTGATTTCGTCAGCAAGCGAATTTCATCAGCCAGAACCGTAAGCTCGCCCTTGTTCGTGCGCATCAGCTTGCCGCTGGCGCCGACGATATCGCCGACGTCCCACTTTTTGAACGCCTGGTAGACGCCTTCGGGCAAGCGGTCGCGTTCCACACGCACCTGGATCCGGCCCGAGCGGTCCTGCAGCCCGACGAAACTCGCTTTACCCATGACGTTCTTGCGCATCATGCGACCCGCAACCGAGACCTCGATCTGCTCCTCGGTCAGTGCGTCGTTGTCATGTGCATGAAACGTTTGATGCAGCTCATCCGCCATCGCGTTGCGCCGAAAGTCGTTCGGGAACGCAATGCCCTGCTCGCGAAGCGCAGCGAGCTTCGCGCGCCTCTCTGCAATAAGCTTGTTTTCGTCTTGTTGCTTGTCGTTACTCACAATAATTCGTTGCCTGGTTACAACCCTTGCTTGAGGCTCGCTTCGATGAAGGCGTCGAGCCCGCCATCGAGTACAGCCTGAGTGTTACCGGTTTCGACACCGGTACGCAAATCCTTAATCCTGCTCTGGTCGAGTACGTAGTTACGAATCTGGCTGCCCCACCCGACATCGGCCTTGCCCTCTTCGACTTCGGCCGCCGCAGAGCGGCGTTCCTGCAACTCCAGTTCGTAAAGTTTGGCTTTGAGCTGGTTCATCGCGGTCGCCTTGTTCTTGTGCTGCGAACGATCGTTCTGGCATTGCACTACGACGTTCGTCGGCAGGTGGGTGATGCGCACAGCTGATTCTGTCCGGTTCACGTGCTGACCGCCGGCGCCACTGGCGCGATAAACATCGATCCGCAGATCCGACGGATCAATTTCGATATCGATGTTGTCGTCGACTTCAGGAGAGACGAACACTGATCCAAACGACGTGTGCCGACGGTTACCCGAATCAAACGGCGATTTGCGCACGAGGCGGTGCACGCCCGTTTCGGTTCGCAGCCATCCGTAGGCATACTCACCGACGATGTGCACGGTGGCACTCTTGATACCGGCGACCTCCCCAGCGGAGGCCTCGATCACTTCCGCCTTGAAACCATGCGCTTCCGCCCAGCGCAAGTACATGCGCAGCAGCATCTCACACCAGTCCTGCGCCTCTGTTCCGCCGGCACCCGATTGAATATCGACGTACGCGTTGTGCGAGTCCATTTCACCCGAGAACATGCGGCGGAACTCGAGACCAGCAACAACCTTCTCAAACTCGTCGAGATCATTGACGACTTCGCCAATTGTGGCGTCGTCATCTTCTTCGATGGCCATATCAAGGAGTTCGCCGGCATCGGTCAGGCCGGTCGTGATCTTGTCGAGTCCCGTGACTACCTGCTCGAGCGACGCACGCTCCTGCCCCAGCGCCTGGGCGCGTTCGGGCTCATTCCAGACATCCGGTTGTTCGAGTTCGCGCTGGACTTCGGTCAGTCGCTCAGCCTTGCCTTCGTAGTCAAAGATACCTCCTCAACGCATCAGAGCGTTCGGCGAGGTCGGCAATCGATTGTTTGATCTGGCTGGTTTCCATGAGCTTATCTGTTTAGGAAGGGCAAAAACGGCCGCGATCTTATCACGTGCCGCTACCCTGCAAGGACGCAATTTGTTCAACCACGAGCTGCGGGGTTTCGTTGCCGCGATACTCGTTAACGTCGAGCCGAAAAGCAAGCTGTACTGTGCCCCGATAAGCCGGTCCGGCCTGGTTGAAAGCGATCGCGTCGACTGTATCGCCACCACCGGCAGGCCGCACTCGCAGTTTGAGGTGATTCTCACCGACGGTACGTTGCTCGACGACCGAAAAATCGCCGCTCCACATCGGCTCGGGAAACCCGGAGCCCCAGGGCCCTGCTTCTCGCAATGAACGGGCGAATTTCAGGCTCAGTGCGTCGCCGGGCAGATTTCCGTCGGTCACGATCGCACCGCTGAAGTCAGCCTGCGGGTACAGGCGCGCCATCTGCTCGGCGGCAGCTTCCCTGAATTCCTCGAATGCCGACTCGGCAATCGTCAGGCCGGCCGCCATGGCGTGTCCACCGAACTTCTCGATCAGCCCCGGCCGGGTCGCCGATACGGCCTCGAGCAGGTCACGAATATGCACACCCTGGATAGAGCGAGCCGATCCTTTGAGGTACTCGGCGTTTTCGCGGGCGAATGCGATTACAGGGCGGTGGCATCGTTCGCGCACGCGGGCGGCAATCAGCCCGACGATGCCCTGATGCCAACTCGCGTCATACACGCACACACAGGCTGGCCAGCGCTGAGACCCCAGCGAATCTACATAGGCAAATGCCTGCTCGCGCATCGTCGCTTCAATATCCCGACGCTCGCTGTTGATGCTGTCGAGCCTGTGCGCATAGTCCAGCGCGGTATCGAAATCATCCGTGAGGAGGCACTCGATGCCGACGGAAATGTCCTCGAGACGGCCCGCCGCATTGATGCGTGGACCTACCGCAAATCCCAGGTCGGTACTGACGCACCGAGCCGCTTGCCGGCCCGACTGCCTCAGGATTGCCTGGATTCCGACGACCGAGTGGCCGGCCCGGATTCGCAACAGACCCTGGTGCACGAGGATGCGATTGTTGTGGTCCAGCGGCACGACGTCGGCGACCGTTCCGAGCGCGACAAGGTCGAGGTAGCGCGCAGGAACTTTCGCCGCACCTGCAACGCCCTGCTCCTGCAGCAATCGACCCACGCGGGCCATCAGGTAGAACGCAACTCCTACACCAGCGAGATACCGGCTCGGGAACTGGCTGCCGTCGAGATTCGGATTGAGAATGACAGCGGCATCGGGCAGTTCTTCACCGGGCAGATGATGATCGGTAACGAGGACCGGGATGCCGAGTTCGTTGGCAACGGCGACGCCGTCGACGCTCGACACACCATTGTCCACCGTAATCAACAATGAAGGCGAACGCTCGGCCGCAACCTGGACGATCTCGGGAGTCAGGCCATAACCATACTCGAAGCGGTTGGGCACAAGATACTCGACGTCGGTGAAACCGAATTCGCGCAGGCAACGCAGAACGAGTGCCGTGCTCGTCGCACCATCAACGTCGAAGTCACCAACGACAATGATCCTCCTGCCCCGGTTGGCAATGACCAGCTCGGCTGCAGAATCTATGTTCTCCAGGGCACCGATCGGAGCCAGGTTGGCAAGGCCATAATCGAGTTCCCCAGGCACCGTCAATCCGCGCATTGCGAACAAGCGGGCGTGCAAGGGATCGATATCACCCAACGCGGCGATTGCACTGCCACTGGGCATGGGGCGCGCGACTACAGGACGGACTCCGCTCACGATCAATCCAGCAGTGCGTTGTCGCGACGCCAGAACTTAAGCGTCTGGGAGCGCCGCACATCGGCGCGCAGGCCATCGCGGAACAGCAGTATCAACCGCTCGAGCCGTTTGGAACGAAGCAAGTTGCGCAGCTCTACCAGGTAGCCTTCCATTGTTTCGTGGCGCAGGTCCGCCTCGGGCGTGACCGCGACAAAGCCGTGCAGCGAAGCTTCGGCACAGCTGGCGAAATCGCCGAGCCAGACGTCGCAAACCGCGGTAGCGCTTTCCCAGTAGCCGGCCAGCAATGGATCGTCGGCGAACAGCGGGAGTTGCGGCCTGGTCACTTTCTCCGGCGCCATGCCGCCGCCCCATAGCCAAAGGGAATTAACCGGCTGCAGGCCTTCGGATATGCGGCGCTCGTTGACCTCGTGCTCGTGCAGGGACATCTCGATCTCGCTGAGAATGTTGCGGTGCGACACCGTGTGTTCGCCCGTCGGCAGAAACTCGCCGGGCTCAAGTTGATCAACGCAGTAAGCCGGTACCGAGGCGGTCGAGATAGCCTGCTCCGCACGCAGATAGCCGTGGGATCCCAACCGGGCGAAACCGAAGCGCTTGTCGCCCGCAAGCGTTTCCTGCAGGTGATCGAACAGCGGTCGCAAATCCGATGATTGAATCCCGGGTTTACGCAACGCATGAAGGCACAGGTGATCGAGCCGCGGCTCCAGGTAAACCGGGTCTGCCGCTGCAATCCAGACGGTCGGCCGATCGCCCGTCTGACCCCACATGCGCAGTGCCGCGAGTCCCTCTCTTGGATACGGCAGGCCGAGTTCGTCGGTAAGTTGGGCAAGTAGCTCCTTGGGTTCAGTCTCGAGCGAAAGCTCTGATTGCGCCAGCCAGGTTCTCAGGGACGCGTCCTGAAGCCGGCCGCCCCGCACGGGTGGCAGCACGACGAGTGCCGTGTTTTTGTCATATGATGCGTTCACGATGAGGCGTGAATGTTAAGGGATGCGCGCTTGAAATTCACAAGAGAATTATCGGCCCAACTGGTGATACGGAGTGTCTCCGAAACGGGCATTCGTGTGAACGATACGGAATATTCCGAGTCGATCGTGCTCACGCCAGACGATGCGTTGAACATGTGGGACGAGAAGCCCATCGACGACCTGACTGAGGCCGATTTCGACTCGGTGATTAGCTCGAAACCCGAAATCGTCCTGCTGGGCACAGGCGCCTCGAACGTGTTTCCGCCGCGCCAGTTGACCTTCGCATTTGCGCGCAAGGGCATCGGCCTGGAAGTCATGGACACACGCGCGGCTGCGCGTACTTACAACGTGCTGGCCAATGAAGGTCGGCGGATCGCTGCGGTGTTGTACCTGTAGGAGCAGCGCTCTCCATTCGGGGACAATGCCCGCCCCGATCAATCGAGTAGTAACTCCCCGGAGATTCCGTGAGTCTCCAGCATCTCGCGCAGGTTCTTGAGCGCATCGAGCTGGATCTGCCGAACCCGTTCCCGGGTCACACCAATCTCATCGCCGATTTGTTCAAGGGTTGCACGGCGGTAGCCATGCAGACCAAAACGCCGCTCGACAACGGCTCGTTGCTTGTCGCTGAGTTCGTAGATCCAGTGATCCACAATCTCGTGCATATCGTCAGCCTGGGCACGTCGCGATGGCTCGCCGGAGCGTTTCGCTTGCAAACGATCAACCGGATCGACGCCTTCATCGTCCCTGCCATTGGCGCGCAGTGTCACCCGCTCGTGCAGTGCCATGAGGCGTTCGACGTCCGCCACGTCGCGATCCAGGCGCTCCGCAAGTTCACCCATCGTTGGTGCACGGTCCAGCTCCTGGCGCAGTCGCCGTGCTGCTCTCAGGCAGGAGTTGATGTCCTTAATGATATGAATCGGCAGACGCACAGTGCGCGACTGGTTCATGATGCCGCGTTCGATGGTCTGCCGAATCCACCAGGTGGCGTAAGTCGAGAATCGAAAGCCGCGTTCCGGATCGAACTTCTTGACCGCATGAATCAAGCCGAGATTGCCTTCCTCGATCAGGTCGAGAAGCGGCAGTCCCCGATTCAGGTAGCGACGCGCAATTTTCACGACCAGCCGAAGGTTGCTTTCGATCATGCGCTGGCGGGCCGACTCGTCGCCTTGCAATGCCCTGCGCGAGTATTCCTTCTCCTCATCCGCAGTCAGGAGCGGCGAGACGCCAATCTCGTCGAGATATTGTCGCGTTGGATCCAGCAGCTGTCCCAATACACACTCCTCTCGTTGCAAGAGGCGATTGCCTTGGATCGGGTCCCTTATCTCGCTGGCAGAAACGGTCGCGGATTAACCGGCTTGCCATTGCGCCTGATCTCGAAATGCAGTCGCGGCTTGCGTTCCGGCCCCTCCCCCATCGTCGCGATCCTCTGGCCTTTTGTTACTTCTTGTCCTTCCTTGACCAGCAGCGACGCAGTGTACCCGTAGGCACTCAGGTAGGTGTCGTTATGTTTAAGGATAATAAGCTGGCCATATCCGATCAGTCCACTGCCCGAATAGACGACTCGCCCGGAAGCCGCAGCGACTATGGGTTGCCCGATCTTGCCGTTGATCAACACACC
>Ga0209456_10000199_pt1 | contig 33595 bp, 24 predicted proteins | sample COG_11_FD_184755 | JGI IMG/M metagenome (GOLD analysis project Ga0209456, IMG submission 184755) | Pelagic marine sediment microbial communities from the LTER site Helgoland, North Sea, for post-phytoplankton bloom and carbon turnover... | ecosystem: Environmental > Aquatic > Marine > Neritic...
CCGCACGACGAGCAGCCGACCGGGCTTTCATGGATCGCGATCAACCGACCGATCTCGGTTGTGGTGGGCATCGTGCTGGTCGTCTTGTTCGGTGCGCTCTCGGTGGTCGACCTGCCGATTCAGCTCACGCCCGACATCGCCACGCCGACGATCAGCGTGAGCACGGTCTGGCCGGGCGCGGCGCCGGTGGAAATCGAAACCGAGATCCTCGAGCCGCAAGAAGAGGTGCTCAAGAACGTGCAGGGACTCACACGCATGGAGTCGAGCGCGAGCATGAACAGCGGGAGCATCACGCTCGAGTTCGAGGTGGACACCGTCATCGAGGAAGCGCTGGTCCGCGTCACCAACAAGCTCAGCCAAGTTGCGAGCTATCCCGATGCCGTACGGGAGCCGGTGGTCGAAACCGCGAATAGCGCCGGACCGCCGCTCGCCGTCGTCGCGATTCGGGACCCGAAAAAGGGCAGCGTGGCTGGGTATCGTACCTGGGTTGAAGATGAGATTCTTCCCGAGATCGATCGCATTCCGGGTGTGGCGGGCATCTTCTTCATCGGTGGGCAAGACACCGAGGTGCACGTGCTGTTCGATGCGCAAGCCCTGGCGGCGCGTGGGCTTTCCGTACAAGGGTTGTCCGACCGGGTGCGAAGCGAGCTTCGGGATTTGTCCGGAGGTGATGTGACTCTCGGCAAGCGTCGCTACTTGGTGCGCACCGCCATCGCCCCCGAAACACCGTCCGCGCTCGAAGAAGTCGTCCTCGGCGCCAGCAGCGATGGCACGCCCATCTTGCTCGGCGACGTCGCCAAGGTGAAATTGGCGCTTCGCAAACCGACCGGCGTTGCTCTCGTCCAGGACCGGCCCGCCATGGTGATGTTGCTCTCCCGTGAAGCGGGCACCAACGTGCTCGAAGTCACTCAGGAAGTGCACCAAGTCGTCGAGCGGCTGCAACGCGAGAGGTTCAACCGCGAGGGCCTGCAGATCGAAATCCTCGCCGACCAGGTCGAATACATCGAAGGCGCGCTCGACCTGGTGAAACAGAACCTGTTGCTCGGTGCGATCCTCGCGATCATCGTCCTCTTCTTGTTCCTTCGAACGTTTGGCGCGTCGGCGGTGGTCAGCATTGCGATTCCGGTCTGCGCGTTCGCCACGGCCCTCGGGATGCAAGCGCTTGGCCGAACGATCAACGTGGTCTCGCTTGCCGGCATCACATTCGCCATCGGGATGGTGGTCGACAACTCGATCGTCGCCCTCGAAAGCATCGACACCTGGCGGACGCGTGCGCCGGACACGAAGCTGGCGGCCTACCGCGGCATTCGCGAAGTCTGGGGTGCGTTGATCGCGTCCACCGCAACCACCGTCGCCGTCTTCATTCCCATTGTGCTGTGGCAAGGCGAAGTCGGCGAGCTCTTGCGTGACGTGGCGGTTGCTATCGCGCTCGCCGTGTCGGTGTCTTTGGTGGTGTCAATCCTGGTGATTCCGAGCCTCGCCGCCCGCCTTCTCTCCCAGGGCAAGACCCTCGACATCGGGGGGCTCACTGGGTTTGGCAGACGATTTCGTTCGCGCGTCACCGAGCAAGTGCGGTGGCTCTGCAGCTCGACACGCCGCGCAACGGCCACGGTCGCCATCGCCATCGTCGCCTCGATTCTAGTCGTCTGGGTGCTGCTCCCGCCCATGGAATACCTGCCCACGGGGAACCGCAACCTTGTGTTCGGTATTTTGGTTCCGCCGCCTGGTTACTCGATCGACGAGCTCGAAAGCATCGGCAACCGGCTTCAGAGCCAGATGGCGCGCTACACCGGTCAAGAGACCGACGGCGAGGCCAACATCCGGCGTAGCTTCTTCGTCGGCAGCCCCGACCGGGTGTTCGCAGGCGCAGTGGCCGAGAACAAAGAAGACGTCGGCCGGATGCTCGACCTGCTCAGACGCACGCAATCGAAGATCCCGGGCATGATCTCGTTCGCGACCCAGGCCTCGTTGTTCGGCCGCTCCATCGGTGGGGGCCGTGTCGTCGAGATCGACATCCAGGGCTCGGACGTACCGACGCTCACCGAGGTGGGCGGGCGCCTGTTCGGAGACCTGCGAGCGGCGTTGCCCGGCGCACAGATCCGCCCGGTCCCGAGCTTGGACCCCGGCGCCCCGGAGCTTCACGTGATCCCCCGACGAAAGGAGGCAGCCCAACTCCAAATGGGTGGTGCCGAGCTCGGCCTCGTGGTCGACGCACTGATCGACGGCGCGATCATCGGAGAATACACGCCCAAGGGACAACCAAAGCTCGATGTCGTGCTGCGCGCGGTAACCGAAGGCGACAAACTTCTGCCAGACGCCCCTGCCCTTCTTTCTGCGCCGGTCGCAACCCCCAGCGGCCGCACCGTCCCTCTCGGCGCGCTCGCAGAAATCGAAGAACGCCTCGGCCCATCGGTGATCCGTCACCTCGAACGGCGCCGCGCGATCACCCTCAACGTCTCGCCACCTGAAGACTTAGCGCTCGAAGACGCGATCGACACGATCCGCGACCAGGTCATCGGCGGCCTCGAAGCGGAAGGCGCAGTGCCCGCGGGCGTCGAGTTCGGCTTGAGCGGTGCGGCCGGAAAGCTCGAAGTTGCCCAAAGGCAGTTCGGGAACATTCTATTGCTTGCCGTGATCATCTGCTTCCTCTTGATCGCCGCTCTCTTCGAAGACTTCGTATCTCCGTTCGCGGTGCTCGTAAGCGTTCCCCTTGCAGCGGCCGGCGGTGCGGGCGGGCTCTGGCTGGTCAATGCCTTGCTCGGCAAGCAGCCCTTGGACTTGATGACCGCGCTCGGCTTTCTGATCTTGATCGGCGTCGTCGTGAACAACGCGATCCTCGTCGTCGACGGCTCGCTCACGCGCCTGCGCGCCGGTTCCACCCTCGGCGAAGCCGTCCCTCTCGCCGTCGAAGCCCGCGTCCGACCGATCTTCATGACCACCGCGACTTCGCTCGCTGGCCTCTTGCCGATGGTGGTGTTTTCGGGCTCGGGCTCCGAGCTCTACCGCGGGGTCGGCGCCATCGTCCTTGGTGGCCTCTTGCTCTCGACCGTCTTCACCCTCTTCGTCGTTCCAACCGCGTTCACCCTTCTTTGGAGGCTTCGCGGGCACGCCGATACGGATTTAGAAACTTCTTCTTGAGCTGCTGAAGCTCGTCACGCTTGAGCTCCCGATACTCGCCGGGCCTAAGGCCGTCGATGCTGATGCCAGCAAACGACTGCCGCGCCAGCCGCATCACGCGACGGTGAATCGCATCGCCCATCCGGTGAATCTGCCGGTTTTTGCCCTCCGTCAGCGTGAGCTGGACCCAGGTGTGATTTCGCTCCTGCCGCAGCACGAATGCCTCCGCGGGCTTGGTGCGGTAGCCATCGTCGAGCTTGACGCCGTTTCGAAGCGCGTCGAGCTCTTCCACGTCGAGTTGGCCTTGAAACTTCACGGCGTAGATCTTGGGCACTCCGGAAACCGGCCTGAGTAGTGCGTCGATCATGTCGCCGTCGTTGGTCGCCAAGAGCGCGCCGCTCGTATGGTAGTCGAGACGTCCAACCGGAACGACACGCTCGGGAATCTTGCGTAGCAAGTCCGCGATGGTCGCCCTGCCTTCCGGATCATCGAGCGTGGTCACCATCTCACGCGGCTTGTGCATGAGGTAATACACGGGCTTCTCCGCAACGAGACGCCTGCCGTCGACCTCGACCCGATCCTTGTGCGGGTCGACCTTGGTGCCAAGCTCGGTCACGACGCGTCCGTTCACGCGCACACGCCCCGCTAAAATGAGCTCCTCCGACGCGCGTCGCGACGCAACACCGGCGCGCGCGAGCACTTTTTGCAGGCGTTCCACCGGCGGACCCTAGCACGCAGAATTGGGTTTTCGCGGTATGGCTCGCAACTGTGCGAAACGACGCCGTTCGCAGAGGGGGGAGCGTGTCCCCTTACTGGCTGGCTTCTGTGGACTTCTGGTTAGCGAGGGCCGAGTTCCTAAGTCGCTCTTCGTCTCGGTCCCAGCGGTCGACTTTGCCGTCACCGTTGAGGTCGGTGCCGATGCGAACGGTGCGGCCGTCGACGTAGTACTCCCAGCGGTCCGGACGCCACTCGGCAACGGTGCTGCGGTTCTTCATGTCGCGCTCGGCGCGCACGGGCTGGCCGTCTTCATAGAAGATTTTGGTGTCGATCATCCCGTTGCCGTTGGTATCGATCTCCTGGATGCTCACCCGGCCGTCGGTGAAATGAGTCACCTCGTCGATGCCGCCGTTGAAATCGCGGTCGGCCTCCTCGCGCATTGGCCGACCCTCGTCGGTGTAGAGCCGTACGACGTCCTTGCGACCATCGCCGTTCAAATCGGCCTCGCGGCAGACCAAAACCAGGCGCGAGAGGCTCCCCTCCCCCATGGTCTTGAAGAGTTTCCGCACATCGGGGGTGTTGTCGCCGGAGGTGTCGTATTCGCTGACTTCGTAGCCAGCGCCGTCGGGCATGCAGCGCCCACCGTCCGCAATCTCGCCGCCGCTGGATGACTCGGCCTGCCCGGCCCCTGGGCTCGTCACTGGCTTGGGATCCTTCGAGCCACAGCCCACGACGGCGAGGCCCAATAGACAAAGCAGCAAGTGTTTCATGGTTGGCCCTTCTCACATCGAAGCGCGTCATCGGCCGGCCCCATGCTCTGTAGCGGCATGTCATGGCTCTGGTCCGGCTCGCCGTCCCCGTTTTCGTCGTATTGAGTCAGCACGAGCTTGCCGCCCCGATACGAATCCCACTTCTCCACGCGACCGTCGTTGTTGTCGTCGTACTTCGCCCCGGTGATGAGGCCCTGTTCGTAGACTTCCCAAACGTCGACTCGCCCATCGCGCTGTCGATCGCGCTCAGCCCGCGAGACCCAGCCGTTGCCGCACCAGAGCCACGTATCAATCGTGTTGTCGAAGTTCGTGTCGAGTTCCTTGCGGATGAGCTGGCCGCTTTCGTAGAAGGACAGCTGGTCGAGACGTCCGTCAAAATCGAAGTCGTACCGCTCCTGAGCGACCTGCACTCCATCCGCTTCGTAAAAGCGTTCCACATCCACTTTGCCGTCGAAGTTCATGTCTGCTTTCGTGCAGAAGCGACGACTGTTGCGCTCGACGTGTTCAATATCGACACGTCCGTCTTCATTGACGTCGGTCGCGGTGACCTGATTCCCTTCGCACGGAACCCCCTCAGCCATCGATCCGCGTGGCACAGTGCTCGAAGAGCCCTTGTTGCAACCCAACCCCGGCAGACATGCCAAAACGGCAAGCCCAACCAATGCATGCGCGAAATTGCTCATGTTTGTGGCCACTTCTAGGTCCCCAGTGAACCCGATCTTTATAACAATAGAGTCGATGGACCCGTCTGCGCAAGTCTAGGGCCCCTTGGTTTGACAATATATATGGTGCCATGTAGCTTCATGCCACTTCTAGGACCCAAATGGCGCGCAAAAAGATCTCGACGACCGTTTACATCACGCCGGAGCAAAACGAGCGGCTAAAGCTCTTGCACGAGCGTACCAAAGTGCCTGTCGCGGTTTACATTCGCGAAGGCATCGATCTCGTCTTGGACCGTCATCAGGACGAGCTTCCGGGCCAAATGACCCTGGACGCCGCACCGCCGAAAAAGGGTTAACGACGGCGCATTGCTGCGGGCCTGGCGCGAGGCTAGACAGGTCGCACTTTGGCGCAAGATCTCCAGCACATCCGGAACTTCTGTATCATCGCGCACATCGATCACGGCAAGAGCACCCTCGCCGATCGATTTCTCGATGTGACGGGGGCGGTTTCGGCCCGCGAGCAGAAGTCGCAGCTGCTCGATCGGATGGAGCTCGAGCAGGAGCGTGGCATCACGATCAAGGCGCAGGGCGTCCGGCTTCCCTACGAAGCCGCCAATGGTGAGACGTATCAACTGAACCTCATCGACACGCCCGGACACGTGGACTTCAGCTACGAGGTTTCGCGGTCACTTGCGGCCTGCGACGGCGCCCTTCTGGTCGTCGACGCCACACAAGGTGTCGAAGCGCAGACCCTTGCGAATGTCTATCTCGCCGTGGAGAACGACTTGGAGATCATTCCGGTCTTCAACAAAGTCGACTTGCCGAGCGCGGATGTGGATCGGGTGCGCCAGGAGGTCGAGGATGTCGTGGGGCTCGATTGCTCGCAGGTGCTCGCATGCAGTGCCAAGACCGGCGAAGGCGTCCCCGAGATCCTCGAAGCCGTGGTGGCGCGGGTACCGCCCCCAGAGACGGAAGACAATGGCTACCTGCGCGCGCTGATTTTTGACAGCTGGTACGACAGCTACCGTGGTGCGGTCTGCATGGTTCGAATCAAAGACGGCACGGTTCGTAAGGGCGACAAGGTCCGTTTGATGGCGACGGGGGCCGAGTATGAGGCCACCGAGCTTGGTGTCTACACGCCATTCCAAGAGGAGCTCGACGAGCTCGGCCCCGGCGAGGTCGGCTACCTCGCAGCGAGCATCAAGTCACTGCAGGATGCAAAGGTCGGCGACACCATCACTTTGGCGAAGAAGCCGGCCGAGGAACCACTCGCCGGATTCAAGGACGTGAAGCCGATGGTCTTCTGCGGAATCTTCCCGACGGACAGCGACCAGTACACAGAGCTTCGGGACGCGCTCGAGAAGCTGAATCTCAACGACGCTGCCTTCATGTTCGAGCCGGAGACTTCGGATGCGCTCGGGTTTGGGTTCCGGTGCGGCTTTCTCGGTCTTTTGCACATGGAGATCATCCAGGAGCGGCTCGAGCGCGAGTACAACATCGGGCTGATCACGACGGCGCCGAGCGTCGTGTACCGGGTGCATACCGAAGACGAAACCATCGAGATCGACAATCCCTCGCAGATTCCCGACGGGCGCATTCGAATCGAAGAACCCTACTTCACCGTGTCGATCCACGTGCCGGCAGAGTTCGTCGGTGCGGTGCTCAAGCTTTGCCAGGACCGTCGCGGCGAACAGCAGGGCATTCAATATGCTTCGACCGACCGGGTGATCATCACCTATCTGATGCCGCTCGCCGAAGTGCTTTTCGACTTCTTCGACAAGCTCAAGAGCGCGACGAAGGGCTACGCATCGATGGACTACGAGCTGGCGGGCTACCGCGACAACCCGTTGGTTCGCCTCGACATGCTGCTCAACAGCCAGAAGGTCGATGCCCTGAGCGCGGTCGTTCACAAGGACAAAGCGTACTATCTTGGGCGTGCGCTTGCCGCGAAGCTCAAGAAGATCGTGCCACGACAACAGTACGAGGTGATCATCCAGGCCGCGATCGGCTCCAAGGTCATCTCTCGCGAAACCGTTCGAGCGCTACGCAAAGACGTCACGGCCAAGTGCTACGGCGGCGACATCTCGCGAAAGCGCAAGCTCCTCGAGAAGCAAAAAGAGGGCAAGAAGCGAATGAAGTCGGTCGGCAGCGTCGAGATTCCTCAGGATGCGTTTCACGCGATCTTGAAGGTCGATAACTGAGTGCCGGTCGGACCTACGGCCCGTTAGTTGGTGTTGGGTTAGTTGCCGAACAGGCCCGACGTGTTGGCGACCTGAATCTCGAACTCTTCGTTGATGTCGATTGCTTCCGCGCCGTCGGGCGTCTTGATGAGGAGGTGGTCCTCAGCTGTGCCGTTTGCAGAAGCGTCGGATTCGAGCGCGTCGAGGTCGAGGATGATTTGGCCGTCGACCTGTGCGGTCATCGACTGGACCGAGATCACAATGCCCTCTTCGGGAAACTCGATGGTTTGCGGAAGAGCCATCTGCTGCACGGTGACGTTGAGCATGATCTCGTCGCCCACACGGTCGACCAAGGTGTAGGTGTTTACCTGCTGGATGTCGAAGCCATAGGCTTTGATTTGCCGGCGAGCCTCCCATCGCGCGCCGAGGCCGACCTTCTCTTCGGGAAGCCGGACGCGCGTCAGCGTCTCGCGTGAATTGACGAGCATCCGGAGCAAGCGCACGGGTACGTCCGAACGCTTGGTCTGCTCGTTGAAGTCGCCCGCCAGCACCTGACCGCGATCGTCGACCTCGACCCAGCCGCCGATGTTATCGGCAACGGCGGCCCCGTCCCGAAGTTGCTTGGCCAGTGTCTCGTCGAAGCCCGCAGGCACGACTGCTTCGGACTTCACGACATCGACTTTGAATTTCACGCCCCGGTCGGTCTGCTCCGCGGGCCCCGAGACGATGTCGAGGCGAAGACCGGGAAGAATGGTGAGCGCAGCGGTTTCAGAGCTCTCGGCGGTTGCCAGGGTCGCGACTCGGAACGTCGTCGTCGAGCTGGTCGCGGTCCCAGCTGAAATGCTGTAGCGAAGCTCCGCCCTCGGCCGCTGCCCCTTGTCGAGCAAGCGAACGCCGGTATTGTCCTCCGCCGCGACGTCTGCAGCGGTATTGGATTCCTTACAGGCAGTGAGTGCCAGCATCGCACATGCGAGCAAAAGCCCACGAATCATCGAATGCGCCATCTTCGAACCTCTACTCTTCTGTGAAGACCGCGTTCCAGTCGTTCTTCATCGAGACCATGACCCAGCCCGATTGGCCGGCAGCGTCGAGCGCCTGATCGAGCTTGCCCACGCTGCTTTCGCGATCATAGGCATATTCGCGCTCGGCGTCATCGTGGTGAAGCAGTAGCGCGAGCCTCGCTCCACCGCTACCCACGGTGGTCCACTGGAGCATCTGGAGGTCGCCGTCCGAGTTGCCAAACGCGAGAATCGGGCGCCGGCCGATGTGCTTGTGAATGCCGACGGGCTTGCCACCCTTATCGTCGACGTGGTCGATCTCGGGGAGGCGCAGAAGTGACGGCTTGCCACCTTGCACTTCGTACCGCGTCTCGATCGACGTTCCGATCACGCGTTCGGGCGGAATCCCGTACGCATCTTCGGCGAACATGCGAATGAACTCGACGCTACCGCCCGAAACGATGAAAGTCCGAAAGCCGTTGGCCTCGAGGTAGCGCAAGAGCTCGAGCTGTGGCTGGTACACGAGATCGGTGTACCGTTTCTCGAGCTCCGGATGAAGGGCATCACGTAACCATTCGGTCACAATCGTTTCGAACAGCGTGGTGCTCATGCCGGTATGCGAGGCGACGACGATTTCCGCCAAGCCGCGGCTACCCGAGGCGACTAGCGCGTCACGGTCTCCCTCGATGACCGCCTTGAAGGGCTGTTTGTCCTTCCATTCGGGGTGAACCTTCGCCAGGTCTCGAACCCGATGGAGCGCGAAGGCCATTTCGGTATACACCGGCTGCTCGACCCACAAGGTGCCGTCGTTGTCGAAAGTCGCCACTCGTTCTTCGGGTTCGACGAAAGCCGGATCGTCCGGGTCGCTCGCCGAGCGAACGAATTCGACGATCCGCGCTTTGGTGGCGGTGTCGTTCCATGAAGGAAGGGGATCGACGAAGGCTTCGACGCTGGCTTTCGGTTCATCGATATCGGGCTTTTGCGAGCTGGCGCAGCTCAACATGAGCAACGCAGCCAACGTCGACCCAAGCGCTCGCGCGCGATTTCCGGTGAGGCCCATGGCGCGGACTGTAGGAGTGCTCCCTAAGCGCGTCCAGGCTATCCAGCGGCCTTTTTCAGGCCTGCGCGTCCAGGGCTGCACGTAACACCGACACTGGCACTGGCACTGACGCGGTCTCGGCCCTACGGCCCCGGAACCGGCCACCGTTAATAAGGGTCGCCCGGTCGTTGGAGGGGGGGAGACACGACCGGGCGGGGACAACCGGAGGACTTATGGGGGGTTCCACCGGCAAAGTTTTTCTGTTTTCCTTCTGTGAGAACGGCTTCGTTCTCCGGAACTTAAATCTAAATACTGGGACTGAACGCGTCAATGGTACCTGACCCGATGAGCTATGCTTTCCGGTGCACTATCTCACAGTTCCGTTCGAAAAGAGATGCCAGCTGATCGCGCCGGCAATGCTCCCAACAAGATCCGCAATTACGTCACCGAGCTCGGCAGAACGACCGGGAACCAGCGCTTGATGAATCTCGTCGGAGAGGCCCCAGATCGCCGAAACGAACACAGCAAACGCCGCGGCTCGCCAGGCCGAAGCCGACGGCCAGCTTCGGGACGACGCGGCGGCGCACAGCCAACCGAGCACCGCGTACTCGACGAAGTGGATGCCCTTGTCCCGGAGCGGGATGTGTTGAATCCCCGGCACCTCGACCTCGAACGAGGAGACCACGAAGATGAGGGCCATGTACAAGATGGCGTAGCGCCAGATTCGCACGCCTTCCACTAAGGACTCGCTGGTCAGGCGGCGCCTCCTGCTCCAATCACCGAAAGACGCGTACGCCGGCCGCGACCGTGCAAGCCGTCGGCACCGGCCATGGTTCCAGAAAGACTGTGGCGGAACGGCTCGTCGATGGTGACCGTCACTAGCTCGCCCGTCGGGTCGTACCCCTCAGGCGCGATGAGGTGAACGATTTCGTTGCGCTCGCTGCGGCCGGAAAATCGACCCGTGTCTCCCGGTGAACGGCCTTCGACCAGAACCTGTAGATTTCGACCAACCAAGGACTGTAAGTGTGCTTGCTGTTGGGTCTCGACCAACGCGAACAAGCGAGCGAGGCGGTCGTCCTTCACCTCTTCTGCAACCTCGTCACAGAGCTTGAGCGCCGGCGTGTACGGCCTTGGCGAATACTTGAAGCCAAAGGCCGCGACAAAGCCGACGCGCCGCACCAGCTCGAGCGTTTGCTGGAAGTCCTCTTCGGTTTCCCCTGGGAAGCCGACGATGAAATCTGCAGAAAGGGTGAGGCCCGGCTTGGCCTGCTTCAGTGCATCGGTCCGGGCGATGTACTCGGCTGCGGTGTAGCGGCGCGCCATGCGTCGGAGCAAGCCATCGGAGCCCGACTGCACGGGCAAGTGTACGTGCGCCGGGAGCACGGAGAGCTCGGCATGTGCGGCCACCAGTTCGGGAGTGATGTGGCGCGGGTGCGGAGAGGTGTACCGAAGCCGCAGGAGGTCAGGAACCTCTTCGGCGATCCGCCTGAGGAGCCCCGCGAACCGTGATGTGGACGCCGCCAGCTTCGACTCGGCCCTGCTGGCCTCGGCCTCCGCACCGGGCTCGTGCCAAGAGTTGACGGTCTGCCCGAGCAGGGTGATCTCCCGCACCCCCCCTGCTACCAGATCGCGGATCTCCCCGACGATCTCGTCGGCCGGCCGGTATCGCTCGGACCCGCGTGTATAGGGAACGATACAAAATGTGCAGCGCTCGTCGCAGCCCTTCATGACAGTCACATACGAAGTGACCTCCCGACGATCTGCATGTGGCTTGGCCCGAAGGAATTTCGGGTCATCCATGTCGAACGCCGTCCTGGTGATCGGGGGCGCACCCTGCTCGACCTCCCGAATCAGCGCCGGCAGCTCAGGGATGTTGTCCGGCCCGAGGACGATGTCGACGAAAGGCGCCTTTCTCAGCAGGCGCTCTCCTTCTTGCTGGGCAACGCAGCCTGCAACCGCCAGCACGATGCCTCGTTGGGCCTCTTTGAAGGGGCGAAACGTCCCAAGAAGGCTCATCAACTTGTGCTCCGCCTTCTCACGGACGCTGCAGGTGTTGACCACCAGAAGATCGGCCAAAGCAGGCTCGCTGGCCTCGCGGTAGCCGCCCGCCTGAAGGACCTCCTCGATCCGCCGGGAGTCGTGGACGTTCATCTGGCAGCCGAAGGTCTGGACGAAGTACTGCTTCATGGCGGCGTGGCGCTAGCTTTAGCAGTCGGGGGGTCAGTCGCCAAACGGCCGAAATTACGCTGTTCGCTGGCGGAATTGGGGTTCTCCGCGCTACAAGGCCTAGGTAGATGGCTCGCCGGCGATGCATCTGCCTCCTGCTCGTTCTGGCGAGCGGATGCAAGACGATCCCAGAGGATGCCTACGGCATTGACCGGATCCGTTTCAGCGGCATGGAGGCCCTCGACCCGGCGGCCCTGCGCGCCTGTCTCGCGTCCCAGGAGCGGGAACGCGTCACCGTCGCCTTCGGCACCAGCGCGGACCCATCATGTGGCGTCCCGCCGTTCGACGGGAAGCGGGTGTCATTCGACCTCTGGAAGAAGCTCCGCAAGGGCTGGCCGACCCTCGACTCCTCGGTATTCGATCGTGACATGCAGCGAATCGAGCGCTGGTACCAGGCGCGCGGCTACTACGACGCAGCGGTCGTCAGCACCGAGTTCGACCCACCATCGGCCGCGGGCGACGATCGCATCGTCGTGGCGCCTGGCGGCCAGGCTCCCTGCGACCGTGAAGGCGACGACGAAGGCTGCAAGCTCGGCATCGCGATCGAGGTCGAGGAAGGCGAGCCGGTCTTGTTGAGCTCGATGAAAGTGAGCGGTCACGAAGGTTGGGACGCCGACAAACGGAAGAAGATCGAAAACGCCGTGGAGCTCGAGACCGGCAACCCATTCGACGAGGCGGTGTACGAGCGGAGCAAGCGTGCGATTCGGCGCGAACTGAGCGAGGCGAGTTACGCCTGCGGCAGCGTATCAGGGCGCGTCGAGATCGATCGCGAAGCGAACGAGGCCTTCGTCGAGCTCTACGTCGAAGGCGGACCCACTTGCACGCTCGGCGACATCACCGTCACTGGCAACGGCAAGCTACCCGGGCATACGATTCTAGCGGTGGCCGACCTGAAGACGGGGCAAACCTACAGCTCGAGCATTCTCGCCGACGCCCAGCGCGCGGTCTACGCGCTCGGCGCGCTCGCATCGGTGAACGTGACTTCTACCCCGCGGCTCGACGAGGAAGAGCAGTGCACGGGCGTGGTTGACGTCAATATCGTGGTCGAGCCCGGCCGCGAGATCCGCTGGGGCATCGGCGCCGGCGTTCAGAGTGGCACGATAGCCACTCTCACGCTGGAGCAGGACACCCGAATCTCGGACGTCCACTTGTTCGGGCTATTCGAGCATAGAAATCTCGGCGGCTTCCGGCGATTGCGCATCGAGGATCGCCCGAAAATTGTGGCCCGCGACCCGTTCTTCCGCTTCGCCAGAGGCTCAATCTTTGGAAACGAGCTCCGCATCGAATACCGGCGGCCCGCGTTTCTCGAGCCGCGCACCACGTCACAGATCCAGTTCCGCCACGACTGGGGCCCGGACCCCTTCGAGCTCTTCCGCCGCCACGACCTTCAAATTCGTGGGAGTCTCTCACGGCCGTTTTTCGATGGTCGGCTTCTGCTCGTCGGCGCGCTGAACTACGACACCTATCTTACCGTCGATCAGGATCCCCGATTTCCAACGAGCTACCAGGTCGTGTTCTTGGACGAAAGAGTCGTCGTGGATCTCCGAGACGACTCGCGAAGCCCGCGCGCCGGGTTCTTTTTTCAAGTCGGAAGCCAGCAGTCGCCCGCCAAGTTACGGCGCTCTTGGCAGTACGTCCGTGTCACACCTGAGGTTCGCGGCTACGCGCCGTTGCCTCTTTCGTCGACGCTCGCGTTTCGCTTCAGCATGGGCGCGATGTTCCTGTTTTCGCGGGACCGCAACCGGTTGGACCTGATCGGTCAAGCGCTCGGACCGCAGAACTACCGCTTGCGTTCGGGCGGCCCCACGAGTCACCGGGGCTTTTTCGGTGGCTTCCTCGGCGACCCGGGTAGCATCGACTCGCTCAACCGGGAAGGCTTCGACGCACGAAACGACGGTGGCCTCCGGAGGTGGGAGGCAGGCGTCGAGTGGCGTGTTCCGGTGACGCAGTCCTTTGCCACGGCTCTATTCATGGACTTCGGCGACGTGAACCGAGGCGAAGTCTGGCGCTTCCGCTACATCCGCGCGGCCGCAGGTTTCGGGTTTCGATATAAGACGCCCGTCGGGCCGATTCGTCTCGACTTTGGATTCCTGATTCCCAAGTGGCAGGTGGTCGGCGGCGACGCGCCACCCAACGCGTTCAACATCTTCCGCTTCATTCGTGGCGGCGTGCCCGGCGCCTTTCACTTCACGATCGGCGAGGCCTACTGATGCGGTGGTTATCCCGCCTGGTCAGTTGGTTCCTGGGTTGGCCGCTTCTTGCGATCGTGTCGCTGCTCTCGAGCGTTCTGTTTCACTTGGACACCGACCTGGGCCGCCGTCTCGGGCGCGACGTGCTCAACGAGTTCGTCTCGGGCCAAATGGTGGGCACCTTACACGCAGGCTACATCACTCAGCTCCGGCTCTGGCATTCGATCGTCAAAGACACCTTCGTCTACGACCCGGACGGCAATGCGATCATTTACGGCGAGACCGTGGAGCTCGGCATCGATCCACTTGCGGCGCTTCGCGGACGTCTCCGTTTCTACTACGGTGACCTGACCAATGGATGGGTCGACCTGATCGACGACGGCGAAGGCGCGCCGACTTTCCTCGCTGCATTCGAGGCAGCCGATCAGACCCCTTCGGAAGGAGAGCCCTTCCACGCGATCGTCGACAACATGGATTTGCGCAACCTGGAGGTAACCGGCGAGCTACTCGGTCTGAAGAATCTCCGAGTCGTGGACCTCGACACGACGGGCCGAATGGAGTTCCACTGGATCACCGACATCGAGGTCTGGTCCGCTGAAGGGCGCATCGTCAGCCCGTTCCCATTTGAAGCGAGCCTCGACAGCTTGGCGGGCAGCGTCCACACCGATGCGCGCGGCGCGCAGGTGATCGCGGAAGCGAGCCGAGGCGATGAGCAATTGACCGCGGAGCTCGTCTACAGCCCGCACGAAGGTAGTGCACCCGAGGATCCCTGGGACCTCGACCTGTTCGTGCGCGTGGAACCGATTCACGCGGAGACCCTGCACGAAGTCGGCTTCGACTGGGCCGAGTCGCTCAAGGGAGAGACGACCGGCTGGGTTCGTCTTTGGGGGCCGGAGGAGGACTATCGTCTAGAAGCCGATCTACGAACCACGGGAGGGCGCGCACGGATTAATGGCGACCTTCCGAGCGAGGGTGTCACCCGCATCGAGATCGCCAGCCCCCGCATGAAGCTGGCTGAAGTGATCGGCGGCGTGCCGGAAGTCGAGATTGGTGGTCGCATCGAGATGACCAGCGACCCGAAGAACGAAGACGTCTTGGGGGTCGAAATCGAAACCGAGGGCTTCAAGTACGAAGACTTTCACGTTCCGGCGCTCCTCGCGAAGCTCCGATCGCGCGACGACGGCCTCGACATCGACTCGGTGCAGACACAGTACGCAGGCGGCGATCTCTATCTGGATGGACATGTAGAGTACGAAGGCGTCACTGAGATCCATGCCCGCGGAAATGTTCCCGAGGTCAGCGACGATCCCAATTTCCAGGAGTATGCGGCCGATATCGAGGGCAGCGCGGAGTTCGACTTGCACATTCGCCAGACGATTCGTGGCGACTTCGAGACCAAGGGCTGGGTTCGCTTCGATCGTTTTGACTATGGTGCGCTCCGGGCTCACTTCCTGATCCTCGAAGGCCGTATCTGGGGTGACCCCTTGCGGCCCAACTTGGATCTGGAGCTCGACACCGCGGCGCTGCGCGTCGCGGGCTATCCGATTGGCAATGGAAGCGCGCTCATCACCGGAGGTCCACACCAGTACACGGCAAGCGGCGAGTTTGCCGCGCCGGGTGACCGCCGCATGGACTTCCAAGCACGCGTCGAAGCTGACGAAGGCGTCTACCGGCTCGATGTCGACACCATCGAGCTCGCGGTCGGCGATCTCTCTTGGCGCGGCTCCGTGAAGAATGCATCGCTCGATCCAGAAAAAGGCATTTCCTTCGACCGAATCTTGATGGGGAAAGGATCGCAGCGGCTAGAGGCGCAAGGCGTGTGGCTCTTTGACGGGCCGGACGACATCCGAGCAGACCTCAAGAACTTCGACTTGGCGGTCCTCAAGATCCTATACCCCGAGAACCAGTTGGATGCTGCGGGCCGCGTCGACCTCCACTTCGAGTTTCGCGGCGACCTCGACAAAGAACCGACGATCGTCGCGGAAGGCACGTTGACCGATGCGAGCATCTGGGACATCTCTCCGGTCAATGCCGCGTACCTGATCCACTTCGACGACGGCATCCTGAACGCCGATGCTCAAGTGAATCTCGGCGGGCGCGGCAACTTCACACTGAGCACGACCGGCTTCGTAGATCCGGTTCCCGGTGGCGTCGGACCCTCCCTACGCGAGGGCGTGTACGAGACGACGCTAAGCACCGGTGCGATGGACCTCACGCTCCTCGAGCTGATCTTCGAAGAAGACATGCCCGACGTGCAAGGGTATGCCGACGCCAGCATTCAGTTCTCCGGCCCAATCGACGCTCCCGCGTTCAAAGGCAACATCAAAATACCGGGGCTCGTCATAGACCGCTGGGGCCCCGTCGAGCTCGCGTCGGACTTCAGGTACGAGTATGGGGCCTTGCTCGCCCAAATTCGCGTGGGTGACGAGGAAGGCGCGCTCGTCGAAAGCGAGGGCAGCTTACTCGTCGACCTCGTTCACTTGGCGCAGAAGCCAAGCGAAGCCGTCGAGGCCTTGGCGACGTCTCCGTGGCGCTTCTCGTTGCGCGTCCCACCTCGGCGCTTGAGCGCGTTCCCGCGAGAGCTCAGTGGTCGCTTCGTTCCGGACGCCGATCGCTTGAAACTGGCGGCCAGTTTCACCCTCGCTGGCGGCGCGTTTCGAACTCGCGGCGACTTCCATTCGAGCCTCGACTGGCTATCGGACTCTTCCGAAGGTCTTTGCGGAAGCGAGGCCCATCCACGCGCGACGGTGAGAGCGAAACTGGAGGACGGAGTTACCGAGCTCACGATGGACGGTGTGGTTGGAGACGCAAAGGTGCTCGACCTGGAGGCATCCGCAGAGACGCCACTCGACGACTGGTTGCGAAGCGCTGAAATTCCCTCCTGGCCGGTCACTCGCATCAGCGCGGATTTCTACGAGGCGCCGATGGAAAACCTACCCTACGTCTGTCGCTACGCGGCCGGCGTCCTGTCGGCACAGCTCAAGGGTACGGGCCTCTTCAGCGACGAACCTCAGCTATCGTTCTCGATGGAGTCGGACGAGCTTCGTGCGCGACGCCTCGAACCGGGCCGCCGTGCCGGCATGGTAAACACCATTGTCGAAACGCCCCCGGCGCAAAATCGGATCTCGGGCGGGTATGAGAACGGGGTCGGCGAAATGAATGTCGACATGCGCTGGTGGAACGGAGGCTCGACGACGATTGCCGCGAAGGTGCCGATGATTTGGGATAGCGAACACCCCATCCCGGCGCTGGCCAAGAAGGGTGAGGTCGACGCCAAGGCGAACTTCGACCGGATGCCATTGCAAGCGGTGCTCGCTTGGATGGCCGGTGTGGTCAACGTCGAAGGCATTCTCCAAGGCAGCGTGACCGCACAAGGCCGTGTCCAGGATCCGACGCTCGTAGGAAGCGTCGATCTCTCCGACGGTCGCGTCAATATTCGAAGCGTAGGTCAAACACTCGAAGACGTGACCGGCCGCGCGATCTTCGATGAGGACGGTGTCGCGATCAGCGATGTGACAGCCACGGACACGGACGGAAGCGCAAAGGTCAACGGCCGCGTCGGGTTCAAGAAGCTGCGCCTCAACAAGATGGACTTCGTGGTTGATGCCAATGATTTCCCTCTGCGCCAGGAGGGCTCGATCATGGCGCGGCTCAAAGGTAGCGCCCGCCTAATCGCGAAGTTCGAAGATGATGGTCTCGATGGAGAGGTACGCCTACGGAAGCTCGAGCTCGACATCCCGGAAAGCTCGGCAACCCCACAAGACTTGGCGCCACATCCTGAGGTCTTCTTCATCGGCGACGCCTACGAACCGCAACGCCCATCCGACCCGTACTACGTGAACCTGAAGGTGCGGTCCGAAAATCGACTCGTCATCCGCAGCAAAGACCAAGGCTTCTATGTCCAAGCGAGCGCCAAGCTGGACACGCGCGTAGCCGAAGAGTTCACCGTCGAAGGCACGGTCAACCTTCATGCGGGCAACTTCAAAGTTTTCGGCAAGCGGTTCGAAGTGCGCTCTGGCAGCATGATCTTCGACGGCGACGCCGAAATGGACCCCAAAGTCGACCTGGTTGCGCGGCACTCGCTGCGCGGCAGCAACGACACGGTAACCGTCGTAGTCTCCGGTCGCCTCAGCGACCCGACGATCGAGTTCAAGTCGAACGTTCCGACGACCAGCCAGGCCCAGGTGATTGCGCTACTGGTCACGGGCACCACACGCCAGCAACGCGGCGTCAACACGTCGACGGCCCAAGCGTCCCAGGACACGACGGACTTCCTGAGTGGCGTCGCCGCAGGTCTCTTTTCCGCTTCGTTGCAGTCTCAGTTCGGCGGATTCGCACCGACGTTTGGCATCACGCAAGGACAGGGCGTAGCCGACGACACCGAAGGCGACACCGCCGTACAAGTCGGCTTCAACGTGGACAGCGTTCTTCCCGACAACGTTCCGATCCGAGGTTTGTACGTCGAAGGCCAGTTCGTGGCGCGGCGAAACGAAGGCGGCCCGAACACGACGGCGCAGGCCCAGCGCCCTGGTTTCTTGATCGAGGCACTTTGGCCACTAAACTTCGTGACGACGGGCACGTTCGCCCCACCGTCGAACTGGAGTCTCGACATCACCTGGGAGCCTTGAAGCAAGCATGAGTCGCAAAATTTTCGGAACCGATGGCATTCGCGGCCTCGCCAATCGCGGGGACATGACGCCGGAGGTGGCTTTTCGCATCGGTGCCGCGATCGCCTACCAGGCGGGCAGGCGCGTCGAGCACGTGCCGAGAATCGTCGTTGGGAAGGACACTCGCTTGTCGGGCTATCTCTTCGAGACGGCGGTGGCTTCGGGCATATGCGCCCTCGGCGGTGAGGTCCTGCTGTCGGGCCCGCTACCCACGCCCGCCATCGCGCACCTGACGACGAGCATGCGCGCAGATGCCGGTGTGGTGATCAGCGCTTCACACAATCCCTACCAGGACAATGGGATCAAGATATTCGGGCCGGATGGCTTCAAGCTCCCCGATGAAGTCGAAAAGCAGGTCGAGGCCCTGATCTTCGGCTCCGACCTAGATAGGAAGCGCCCGACTGGAACGCGCGTCGGCCGCGCAGAGCGCTTGGACGATGCACCCGGGCGTTACGTCGCCTTCGTCAAAGCGTCCTTCCCAGACGAGCTAACCTTGGAGGGCGTCAGTATCGTCGTCGACGCGGCACACGGTGCAGCTTATCGCACTGCGCCGCTCGTCTTTTCGGAGCTCGGGGCGACGACCCATGCGATTGGCGTACGGCCCAACGGCAAGAACATCAACAACAAGGTCGGCGCGTTACACCCGGAAGCCTGTGCGAAGGAGGTTCGGAGGCGCGGCGCCGATCTTGGCATCGCTCTCGACGGTGATGCGGACCGCATCATCATGATCGACGAAAAATGCAACCAGATTGACGGAGACGCGATCATGGCCCTGTGCGCGACGCGGATGCTCCGCGCCAAGCGCCTTCGTCGCCGGACCCTCGTCGCCACCGTGATGAGCAATCTCGGCCTCGAACGCGCAATCGAAAACGACAATGGCAAACTGCTTCGCTGCGACGTCGGAGACCGCTACGTCGTCGAAGCCATGCGAAAACGCGGCCTGAATTTCGGTGGTGAGCAGTCCGGCCACTTGATTTTCCTCGACCATGCGACGACGGGCGATGGCCTGATCGCCGCCATGCAAGTGCTCGCCATCCTGCTCCGCGAAGGGCGACCGCTCTCTGAGCTCGCAAGCGAGGCGATGAAGCGTGTTCCACAGGTTCTCGTGAACGTCACTCTGCCGGGTCGCCTCCCTCTCGAAGAGCTGCCCAAGACGACCCACGCCATTGCGCTCGCAGAGAAGTCCCTGGGCAAAAACGGTCGCGTGCTGGTTCGCTGGAGCGGGACCGAACCGAAGCTCCGCGTCATGATCGAAGGCCCCCAGCACGATCGCATCAAGACGATGGCCAACGACATCGCGGCGGAAGCCAAAAAAGAGATGCAAGCAACCCGCTAGCCAGCGAAGGGCGAAGCCCCGTGCCCCGTAAAAGCGCTTCGCGCTCACGGGGTTTACGGGGGCGCAGGTGGCTCGTTCAGCAACACCGTAATCGCAGCCGGCTTTACCTCCAGCACCTCGATCTCGTCGGGCAATCCACGAAGCTCGACCGGCACAAGAACCGCACCCTTCTTGGCTGAGGTGTCGCTCAGGTTCACGATGGCTAGCACCGAGGCCGGATTCAGCTCGTCGACAATTGCTTCGGGGCCGCGGATGCGCGCCGTGACCGCGCGAGGCCGAAGAGCGCGAGGCACCATGCCTTCTGCGTCCACCCGCAGCGGCGAAAGCATTCGAATTTTCATCTTGGGTTGGATACGCAAGGTCACGAGGACGGATTGCGCCTCCAAGCTCGTGTTGGCCGGAGCCTCAACGAGCGGCACCTCGCGCTGTACGACGCCTTCCGCGAGCCCCGAGACATCGATCTCCATCGAACGAACGGTGCGCATCGTGTTGACGACGTCACGCGGGCCATCGACCTCCACCGTCTCAGGAAAAACCTCCGGCTCACCCGCCCATTCCAGGCCTGGGCCCAACTTGCCGTCGAGGAACACCTCGACTGGAATCTCGCGGATGGCACGAGGCACCCACTTGAAAACCAAAGACGGCGGCACGACCTGCATCACCGACACACCGGCGGGAAGGTCGAACATCTCCTTTTCGAAGTAGTACCGCGGCTCGTCCTTGCTCTTGAGCTTCACGTCGACCGCAGGCAAGTTCTCCTGGCGAATCGCATTGAGCCGCGCCCTGCTACCCTTGAGACGCACGCGGACCCGGCCTGGAGTCTCCGTCACGAGGATCAAGTCCTGCGCGTCAGGCGGAGGCCGAACGACGACGTCGACGTAGACGTTCCGCTCCATGTCCTCCGCACCGTGTACCAACGAGAACATCAGGATCGCGATGCCCACCGCGCTGGCCTTGAGACCGAGGTTTTCGGTGAGAAAGAGGCGAATGGCAAGGAGCACCTCGACGATCGCGCTCACGGCGTTTTCTCCACATTTTTCACGGTGATTACGGTTTCTGAGCTTGGCGAGCGGCTGGTCTCCGGAGGCGCCAAGGTCGTCCGGCGGTCTGCAGCCTTTCGACGGTTGCGCTTGGGCGCGTAGAACAGGCCATAGAGCGCGTCGCGCAGAGAGGCGACGTCGAGATTGCGCACGATATTACCATCGAAACAGAGTGAAATCGCTCCCCGTTCCTCGCTCACCACGACCACGACGGCGTCGGTCTCTTCGGTGATGCCGATGCCCGCCCGGTGACGCGCGCCCAGCGAACGATCGCCCCCGGCGGAGCCAGCCATCGGCAGAAACACACCGGCCTGCCAAATGCGTCCTTCGCGAACCACGACCGCACCATCGTGCATGGGATTCTCGAAGCTGGGCACGAAAACGCTGTGCAGCAGCTCTTTGCTCACCGCTGCGTCGACCTCGGTGCCGCGCTCGATGAATTCGTCCAGCGCCGCACTGCGCTCGAAAGCGATCAATGCGCCGATGCGCTTTTGCGCGAGCGTGCCCGCCGCCTTGATCACTTCTTCCATCGTTTGCGTCTCCTTGGCGGTGCGCTGCCCGCGAAGAAGCGGCCTTCTTCCCATTCGCGCGAGCGCGCGCCGAATGTCGGATTGAAAGATGATGACGACGATGACCGCAAGATAGGCGAGCACCGAATCCAAAATCGTGGTGACAGTCACCAAGCCAACCCGACGCGCAAACAAGTAACCCACGAACACGAGACACAGGCCGATCGCCACCTGCATCGCGCGTGTGCCGCGCAAGATGACCAAAGCCCAATAGATGAGGACGGCCACCAAACCGATGTCCAGGCAATCGTGAATCACGTCCCAGGGGCTTCTTTGGAAGAAGGCGAGGAAGCCCTCGCTGAGCTCGGTCAGCACACCGCTGAGCACTTCGATCATGGCGCCCCTCCGCCGGGCGCGCGCAGCGCTTCTGCAACACGAGTCAGCTGTCGCATCACGTGCACGTCGTGGACGCGCACCGCATCGACTCCCGCCGCCACGCAGACCGCCACCGCCGCGGCCGTGCCGCCAAGCCGATCATCGGCGGACGGCGGCTCACCACCTGGATTAGGCGCAAGCTCGGCGATGAAGGATTTCCGCGAAGGCCCCACAAGTACACGGTATCCGGTCTTTCGGAAACGCCCAAGAGAACTTAGCAGCGCGGCGGACTGAGCAGACGTCTTGGCGAAACCAAGCCCCGGATCCAGCCAGACCGACGCCCTCGGCACCCCGGCACGCTCCACGCGTTCAGCTGCTGCCAGGAGCTCGCGCAGAACGTCCTCAACGACGTCCGAATAATCGATGTTCGGCGAACGCACCTCACCCCGGCCCCTGTTGTGCATGATGACGTAGTCCGCGCCCGCCGCGGCTGCAGCCTCGGCAAGCTCCGGATCTTCGGCACAACGAACGTCATTGACGATGCTCGCGCCTGCGGTGAGAGCGGCCGCGGCGACCGCGGGCTTGACGGTGTCGATCGAAATCCGCGCTCCTAGCTCGCCGGCCAGGACCTCGATGACAGGCACGACACGCGCGATCTCCTCCACCGCAGGCACCCGCGCGAACCCTTCGCCATAGGTTCTGCCGGCAGGCCGGGAGGACTCGCCTCCGATATCCAGCACGTCGGCGCCCTCCGACCGCAATCGCCGACCGTGATCGACCGCCGCCCTAGGATCGAGGTACTTCCCCCCATCGCTGAACGAATCTGGCGTCACATTGAGGACGCCCCACAGCTCGGGCATCAAGACCTCCGTCGACTACCCTGCGCTGGGGACCTCTCGCGGACGGGGCTGAAAGATAGCGCCCTTTCGCTTCTCTTCGTTCTCGCGGCGCTTCTCCGCGTACGTGGGCACGCTCACGGTGACCGGCGGCGGCAGATCCTTGCCGCTCATGATCGCCTCGATCTCCTCGCGGCCGAGGGTCTCCCGCTCGAGCAATGCCTCGGCAATCGCGTCGAGCTGCTCGCGATGCGCCTCGATGACCACCTTGGCGCGATCGTACTGCGTGTTGATGATGCGGCGAACCTCGTCATCGATCTCCTTGGCCGTCTCCTCGGAGTAGTCCTTGTGATACGACTGACCGAGGAACCCCGTCTCCTCCTTTTCGACGTACGAGAGCGGGCCGAGCCTGGTGCTCATGCCCCACTCGGTGACCATCGAGCGAGCGAGCTGGGTCGCCTTCTTGAAGTCATCGGAGGCACCTGTCGTGAGCTGGCCGAACACCACCTCTTCTGCGAGACGCCCACCGAGCGCCATGGCGATGCGATCACGGACCCATTCAGCGCTGTAGCTCTGACGATCCTCCTCGGGGAGCGCCATCGTGAGGCCCAACGCAAGGCCGCGCGGAATGATTGTCACCTTGTGAATCGGGTCGTGGTGCGGCAGCATCCAGGCGACCAGCGTGTGACCGGCCTCGTGGTACGCCGTGGTCTTGCGCTCGTGCTCGCTGATGACCATCGAGCGGCGCTCGGAGCCCATCATGACCTTGTCTTTGGCCATCTCGAAGTCGGACATGGAGACGAGGTCCTTGTCCTGGCGGGCGGCCAGGAGCGCGGCCTCGTTGACTAGGTTTTCGAGATCGGCGCCCGAGAAACCTGGCGTGCCGCGAGAAATGATACCGAGCTGCACGTCGTCGCCGAGCGGTACACGCCGGGTGTGCACCGCGAGGATCCCCTGACGGCCGTTCAAGTCCGGCCGGGGAACAATGATGCGGCGGTCGAATCGACCTGGGCGAAGGATTGCCGGGTCGAGAACGTCCGGCCGGTTGGTGGCAGCAATGATGATGACGCCTTCGCTCGACTCGAAACCGTCCATCTCGACGAGAAGCTGATTGAGCGTCTGCTCGCGCTCGTCGTGACCACCGCCGAGCCCGGAGCCACGATGGCGACCGACAGCATCGATCTCGTCGATGAAAATGATGCAGGGCGCGTTCTTCTTGCCTTGCTCGAACAAATCGCGGACACGCGAAGCGCCCACGCCGACGAACATCTCGACGAAGTCCGAGCCGGAAATGTTGAAGAACGGAACCCCTGCCTCGCCCGCAATGGCGCGGGCCAATAGCGTCTTGCCGGTGCCAGGTGCACCCATGAGCAAGACGCCCTTTGGAATGCGGCCGCCGAGACGCTGGAACTTCTTCGGGTCTTTGAGGAACGCGATGATCTCTTCGCAGTCGTCCTTGGCCTCGTCGATGCCAGCGACGTCTTTGAAGGTGACTTTGTTCTGGGACTCGTTGAGCAAACGCGCGCGCGACTTGCCGAAACTCATCGCCTTGCCGCCCGACGCCTGAAGCTGCCGCATGAAGAACAGAAGAATGCCAACGAGGAAGATCATCGGCAGCCAGGTCACGAGAATGCTCGTCCAGAGGCTGTTTTGATCTTCGGGCAGGTACTCGACGCTCACTTCGTTATCGAGCAGCTGCTGGTTGATCTGCTCGCCCATGATGCCGACGGTGACCTTCTCGTTGCGAACGCCGCGCTGACCCTGCGCGCTTTCGTCGGCAGACTTGAGCCAGTAGGTGTACTCCCCACTGTTGTCTTGGGGGCGGATTTTGACCTTCTGGACGTTGCCTTCGGAAACGTCGGTGACGAATTCGCTGAAGGGAACGCTACGAGGCTGCTCCTCGCGGGCCACGAAGTTGAATATCACGATGCACATCAGAATCACGAGGACCCAGAAGAGCAGTGTTTTTTGGCTTTGCTTCATATGGTAAGTCGAGACGCGGGGCCGAGTGCTCGAACTAGCGCGGAGCCACGGCCCTTTCTATCTTTGTGAGGCCGCAGAGCCCGCTTGGCAACCGTCGCCCCGGCCGAGGGCTCAAGAGCGATTGCTGCGCGTTCTCCGATGCTCACGATATTCCAACGAAAGCCCGCCGCTGTGTCGACAGACCGACCATCCAGATCCTAGCAGCACCTCGCCCTGACCCGTAAGAAGTCGGCCCAGCTCCGCGAGATGGCGACGGCTGGGGGTTAAGCCGGTTTCCTGGGCAATCCAGCCCCGGAGCCAGCGAATCCGGATGGGCGGCGGTAGCGCCGTGAGCGTTTGGGTGTCGACAGACCGGCAGCCTGACGAGGGGAGCTCCGGAAGCTGTCGGCCGAGGTATGCGTTGAGCTCCGCGGCTTCGTCCCCCAGGGCGCTCAGGTGTTGGACGACGCGCGGGTCCTCACTGAGGAGCACAGGAAGGACCTCGTGGCGAATCCGTGCTCGCTCGAAGCTGCGTTGGTGGTTGGACGGATCGTCGATGAACGGAAGGGCCAGCTCGAGCGCATAAGCGCGCACATCGGATCGACGGCAATCCAGCAACGGGCGGACGACCCCGTCCGAACGACGGGCCTCGATCCCGCCTAGACCTCGAAGGCCAGCGCCGCGCAACATACGCGCCAAGACGGTCTCGGCCTGGTCATCCTGGGTATGCCCCACAGCGATGAGGGAGGCGCCGCGTGCCGCGGCGATCTCTTGGAGCGCCTGGTACCGAAGCTCTCGCGCGCGCGCCTGAATCGAAACGCCCTCCCGCGGAACGTCGATGCGCGCAGAGTAAAACGGCATGCCGAGCGTGCTCGCAAAGGCGGCCACCTGATCGACCTCCGCGGCGGAATCGGGCCGGAGACCGTGATCGATCGACGCGGCACATAGCGTGATGCCAAAATCGACGCGCAAGCGATGCAGCACGTGCATGAGACTCATCGAGTCCGGCCCGCCAGAGCACGCAACCAACACATGATCGCCTGGAGAAACCAGCGCGCGCTCGCGCAGTGTCCGCCGCACCGTCGAAGTGATCATGAAGAGACGCTAAAACACGCCCGACGCGAGGGAAAGCCGCATCTCCGTTCGGTCGCGGAGGCCACCCATTCGCGCGGTTTCAGCATCTTGCGCAGCCCTTCTAGAAAAGGAGAGTGCGGGCGCGGCCACACGCAGGCCGGAACGCGAACGGCGAAGAAGCCCAGGTCCTGCCTCGGCGGTCTCGAACGCGCGCTGCTCCTTTTCACTTCGGATCTGGATCTGTGGCGTAGGCTCCCAGCGGTCTTGTCGTTCCTTGCGGACGCCCTTCACGGTGGCCAGGATGGCGGGCATCACGCCTGCCAAGCCGACGACCAGCGCCGCGACCGAGCCCTTTTGCCGATTGGGCTTGTCGAGGGCAAAGTAGCCGGCAAGCGCACCGCCGGCGGCGCCCACGATCGGGAAGACCGACAATGCCCAGGCCTTATTGAGGCCGGACACCGACGGAATGATGAGCCCAAGCTCGGCGCCAACCAGACCCAAGCCGATCGTGCCCTTTGGTGTGGCTTGCGGGTTGTCGAAAACAGGTAGCTGGCCTTGGGCCTCGGCCGCACGAGGAGCTGCTGACAGCGAAATCACCGCGGCCAGCGCAATCGCACATCCGATCCGTTCCCAACTCAATTTCCCCTCCGACGACGTCTGAGGTCACATTACACGGAGGCCGAAACGGCTGCAACCTCGCGACGTTACATGGGGAGTCATTTGCCTTGAAATCATTGGATGGCCGCCCAAGAATCCCGCGATGGAGGAGCGCGACTATCAATCCCTGCTCGTGCAGCAGGATGGGCACATCGTCACCCTGACGTTCAACAAGCCCGAAAAGAAGAACCCCCTGAGTCAGGAAGTGGTCAACGAGCTGCTCTGGGCCCTGGACGACGCAGAGGCCGCCGATGAAGTACGGGTGGTCGTTCTGACCGGCGCGGGGAATGCGTTCAGCGCGGGCGCCGATTTGAAGGGCATGACCGCAGATCGGGGCAAGCTCGAGAAGAAGGGTGAGTTCGACGACCTGCTGCTGCGCTTCGACACGATGAAGAAGCCGATCGTGGCTCGGATCCCCGGGTATGTAATGGGCGGCGCGATGGGGATCGTGGCCTGCTGCCATTTCGCAATCGCTTGCGAAAGCGCGATTCTCGGCACGCCTGAGATCAAGCGCGGGTTGTTTCCAATGATGATCATGGCGGTCCTTCAGCGAGTCATCCACTCACGCGACTTGCTGACGCTCATGTTGCTCGGTGAAAAGATCACCGCAACGAAGGCGAAAGACATCGGTCTTCTCACGGAGGTGGTGCCGGACGATGCGCTCGACGCACGAGTCGCAGAGCTCGCCGGCCAGCTCGCCAAGCAGTCGCCAAACGCGATGCGCATGGGCCTCAACGCCTTCAACGAGCAACGCAAGATGTCAGTCGAAGAAGCCCTGCCCTATCTTCGCGAGCAGCTGTACGCCGTGCTCGCCAGCGAGGACGCCAAGGAAGGGCTCGCCGCGTTCTTCGAGAAACGCGAGCCGCAGTGGACCGGACGCTAGTCGAGGATATCCTTTACGAGCAGCTCGACCGAGCGGCCGCCCATCCAGTGGTCGGGCTGGAACTCGCCGATCAGCCGTAGGTCTTCCCGGCCTTCGATGCGGGAGAACATTCCCGGCGCGAACGCGCGCACGGAATCTTGGCCTACGCGCAATTTGAGCTTTCCGTGAACTCGTCCTTCACCAACTCCTGTCGCTTCGACGACCTGTGCGTCGACCAAGAAGCTCGGTACATGGTGACCTTCCCCAAAGGGCCCGAGACGTTGCAAATCCTCGACCGTCGGCACCCGGAATGCTCCGCCGAGCGCCACATCGACCTCGATCGGCTGCGCTTCACCAAAGCCTGCGCCCTGCGTCGCCTGCAGGAACGAGGCGCGGAAGGAGTCGAGGGCACGCTTCGGCAGCGAAATTCCAGCGGCTGCTCTGTGCCCGCCCCAGGCACTCAGATGCGAGCTGCACTGGGCGACTGCGCGATACACGTCGAAGTTGGCGGTCGTTCGAACGCTACCGTGGCCCTGCTCCCCGTCCAAGGCGATCACGACGGCAGGGACCGAAAACGCATCCACCAGGCGAGCCGCGACGATGCCGACGACCCCGCGATGCCAGGCATCGCTTGCTACGACCACGCCTTCCTCCGGCTCATCGCCGTATAGCTCACGCACCTGCGTGCGGGCTTCTTCTGTCGCCCGATGGGTCAGCGTTTTGCGCTCGTCGTTTCGCGACTCGATGTCTTGGAGTAGGGCCCAGGCTTCCTTCGCGGTCTTTGCCTTGAGGAAACGCAGCGTGAGGTCGGCGACGCCAAGCCTCCCAGGCGCATTGAGCCGAGGCGCGAAACGAAACGCAACGTCCCGGGCGGTGAGCTGGGCCGACTCCGGGATTTTGGCGGCCTGCCGAAGGGCCGCGAGCGCGGGCCTGCCGCTCGGGGACCCGATCGCCTTTAGGCCCGCTCGGGTCAACCGCCGGTTATCGCCAGTCAGCGGCGCAACGTCTGCAATCGTGCCAATGGCCACCAGGTCGAGCCAGCGACGAAGGTCGAGCTCTGCGCCCATGTCCGTACGGAGCGCAGCGCCCAGCGAAAATGCGAGACCCGCGCTGCAGAGGCCCTTGTACGCGAACCCACATTCAGGGCGATTGGGGTTGAGAAAGGCGAACGCTGGAAGCGTTTCGTCCGGAACGAGATGGTGGTCCACTACGATGACGTCGATGCCCTCGGCCCGGGCGTCTGCGATGCGCTCGTGGTCGCTCGAACCGCAATCGCAGGTCACCAGAAGACCGGGCCGCTCGGAGAGACAGCGATCGAGAGCCTGCTCGCTGAGTCCATATCCGCCGTTGAATCGATCGGCGATGAGCGTGTGCACCTCTCCCCCGAGCGCGGCAATGACCTCGCTGAGAATCACCGCCGAGGTGGTGCCGTCGACGTCGTAGTCACCGAACACCACGATGCGCTCCCTCGCGCGAATCGCTCTGGCAATGCGTTCGGAAGCCAGCGCGCGGTCGGCCATCGTCGCCGGAGAGCTCAACCCACTCAGGGTGGCGTCGAGAAACGGTCCGGCCTGCGCGCCATCGCGGATACCTCGATGCAGAAGCACCTGAGAGGCGGTCAGGCCCAATCCCGAGGCGTCGGCAAGCATGCCCGCCGCCCGTTCATCGGAAGGCCGCACGCTGTACCGATCCACGAAGCTAGCCCCGTGAACGACTGAAGAGTCGCCGGTCCATCAGCTCGGTGATCGGTGCTGCGATGAAGATCGACGACACGGTGCCGATCATGATGCCGATGCCGAGCGCAAACGCGATGTCTCGGATGACTCCGGTGCCGAGAAAGAAGAACGCGGACACCGACAAGAGCGTCGTGAGCGAGGTGACGATCGTTCGTGAGAGCATCTGTGACGTGCTGATGTTGATCAGCTCGCGCAGGCTCTTGTCCCGGACCCGGACCATATTCTCGCGAATTCGGTCGAACACGACGATGGTGTCGTTGATCGAATAACCCATGATGGTCAGAAGCGCGGCGACCGTGGTGAGATTCACTTCCTTTTGGAGCAGCACGTAGATGCCAAGTGTGATGAGGGCATCGTGGAGCATGGCGATGACGCCACCCGGAGCGAATCGCAGATCGAAGCGGAACGCCACGTACAGCATGATGAACGCGATGGCGTAGAGCAGAGACTGAATCGCCGCGTCGCGGAGCTGCTCCCCTGCTTTGGGGCCGACCCACTCGACGCGAAGCGCCTCTTTCGGGGCACGCTCGCCAAACTGTTCGCGAAGCTGAGTCGTGAGCTCGTCCGCAACACCAACGAGGTGTGCCTCGTACCGCGGATCGCGGCTACCGGTGAGTGCGTTGATCGAGCGCACGTTCGCACCCCCGGCAATGAGCGCCTCTTGGAGTTGCTGCTCGTCGACCGGCCCCGAAACGCGGAGGGTGACCTTGTCGCCGCCGGGGGAGACTTTCATCTCTTGCAGGACACCTTCTCCTAGAGCCGCAGCGACGGACTCGCGGATCTTTTCGATCTGGTCGGCTGGCAGAGACGACACTTCACTAACGCGTATGATGTACTCGTTCGGACTGCCCTCGACGCTGATCACATCGGGACGCGAGTAGCCGGCTTGCTCGAGGGCCGCGCGAACCTCGCTGGAGCTCGTATCGCCGTTGAAGGCCAGCTGCACCTCGGTGCCGCCCGCAAAGTCGATGCCGTAGTTGGGCCCGGGATAGAAGAGCGAGACCAAGCTCAGGGTAGCCATCAGACCGAGGACGGTGATCACCGGTCCGCGGTACTTCATGAAGTCGATATACGTACCGGGTTTGATGAATTCCATGTCAACCCACCCGCAGTCGCTGCACGCGCACGCCGCGCACGAGCCAGTCAAAGAGCACCTTCGAGCAGAACGTGCCGGTGAACAGCGAGGTACCGATGCCGATCAACAGCATCGTGGCGAACCCCTTGATCGGCCCGGTACCGAACTGCCAAAGGACGATGCCGGCGATGGCCGTCGTAAGCTGGCTGTCGAAGACGGACGAATACGCCCGGGCGTACCCTTGCTCGACCGCGGAGCGTGGGGACTTCCCGAGCCTCAGCTCCTCACGGATGCGTTCCGTGATGAGCACGTTCGCATCGACCGCCATACCGACGGTAAGTGCGATGGCCGCAACTCCCGGTAGCGTGAGTGTCGCTCCAATGCCCGACATCACGCCGAGCAGAAGCTGCAAGTTCAGCAAGACCATCGCGTCCGCGACCAGACCTGCGACCTGGTAGTAGAGAGCCATGAACACCACGACGAGGATGATCCCGACCAGAGCCGCGAGCGCGCCCCTTCGTACGGAGTCCTGACCCAGAGTCGGGCCGATGAGCTGCTCGTTGGCCGGGCGGAGCGGAGCGGGAAGCGCACCGGCTTGAAGCACGACGACGAGGTCCTTGGCCTCTTGCAAGAGCTCGTTGCGATCCTGGTAGGCGCCAAGGGTGATGCGACCACGGGCGCCAATCTGGCCCTGGATGACCGGCGCGGACTCCACACGGTCGTCGAGAACGATCGCCATGCGCTTGCCGATGTTGCGGCCTGTCAGGTCGGCCATTCGGGATGCGCCGCGTGAATTCATCACGAAGTCGACCTCCGGGCTGCCGCTCTGCGGGTCGAAGCCCACCGAGGCATCATCGAGGTCTTCGCCGGTCGCGTCCGCGACGCGGTACATATAATAAGTGCGCCAGCCCTCGCCGCCTCGCTCGGGGTCGGCCTCCTGGCGACCGATGGAAATCTCGTGATCGTCCGGCACCGGGAGTGTCGCGACGTAAGCGCGCAATCTGTCGCGGGCATCCTCGCCGAAAGCCTCGGCAAAAGTCTGCGAGTCCGCGCTCAGGTAGATGCCCTCCGGCGGCGCAGTGAATACCGAGCGCGAGTCCGACTCGTCATCGACGATTTTGAACTGCAACTGTGCGGTGCGGCTGATGATCGACTTGATGCGTTCGAACGAGCTCTCCTGCGCGCCGGGAATCTCGATGATGATGTCACCGTCATTCGGTCGCGCGATCACGGTTGGTTCGAGAACGCCCATGCTATCAATACGGTTGGTGATGGTGCGTTCAGACTGACGGACCGCCGTTTCGCGCATGTTGCTGAGCTGCTCTTCGCGCATGTGAAGGTCCACTACCAGGTCGCCCACGCCGGTCGCCACGCGAAGGTCGCGGAAGTAATCCTTCACCCAGGTCTTGGACAGCTTGTTCGCGTCCTCTTGATTCGAAAACGTGATTCGAATCGCGCGAACCGCGCCGCCGTCCTTGTCGACGCGCTCGACCTTGCACCGCTGCTGAATCTCGGCGAGCTTGGCCTTGTCGATCTCGTCGACTTCCTCCTCCGAAACCATACCGATCAAGACGCCGCACTGCCGCTGCACCTGCTCGGCGATCCGGTCTCGACGGTCACGAATGTACTCGTCGACCTCGACCTCATACATAAGCCGTAGACCGCCCTTGATATCGAGACCGGGATTGATCTGATTCTCGAAAGTCTCTTTGACGATGTCGGGGCATGGCAACCACCGGTCGACGCTCGGCCACAGGGCGAGGAAGCCCAAGACGGACGAGCCGACGACGATTGCCAAACGAAAATACCAGCCTCGATCCATGATCCTCGCCTGTGCGTTCAGCTTTTCTGTTCGGGCGGTTGGTCCAACCCAGCAACGTGACTCCGCAGCACCTTGATGCGTGTGCGCTCCGCGATCTCGATGGTCACGTCACGCTCATCGAGCGCTGTGATCTCGCCGCGGATGCCCCCGTTGGTGCGGACGATGTCGCCCTTCTGGAGGGCGCCCATCATCGCTTCGTGCTGCTTGGCCCGTTTCTGCTGCGGGCGGATCATCAGGAAGTAGAGAACCGCGAACATCAATAGAAGCAAACCGATTTGCTCGGTTCCGCCGCCGCCGCAGCCCATCGGCCCCGGCCCTGGTCCGCCACCGCCGCCCGGAGGCACCGGGACGGGACCGCGGCTCACGTCGGGTTGAAGCAAAATGTTGAATAACGTGTAGAGCACGACTAACCCTCAATGCGCGTGGAGCCCGGATGCACGCTGCTATCCAGGCTCCCGAAGCGCCGGCGTTTCTACTCCATGGCCCCAACCAGGTCAACTCAGCGGAATTGCGGATTTATGCTACAACCGCGCGACCCCCGATTGGTGGGGTGTAAGGAGCAGCAATGGTGGACAAAGTGGACAAAATCTGGCTCGACGGGAAGCTCATTCCTTGGGACCAGGCGAACGTCCACGTATTGACGCACACCCTTCACTACGGGCTGGGCGTCTTCGAGGGCATTCGCTGTTACAAGCTGAAGGACGGGCGAAGCGCGATCTTCCGTTTGCAGGAACACATCCGGCGCCTGTTCGATTCCGCCCACATCTGCATGCTCCCGATGCCGTATAGCCAGGAGGAGATGGTCGAGGCCTGCCTCGAGACGGTGCGGGCCAACGGCCTCGACGAGTGCTACTTGCGCCCGATCGCCTTCATGGGCGACGGCGAAATGGGGCTCGGCGCCAAGACGAACCCGACGCGCGTGTCCGTCGTGGCGTGGCGATGGGGCGCCTACCTCGGCGAGGAGGGCCTCAAGCGGGGCATCCGCGCGAAGGTGAGCTCGTTCCAGCGCGCAGGCGTCAACACCTTGATGTCGAAGGGCAAGGTCAACGGCCACTACGTCAATTCGATCCTCGCCAAGCGCGAGGTGCAGAGCATCGGCTACGACGAGGCGATCATGCTCGATACTCAGGGTTACGTCTCCGAGGCCTCCGGCGAAAACATCTTCGTGATCCGGGACGGCGAGGTCGCCACCCCGCCCATGGGCGTGTCGATCCTGGGGGGCATCACCCGCAACTCGGTCATGCGGGTCATGCAGGACCTCGGGCTCAGCGTCCACGAACGCCTGATCTCACGCGACGAGCTCTACATCGCGGACGAAGTCTTCATGGTCGGCACCGCCGCCGAGGTGACACCCGTGCGCGAGCTGGACGACCGCACGATCGGCGCGGGATCGCGCGGACCGATCACCGAGAAGGTGCAGAGTGCCTACTTCGACGCCGTGCGCGGCGTGAAGGTCCCAGACCAGAGCTGGCTGGCAATCGTCTGAGGGTCGCTGGCACTGACACTGGCACTGACACTGACACTGGCACTGACACTGGCACTGACACTGTCGCTGACACTGACACTGTCGCTGTCGCTGTCGCCGACACTGCCGCTGATGTCTCCGTATGGAGGGGCGCGGCGGAACGCGACATGGGGTGGAGTCGACGTAGCGAGATGGGATGAGAAGGCCGCCTCCTCACATCGGGCTTAAGCTGATGCTCGTCCCACAGATTCGTTCACGCACTTCACGTGCAATCAGAAAGG
>Ga0209456_10000204_pt1 | contig 33303 bp, 31 predicted proteins | sample COG_11_FD_184755 | JGI IMG/M metagenome (GOLD analysis project Ga0209456, IMG submission 184755) | Pelagic marine sediment microbial communities from the LTER site Helgoland, North Sea, for post-phytoplankton bloom and carbon turnover... | ecosystem: Environmental > Aquatic > Marine > Neritic...
TGTTAAAATTATAAGAAATTTTTTCATGTCGATTTATTTTTCAGTTGATAAGTTGTAAATCCTTTGGTTCTACTATTGAGATAGAAGCCATATTATTCGATCATAGGAGACAATGTAATGTAAAATGACAATGATTCCCATTGCCAAACTTGTTTTGATATATCCTACATCATACAGCGCCCAACCAGCAAAACCAAAAAATGCTAATTCGATAATCAAACGTATAATTCCAGGTGTGACAACTGGAGCCTGACCTGAACGACTTGGATCATCAGGAACTGCAAATGTTCCCCATATTACAGCTAATACAATTGGTATTCCAAATGCCAAAATAAAACGTAACCATCCATCACCATACCGTTTCCAACCCCACATTCCTGTGGCAAGTAATGCAGCTAGTTCAAGTATAAATCGAATTGCAAGATTGATTGGATGTGATCCCATTTAAATAGTCCTTAAAATTACAAACAACGACCTTAATAAACGGTCGTTTTAATGCCGTTTATTATTTTCCCCAAGCCTTAACTTTTATCTCTCCTTCAAATGTCTATCCATCCATTGCACCAATTCTTTCTTCACTTCAGGCGAATTAATGATTCCTGGACCATGCACCCCGCCTTCAATAGTAATAAGTTTTGCCGGGACGTTCATTTCCTGTAGCTTTTTGTACATGTCTTCAGACAAGACATAGGGCACTATTGGATCTTTATCACCATGTACTAATAAAAATGGCGGATCATCAGCAGATACATGAAAGATTGGAGAGGCCTCTTGTGCTCTTTTGTATTCGATAGTAGAAGGTTTCTCTCTCACGCTTACGCCCAAAAAGGATTCTCCTATACCTCCAACCATAAAATTAGTTGTTGCCGCCCTGGCAATAACACATTGAACCTTTGCACTCATTCTATTAATTGGGGTGTCATCCACGAGAATTTCGTTTCCATCTAGTACGCCTAACATACACACAAGATGTCCGCCGGACGAGCCTCCAACAGCACCAATTCTATCCGGGTTAATTCCATATTTATCTGCGTGATACCGAATAAAACGAACGGCCCGCTGTACATCCTCAACTGCTGCAGGATAAATATAGCGGGGCACCGCCCTGTGATTTACTGAAAATAAGGTATAACCTGCCTCAACAAACACTTCCCCTTCAAGCTTCACGTGTCTCTTGTGGTTAAGCATATTAGCATCAAGGCTTAAGCTCCTTGACCATGAACTTCCCGAGACATGAATAATCCCGTAACCGTTTGGATTTTCCGGATAATATATATCCATAAGTAAAGCCAGGCCAGAATACATACCAAATACGACATTTCTGTCAACTTTGGCCGCATTGAGTTCAGGCTGGGCTAATAATTTTAAAGGTGATAGACTTGTCATCTGTACAATCGAATACAGGATTAGAAGTTTTACATGATATTTTGAGATTATCATATTATAGCTAACAATTGGATATAGCTATTAACTATATATCCTTTATATAAACTAAGATAATAAATCTTTGATGTTCATGAATGATCTGTTTGCCACATGTGTATATATCTCTGTTGTTTTGGTATAACTATGACCTAAAAGAGACTGAATATGTCTATTGTCCTTTCCGTTTTCCAACAGATGCGTTGCAAAACTATTTCTTGGCATATGTGGAGTGACCGTTTGTCTTATTTTGTTTATTTACCCTTCGCTCAAAGTGCCTTTGGCTTAGTTTTGGAAACAAAAATACCAGCGGATTTCCGCTTGCTTTTGCAATCATCTGTACTCGAGGCGAAGAATTACCCCGATGGCTCCTTCTCCATAGTATTACGAAGGAGAAGCTATCGGGGTGAGTCCCAACTCAAACGTGTTGAAGATAAAAACCAAAGCCGAGGGCTTTGATTAATATTTGCTCACTTCTTTACTAAAACAAGTTTTGCAAATTGTTCGCAAACAAAAAACTAGTGCATTTGCACTGGTTTTTATCTATTCGTACTCGAGGCGAAGAATTACCTCTCCCGATAGTTATCGGGATCGGTTTGTCCCGCCCGAACATTTTAAAATTGGAAAACCCATCACTATATGATGGTTTTTTATTCCTCAAGCTTTTGTTCAAATGAATTTGACAAAGCTCTCCAAACAAAAAACCCAAAGCTATTGCTTTGGGTTTTCCAATCATCTGTACTCGAGGCGGGACTTGAACCCGCACGGCCATAATGGCCATTGGATTTTAAGTCCAACGTGTCTACCAATTCCACCACTCGAGCAAACTCTCAATTGCTCCGAATAACTAATAAACACTTTACAGAGTATCGTGTCTACCTCCCGATAGCTATCGGGACCACCACTCGAGGCTAACTACCTTGGTAGCGACTGTCTTACACAGACAGCATGTGGAGCTTTCTTTGAGCGAAAAACGGTTCCGATAATCATCGGGAGAATCCGCGACCAAAATCGCATCAGTTTATAGAATTAAGAATCAACTCTAATTTTTCGGTCAAATCATGGAGCGAAAAACGGGATTCGAACCCGCGACCTCCACCTTGGCAAGGTGGCGCTCTACCAACTGAGCTATTTTCGCGTATTTTAAAGAACGTCACATCCCAAAAACAGATGCGGAGGCAAATTTAATACAATTCTATAAAAAGCAAAGAACTTTTATTTAAAAAGAATAGGTTAATGACCAATCTGGGATGAATTAATTTTAAACCGGAAATTGGGAACTCAGTGGTAGACTTATTGGCAGGAATAAATCAGGAAGTAGCTTTTTTATTTTTGCTGAGCATCCGTTTAATTTCATTGAGCTTCATTAATGCTTCTACGGGGGTTAAGGTATTGATATCTATATGCAATAGTTCTTCCTTAATTCGTTCCAGTAAGGGATCATCAAGGTTAAAAAAACTGAGTTGCATTTCATTTTGTACCGCTTGTAAATTATCTGTGAGCTCCTCACTGGAATGGGATTTTTCCAATTTTTTTAAGATCTTCTCTGCCTTGTAGATAACCTGCTGAGGCATCCCGGCCATTTTGGCCACATATATCCCAAAACTGTGTTCACTCCCACCGGGAACTAGTTTCCTTAAAAACAATACCGTATCCTTTAACTCTTTAACAGCTACATTATAATTTTTAATCCGCTCAAAGGTGGCAGCCATTTCATTGAGTTCATGGTAGTGGGTTGCAAAAAGTGTTTTGGCCCTGGCCGGATGTTCATGCAGGTATTCAGAGATGGCCCAGGCAATAGAAATGCCGTCATAGGTGCTGGTGCCTCTTCCAATTTCATCCAGTAGTATCAAACTCCGTTCAGAAAGGTTGTTGAGGATGGATGCCGTTTCATTCATTTCCACCATAAAGGTAGATTCTCCAAGAGAAATATTATCGCTGGCGCCAACCCGGGTAAAAATTTTGTCAACATAACCTATTTGGGCTGCTTCTGCAGGAACAAAACTTCCCATCTGTGCCAACAAAACGATAAGAGCAGTTTGTCTTAATATGGCCGATTTACCACTCATATTGGGCCCGGTAATCATTATAATTTGCTGTGATTCCCTGTTTAAAACTAAATCGTTGGGTATATATGCCTCGCCTAAGGGGAGTTGCTTTTCTATTACTGGGTGCCGACCATTTTTAATGGATATTTCGGTACTGTCGTTTAAAGATGGGGCTACATAATTGTTTTCTTTTGCCAATTGGGTAAAGCCACAAAGGCAATCGAGTTTCGCAATCTGATGAGCATTTTTTTGAACAGGTGTAATATATTCCTGCAGCCATACGATCAATTGTGAAAATAACTGTTGTTCGAGGTTTAATATTCGTTCCTCGGCTCCTAAGATCCTGGATTCGTATTCCTTCAGTTCCTCGGTGATATAACGTTCTGCGTTTACCAGGGTTTGTTTACGTATCCAATCCTCCGGCACTTTATCCTTATGAGTATTGCGAACTTCAATATAGTATCCGAAAACATTATTGGAGGCAATTTTAAGAGAAGTAATTCCGGTTCGTTCTGTTTCTCTATTGAGCATCTGGTCCAAATGATCCTTACCTCTAAAAGCCAGATCTTTAAGTTCATCCAGCTCCTCAGAATACCCTTTCGCAATAACATTGCCTTTGAGAACATTAACAGGGGCATCTTCCTGTATTAGTTTTTTTATTTTTTCACGTAAAGTACTGCAGGTATCTAACTGATCACCTATTAGCCTTAAGGATTTGTTTTCACTTTTAGAAATTAACTGTTTGACTGGTACAATGGCTTCCAAAGAATTTTTTAATTGAACCGTTTCCCTGGGATTCACTTTGCCGGTAGCAACTTTGGAAATCAGACGCTCAAGATCAGCGATATGTTTTATCCCATACTGCAGTTTTTGTAGTGAACCTTCATTTTCATTCAGATAAGAAATTACCTCATGTCTTCGTCTTATCTTTTCAATATTCTTTAGGGGAAGTGCCAACCAGCGCTTTAACATCCTCCCTCCCATAGGAGAAATAGTCTTATCAATAACGTCTATAAGAGTGACCGCATTTTCATTATGTGAATGGTATAATTCCAGGTTTTTTATGGTAAACCTGTCCATCCAGATATATTCTTCTTCTGCGACTCTTTTTATCTTGCTAATATGTTGCAATTGATTGTGCCGTGTATCAGAAAGATAATGCATAACTACTCCAGAGGCAATTATGCCATACTTCAGCTGAGCTACGCCAAAACCTTTTAAGGTAGCGGTTTTAAAATGGTTGGTAAGTGTCTCAAGAGCGTAATCTTCCTGAAAGATCCAGTCTTCCAAAAAGAAAGTATGAAAACGCGTTCCAAAAGCCTCTGTAAAATCGGTTTTATGCGTTTTAGAAACCAGAACTTCATTAGGTGAGAAATTTTGCAGAAGTTTGTCTATTTGTTCTAAATTACCTTCGGCCGTAAGAAATTCACCCGTAGAGATGTCCAGAAAGGAAATACCATGTATGTTTTTCCCAAAATGGACCGCACAGAGAAAATTATTCGATTTGGCACTTAGGATATCATCATTTAATGCTACTCCGGGGGTAACTAATTCAGTAACCCCTCGTTTAACAATGGTCTTGGTTAATTTAGGATCTTCCAATTGATCACAAATGGCAACACGTTGGCCTGCCTTAACCAGTTTTGGGAGATAGGTGTTAAGGGAATGGTGTGGAAAACCCGCCAGTTCTGTCTTTTCACCCCCATTATTTCTATGCGTTAGCACAATCCCTAAAATTCCCGCTGCTTTTACTGCATCTTCCCCAAAAGTTTCATAAAAATCACCAACCCTGAAAAGCAGAAGTGCATCAGGATATTTTGTCTTGATGGTATTGTACTGCCTCATCAGAGGCGTTTCTTTCTTTATTTTACCGGAATTGGCCAAAGTAGTTTATTCCCCTATTTTTGTCAACTGGAGAGTAAACGAAAATACTATTTTTCCCAGGGATTGTCACCCCTTGTTGATATTTTGGGATAACTTAGTATAACCTAATATAAATAAGAGCTTAATCAGCATTAGCAAAACTTTATCGGTTTATGCGAAAACTAAAAAACAGTGAGTTAGATCGCTTGGGCATTGATCAGTTCAAAAGTGCTTCAAAAACACCTTTGGTTCTTGTACTGGACAATATCCGGAGTTTAAACAATATTGGCTCAGTCTTCAGAACCGCAGATGCTTTTCTTATTGAAAAGATATATTTATGTGGAATAACGGCTACTCCGCCACACAAGGATATTCACAAAACAGCTTTGGGAGCTACAGAGAGTGTGGCCTGGGAGTATAAAAAGAACACTGTAGATTTAATTGAAGAACTTCAGAAAGACTATTTGTGCTTGGCGGTGGAGCAAACTGAAAATGCCACTCCGCTTAATCACTTTATTCCTGAAACTTCTTATAAATATGCTTTGGTTTTTGGTAATGAAGTAAAAGGAGTTTCACAGGAAGTGGTACATAGCTGCCATGGTGTTTTGGAAATACCTCAGTACGGAACTAAGCATTCCTTAAATATATCTGTAAGTGCCGGAGTGGTTATTTGGGATCTTTGGTCCAAACTTCAACTTGCTTCAAAAAAGAATTAAATTTCATTGAGTATTCGACCTCGTGACAGTCTGAAAATAAAAACCCCGACAAAATTGTCAGGGTTTTTGGATATATAGTTTGAGTTAGTTAGTTTCTCAAAAATTGAAGTGCAATAAAGTAATTCCTTTTCAACTATGCAAGAAAATTGCCAAATATGTGTTAAATTTTTTTGTCATCTACGTAAAAATCCTTTGTAAACAAGGGCCTTAGTCTGTAAGCGCCTGCTCCAGAATTTTATCTATTATTAATTCGTAATCTGCCTTTTTTTCAACAAAATCGAGATCAGCGATGTCTATTATTAGACTTTTTCGATGGGGAAAACCTTTTAAAAAATCAAAATAACCCCGATTAATTTTCTCCAGGTATTCCTTATTTATTCCTTGTTCATAATCCCGACCTCTTTTTTTAATATTCTCTAATAAATGCTCGGTTCTCTGGTAAAGGAAGATATAGATATCGGGTTTTTTTACCTCATTGTACATAAAATTGAACATTTTACGATACAGGGTAAATTCTTCCTTTTGTAGGGTTATTTGAGCAAAAATCAGCGATTTGTAGATATCATAATCACTTACCATAAAATTCTTAAAAAGATCAAATTGGGTGGTATCATCTGTAAATTGCTGGTATCTGTCAGCCAAAAAAGACATTTCCAAAGGAAAGGCATACCTGCTTTGATCGTCATAGAATTTGGGTAGGAACGGATTATCGGCGAAACGTTCCAATACTAGCTTTGCATTAAAATCGCTCGCTATTTTCCTGGCCAGGGTAGTCTTGCCTGCACCAATATTACCTTCAATAGCTACTAAATGCAGTTGCGAAAAGAATAATTCCCTGCTGGCAAATAGTTTATGGGTGGTCTGTTGTAAGGCAGTCTTGTCTTTGCATTCCTGTAACATATTTCTGGTATCCTTACCTAATACAGGGTGATAGAATTGAGGAGCAATATCCGCCAGGGGTTTTAAGACAAATGGTCTTAAATGCATTTGAGGATGTGGTACGGTAAGCTCATCTGTTTGAATTATTTCTGAATTATAATACAACAGATCAATATCAATATTTCTAGATTGGAAACCTTCTCCCTTAGATCGTTGCCGGCCCATTTCCTGTTCAACCTTTAGTATAATAATCAATACTTCCGTAGCTGTATTTTGAGTTTCAATTGATAAACAGGCATTTAGGAAATCCTCTCCTTCAAATCCCCAGGAAGGGCTCTTATATACCCCCGATATTTCAAGAATATTACCTAGCTTTTTTTTTAAAAGGAGGACGGCCCGCTGCAAATTGAAAAGTTTGTTTCCAAGGTTGCTTCCAAGTGAAAGATATATAGTTTTAGCTTCCTTCATATTATGCAAACAAAGGTAAGCCAGATGATGACTAAATTACAATAAAGGTACTCTATTTATTGAGTGCTTATTGCTTCTTTTAGCAAGGTTGAATTATAATTTAGTAATAAATAACTTGATTACATCATCCTAAGTTTGGTTATCTTTGGAATCTATTAATTATAGAATTGTATGAAATTTTTAAGAAACCTTCTTGCCGCAATCATTGGCACCTTGATAGCATTCGGTATCATATTCTTCATGTTTGTCTTTTTTGTGAGTCTTGTAAACACTGAAGAAACTGTAACCGTGAAGAATAATTCCGTTTTGGAATTACAAATGAAATATCCAATTAATGACTACACAGGGAATAATGAAGGAGACCCTTTCGACATTCTTTTTGAAAAGGCACAGGGTTTGGATCAAATACTCCATGCAATAAAAGTGGCAAAAGAGGATGATAAAATAATGGGTATCAGTATTAATAAGAATTATATTTCTGCTGGAATTTCAACAACTCAAGCCATAAGGAAAGCCTTGGCAGATTTTAAGGAAAGTGGAAAATTCGTTTATGCATTCGGCGATTTTTATCTTCAGCAAGATTACTATCTGGCTAGTGTAGCAGATAGTGTTTTTCTAAACCCGGTTGGTGCAATGGATTTCAAAGGACTTTCTGCAGAAGTCCTGTATTTTAAGGAATTACAAGAAAAGACGGGAGTAAAAATGGAGGTAATAAGACATGGTAAATACAAGAGTGCAGTAGAGCCCTTTTTATCTAATGAAATGAGTGAGGAGAACAGAACTCAAATCAAGGAGCTTATGAGTTCAATTTGGAATTCAATTGTTTCTGAAATTGCAGTGAATAGATCAATTTCTGAGGAGGATATAAATATAATAGCAGATACTCTGGGTGGCAGAAAACCTGAATATGCAAAAGCTTCAGGATTACTAGATGATATTGTTTACTTCGATGAATATGAAAACCGTTTAAAACAAGCTATAGGAATTAGTAGGGAGGATAAACTCAATTCTATACTACTGGAAGATTATATGAAGATTTCCCGAAAAAAGAAATTATATAGTGGTAAAGATAAAGTTGCGATCATTTTTGCACAGGGTGATATTCTTTACGGAGAAGGAGGTCCGGAATTTATTGGGCAAGGTATTATGAATAAGGCAATTATTAAAGCCAGAGATGATAAGACTGTCAAGGCAATTGTATTGAGAGTTAATTCTCCGGGCGGAAGTGCCCTAACTTCAGATATTATTTGGCGTGAACTTGAATTGGCAAAAAAGGAAAAACCTGTAGTTGTCTCAATGGGTGATGTTGCAGCTTCCGGTGGCTATTATATTTCGGTGGGTGCAGATAAAATTTATGCCGAACCTACAACTATTACAGGATCTATTGGCGTCTTTGGAACCATTCCAAATATTAATAAGCTGGCAACTAATATTGGAATCAATGCGGAGCAGGTGGGGACCAATAAGAATTCAATTGATTATTCTTTCTTTGAACCCATGAGTACAGAATTTAGAGGGTTTGTAAAAGAAGGGATTGAAACAACATACGAGACTTTTCTAAGTAAAGTATCTGAGGGTCGGAAAATTACCATGGCCGAAGCAGATAGTCTCGCCCAGGGACGAGTTTGGAGCGGAACTGAAGCCAAAGAATTGGGACTGGTAGATGAATTAGGGGGTCTTGAAGACGCAATTGAAGCCGCCGCCTTATTGGCAGATATGGATTCTTACTCCATAAAGAAATATCCAAAATATAAAACTAGTTTGGAAAGATTTATGGAAGATTTCGGAGGTGCAAGTATTCTTAATAAAGAACAAATTATCCGGGAAGAAATTGGTGCTGAAGTTTACGATGTTTATAAGGAAGTCAAATCTGCAATGGAACAAAAAGGAATTCAGGCGCGCTTGCCGTTTACCTTGACCATTAAATAGCTTAATGACGCCCGAAAGCAGAAAGCAAGCATATCGCATATATATATACCTGGGGGCACTTTTTATTACTTCCCTGGTGGTTTCCAATTTAATTTTCCAAAAATTCTTTTTTTGGTATCCTTTTGGAGATGTAACAGTTTTTGGAGCACCTTTATTTGAAATTTCTGTTGGGGTACTCCCGTATCCCATTACCTTTTTAATAACTGACCTTATTTCAGAAATATTTGGAAGGAAAAAAGCGAATCAAATTGTTACGACAGGCATTTTTGCTTCCTTTTTTTCCATGGGAATCATATTGATTTCCAATTGGGCCCCGGCAATTCCCTCCTCACCAGTAGATGATGAAGTATTTAGAAGTGTTTTCGCCTTGTCCCCCTTGGCAGTATTGGCTTCAATGCTTGCCTATCTTTGCGCACAATATGTAGATATAGCTATTTATCACTTTTGGAAACGTCTAACAAAAGGTAAATATTTATGGCTTCGTAACAATTTCTCTACTTTCTCATCGCAGATTATTGACACCACAACAGTGGTGGGACTGCTGTGCATTTTTGGGGTAATTCCCTGGGAGATGTTCCAGGGTTTGGTTATTAGTGGTGTTATTTTTAAAATTTTCATCGCCTTTCTCGACACCCCTTTTCTTTATTTGTTCGTCCATATCTTCAGAAGGCGATTTAAACTTGCTGTGGGTGAAGAAATAGATTTGGATGCCTAGTCCGGATTTGTAGCACTTTCTATAGGGTTTATAACATCAATTGACTTCCTTTTTATTTTTTGAAGTTTTCGATAAAAGGTATACTAATACCTGCTTTTTTAAGTTCTAATCTGACTGAACCCCAAATATTATGAAAAAGAAAATTTTAAAAATTACCGGCCTGCTTCTGTTACTTGTTTTGGGGGTCCTAATTGCTGTCCCTTTTTTTCTTGAGGCAAAGATTGGAGACCTGATTAAAAACAATGTTAATAAGAACATTAATGCGACTTTGGATTTCTCCGAAGTTAATCTAAGTCTATTGAGAAGCTTCCCAAAGGCCGAACTTCGAATTCAGGATTTGCTTTTGTTAACTAAAGGTTCTTTTGAGGGTGACACCCTCCTTAAATCCAAATCTATCTCCCTGGAAATGGGCATTAAGGAACTATTCAAAGGAGCCGGGGAACCAATTACAATAAATAGCCTGATCTTAGACCAAGCAGTTTTGAAGCTCAAATCAGATAAGCAGCAAAATACAAATTACGAAATATCTAATGTGGAGGAATCTAATTCCAAAAATGAAACTGATTCCGGTGGTTTTACTTTTGGTCTGGAATCTTTTCAGTTCATGAATTCTGAAATAGTCTATGAAGATTTGAATTCCGGAGTACTCCTTGAATTGAAAGATATTGAGCACAATGGTAAAGGAGACCTTTCATTGGCAATAAGTGAATTAGAAACGCAAACCAGTGCTCGTTTGTCATTTGAATTAGACAGCATCCGTTATCTGGATAATACGATGATTATGCTGGAAGCTTTAATAGGGGTTGATCTTAAAACTAATACCTATTCCTTTTTAGAGAACGAGGGCTTTATAAATAAGCTTCCTCTGGTGTTTGAGGGATTTGTAAGGAATTTTGAAGAAAAGCAGGAAGTGTCCATTAAATTTAAAACTCCTTCATCCGAGTTTGATAATTTTTTAGCAGTCATTCCCGAAGTCTATGCCCAAAATATAAAGGATGTTAAAACCTCAGGAATTTTCAATATAGAAGGTGAGCTTGCCGGTATTATAGATGACGAATATATACCTGAATTTAATATTCAGATTGATGCCAGGGATGCTTCGGTTAAGTATCCGGATTTACCAAAGGCCATAAAGAACATCAATATGGACCTAAGTATTAAAAATACTTCAGGTCTGATAGAAGATACTTATGTTGATATAAATAAGGCATCCTTCTCGATAGAAAATGACAGCTTTGAATTAAGTTCAAAGCTCACGGAATTATTGGGCAATACCAAAGTTCAGTCGCATATAATATGTAAGATGAATCTGGCTAATATTTCCAGGGCTTACCCTATGCCCGAGGCGATAGATTTGAAAGGTTTACTCGATGCTGATATAAATACCTCTTTTGATATGGAATCCATTGAAAAAAGGCGGTATGAAAATACAGAGTTAAATGGTCATTTAAAGGTAAATGAACTAAGATACAATTCTGATAATTTATCTGGCCCTCTTACAATTCATGATGCAAGTATGGCGTTTTCCCCTGCAAAGGTGCTGCTCAACAATATGAATGGACAGCTTGGAAAAACGGATTTTAAAATAGACGGAACCATTAAAAATCTGCTGGGATTTTTGTTCAATGATGAAAAAGTGACAGGTAATTTTAAAATGAATTCTGACACTTTTGATCTGAGTGATTTTATGTCAAAGGAAGATGTTGCTGAACCGGGAAAAGATAAAACTGTTTTAAGCCAGGACAGTACAGAACTGAAAGCAGAAAAAATACAAATTCCTGCATTTCTTGATTGCACTTTAGACGCCCAGGCGAATTCCGTGGTTTATGACAACTTAATTTTGAGAAATGTAAAAGGGCAATTAAAAATTGTTGATCAACAGGCCATTCTTGCCAATTTCCGGTCATCATTATATAATGGTAAGCTCAATTTCAACGGGTATACAAGTACCAAAGGAGAGATACCTAGTTTCTCAATGCAAATGGACATGAGTAGTTTAAATTTAGAAGATACTTTTAGAGACGTAGAACTATTTAGAATATTGGCACCAATGGCAGCGACACTTAAAGGATATCTAAACTCTGTAATAAAAATTACAGGTAACCTTAATGATGATTTTACACCTGATCTGAAAACAATCTCGGGAAATGTACTTGCAGAAGTATCATCGATGGAATTAAATCCTGAAAAGGCTAAAATTTTAAACACCCTGAATTCGCGATTAAATTTTATTGAGGCGGAAAAATTTAATTTGAAGACCTTAAAAACAGTTCTTTCATTCAAAGATGGGACGGTAAATGTTAAGCCATTTACATTAAAATATGAGGACATACCCATTACTGTAGATGGTAGTCATTCATTTGATAAAAAGTTAAATTATAATTTAAAGATTGAGGTCCCCCGAAAGTATCTGGGTAAACAGCTTAATTCGCTTATCGCACAGATTGATGAAAAAGACCTGGATAATATAACGCTCCCGGTAAAGGCATCTGTTGGTGGCTATTATGATGCACCGGATATAAGTACTGACCTTACCACAGGAATAAAGGACCTGACTTCAAGATTACTTGCTGTTCAGAAGCAAAAAATGATCAATAAGGGTTCTGAGAAGGCCGGAGAATTGCTCGGGGGCATTTTATCGGCAAAGGATAATGAAAAAGACTCATTGAGAGAGGAGAGTGCAGAAAATGTAAAATTAAATGATGTATTGGGTGGTGTGCTGGCAGACCAAACAACAAACAAGGATACGACAACAACATTAAATAAAGAATCCTTGCTAAAAGAAGATCCCATTGCAAATACGGCAAAAGGAATCCTTGGTGGAATTTTGGGTGGAAATAAAAAAAGCTCAAGTAATTCTAAAAAAGAGAAAGATTCAATTAACTAACCCCAAGAGAAACATACAAACCTTCATTACCCCTAATATTGAATACCGTATTATCTTCAAAAATTAAATATTGGCCTTTTATTCCTTTTAACACACCATTGAATTCTCTTGTTTTTTGGAGATTAAGGCTTTTCACTTTAACCGGATATTGTAGAACCGGAAACTCCATATAGCTTTCCTGGTTATTTTCAATATAATAGGGAGCCGCTTCTTCCGGTATGTATTTGCTTAACTTATTTCGCCATTTAACCAAATCTACGTCTTCAATTGTATTTGTTAGCATTTTTCGCCAATTGGTTTTGTCGCTGACATGTTCTTTTAAGGCCACTTCTGTTATACCGGCCAAATATCGATTAGGAACCTCAACAATTTCAATGGCCTCATGTGCTCCCTGATCTATCCATCTGGTCGGAACTTGTGATTTCCTTGTTACACCAACCTTAACATTACTCGAATTTGCCAGGTAAACAATATGAGGTTGTAATTGCACTTTTTTTTCATATTCTAAATCTCGGTCTTCCTTATTTAAATGTGCCACACTAAGTTCTGGTCTCATTATCCAGTCACCAGCGGCAGGAGTTTCAAAAAAACAATTTTGACAATAACCTTGCCTGAAAATAGGCCTGTCTTCATTACAATTCAGGCACTGGTATTTTATAAAATTAAACTGTAATTCTTTATCCAACACCTGATTGACATTTAAAAAGTCGTCATTAAATATCAAATAATACTGAATAGGCTGGCCCATTTCAGATTGCATCTTGCGCAATACACCTTCGTAACGCATGAGTAATGATTTTTGTTAAAAATTCATTTGAAAATACTAACTTTAGCAGTTAGTTTTAGATCGCTAAATATACCCAAAAATGCCGATACCTTTATTTAATTCTATTGCTTCCTGGCTTTTGAAAAAGCGCTATCACCAGATAGAACTTTTTCTTAAGTACCCTGGTGAAGTACAGGAGGAAGTTTTGTTTCAATTATTGGGAATTGCTGAAGACACAAAGATTGGCAGTAAGCATGAATTTAGTTCTATTACTAACTATAAGACTTTTGCCGATCGTGTTCCTATTGTTTCCTATGAGGAAGTTGAACCTTTAATAGAGCGCACCAGAAGAGGAGAACAGAATATCTTTTGGCCAACCAGCATTAAGTGGTTTGCAAAAAGTAGCGGTACAACTAATGCTAAAAGTAAATTTATTCCCGTAAGTGCGGAGGCATTGGAAGATTGCCATTATAAATCAGGAAAAGATCTATTGTGCCTTTATTTAAACAATAATGAGAATTCTCAGTTATTTACAGGTAAAAGTCTTCGGCTGGGAGGTAGCAAGGAGTTATATGAGGATAACGGTACATTTTTTGGGGATCTTTCGGCCATTTTAATAGATAATATGCCATTTTGGGCAGAATTGAGTAGTACACCAAGCAGTAGAGTATCTCTAATGAGTGAATGGGAATCCAAAATGAATGCTATTATACAGGAAAGCATTCAGGAAAATGTTACCAGTTTGGTTGGTGTTCCATCCTGGATGTTGGTTCTGTTAAATAGAGCATTGGAAGAAACGGGTAAAAATGACTTATTTGAGATATGGGAAAATCTTGAAGTGTATTTCCATGGCGGAGTAAGTTTTAATCCATATTTGGAACAATACCATAATCTACTCCCAAAGAAAAGTTTTAACTATTATGAGATTTACAATGCGTCCGAAGGATTTTTTGCCATTCAGGACAGAAATAATGCAGATGATTTATTATTAATGCTTGATTATGGAATTTTTTACGAGTTCATTCCGATGGAAGCCTATGGTCTTCCAGATCAAAAAGTACTTCCATTATGGGAGGTGGAGGAGAATAAGAATTACGCCATTATAATTACTACCAATTCCGGACTTTGGCGTTATAAAATAGGGGACACAGTTCGTTTTACTTCTATCAATCCCTATAGGGTAAAGATTACGGGTAGGACCAAGCACCATATAAATGCATTCGGGGAGGAACTCATTATTGAAAATGCTGAAGAGGCACTTAAAAATAGTTGTCAAAAGACCGGTGCTGAAATAATGGATTATACCGCGGCTCCCGTTTTTATGTCTCGAAATGAAAAAGGGGCGCACGAATGGATAATAGAATTCCGAAAGGCTCCGGAAGAAATTCAATACTTCACAGAGGTATTGGACAATGCCCTTAAATCACTAAACTCTGATTATGAGGCCAAGAGATACAATAGTATGACCTTAAAAATGCCTAAAGTTCATATGGCTAGAAAAAACCTTTTTTATGACTGGTTAAAATCTAAAGGAAAATTGGGCGGCCAACATAAAATTCCCCGTTTGTCCAATGAGAGGATCTACGTAGATGAATTACTAGAAATGAACAACTAAGAATAACTGATCACCCCACCTATAATTACTTCAGAATACCATTGATTAAGCTACTATATCGATGAAATGCACCAAGTAAACCAAAAAATGTTGGAAATAAACTATTAATGACCAAATTGTAGGCCCTAACTTAACCCGTTTATTAAAAAACATTACTTTTATGGCAGAACGATTGGTTGTTTTATCCGACATGTGGGGAGCTAAAAAAGGTCTTTGGATTACTTCGTATTTAGGCTATTTGCAACAATATTTTGATATTGTTTTTTATGATAGTCACAAACTTTCCGATATTAATCTTAAAAGTTATACAGCTGAAAATGTCCGAGAGGCATTTATCAATGGAGGTATGAAAACTGCACTGGCTCAACTTTTATTAAAAGAGAAAGAAGAAAGCCATTACCTTACTTTTTGTGCAGGTGGAACTATCGCCTGGAATGCCGCTTTATGTGGCTTGCCAATTAAATCACTAACAGCAATTTCTCCCTTAAATCTACATTTACAGACAGAAAAACCTGATTGTAATATTAATTTACTTTATGGTGAATATCAGGAGGATAAACCCACTCTTGAATGGGCGTCCGATATGGCTGTGAATATGGAAGTTATCCCAAAGTTTGGAAGGGAATTATATAGTGACGACAAAATAATCCAAAAGGTAAGTCTGGATTTACTTCAAGCCTTATTGAAAAATACGCTGAGTTTTAAGAAACGGCCTTTAGTTTCTTAATGGTTTCATAGGATAATTTATTCTCTGCATAAGGTTTGGTAACCTTAAATTCCGTTTCATCGCTACTGGGAAGCTCAAACATAGCATCTGTAAAAACAGCTTCGCATAAGGATCTTAAACCTCTGGCTCCTAACTTATATTCAACTGCCTTTTCTACGATATAATCTAATGCTTGTTCAGTAATCTTAAAACTAATGCCATCCATAGCAAATAATTTTTCATACTGTTTTATAATAGCATTTTTGGGCTCTGTTAATATAGCTCTTAAAGCTTTTTCATCCAGAGGATTCATATGTGTAAGGACAGGTAGGCGTCCAATTATTTCCGGTATAAGCCCAAATTCTTTTAGATCTTTTGGTATTATATATTGAAGTACATTGGTATTATCCAAACTTTCTTCTTTCTTTGCAGCACTATAACCAATAGCTTGCATATTCAATCGTTTGGTTATAATCCTATCTATTCCATCAAAAGCGCCCCCTGTGATAAACAGGATATTTTCTGTATTTACTTCTATAAATTTTTGATCGGGATGTTTTCTTCCGCCCTTGGGTGGCACATTTACCATAGTTCCCTCCAATAATTTAAGTAATCCCTGTTGTACACCTTCCCCCGAAACGTCACGAGTAATAGAAGGATTATCACTTTTACGAGCTATTTTGTCAAGCTCATCAATAAAAACAATACCTCTCTCCGCTTTTTCCAGACTGTAATCCGCAGCCTGTAAAAGTCGTGTAAGGATACTTTCCACATCTTCACCTACATATCCAGCCTCCGTTAATACCGTGGCGTCTACGATAGCTAGTGGTACATTAAGCATCCTGGCAATGGTTTTGGCCATTAATGTTTTACCAGTCCCGGTTTGGCCCACCATCACAATATTACTTTTTTGAATCTCTATATCGTCATCTTTTGAATGAGGCTGTAATAGCCTTTTATAGTGATTATAGACCGCTACGGATAATACTTTCTTCGTGCGTTCCTGACCAATGACATATGTATCAAGGAAGCCTTTTATCTCAACAGGTTTTTTTAAGATAAGTTCTGTAGAAAGGTCATCATTCTTTGATTGCTTGGATTCTTCAGCTACAATCCCGTGTGCCTGTTCTATACATCTATCACAAATATGGGCATCCAAACCTGCAATCAATAGATTGGTCTCAGGTTTTTTTCTTCCACAAAAAGAACATTCCAGGTTTTCCTTAGCCATAATTTTAACTAGATTTCTAAACAATAACGAAACAAAAGCAATTTTGGTTCATTAAAATAAGCCCATAACACTGTAAATATGGTTATTTCGTCGAAATTAATCCTTATCCCTTTCCAAAATTTCGTCAATCATACCATAATCTTTTGCTTCTTGAGCTTTCATCCAATAATCCCGATCGCTATCTTCATATACTTTATCAAATTTTTGACCAGAGTGTTTAGATATAATATGGTATAATTCATCCTTAATTTTTAGTACTTCTTTGGCAGCAATCTCTATATCACTTGCCTGTCCCTGGGCTCCGGACATCGGTTGGTGTATCATTACCCGTGAATGCGTCAAACCGCTGCGTTTACCTTTTTCTCCTGCGCATAAAAGAACTGCAGCCATGGAAGCGGCCATTCCTGTACAAATTGTAGCTACATCCGGCTTAATGAATTGCATAGTATCATAGATACCCAGGCCCGCATAGACACTACCTCCAGGAGAGTTAATATAAATCTGAATGTCTTTTGATGAATCTGCACTGGCCAGAAAAAGTAATTGCGCCTGCACAATATTGGCCACCTGGTCATTAATTCCTGTTCCTAAAAAAATGATACGGTCCATCATAAGTCTCGAGAAAACGTCCATTGCAATTGCGTTCAATTGCCTTTCCTCAATAATGTTTGGTGTCATGTTAACCGGATACATACTACTAATAATTCGCTCATAGTACATACTGTTTATACCCTGGTCCTTAATGGCATAATTCTGAAATTCTTTTCCGAAATCCATATTTAAAATGATGTTTTTTTTAAAAAAAAAGGCGCCGAAATTACTGCTTTCGGCACCGTAAAGATACTTAATTTATTTTTTAATTTTAACCGTAAACCTCTTTCACGAAATTATCATAGGTAACTTCTTTTTTCTTCAAATTCGCCTTTTCCTTATAAAGGGTAAGTAGTTTTTGACTCATTAACTGCTCAGATAGTCTTTTTACTTCTTCCTGATTTCCTAAAACTCTGGATGCAATATTGTCCAGTTCCTCTTCCTGTGGATTTAACTGGCCATATTGCGCCATTTGAGATTTAACAAAACCTTTGGCAAACTCTTTCAATTCATCAAATTGGATTTCAATGCTGTTATCCTTAATGATTTTTCCTTCAATTAATTGATAGCGCAGTCCTTTTTCAGACTTTTCATATTCATCATTGGCTTCCTCCTCGGAAAGTGATTTTTCCCCTGTGGTCTGAATCCATTTTTTAAGGAATCCGGCTGGAAGATCAAATTTTATGGTTTCAATAAGCCGTTCTGTAATATCATTTAAAAGTTTCTGATCTGCCTGTTGTTCAAATTGTTTCTCCGAATCTTCTTTAATTCTTTCTCTTAGATCTTTTTCTGAAGTAATGTCATCTTTACCAAAGAGTTTATCAAACAATTCTTGATCTAAATCCGCAGACTCCCTTTCATTGATTTCCTCTATTGTAAAACTTACTTCTATATTTAGTTTTTCTGCCTTTTCCCTTTGAATTCCTAAAGCTCCTGATAATAAATAGTCTTCTTTAAAAAGCCCTTTGGTTTTCAAAATTACAGTATCACCTGCTTTTTTCCCTCTAAGACCGTCTATAGCCTTTTTACTTTTTACTTTAGACATTTCAAGGTTCGACTTATGATCTATTTCTTCTTCTTCATTTCTAAAAGTACCTGTAAGTTCATCGTTCTTACCAACTTCAGACTTACTAATCAGTTTTCCGTATTGTTTTCTTATACGGTCAACCTGTTCATCTATCATTTTCTTATCAGCTACAATTTTATAATGAGTAATCGGTTTTTTTGTCTTTAGTGTTACTTCAAAATTGGGAGCCAGGCCTAATTCAAATTCAAAAGAAAAATCTTCTGCTTCCCAATTAAAATTATCCTGTTGTTTTGGAAGTGGATTTCCAAGGACATCTAGTTTTTCTTCGGTGAGATATTTGTTTAGGTTATCCTGTAAAAGTTTATTTACTTCGTCAACCAATACGGCTTTACCATATTGTTTCTTTATTAATCCCATAGGAACCTGACCTTTCCTGAACCCTGGAATATTCGCCTGTTTTTTATAATCTTTGAGAATTTTATCTACCTTGTCACTATAGTCATCTTTCGTTATTGCTACTTTTACAATAGCATTTAACTCGTCTATCTGCTCTTTCTGAATATTCATTGATATCTCTGATTTGCTTACTAAAATGGGATGCAAAAATAGGATATTTTATGAACCGGGACAAGTTTTTAAATAGCTGATTATCAAATCTTGAATCAGGAAATTTTATCCTCTTTTAAAAATGAGAAAAAGATAGATTCAAGGAAGGTTAATAAAAGACTGAACAATAACGCCCACCAAATAGAATCTACGGTAAAGCCCGAGACAAACCTGTCTGCCAGCAATATAATCAGGGCGTTAATAATAAGTAAGAATAAACCCAATGTTACGATGGTTAATGGCAAGGTAAGAATAACCAATATAGGCTTAACGATAAAATTTAACAGGCCTAATACAATGGCTACTATGATCGCCGTAGTATAGGAATCTACTCCAACACCAGGCAGTATATTTGCCAGTATTACTACGGCAAGGGCACTCAATAAAATTCTGATAATAAGTTTCATTTGTTTAGGTCTTTAGCATTAATAAAATGAGCGTCAATATTAATTGACAACTTTAAAAGTAGTTATTTTTTTATTACGTAATATAGAGACCAGTTTAATTTGAGAGGTTAATGTCGGGCCGGTTAAGCCTTTGTATTTTACGAATTCAGAAAAACCATAGATTTTTCAATAAACTGTTGCGGGTTTTCGGCATGTAACCAATGTCCGGCATCATCTATGGTATCGAGCTCGGCTTTCGGAAAATGACGCTTAATTTCAGACAGGTCTTCAATAGTAATGTATTCTGATCTGCTGCCTTTTAAAAATAAGGTCGGGCCAGTAAAGGATTCCATATGGCCAAGGGATTCTCCAATTTCTTCCATTTTTTGTGCCAGGACGTCGAGGTTAAAACGAAAGGCTAATTTTCCTTTTTCTTTCCAATGAAGGTTTTTTAATAAAAACTGCCTTATTCCCCAATCATGAAGATGCTCCGCAAGAAGAAAATCGGCCTGACTTCGAGAGGTAATTTCTTCCAGACGCAGGGTTTCTAAGGCATCAATAATATACTGATGATGAGGGGGATAAAATTTTGGAGCAATGTCGGCAACTATTAATTTATCAACTAAACCTTGATACATACAAGCAAAGGTCATAGCTGTTTTGCCGCCCATAGAATGACCCAGGATACAAGCACTTGAAAACTTATAATAGTTAAAATAGTGATTTAAATCTTCAGCAAGGATTGTATAATTAAACTCCTCAGACCAGAAGCTCTTACCATGATTTCGTTGATCTATAAGATGAACTTCATAGCCATGTTGTGCATATTGGGTACCCAGCGTTTTCCAATTATCCAACATCCCTAAAAAGCCGTGCAATATCATCAGGGGTTTGCCTTTGCCTATAATATTTGAATGAAGTAAAGTCATTATTTCAATCGGTGTAAATACATATTAATTACATTTTCAAGACCCAGATAAAGTGATTCACAAATTAGCGCATGCCCAATGGAGACCTCAAGAAGATGAGGAATATTTTCCTTGAAATATTTTATATTATTCAGGTTTAAATCATGTCCGGCATTAATGCCCAGGCCTAATTCATGAGCCGCATTTGCCGCATCAAAGAAAGGTTGAATCCCAAGCTTATTACCCGCTTCATAACTCTTCGCATACTCTTCTGTATAGAGCTCAATTCTGTCGGCACCAGTTTTGGCAGCACCAGTAACCATACTTATTATGGGATCTACAAATATCGAAGTTCGAATATTTTTTTCTTTAAAAACTCCAATCACTTCCTTTAAAAAGTCTTTGTGAGTAAGAGTGTCCCAGCCGGCATTAGAGGTAAGAGCATCAGCGGAATCGGGAACCAGGGTAACCTGAGCGGGTTGAACTTTCAGTACCAAATCAATAAACTTATCAATTGGATTCCCCTCAATATTCAATTCAGTAGTTACTACCTCCCTGAGCATACGCGCATCCTCATATTTAATATGTCTTTCATCTGGTCGGGGATGAATAGTGATTCCTTGTGCACCAAAATCTTCTATATCGGCAACTACTTTTAGGAGATTTGGAACATTCCCACCTCGTGAATTTCTTAGAGTAGCTATTTTGTTAACATTAACACTAAGTTTTGTCATTTTACAATTTTTATATTTTCCAGGGCTCAAAAATACAAATTAGGCATACCTTTTGATATTTAAAATTAGTATTTTGCGTAAGATTTCAAGGACATGCAGATTCAATCCCATATAATTACTACAATTCCAGTTTTTAATCTGGATGGCCCACTTAATGAGGTTATTCATTTTTTTAAGCATACTACCTATTCACATGTGGCGATAGTTGAGAATAAAAACTTTTTGGGAGTTCTATCGGAAAATGATCTTGAAACCTTTGAGAGTGGCAAAAAAATAGAAGACTTTAAACATAATCTTGAGTCCTTTTTTGCATTGAAAAGCACTTCATGGCTCGATGCCCTTGAAAAATTTGCCAGGAATGAATGCAATTTGTTGCCGGTTTTGGATGATGAAAATCAAGTAATAGGTTATTATGACCTTAATGATATTGTTGGCGTTTTCATAGATACGCCATTCTTTACAGAACCAGGAGGAATACTGGTTTTGGCAAAAGGTATTAAAGACTATTCTTTTAGTGAAATATCTCAGATTATTGAAAGCAATAACACTAAGTTACTTGGGGCATTTATTACAGATATTCGAAACGATGTAATTCAGGTTACAATAAAAATTAGTACTGGTAATTTTAATGAAGTAGTCCATACATTCCGACGATACAATTACAATATAGTCTTTGGTAACAAGGATGATCAGTTTATTGAGAATTTAAAAGAAAGATCGGATTATCTTGACAAATACCTTAATGTTTAAATTTTATGTGGGCAAGTGTTCTGAAAAAGGTGATTCTACCCTCATTGTCCTCCCTAATAATAGGCTAATTTCGTAAACCCTTCTATTATGAAAATTGCAATATATGCTCAGATCTACAAGAATGAGGCCTTAGATTATGTAGTGATATTACTGGATGAATGTAAAAATGTTGGCGCAGAAGTATATATTGAATCGGATTTTTACGCTCAATTGTCCGCTTCAAGACAAATTGGACACTACGACACTTTCGATCGTGAAGTTGGTTTGGATTCGTCTTTTGAAATGTTTGTGAGCTTTGGCGGGGATGGCACTATTTTAAGGGCTATTACTTATATCCGTGATTTGGGGATTCCTATAGTTGGAGTTAATACAGGAAGACTTGGGTTTCTATCCACTTTCAAAAAGGAAGAAGTTAGAAGAGTTGTTACTGAATTTGTTTCCGGAGCGTATTCCATAGTCGAGCGTAGTTTGGTAGAAGTAAATGCAGATTTTGATATCCCAGAGTTCAGGGATATGAACTATGCATTGAATGAAGTATCTGTAAGTAGAAAGGATACCACTTCAATGATAACTGTGGAAACACATCTTAATAATGAATACTTAACCTCATATTGGGCAGATGGGCTAATAGTAGCAACACCAACAGGATCTACAGGCTATTCTTTGAGCTGTGGAGGCCCCGTTATATTGCCGGGGGTACAATCTCTGGTAATTACACCCATTGCTCCCCATAATTTAAATGCAAGACCCCTGATTATTTCAGACGACACCATCATCAGATTAAAAGTTTCGGGACGCGAGGTAAATCATCTTGTTTCATTAGATTCACGAATCGCGACTATAGAAAATGGCAGGGAAATTACCGTTAAAAAGTCCCCGTTTACAATAAAAATGATTGCTTACACTTCTGAGAGTTTCTTGGAAACCATTAGAAACAAATTACTATGGGGTCAGGATAAGCGGAATTAGATACTTCCTTAAAACAATAAAAAACGGCAAATACTGTTTATCAAAAGTAAATAGGGGTATAAGAAAATAGTTGTAAAATACTATATTAATTATATTTGCAAACTTTTGAATTTAATGAGAGCGTTTATTATTGTTATTCTTTTATTTGGATTTGGCTTGATAAATGCCCAAACTTATGAAATTGGAGTTTATGCAGGAGGCACTAATAATATTGGAGATGTTGGCAGAACAAATTATATAGCACCTTCAGGTCCCGCGATAGGCGGAATTTTTAAATGGAATAAAAGTAAACGTTATGCTTGGAGAGCTAGTGTGATTTATGGAAAGTTTACGGCGGATGATTCAAAATCGAGTATTTCTTCCAGACAACAAAGGGCCTATAAGATTGATAATTCTGTGATAGAGGCTTCTGCTGGGCTAGAATTTAATTTTGTTGATTATAATTTGCATAAATTGGGACCTGCATTTACTCCCTATTTGTATACCGGTATTACGTATTTTCGATATGGGTTTAAATATTTTGATGCCGGGCAAGTACAGGATATAGATCAAAAGGATGGTTCTTTTGCCATACCAATGACTGTTGGTATGAAAGCAAGGTTGTCGCAGTTTTTGATTATTGGGGCAGAAATAGGAGCTCGATTTACTTTTACTGACAATTTAGATGGTAGTAATCCGGAAGGATCTAATTTTGAGCAATTTAGCTTTGGAAATATTTTTAGTGATGATTGGTATGTTTTCTCAGGAATTACATTAACTTATACCTTTGGTAGAAAACCTTGTTCCGATTGTTTTGAGTAACACTTATGATGAACATTAATGATGATTTAAAAAACGGAAAACTTCCGAAGCATTTGGCTATTATAATGGATGGCAATGGCAGATGGGCGAAACAAAAGGGACGACTACGTGTTTTTGGTCATGAGCATGGTGTTAAGGCAGTACGCGATGTTGCTGTAAACTGTTCAAAACTCGGAATTAAGTACCTTACCCTTTATGCATTTTCTACAGAAAACTGGAAACGACCTAAAATAGAAGTTGAAACCTTAATGAAATTATTGGTATCCTCTTTAAAAAAGGAACTTCCTACTCTAAACGAGAATGATATTAAACTAAATGCCATAGGCAATATTGATTCTCTTCCTGCCAGGGCACTCAAAGAACTTAAAGAAGTAATAGCCAAGACAAGTCAGAATTCAACAATGACCTTGACTCTTGCTTTAAGTTATGGTTCAAGAGAAGAGATTAAAAATGCGATTCAAAGCATTAGTGCCAAAGTTAAAAATAATATAATTTCTATTGAAAATATTGATGAAACCATTATTAATAACCATCTTTACACGCGAAATTTACCAGACGTAGACTTGCTAATCCGCACCAGTGGTGAACACAGGATTAGCAATTTTTTACTTTGGCAGATAGCGTATGCTGAATTATATTTTATTGATGTATTTTGGCCCGATTTTAAAGAGCATCATTTGTTAGAGGCTATAAAGAATTACCAGCACAGAGAACGAAGATTTGGAAAAACTAGCGAACAACTCAACTAGCGATATGACTAAGTTCATATCACTTGAACTTCTGATTTTATTTTTACTACTCCTTTTTACTACTTTCAGTTCTGCTCAGGTAACTACCTATGGAAATGGCAAAAAATATATACTCGGTGGAATTGAAGTTAAAGGTCTGCAAAGTTATAATGAACAGACTGTCAAAACATTTACCGGACTTAGAGAAGGCCAGCCAATTACGGTTCCGGGTGATCAAATTAGTGCAGTAATTAAAAAGCTATGGGATCTTGAATTATTTAGTGATATTAATTTTTATATCTCAAATATTGAAGGAGATAAGGTTTTCCTGGAACTTGATATAGTGGAAAGGCCAACCTTATCTAAGGTTACAGTTTATGGGCTTAAGAAGAAAAAAATTGATGAAATAATTAAAGAAACCGACCTTAAAAAAGGAAAAAAGGTAACAGAGAGTTTTATTTCCAATACCAGAAACTATATTGAGAACAAATACAAAAAAGATGGTTATCTAAATGCCAAGGTTACAATTGCTACTGCTGTAGATACATCAGACACCAATGCGGAAAGCATGGTGGTTAATATTAAGACAGGGGATAAGGTTAAGATTAAAAATATTAATATTGATGGAAACAAAATGCTCTCTGATAAACAGCTTAGAAAAGCTCTGAAGAACACAAAAAAAGCGCAATTCGGCAGGGTTTGGAAAAAATCGAAATATATTGAAGCTGACTATAGGGAGGATCTTGCAGCAATGGTCGATAAATACGCGGAGAAAGGTTACAGGGATGCCAGAGTGATTACAGATTCTATTACAGTAGTTAGTGCAAAGAAAATAAATATAGATATTAAAGTTGAGGAGGGTAACAAATACTACTTTGGGAACATAGAATTTGTTGGAAATTCAGTTTATACTGATGGTCAGCTAAATAAGGTTTTGGGAATTAAAAAAGGAAATACATATAATGGTGTACTTCTGAGAGAACGCATTGCGGATGAATCTAAACCTGATGCTGAAGATATCACAAACCTCTATCAAAATAATGGATATTTGTTCTCACAAATAAATCCGGTTGAAGTATCTGCTCAGAACGATACTATTAATTTTGAGATCAGGATTATTGAAGGGAAGGAGACTTTTTTAAATCACGTCTATGTTGCAGGGAATGACAAAACCAATGATCATGTTATATTTAGAGAATTAAGAACTCGTCCCGGACAGAAATACAGTAAAGATAACATTGTTCGTAGTGTAAGGGAATTGGGACAACTCGGCTTTTTTGATGCCGAGCAAATAAAACCCGATATTTTAAATCCGGATCCCAATGCCGGAACGGTTGATTTGAAGTATAGCCTGGTGGAATCCGGATCTAGTCAAATAGAGTTACAAGGGGGTTATGGTGGTGGTGGATTTATTGGAACCCTTGGCCTGTCTTTTAACAACTTTTCAATAAGAAATATTTTTAATGGGAAAGCCTATAAACCGGTTCCTATGGGTGATGGGCAAACATTTGCTTTGCGTTTGCAAGCCAGTAGAACATTCAGGGTTTATAGTCTTAACTTTTCGGAACCCTGGCTTGGAGGTAAAAAACCAGTGAGGTTTAACATGTCGTTTTCCAGGACTCAGCAATTCTTGGCATCTTTTTCCAGTTCAGGAAGGGTTGAGGTAAATAAAGATCAGCAATTTTCCATAACCGGCGTTTCTGTTGGACTTGCCAAAAGATTGCAGTGGCCCGATGACTTTTTTACAATATCTCATGCATTGGGATATCAATTATATGATTTTCAAAACTACAATTCCGGTCTTTTTCAATTTGGAAATGGTACATCTAATTCCCTTGCCTACACTTTGGGAATATCCAGGAGTTCAGCTGGCCCCGGAAGAATTTTTCCGTTATCCGGGTCTATTTTTGAAGTTACTGCCAAGTTAACCCCTCCTTATTCTCTCTTTAACGATACAGACTATGAAGCTTTAAAGGAAAGAGGTATTGAGCTAGGTTTAATTAGTCAGCAACGTCCTTTGACCCAGGAAGAAACCCTTGAAATTGAGGAAATTCAGCAGGAGAGGTTTAAATGGTTAGAGTATTTTAAAATTAAATTTAAAGCAGATTGGTATACGCGAATAGTAGGCAAGTTAGTATTGCGTACAAATATTGAGTTTGGTTTCCTGGCAGCTTATAACAGTGATGTGGGAAAAGTACCTTTTGAACGTTTCTTTATGGGTGGAGATGGCCTTGGGGGTAATTTTACTTTAGATGGCAGGGAGACCATTCAATTAAGAGGATACGAGAATAATTCCATTACGCCCATAGATCCTGTTACGGGGCAACAGGAAGGTGGAATCGTATTTAATAAGTATTCACTGGAACTTCGATATCCATTAACATTAAAGCCTTCTGCATCTATTTATGCATTATCTTTTTTAGAAGCCGGAAATAATTTCAACAATTTTCAGGAATATAATCCGTTTCTTTTAAAACGATCGGCCGGAGTGGGGGTCCGGATATTTATGCCGGCCTTTGGTCTATTGGGAATTGACTTTGGTTATGGTTTTGATGAAGATGACCGTCCTGGGTCTGCGGGCGCCGGTCCAAGTGGATGGCAAACGCACTTTATAATAGGACAACAGTTCTAATCTAGGAATTTTTTCCAATAATACTTTAGGTTAATCCACTCATTTTAAAATAATTAGTAATTTTGGCACGATATTTTCTTTGTAATAAAACGAATTAAATGATGAAGACAAAAGTTCTTTTAGTGATTGTAGGTTTATTGCTTGGGTCAAACACATTTTCGCAACGGGGTGTAAGAATAGGTTATGTAGACATGGAGTATATTCTTGAAAATGTTGAAGAATACCGGGATGCCAGCGAGCAGTTGGAAAATAAAGTCCAACGATGGAAAATAGAAATTGAGCAGAAGCAAAGCGAAGTGGATCAAATGAAGAAGGATTTGATGGCAGAAAAAGTGTTATTGACAAATGAACTTATTCTGGAACGCGAGGAGGAAATTCAGATTCTTGAAAAGGAAATGATTGAATACCAGCAAAATCGATTTGGACCTAATGGGGATTTGGTTCTGCAAAGGAAAAGATTAATTCAGCCTATACAAGATCAGGTTTTTAATGAAGTACAAAAAATTGGATCAAATAAAAAGTACGATTTTATTTTTGATAAATCTGCGGATGTTGTAATGTTGTACTCCCAAAAAAGACATGATATTAGTGAATTGGTTCTAAGGGGAATAGCGAGGACCAGAAAGGTAAGTGCACCAAAGGCAAAGGCGAAGGCCAAAAGCCAGTTAGAAAACTTTGAAGGTGACCCGGAAGAAGAGGAAATTAGTGATGCTCTCCTAGAAAGACAGGCAATGGCAAAGCAGGCGGAAGAAACAAGAATCAAAACCGCTGATGAGCGAAGGGTAGAACAACTAAGAATAAGAGAAGAGCGTAAAAAAGCTTATGAAGAAAGAAGAAAGAAATTATTAGAAGAGCGGGAAGCAAAGAAGAAAGAAAAAGAAGAAGAAAGAAAACAAATAATTGAAAAGAACGAAGAAACAAAAAACTAAAACTCAATATTTAATTTAAATTAACACTCAAATAGAAAATTCAAAAATCATGAAACAGTTTAAAAAAGTAGCAATAGCCATAGTTTTATTAGTAGCCGCTACTAGTTTTGTAAATGCACAAAGCAAAATCGCGCATATAAATGTAACGGAATTATTGGGCGAGATGCCAGAAATGAAGGCCGCGCAAGCAGAGCTAAAAAAACTACAGGAAACATACAGGGCAGATATTGAAAGTTCTATGACAGAACTAAAGAATAAATATACTCAGTACTCCAATGAAGCTACTTCAAAATCTGAAGAAGAGAATCAAAAAAGAGCTCAGGAACTTCAGGGTTTTGAAAAGAATATTGGGGATGCGCAACAAGCTGCACAACAAGAATTAGCTAAAAAACAAGCAGAATTGTTTGAGCCCATTTCTATAAAAGCAAAGGCTGCCATAGAAAAAGTAGCTGCTGCTCAAGATTATGATTATGTTATAGATGCTACTCAGGGCGGTGGTTTAATTGTTGCAAAAGGAAAGGATCTTTTGGCCGAAGTAAAACAGGAACTAGGATTTTAATTTTTTCTTTGTTCCACTTATATTAAAACTGTCCTCTTGAGGACAGTTTTTTTTGTTTAATTTTTAAAGAGAAATAGACTTTATTTCTTTTTTGATCATCAACCAATTAGCAGGCAATATATTACTAATAGAGTAACCGTGAGAAGCCGTTTTTATAATATCTTATTAGGTACTGAAGGCTTGTTTAAGGAATGTATAACTTTGTTAAAGCAAATTATTTATAGTAAACAGCATTTTACATGAATGCAAAACCCATAGGCATTTTTGATTCAGGGGTAGGAGGCACTTCCATATGGAAAGAAATTCATGCGCTACTTCCTCATGAGAATACTATTTATTTGGCAGATAGTATGAATGCACCTTATGGTCAAAAAACCAGAGAAGAAATAATTGCACTAAGTATTAAGAGTACTGAACTTTTACTAGCAAGAGGCTGTAAGCTCATTGTTGTTGCCTGCAATACAGCCACAACCAATGCTATATCACATTTACGGGAAAAGTATGATGTTCCTTTTATAGGAATTGAGCCGGCTATTAAACCTGCGGCACTAAATTCGGGAACAGGAACAGTAGGAGTATTGGCAACAAAAGGAACTTTAAGCAGTAGTCTCTTTTTAAAAACCTCAAAGGATCATGCTGGGGAAATAAACATTGTTGAACGGGAAGGTGTTGGACTTGTACCATTAATAGAAGCTGGAAAAATAAATACTATTGAGACCAAACAATTATTGATCAAGTATGTCAAACCTATGCTCGAAGCAAATATGGATAATATTGTTTTGGGTTGTACGCACTACCCTTATTTAGTTCCGGTCTTAAGAGAAATACTGCCGCCTCACGTGAATATAATTGATTGCGGCTCGGCTGTCGCTAAACAAACCTTAGCAGTTCTTAAAAAAGCCCATCTCCAAAATCTCAAAAAAACTCCTGGCAGAATACAGTTCTACACCAATAAGGATATTGAGATCTTAACTTCTTTTCTTGAAGATGTTGATAATTTAAAACAAATCTCATATCTAAGTTTTTGAACGAACTACTAACAAAACAAGGTTAATCGTTGGCTAGTTCTATTGACCATTAAAGGTTAAAACCACAGATTTTGGTTAGTTCTAATGGTTATATCTTTCGTAAGTGAGATAGGTAAAGTCGTATTTATGTCTTTCATCACTTGAGTGAAATTCCTCCTTGGTTCGTTTCCATATTTTTTCATCTATTTCTGGAAAATAGGTATCTGCCTCAAAAGATTCGTGGATTCTGGTAATTTCTAAAACGTCGGCATGAGGCATCCCTAAATCATAGATTTCTCCTCCGCCAATAATATAGGAAATCTCATCATCCTGTACCAGTTTCAATGCTTCTTCTATGGAATGAACCACAATACAGGAAGGCAAATCCGGATTGTAATCAGGGTCTCGTGTAATAATTATGTGCGTACGATTTGGAAGAGGTTTTGGAAAACTTTCAAATGTTTTTCTGCCCATAATAATTTTGTGACCAGTTGTTAATTGCTTAAAACGTTTAAAATCATCTGGCAGGTGCCACAGGAGATCATTATTCTTACCCAGGGCTTTATTTTTTCCAATGGCGGCTATCATAATAATTTTACCCACTAATCTTTTTTTTTATAATTAGTCATGGGAAAATCAGTTTCAATTTCGTTTTGAAGTTCCCTTATCCTCTGTCTTTGTTTTTCAACTAATTTTTCACGTTGAATACGTTCCCAATCAATTCCCATAAATTTTTGAGTAACAAAGACATTTATCATATGGACTACAAACAAGAATGCCCAAAATGTAATTGCCCATACGAACCAGTTATATTCCTCACCGTATTTCAGAATTTTATTGATCAAAATAAGAAATATACTCCCGATCAGAAATAGCACAAAATGGACGTAAAGATTCTTTTTCTGTCTAATTCGCTTATGTGCATACTCTAGCTGTTCATGCTGCTCTTTGTCTATGCCTGGTTTACTTTTATTTTCGGAAGACATTCTAATAATTATCTTTAGATACAAAGATACAGCAAATCAAAAATTTCAATATCTATCAATGATGCTAAAATATAGAAAGTCATATCCTGTTCTTAATCATACGATTTATGCAAATACAGCCGCATTTGGTCTTTTGGGTGATGAGCTTTTAGAGTGGCGCCAAAATCACGATTTGGATTATCTTATTGGTGGTAGTTCTATGAAAATTGATAGTTTGGGACTTATAAGTGGAGCAAGGGTAATGGTTGGGGAGTTTTTTAAATGCAACAAGGATCTGGTTGCTCTGGTACCAAATTTTTCTTTAGGGTTGAACATGTTGCTTGAAGGATTAGATAGTAAAGAACATATCCTGCTACTTGAAAATGACTACCCTTCGGTTAACTGGCCTTTTGAAAATAGAGGTTTTCAAATTTCTTACGCTAAAATTGACGAAAGGGTAGAACAGAATATTTTAGAAAAAGTTAAGACTAATTCCATAACGGTGCTGGCTCTTAGTTTGGTTCAATGGATAAACGGAATACGGGTAGACCTGGATTTCCTAAGATCATTGAAAGAAGAATACCCACAGCTTCTGATCATTGCAGACGGCACTCAATTTTGTGGAGCTTTTGAAATGGATTTTGAAAACTCAGGGATTGATGTGCTGGGGGCGAGTGGCTATAAATGGCTTTTGGCAGGAACTGGCAATGGATTTATGCTATTTAAAGATTTAGTCAAAAGAAGATTTAGAATAAAGGCCATAGGATTCAATTCGGCTAATGCTGTTATCGCTGCGAAGAATACTATACCATTTAATAAGCACTTTGAGCCGGGACATCTGGATAGTCTAAATTTTGGTAGCCTGAAACGTGCATTAGAGATTCTGAATGCTATTGGCATGAAAGAAATTACGGCTCATATCGAGAATTTAAGTAATAAGGCTATACTGGGTTTTAACGAATTAGGGTTATTAAATAAAGATATTGTTCTTAGAAATCAGCATAGTACAATATTTAATATTAAAGGCAATGATCTGTTATTTAACCATTTAATTGATGAAAATGTCCTTTGTTCCAGACGTGGAGAAGGTATCCGACTTAGTTTTCACTATTATAATACGGTTGAAGACATCGATTCTATTTTAGAGATCATTAGAAAATTGTTGTAGGAATTACCTACTTTAAAAAAGAACTACTCCATTTTTACTAAAGTGAACTAAAAGGCATCAATATTTTAAGAAATTAATAAAACTGATTTTAATCATTGGAAATGAGGAATTTAATGTATTATTTTTGCAGCGTAATCACAAAATTAAAATATTATGTCAATCGCAAAACAATATTTAAAAACAAAGCCAATTTGCAAGGTTACTTTTACAGTGCCTGCTGAGGATGCAAAAAAAGTTGCTGTAGTAGGAGATTTCAATAATTGGAATCCTAAAGGAAGTATGTTGAAAAAACTTAAAAACGGAACTTTTAAAGGAACGTTTGATTTACCAAAAGAGAATACCTACGAGTTTAGATATCTTGTAGATGGCAATTATGTGAATGAAACAGAAGCAGACCGCTACCAGTGGAATGAATTCGCTGGTTCAGAAAATGCTGTTTTAGAGTTGTAATTAACAATTAGTATTAAAGAGACCGGGATGTTCATAAAACATCCCGGTTTTTTTATTCAACAATTTCTACGCCCTTCCAGAAAGCCACGGACCCCTTTATTTGTTTTGCCAATTCGCTGATCTCAGGATAATACCAAGCCGCATCTTTGTTTTCCGCTCCGTTAACCTTCAGGGTATAATATGATGCTGCACCTTTCCAGGGGCATGTGCTATGTGTTGTGCTCGGTTTAAAATATTCTTTTTTAATGCTTTCAGGTGGAAAGTAATGATTATTCTCAACTACAATTGTATCGTTACTTTCAGCAATAATTGTATTATTCCAAATGGCTTTCATAACTATTTTTTTAAAATATAGTTTTTATAAAATTTATTCTCATCACTAAAAATTCTGCTTATCTGCATTCCAGCTTTATCAGCTAACCATGAGACTACATTGTCGTCATATTTTTGCGAAATTTCTGTATGTATAGTTTCCCATGCATTAAAAGTTACAGTAAGATCAAGCCCGTTAATATAAATTGTCTGATTTTCCTTGGACACCAAATAACTTTTAGCAGTACCTGTTTCCGGATCATAGACTTCCCAATGTAAGAACTTATCGAGATCAAAATTGGCATCTAATTCACCGTTTATTCTTGCTAGCAAATTTTTATTAAATCTTTCGGTAACCCCTGCAGTATCATTATAGGCATTTAAGATGGTCTGCGGATCTTTTTTTTGATCGAAGCCAATAAAGAAAAGATCATCGTCATACATTAATTTTTTTATACTCATCAAAAATTCCACAGCCTGCGGATGAAGTAAATTACCAATATTTGATCCCAAAAACATAATAACCTTTCTCTTGT